>CDYY01008146.1_pt1 | contig 78747 bp, 79 predicted proteins | sample 480691 | NCBI WGS metagenome assembly CDYY01 (sample SAMEA3182107, study PRJEB8094) | gut metagenome | biome: human; feature: gut; material: Stool; isolation source: human stools | place: Canada | collected 2013-02-25
CAGATGACATTTTCTGATCTGTCAGAGGGAGCAGAATTGAGCCTGTCGGATTTGCTTGTGGATGATGCAAAAGGGAAAAAGCGCTGGAAGCAGAGCAAGAACCTGATCAAGCCGCACAAGAGTACCAAGGATAATGCATTGTCCAGAAGACAGGTACTGAAACTGGTGAGCATGCCGTCAGACTGTGAGTATGTCCGCAATTTCTTTACGCAGCGTTTCCCAGGCTATGCCATTGACACGGTAACATACAGGTTCAATGAGGTGCTTGCAAGCTGGTCAATATACCTGACCATGCACAGGCGGGATTGAATATTGTGGATAACTCCGCTGTACTTTCTACTTATGCGGGGTTTGGGGCATTTTACATAAATTTTGGTATCGAAAAATACGGGGTTTTATAAGGCAGCAGGAGAATGACTGCAAAAACACGGTGGATAACTCCTGAAATGCTGATAAGTAGAAAGCGAGGAGGGCTGTTAAGTGGGGATGAAACATGTGGATATCTACATCACCCATAATGTAAGGGGATTCAAAACGGAACATGGTACGTATGGATATACGCTTACTTTTCAGAAACAGGATGGAGAGCTTAAAACGATAGAAGATTATGCAAGCGTAGGAGAGACTACACAGAACGGCATAATCCTTACAGCAATGGAAAAAGCACTCGGAAGGATGACAACAGCTTGCGAGATTGTTATTTATGAGGATTCAGCGTATATAGCGAATATGTTTTCGATGGGGCAATTGAGGACATGGTATGTAAACGGTTTCCGTAATGCAAAGGGTAAGAAGGTAGTGGATGCAGATAAGTGGCGGGAGATAGAGAAATTATGCAGGCAGCATGTAGTCACTGTGGAATTTTATACCCATCATGCATTCACAGACCATATGAAGTATGAAATCAGGAAAAGGATAGGAAGTGTGAACAAAAATGCTGGTGACAGCGGAGAGGAGAAGACAGGATGAACTTAAGGTACAAGAAGAAAGGCGAGGATACGGAGCAGATTCTATTTATACAGTGGTGCAGGCTCCACGAAGATGTATATCCTCAACTGCGCTGGATACATCATATCCCGAACGGAGGGAGAAGGGATGCAAAAGAAGCAGCGGTATTAAAGCAGATGGGCGTAAAGGCGGGAGTATCTGACATACATTTTCCATATCCAAGTGGTAGGTATATTGGCATGTACATAGAAATGAAGTTCGGAACCAATATACCAAGCAAGGAACAGCGGGAATTTCTGCGAGAAATGGAGCTTGTCGGTCATTATTGCTGTATCTGTTATTCTGCGGTGGCAGCAGTTAAGGCAGTAGAAGAATATATAAACCTTTCCGGAGGTGCGGAGATGACAGGGGCAACATTGGGAGAGTCTTTGCAGTATCAGGTACATAGGACGTGGGGAATACCAGTAATTAAATAGCCTTTTATCTCAGGACAGGGAGTATTTTATATATCACAATTTTTAAAAGCCATTGGAAAGCCTGCCTGCAGGGTGCGGGCAGGGGAAAGGAGAAGCATTTGAAAAATGACATACAGAGAATTTCTGGAAAGTAAGATAGAGCTGGCTGTAGACAGCGGATTTGAAGTAGGTAGAGAGAAGATAAATAAGGCATTGAAGCCACATCAGGTAGATGCGGTCATGTGGGCACTCAGAGGTGGACGCAGAGCATTATTTGAATCTTTTGGACTTGGAAAGACAGTGCAAGAGATAGAATTCTGCCATCTGGCAGCAGAACATGAAAACGGCCAAGCCCTTATTGTACTTCCGCTTGGAGTAAAGCAGGAATTTACACGTGATGCAGTTGAGGTGCTGGGATATGAACGACCAGTATATTGTAGGACGATGGAAGAGGTACAGCTGCACTATGATGCGCAGATTATCATTACTAACTATGAAAGAGTCAGAGATGGCGATATCGATCCTGTCCACTTTGTAGCAACTTCACTGGATGAGGCGAGTGTACTTAGGTCTTTTGGCAGCAAGACATATCAGACATTCCTTGATAAGTTCAAGGGGGTGAAGTATAAGCTGGTCGCAACGGCAACACCATCACCGAATCGGTACAAGGAACTGATTCATTATGCCGGCTATCTGGAAGTAATGGACACAGGACAGGCACTGACACGGTTCTTCCAGCGTGATTCCACTAAGGCAAATAACCTGACATTATATCCGAATATGGAAGATGAATTCTGGCTATGGATAAGCAGCTGGGCTCTATTCATCACGAAGCCATCAGACCTCAATCAGGATTATTCAGATGCAGGCTATGTACTGCCTGAGCTTCAGGTCAACTGGCATGAGCTTCCTATCCATTATGGTGATGCTGTCAGGAAAGATGGCCAGATGCAGTTGTTTGAACAGGCAGCAACAGGATTGAAAGAGGCAGCAGATATAAAACGCAACAGCATAGATGCAAGGGTTGCCAAGATGAAAGAGATTGTAGATGCATCACCGGGCGATCATTTCCTGTTATGGCATGATCTGGAAAATGAACGTCATGCAATCAGGAAAGCAATGCCGGAGGTAGTGGACATATATGGCTCACAGGATTATGACATCAGGGAGAAACGAGTCATAGATTTCTCGGAGGGACGTACAAGGTTATTTGCCACGAAGAAAGAGCTGTCCGGTTCCGGGTGCAATTTTCAACGGTATTGCCACAGGGAGATATTCCTGGGGATAGATTTTGAATTCAATGATTTTATCCAGGCAATCCATAGATGTTACAGATTCCTGCAAAAGGAACAGGTAGTGGTAGATATAATCTACATGGAGAATGAGCGGCAGATCAAAGAAGCTCTTTTGGAAAAGTGGAAAAACCATGACTATATGGTTAACAGAATGATTGAGATTGTAAAAAAATATGGACTTAATACCGCCTGCAAGACTAAGCGGCTTGAAAGAAAGATGGGTGTAGAAGAGACAGTGAGAGTAGAAGGAAAATATTATATGGCCGTCCATGATGACTGTGTAGAAGAGACAAGGAGAATGGAAGAGAACAGCGTAGACCTGATACATACCTCTATACCATTCGGTAATCACTACGAGTATTCTGCAAATTATAACGATTTCGGGCATAACAAAAATACAGAGAGGTTCTTTGAGCAGATGGATTTTCTTACACCGGAAATGCTTAGGGTATTAAAGCCTGGGAGAATTGCAGCTATACATGTAAAGGATCGTGTCCTGTTTGGAAATGCGACAGGAACAGGATTTCCTACTATTGAACCGTTTCATGCACTGTGCATAGAACATTATATGAAACATGGATTCCACTATATGGGTATGATTACGGTCATAACTGATGTAGTGAGAGAGAACAATCAGACTTATCGGCTTGGGTGGACAGATCAGTGTCAGGATGGTTCCAAAATCGGTGTCGGAAGTCCAGAGTACATATTAATTTTTAGGAAACAACAGACTGACAGATCAAAGGGATTTGCAGATGAAAGAGTATCAAAATCAAAAGAGGAATATACTAGGGCGCAGTGGCAGATAGATGCGCATGCATATTGGCGCAGCTCCGGTGACAGGCTTGTAAGCAAAGAGGAGCTGGAGCATATACCGATAGATAACCTGCAGGCAGTATACAGGAAATTCAGCAGGGATACGGTGTATAAATATGAAGACCATGTAAGGCTTGCAAAGCAGCTGGACATGAACGGAAAGCTTCCAGCCACATTCATGGTAGTAGCACCGGGGAGCTGGAATCTGGATGAGGTCTGGGATGATATAAATCGCATGCGCACGCTGAATACAACGCAGAGCAGACGGCGGCAGCAGATGCATGTGTGTCCTTTGCAGCTGGATATCGTGGAAAGAATCATCAACAGATACAGCAATGAGGGTGATCTGGTGCTGGATCCTTTTGGTGGCCTGATGACAGTACCTATGACAGCGGTGAAGATGAAGCGCAGGGGATATGGCATAGAGCTGAATCCGGATTACTTCCGTGACGGCGTAGGTTACCTGCAGGCAGCAGAGGCGGAGAGGACAATGCCGACCTTATTTGATTTCCTATAAGGCAGCAGGAGGGAGAAGAGATGAAGAAACAGAGGAGCAAAGCAGAGCTGCTGAATCATATGAGAACCTACGCAGCCCTTAAGAAAGAAGAGCAGAGGGGAACGGAGCTTAATAAGAAAGTTTCATACTGGCGTATGGGAGCCGAGTGGAGCAGCGTATTGTGGAAAGAGGAGAAGTGGAGCGCAAACGAGATTGCAAAGCTTCTGGAATATGTCAATACGCATGATGTGACCGACCTGCCGGAAGAGCGCAGGGAAGAAATAAGGAACATGCTGGGCGACAAGGTAGACTGGACGCTTAAAAACAGCGTAAATCAGGGCAGGAAGTGTAAAAATGCTGTAGACCAGGCAATCAATGATCTTGCGTATTATAACACAAAGACATCCGTTGATTACAGCCTGCTGGTCTGCGAATATCTCATTACGAAAAAAGGATATGGGAAAAAGCGTCTTAACAGGGTAATAGGCTGTGTATATTACGCAGATGCACAGGAGGCAGCAATAGTTATGTGGCTGCGTCAGGATCTATATGAGAACAAAGGCATCTGGATAGAGCTGGATGGTGATACGCCGGAAGATCCATCCAATATGGAAAGTGCAAGGATAATATAGTTAATTGCCTCTATGGCAGCAGGAGATAGAATATGGAATCAGTACAGGAGAGAATGGAGCGAATTGGCGCATATGAGAAAATAGCTTCATTTATGGCAAAAGAAAAGCAACCATATGCATTTAAAAGGCAATATGCGCAAATCAGGGCGAGAGAATTTGCAGAGGAGTGTAATAGAAGGGGGCTGAATTATCATGTATCAGTAGGAGGGCTTGACAGCATCATATTATATATATTCCTCCATGAGGTATGTGGAATAGATGCCCCAGGTGTCAGTGCATCGTATTTGGAAGATAGATCAATACAGAAGGTACATAAGGCACTTGGAATAATGAACATCCCTCCGCTTAAAAGAGAGGATGGGACATACTGGAATAAAGCAAAGGTAATACAGGAATTTGGATTTCCGGTAATTTCTAAGGAAGTGGCAGCAAAAATTGAATTATTGCAAAGTCCTACGGAAAAGAATGCTACTGTGCGCCATGCGATTATAACCGGTGAAACAGGAGAATATGGTGGATGGCAGAAAAATTCCAAGATGCAGTTGAAACAGAAATGGTTGAAGCTGTTTGGCGGATATGAGAATGAGACAGAAGGATGTGACTACCAGAAGCCGGATTTTCTAGTATCTTCCAAGTGCTGCTATTACCTGAAAGAAAAGAATTGTGATGAATGGGGAAAAGAGCATAACAGCGTGCCATATTTAGGATTGATGGCATCTGAGGGCGGTAGACGTGCAAAGAGCCTGAGGATGAACAGATGTAACTATTTTGGAGCGTCTACCATAAGATCAGCGCCGTTTGCCATATACGGCAGGCAGGATATACTGACACTGGCTTTGGAGATGGATGAACTCTGGAAGCAGGGATTGAAGGAAAAGTACCATGACCGGCTACTGAAAGAGGGAAAAATAATAAAGCAGTTTGAAATGTCGGATAGTATTATTCCATCAATCTATGGAACCATAGAAAAACAGCCGGATGGAACATTATATACAACCAAGGCACAGCGTACCGGGTGCAGTATGTGTGGCTTTGGAATTCATATGGAAAATAGACCACATCGGTTCGACTTGGTGTATGCGGAAAATCCAAAAGAATGGGATTACTTGATGTTTCATCTGTGCAAAGATAAGGACGGGAATGATTATGGATGGGCGAAAGTGCTGGATTATATAGGCGTTGGTTGGGATCCTGAGACAATTCAGGGAAATTGCAAAGGACAGATGCGTTTGGATGATTATTTGGGATAGGAGGGAGAAAATGAGTGAAATGATTTGGATTATAGGAACTGTAATAGCCGCTGCAGCAGGAGCAACTGCAGTGGTGATGTATGTGGAAGTCAATAAGGCTATGGACAGAGACACCAGAGCAGAGAGAACAGGCGTGGACGACAGGTTATCGTGATTTAAAATAAGGATTTTGACAAGCAAGAATTTATGAAAATGTCATAAATAGTAAAGTAATTTACAAAAACAACAAAAATAGTAAAGGAAGTGGCAGCAGGTGAAGTTAAAAAAGGTGGCAGATGCGTACCGGACAAATATAGATGGACTTGCTAAGATATTGGGATATTCCAAACAGGCACTGTATAACATGATTGCTCCAGGCAAGAAATCTATATGTACAAACAGAGCATACGCAGCCATGAAGACACTTCGGCAGCAGAGCGAGGACATGTACCTGTATGATCTGGCAAAAGCAAAGGTCGAAAAGCAGGAACGAGAGAACCTGATCAGACAGATATGTAAAAAAATCGGTGTCATTGATGTAACAAGTGAGTAAGAATTTGGAGAGAATGCTTATGGAGAATAACATAGTATCATTCGATCTTGTTAGAATTAATCGTGTTAGAGGTAAAATTTGCAAATGCAATCCGGCACATTATGAAGTAGATACTACGAACCGGATAGTTACTTGTAAAGATTGCGGAGCTATTGTGAACGCTTTTGATGCGCTTGTATCCTTAGCAGAAAGGTATGAGGATATTGAGGAAACTCAACAAAGGATGTTATCCAAGGCACAGAGTTATGCTAAGTTGGCAGACGAGGAATTCCAAAGAATGAGAAGAAATAAAATTTTTAGGGATATGGAAAGTAATTATCGTGGTGGTTTGTTTCCGATATGCCCCCAGTGTATGAAAGCGTTTGATCCTGTACATATACAGGGTTGGACAAGAGGTAATTAGTGGATTTGCCATAGAATAAGGAATCAGGAGGATAAATGAATAGATTTTGTAAGAATATAACAAGGATAATACAAGGCATTCTCTATGTGTGTGGCATTAGCATACATAATAATTTTATAGACGAATGTGTACCGGACTTTAGTTGTTGCTGCAAAGATATTCATAGCCCGATAACTAAGAGGTTGAGGGATTTTTGCAGAGGTTTAGAAAGAATGATTAGATAAGGATTGAGGTGATAAGCATTGTTAAAATTCTTAATTGGTGGAAGCCCATGTACATTTTGGAGCATTGCACAAAAAGACAGAGAAACAGAACCAACGGGGCAAGGGTGGGAGCTGTTCAAGAATTATGTTATCGCAAAAGAAAAATTCGAACCAGATTATTTTATTTACGAAAACAATAATTCAATCAGCAAGCAAATCAAAGAATGTATTAGCACAAAACTTGGTGTTAAAAATCAAACAATAAATAGCGTCTTGGTATCAGCGCAAGAGAGAAAACGTGAATATTGGCATAATACTGAAAAAACCTATCCAGAAAATATGCAAATAAAGTTACAAGACATAATCATTTCTGGAATGGCAGAGAGAGAAAAAGCATACTGCCTAGATGCGTCATATTACAAAGGGGGGAATATTAGGGCATATTTTGAAAAACACAGGCGCACACAGATATTTGAAACGAAACCAAACGGAAAACAAGGTTTTATAGTCAACAATGGCACAGTAGAGATTAAAGGAAAAAAATATAAAACAACACTGGAAGACGGACTATACTACCCAAGAAATATGACAGAAATTGAAGCAGCAAGGTTGCAAACAATGCCGGACGATTACTGCAAAGCGGTTAGCAAAACACAAGCAATAAAATGTTTTGGGAACGGTTGGACAGCGAACGTAATCTTACATATTCTTTCGCAAATGCTAAAAGGCGTTGACAAGAACGAAGAAATTATAGTGCTTTCAATGTATGACGGAATCGGAACAGGCAGATATTGTTTTGACAAGTTGGGATATACAAATGTTAAGTATTACGCCTATGAAATAGACGAAAACGCAATTAAGTGCGCAACAGATAATTACAAAGACATTATAGAGTGCGGCGACGCATTTCAAGTAAGAGATAAAAGCTGGTATATCGGAAAGGGAGGTGGCAGCAGTTGAACGATATGTGTTATGTATGCAGCCCGTACAGGGGCGACATAAAGCGAAACAAGGAATATGCACGAAAGCTGACACGGGCAGCAATAAACAACGGATTCATACCAGTGACAGTGCATTTGTACTTGACAGAAGTTACAGACGACCAGAACCCAGAAGAGAGAAAACGGGGAATGGCAGCGGGAATGGCAATACTGGAAAACTGCAAATACATTCTGATCGGCGACAAGTACGGAGTATCAGAAGGAATGAAAGCGGAAATGACGCTGGCAGCACTGAAAGGGAAGATCATGTTGTACGAAGAAAACGGCAAAACGTATCTTGTGGACAGCAAAGAAGAAATAAAAGCATAAAGCGAAAGAGAGGAAAAAAGAATGGGTATCAAAGAACAGAATTTTGAAGCGGGAAAGATCGTGGAGTTTGGCGGCAAAGAATGGGACGTGCTGACAAGAGTACCGGGCGACCGTAGCCGATATTTGTGCATCACGCATGATATTGTGTGCTACAAGCCATTTGACGAAGAGAACAACAACGACTGGTTAAATTCAACATTGCGAAAGTGGTTGAATACAGAATTTATCAAAAGTCTGTCAGACGTAGTGATTGAAGATACAGAGGTTGACTTGGTAACAGACGACGGACTGTTTGACTACGGAGCAGCGGAAGACAAGGTATTTTTGCTGACACAGGAACAGTACAAGGCGTACAGGGATAATATGAACGATGTAGAAGACTGGTGGTGGTTGGTAACAGCACACAGCACAAAGACAAATTACGTCCGCGATGTGGGCACGGGCGGTTCGCTCTACAACTGCAGCGCGTACTACGGTAACTTTGGCGTTCGCCCGGCTTGTGTGCTTGATCTTGAATCTAGCATTGAATTACAGGAAAGCAGAGAGAAAAAGGCAGCATCCACAATAGAGATTTAGGAGACATATTATGAAAAGATGGTACAGCAGAAGCAGTGACGTCAAGCTGAGGGATAATGAAACAAGAAAAGAATATCATCTAGTGTTTGAAACTGATTCCAAAACAGTTAAAGATAAGATTGAAAAGTTTTATAAAGAACTGATGGAAGAACAAAATAATATTGATGATAATGTTTATTTGAGTGAAGTAGGAAAGTATGCTGCTGAATTTGCAAGGAATCATGGAATATCAATAAGTGAAGCGTTGAGAAGACCAATGGTAAAGGCATTTGCAGAAATACAGGGCAGTGTAAATTATTGTACAGGAGAAAGATAATACTGTATGGAACAAGAAAACTGAATATAGAAAAAGTGGCAGAGCACCGACCAAAGTACCTCTGCCACAACATTCATTGTCCAAGAGTATATTAACATAATTCTATTTCTTGGACAAGTGCCAATTAATTACATCCAAGGAGAGACAGAAGATATGACTTGTAAAGATAGACTTAAAAATGACATTGTTGTTGGTATGAGATTGTATTTAGATCCGAACCAGATGAACATTCTGGAAGCGGTAATAGTACAGGTAACAAGAAATCTGGATATCACGGAACAGGAAACACTTCCGGCTACAGTTGACAATACCAATGATTATATTCTTAACCTGTTTATGGCGAGGAAAGCCCCTAAGTTGAAACAAAAGACGGTAGATGCATACATGTTGACGATTCGGGAGCTGATCACATTGCTTAATAAGCCATTGAACCAGATTTCAGAGGGAGACATAGAATATTATCTTTACAAGAAGAGTCAAATGGGAAATAATAACACTTCGCTGAACAATTGTCGAAGGAATATATCAGCATTTTATACATGGATGCGCAAGGTCAAGATTGTATCAGAGAATCCATGTGATGGGATTGACACATATACGCAGGTAGAGAAGCCAATAGATCATCTGGAACCTACAGAGTGGGAGCTTCTTAAAAAAGGATGCTGGGATGCCAGGTCACGCGCACTCATTGAATTTATGCGGTGTACTGCCATGCGTAGGGGCGAAATTCCACAGGTAAAAATCAATGATGTAAATTTTTCAACTGGAGAAATAGAAATATTCGGACATAAGGCAAGCAGGTATAGGACGGTATACCTGGATAAGGTCGCAATATTCTATATCCGGGAATATTTAAGGGAGCGTGGAGTGTCAGAGACAAGCAATCAATATCTGTTTACCCATCTACGAGGGAATACTGCTATGCAGTTAGGAGACAGGGGAATATATACACTTATAAAGACAATAGGTAAAAGAGCAGGCCTTGATAGAAGAATATACCCACATTTATTCAGGAAGACAACAGCAACCGCAATTGTAAAAAGAGGTGGAAGTGAGGATGCAGCTGGTGAGTATCTGGGACATGCACCCAGAAATGTTACCGGAAAGCACTATACATATAAATCTACACAGTATGTGGAACAGATTTTTCACAATTACGTAGAATCAGTATGATGAGGGAGGAATGTTAATGCATGGGTTAGAAGTAGGACAAATAATAGAATTAGAGAGCAAACATGGTCCTGATGAGGCAGCAGAGAAGAGAAGCGGCAGAAAAAGGCTGGTAAAAGAGAAATATATAATAGTGCAGATATGCAAAAATCAGATCATAGTTCAGAATAAAAAAGGATTTAAACGAGGGGTAACAACAGGAGAGCTGATTGTAAGAGGAATAATCAAGCAGACCGGGAAATATGAGGAACTACGTGAGGAACGCTGTGACAAAGAAACCAGTAAGAGAAAAGTAAGATATAGTTATAAAAAGTAACTATAGACTTTAAAATTAATTATTTTATAATAAGAGTAAGAAATAGAGCCAAGAGCCAATATGTAGTCTGGATAAAGACTGTGTATTGGCTCTTTTTTTCAATATGGCAGCAGGAGGTGAAACAGCAATATGCCAAAAAAGAACCCTCTGAGCGATAAGGCACGTAAGTTATATGAGCAGGGAATGAAACTGGTTGATATTGCTGATAAGCTGGACGTGCCGCCGGGAACTATAAGAAGATGGAAGAGTACACAGAATTGGGATAAAAAAAGTCAAGAATCAAAACCCGAACGTTCGGGTAAAAAAAGCGAACGTTCGCCTAATAAAAAAGAACGTCTCATTGTGGCAGCAGAGGACGGCACAAAAGAGACTATGCAAAACGATGAATTATCCACTGAAGAACAGCTATTTTGTGTGTATTATAACCGGACATACAATGCAACACAAAGCTATCTGAAAGCATATCAGACTGGATATGATACTGCCAACGCAGAAGGGTACAAGCTCCTTGTAAGACCTCGTATACAGAAAGAACTTGCCAGATTAAAAGAAATCAAGCGCCAAATGATAGCAATGACGGAAGAAGATATTGTTGAATTACAAATAAGGATTGCTTTCGCAGATGTAGGAGATTATCAGAAATGGGAAGGTGGTCTTGTATTAGCAACATCTTCAGATATGGTTGATACGCAACTTGTAAAAAGGGTTGGTCAGGGTAAGTTCGGGCTGGAACTGGAGTTAAAAGACAGTCAGAAGGCTATAGACTGGCTTACCAAGTACTTTACGATTCATCCACAGGATAAATACAGACTGGAATTTGAAAAGCAGAAGGCATCTGTAAAGGAGAATACAACAGAACAGGTATTGAAAAATATGAAATCCATAGAGGAACTATTACAAAATCCTGTACAGAACAGAGACATCAATGATTTGGAAAGTCAGGAGGAGTAATCGTGAATAAGCCGGCACCATTTTCCATGCGGCAATATGAATATATGCAACATTGTCTGAAAAGCTGGTTCAATGTGGCAGAGGGAGGGAAGCGTGGGGGCAAGAACGTCCTTCAGACTCTTATATTTTGTATGCTGCTGGAAGAACATGAGAATAAGATACACCTTATAGCAGGGGTATCTGTAGCAACCGCAAAATTAAATATACTGGACTGTGACGGGTATGGTCTTTTGAATTACTTTGAGGGGCGCTGTCGTGAAGGAAAGTACAAGGATCGTGATTGCGTATATGTCCAGACTAAAACAGGAGAAAAGATAGTCCTTGTGTCCGGTGGAGGTAAGGACGGTGATGAGAAGCTCATAAAAGGTAATACCTACGGTATGGCATACATTACTGAGGCAAATGAGTGCCACCAAAAATTTTTAAAAGAGACTTTTGACCGTACTATATCATCATCGAACAGAAAAGTGTTTCACGATCTGAACCCAAAGGATCCGGAAGATTGGTATTACACAGAGATTTTGCGATTCCATGAAGAGCAACAGGAAGCAGACCAGGAATATGGTTATAATTATGGGCATTTTACTCTTGTTGATAATATGTCCCTCTCTAATGAGAAGATCAGGGAAGTATTGAAGACATACCAGAAAGGTACAGTCTGGTATAACAGGGATATCAAAGGAGAAAGGACACCAGCAGAGGGAATCATCTTCAGGTATTTTGCAGATGATAATGTACCGTATCTGTATGATCCAGAAGATGAAAATGAGAAAATCATAGAGCCATATCGGGACAATGCGGGAAACTTGCGATATCGTAGGATCAAAAATTTAAGCAAGATAACCATGGGAATAGACTTCGGTGGTAACGGATCTAAGACAACATTCGTATTAGCCGGTTACATGAACGGATATGAAAAGATTAGATTTATGGAAGAACATGGACTACCTGTGACACAGGCGATAGATGCAGAACGAATAGCCAAAGAATTTATTGTATTTTATAGAGAATGTCTGGAGAAATATGGACGTATTGATTGGATATTTCCAGATAGTGCAAGTCCAACCATGATTAATACTCTAAGGAGCGCAGCACGAAAGGAAGGACTGCGCTATGACAATATAGCTGGCTGTAAGAAGAATGAGGTGTCTGAGCGTCCAAGAACAGTAGATATGCTGCTCACAACAGGAAGATTGAAGATAAACAAGAAGTGCGTGAACTTGCGCAAGGCAATAGGTAAGCTACGTTGGGATGAAGATCATCCGGATGTACCGGAAGATAAGAATATAGGTAACTGTAATGACTGGTGGGATGCATCATGCTATACGTGGCTTGATTTTGTAGGATATATAGATTTGGAAAGAAGATAAGGAGGAGTGTACATAATGGATGGTTTTATTGAGAGTTTTCTTTCGGGGAAAGGGTATGCAGTTAATAAAAATGCGCTAAGTGTAATACAGGAATGTGATAACTGGTATGCAAACAGGGTTATCAGGGAGTTTCATAAGAGATGTACAGTACAGGGCGAAGAATATGAAATGAGCAGGCTTGGATTTGCAAAACGCTGCTGTTCCGATGATGCGAACCTGTGTGAAGTCCTTGAGATAAATGCAGGAGCCAATGAGGAGCAGCAGAAATTTGTAAAGGATGTATTGGACAAGAATCAATTTGAAACTCTGTACAGGGAACAATTGGAAAAGACATCGGCAGCAGGAACAGTAGCCTGTTATGTCAGAATAGAGAAAGCTGACCTGTACGAGGATGGTACAGTAAAAGGTGGAATCATTAAATTAAACTATGTGGACGCAGAATGCTTTTATCCACTGACTGTAGATAATAAGATTGTAGTAGAGGCAGCATTTGTAGGAGAGGATCTTGTAAAAAGCAGGAAACAGACAACACTTGTTATGTTTTTAGTGGAGAATGGTACATATACGTCAGAAACACATGTATTTAACGAGAATGGAGAAGAAAAGAAAGAACTTGCAGTAACTGCCAGAATGGGTGATGTGAGACCGTTCGCAGTCATGAGAAATGCAGAAGTAAACAACATTGATAACATGATTGGGTATGGAAAACCGAAGATATGGGATAATATACCATATTTCAAGGCATTGGATATATTATTCAATGTGCTGTATGGGGATCTGGATAAAGCAGATAAGCTGCTCCTGATTAATGACATAATCATAAAATATGACCAGGATGGTAATCCCATCACACCATCAGAGCAGGCAAGAAAAATATTTGTAATGCTGAAAGAAAAGCTGCCTGACCAGAAGGACTTGATACAGGAGTACAATCCAACAATCAGGGTAGAAGAGATCACCAAGACGTTTGAACTGGTGTTGTCGCTGCTGTCTATGTCATTTGGGTATGGGAGCAAGAAATACAGTTTTGAGAATGGACAAATTAAGACAGCGACAGAATATGTAGGGGAGCGCCAGGACCAGCTGCAGGAACTTAACAGGCAGCGTAAACAGGCAATCTATTATATCCGGGATATATGTAGGGCTATAATGTGGTACTCCAATACATATATGGGTACGTCCTATGATATCGATGATGATATAACGATAGAATTTGACGATAGTTATATCCAGGATAAAGAAAGTGAGCTGGAGCGTAAGCGTAATGATGCGATGAGCTTCGAAATTCCAAAGTTAACTATATGGTATTTGATGGATGCCTACAACCTGACCGAAGAGGAAGCTGCACAACTGGTAGAGGAGAAGCAGGAACAGGAAGAGAAGCAAAGGCAGCAGGAAGAACCGGAGGAGGATTAATATATGTTAACTGATGAACAGTTAGAATATATATCTGGTGCTATTGTACCGCTGTTTCAATATCTGGAGAAAGAGGTTATAGCGGATATAGCACGTAGAATAGCAAAAACGCTTACGTACAGCCGCACGGCAGAATTACAGGCTATGTCCATGGCTAATCTTGGATATAGCCCTTCAAAAATTCGACATGAAGCAATGAAAATGTTAAAGGCAGACTCAGAATTTCGTAAGATGGTAGCCAAAAACACATTGGAATATAAGCGGGATGTCAGAAAAATCATTAATGAAATAACAAATGCAGCCTATAAAGCCAATAATGAAATCGTAGCCAAAGCCGGTAACATGTCCTGGGCGAATGATCTTTCAGTATGGAAAGAAGCAGGAAAAGAACTTCCGGCTAATTCATATTTAGAACAACTTGTTGATGCATTTTCCAAGCAGACAGACGGTGAATTTAAAAATATGACTAATTCTACCGGATTTAAGACAATGAACGGATATGAGAGCATAGAAAATGCATACCGTAGAGAATTGGACAAGGCTATTATTAAAGTGTGTTCAGGCACGTTTTCACAAGAGAAAGTGTTACACGATCTGGTGCACAATCTTGCGCAGAGTGGTTTGAGATCAATTGACTTTGCATCTGGACGGTCAATGCAGCTTGATACAGCGGCGCGGCTTGCCTTGCGTACAGGCTGCCATCAGCTTGCTGGGAAGATACAGGACAGGAATATATTGGAGACAGGTGTCAATCTTGTTTATGTGTCAAAACACTGGGGAGCACGTAATACAGGGGAAGGTCACGCAAATCATGAGAAGTGGCAAGGCAGAGTATATTTTATCAAGGAAGGAAAGAATTATGCATCAGAAGCTGAGAGAATAGGGCAGGACTATATTACTGATTTGTGGAGAGCTACTGGTTATAGCGTTGATGGGGAACATGAAAATGATCCGACAGGATTGTATGGATATAATTGCCGTCATAATCATCATGCATGGTTTGAGTGTGCATCCAGTCTGCCAAAAGAACAAACTCAGCCAGGACCGGTTACTATAGCTGGGAAAACATATGATTATTATGCCATGACACAGAAAATGCGTTCAATGGAGCGTAATATACGTGCGCTGAAAAGGGAAAAAGAAGCACTTACAGCATTAGGAGATAGCACAACGGAGATAAATGCAAAAATTAAACGTAAGACAGCTGAATATAAGGATTTTTGCAAGACTTGCGGTGTTCCAACTGCAACATCAAGGTTATGGTATGAGTGCGGTATGTCTGATTTGAAGAAAACCAAGGCGTGGAATGGATTTGAAGTATCAGTTATCCAGGGTAAGAAAACAGTTGCAGAACCATCACAATCTGATAATATGAATATATCAGAAGATAAAGGAAATACGACTTTGAAAGAAATATTCAAAATTGGAAAAATTGATACAGAATTGTACAGAAAAAAATTCGGGAAAATACAGACGGATGAAGTTATTGTTACCAGTGAAAGGATTGAGCATATTAAATTGCGTCATCCAGAAGACTATGCGCTGTTTGAACAATATGGAAAAGAGTGTATAATTAATCCGGATATGATAATTAGTGATGAAAAAAATGTTGGAACCGCTTTCCTCATAAAACAATTACCAAATACAAATCTTAATGTTGTGATTCGATTAGTGCTGGAGAATGAGGATAGTCAACTAAAAAATTCGGTTATGACATTTTGGAGAATAAGGAATAAGAACTTGAAAAAATTAATTGAAAAGAACCAACTTCTTTACAAAAAGGAATAAGTGACGTATAATATTATTACAATAATAAGGGAGTATTTTGAAGTAGAGATTGTGCTGCTACGCACCCTTTGGGTCAAAAGAAATGTGGGAAGGGGCACACCCACCAAAATATTCTCTTATCATATTTATCTTGATACCATCACAATAATGTGGTGGATTTTTTAATTTTATGGCATAGATACACATAAATGCGAAGAAAATAAAAAAAATAATTGACTTTAAAATCAGAAATGGTACGCTTTAATTGTAACAGGTTCATGGATTGCAAGCGAAAAGAGGGTGTCATAGTTGAATGTGGAGTATTGGTATCCATGCCCGAACTGTGGTTTTCCCAAGATGATCAAGTACAGGAAGGATACCACAATCATTAACTTTCCGGGGTACTGTAAGAAGTGCAAACAGGAATCAATCATTACAATAGAGCCAAGGAGCCGCATAGTTGTTAATTCGTAAGGGATTAATACTGTGCGGCTCTTTTCTATTAATCCTATATCGGAGAAAATCCGATTCATAAATTATTTTAAGGAGAGAAAAAGTGATGAAAAATATTTTTGAAATTATGAAAGAGTTCGGGCTTGAAATTCCGGAAGACAAGCATAAGGACTTTGAGAAGACAGTACTGGAGAATTATAAGACACAGGCAGATTATGATATTCAGTCTGCGAAGCTAAAGACAGAGCAGGATAAGGTAAAGACTTTAGAAGCGGGGTTAGAGAAATTCAAGGACGTAGATGTTGATAAGCTCAATGGCGAGATCGATACTCTGAAAGGTCAGATTAACCAAATGGATACTGACCATAAGAATGAACTTGCTAAAAGAGATTTTGATGCACTTGTTGATACAGGCATCAGGAATGCAAAAGGCAAGAACCCCAAGGCAATCAGGGCACTGTTACCAATTGATAAGCTCATGGAGAGTAAAAATCAGGAAAAGGATATTGAATCTGCAATTAAAACACTTACAGAGGCAGAGGACAGCAAAATGTTGTTCGGAGATCCAGAGCCAAATAAAACAGGAAGCACTATTGATGTGCCTGGAAAAGTGACGAATACCCCACCTACACAGCAGGATACGTGGGGAAGCGTATTGACAGAACATTATAAGAAATAATGAGGAGGAAAAAGTATGGTTACATTAGAAGAGGCAAAAGTTGGCATGGCTGACAAAGTAGATCAGATGGTAGTGGATGAGTTCAGAAGAGACTCATTTCTTCTTGACCGGTTATCATTTGATAATGCAGTGTCGCCTGGTACTGGCGGTTCTACATTGACATATGGGTATATGCAGTTAAAGACACCTTCTACAGCAGGGCGAAGAGATATTAATACAGAGTACACGGCAAATGAAGCCAAGAGAGAAAAGAAGACTGCAGACCTCGATATTTTCGGCGGCTCTTTCAAGGTAGACCGTGTGATCCAAAATACATCAGGTGCAGTAAATGAAATTGAATTCCAGCTTCGTGAGAAGATTAAGGCAGCTTCCAACCTGTTCCATAATGCTGTGATCAATGGTAATACAACGGGTGGAAAAGGTTACACACAGGCAAAATTTGATGGGCTCCGCAAACTGGTAGCAGGTTCTTCCACGGAAGTTTCAGCAAGTGGAATCAATCTGAGCGACGTTGAGAATATTGACAAATACAGGGATTCTTTCGTGCTCAAACTGAATAAGTGGCTTGGGCTTTTTGCAGAGAAGCCTGATATGCTAATGATGAACAGCACAATGCTGTCTGTAATGAAGTATATCGGTCAGAAGATGGGTTACTACAGCAGGGATAAGAACGATTTTGGTCAGACTGTAGAAACCTATGACAATATTATCCTTATGGATGCAGGAAGATACTACAACGGAACAGCGGAAGAGGATTGTATTGCCACAGGCGATACTGATGGCATGAGTTCCATTATCGGCGTTAAATTTGGTACAAATGCGTTCCATGGCATCTCACCGACACAGGCAGCAGCAATCATCAATACATATCTGCCTGATATGTCTGCACCGGGGGCTGTCAAGACGGGAGAAGTGGAATTAGTAGCAGGCGTAGTACTGAAGAATTCCAAGATGGCGGGAATGCTTAAGGATATTCAGGTCGCACCTACAGCATAGGAACAAGGGAAGGGAGCGATAATATGCCTTATGTTGACTGGGAGTATTACAGCTCCCTATTTACCAATATTGCAGATGAACAGGAATTCAACCGATTGTACCAGAGGGCAGCAGGAGAAATTGACAGGGTTACACATATGCGTGCAAGAGCGTTCTGTAATGGCTATGATGAGGATTCAGCAACTGATTTCCAAAAAGGTGTGCGTGATGCGGTAAAACTGACCACATGCCAGTTGATTGACAATCTACAGGCACAGGAGTCTTCTGGTATGGGAATTGGCATACAGTCCGTTTCTAATGACGGATACAGTGAGTCCTATAAGATTACCAATGCACAGGAGAAAGAAGCACAGTTGTATAGCACAATTTCTAATGGCTTGAGAGGTACAGGATTAGCAGGAGCGATATGCCTATGAGTGTTTTATTTTGCGATGTCGCAACAATATATAACTACTACGAATCTGAAGACGGTACAGAGCACTGGAGCAGATCTGTAGTAAAGGGTGTACAGTGGAGACACAACCGCAATGAGGTGTCTACATCCAATGGTGTGCAGACAGAAAATAAGGTGGAAAGTATTACGATAGACTTTGGACGCAGATATGGCAACAAACCATATTTGCAGCCTGTTGAGTATAACAGGTTGTCGGATGAAGAACGTGAAAACTACTGGACACTGAATGCTAAGAGCGGCAAGGATATCGTTGTTCTTGGCGAAGCAACAGAGGAAATAGGGCAAGATTGCAGGATATCAGCGCTGAGAGAACATTACCAATATGCAGTGACTGTGACCTCTGTATCTGATAACCGCAACATGCCAAGGTTGAAACATATCAAGATGGTGGGAAAGTGAGTTCATTTAATTATCAGTGTAATTTTGACTTGGAAGATTGTATAAAAAAGATGGGGCTGGAAGAAGGAGGAAGTGTACAACAATTTGTAACAAATGAGTTTAAGAAAAATGTACAGCCATTCGTTCCCTTTGATATAGCAGGAAAATACGAGAATCCTGGACAATTAATTGACAGCTGTCATATTGAAAATGAAACAGATGTGGTGTGGAATACGCCATATGCCAGAAGACTATATTACCATCCAGAATATCATTTTCAGGGAAAAGGTGAAAGTGAAAAAGGTGGTATAGGACGTGGCGGTTATTGGGCAGACAGATATATGCAGAATGGTGGAAAGGAAGAACTTGAACAGGGAGCAAGGAGGATAGCTGGCAAATGACAGTATCAGAGAGCATTATAACGTGGCTGAGAGAATTCAAGCCGAAGAAAATAGACACAGATATCCAAAGGGCAGGTACTGGCAAGTATTCACTGGCAAAAGAACCGGTTCAGAATGTAAAGTCCTACTTGTCCGGTAAAAAAGAATATACGGACCATTACACATTTTGCGCATGTATGCCGAATCAGGAAAATGCAGAATGCATTGACAACAATGTATTTGGGGAAGAACTGACAGAGTGGGTAAATGAGCAGAACAGGCGTGGCAATTATCCTGTGTTACAGGATGCAACTGTAAAAGAAATAAGGATAACTACCCCATTTTTCATGGGTGCAACGAGCGAGAGTGATTCTTTATATCAGATGACTATCGCTATTAAATATGTGAAGGAGAGATAACAATGTCTGAAATGAGAGAAAAGCTGATGCATTTTTTAAACATTGGCACAACAGGAACAGATAAGTATGTACTGATCGGTGATGGTGTCAGTTCTTTAACAGAAGAATTCAACCCGGAATCTGAGACAAAACAGTATATCAATCAGAGCAACGGAACAACGAACATTAAGAGTTATACACCTTCTATCAGCGTGGAAAAAGAGTACATCAAAGATGATGAGCTGCAGGCGTGGATGAATGAGAAGATCAAAACTCTTCCAACAGGCTCATCTGCAATGACAGATTATGTTAGGGTGAATATTCTGGAAACGCCGACAGAAGAAGGAGAATATCCGGCGGTGAAACGTAAATGCTCATATCAGTTTGATTCTATCGGCGGCGATGCTGGTAGCGAGTTGATGAACAATATGACACTGGGCGGTGTAGGTGATCCGATTCAGGGTACATTTAATGTAACTACTAACAAATTTACACCGACAACATAAGACAGGTGTTAATCAAAATTAGCATAGTGGTGGGTGTTCCTCTAAATCGCCCATCACTTTTTAGAGGATGGTAATGATATGGAAAGTTTAAGAGTAAAAAAATCACTTGAAATCGAAGTAAATGACAATGGAGATGTGATATCAATTCCCGTGGAAGATGTACAGTTTTTGGACAGATTCTACAATTTGATTGATAAATTCTCTAATGCAGGACAGGAGATAAAGGCAAAAGGCGCAGGACTTAACCAGAAGGAGCATATACAGCTTTTAATTACTACAATGCAGGATATTGCAGCAGAAATTGATTCTTTATTTGGAGAGGATTGTTGCTATAAGGTATTTGACACTACAGCACCTTCACCGTATGCAGTTACAGACTTCTTTGACCAGTTATTGCCTATTTTCGATAAGTACACGAATGACAGGCATAAGCGGATCGCACAGAAGTATAGCAGGGAGAGACAGGGCGGCGCATTCACCCCGCAATATGGCGGCAACAGGAAGAATAGAAGGAAGAGATAACTATGTGGAATGTCATGCTGGACAAGCTGCCATATGAATGGCATGGATATCCCATAGATGCATCTTTTCGTACAGGAATCCAGATCATGCAGTGCTTACAGGACGAGGAATACGAAGAGAATGAAAGAATCTGTCATGCCTTGGATCTGTTGTTTTATGGTGAAGAGAAACCTACAACGATGGAAGAAGCTATAGAAGGGCTGGCATGGTACTTGAATGAATACAACCATGATAACCATAAAAAAGAACCGAGCAAAGTAAAAGCATTTGACTTTGACGTAGACCAATGGAGAATATATGCAGCATTTAAGGAGCATTACAATATTAACCTGAATAAAGCCAATTTGCATTGGTTCGTATTTATGGGGCTGCTTACTAATTTGGAAGAATGTTCTTTCACAAGAGTAGTAGATATACGTTGTAAGAAGTTGGACGCAAAAATGCAGCAAAAAGAGCGTAAAGCTATCATGGAAGCACAGAAGATATACAGTCTTGGAGCAAAGACAGAGCTTACAGAAGAGGAAAAACAAAAAAATGATGAGGCACTTTCCGTCTTCAATCAATTGAGAAATAAGAAATAAAAGATAACAGCCAGAAGAGCCTAGAGCCGGTTTACATGTTTTTACACATGTAGCTGGCTCTATTTTTAGAAAGGGGCTTTTAATATGGCTGAGTATGATACAAGTATACGTGTTAGCACTAAGGTTGATTCTTCAGAATTGGATAAGGTGGCAAAAACCTTTAAGGATATCGAGGACAAGGCAGATGATGCAAAAGATAAAGTAGAAGAGCTGGACAAAGCAGCAGCCGGCACAAAAACTGAGGAATATGAGAAACAGGCGAAAGCCATTGAAAAGGTAAATACTGAGCTTGATAAGAATATTAAGAAGCAGAAAGAAGCTGTCCAGGCACAGACAGAAAGCCCTGATTATAGATCTGCATGGACAGAGGAAGAAGAAGCCCGCATTGATGCCCTGATTGCTAAGACAAAAGAGCAGAAAGAAATTGCAGGGCAGAATCCGGAAACTGAAGCCACAAGAGAAGTGGCTTTTGACTGGAAAAGCAACGCAGAACAGCAGGCGCAGACTGCCCAGCAGATAGAAGAGATAGCATCCGAGATGGAACGTGCGAAAGCCGGGATTGCGGATGCAGATCAGCACATGAACCAGCTCCGTGTGGATGTAGAGGAATATGCTGCCACTCTGAAAGAGCTGGAAGCACAGGGACAGTATTTCGGTGATGATGACTATGACCAGGTGTATCTTGCCTGGCGTAATGCTACAGATGCTGTAAAGGAATATGAAGCCAATCTCCGAAGCCTTACAGATAAGGGAATGGCTGAGGCAGAGGCACGGATTGCAAAAGAAGAGCAGGTAAATGCTAAAAAGCGCGAACAGGAAGCAGAAGAGCAGAAATTACAGAGCATCCGTGTTAATGCGCAGGTGTCCAATCAAAAGCTGGTTGACCTGCTTGGGGAACAGATCAGGTTACAGGAAAGATTGTCAGAACTGAAAAAGGCTGGACTGACAGTCGGATATCAGGAATATGACAATATCACATCCAGACTGAAACAGATAAAAGAGCAGGTCAATTACGAGCAGAAGGGCTTCCAAAAAATGGGAGAATCCGGCAAGAAAGCCTTTAACAAGATTAATACCCATGCAAGGAAATCAGGCGGGCTTTTATCGACATTAGGAAGCAGATTGAAGGGAATAGCTCTTAGCCTGCTGATATTTAACTGGATAACCAAGGGATTCAACGCCATGGTATCGGGCATGAAGACAGGATTCAATAATCTTGTCAGATATTCTTCAGACTATAATGCTGCGATGTCGCAGATGAAATCATCCAGCACGCAATTACAGAACAGCCTTGCTACTGCCTTTGCTCCGATCGTCCAAATGGCAATCCCATACCTGGTGCAGTTAATCAATTATATTACCATGGCAGCCAATAAAGTAGCTCAGTTTATGGCTATTTTGCAGGGTAAGAGTACATGGACAAGAGCCAAGGCAGTACAGGAAGATTACGCTGCCGCTTTGAATGGAACATCAAAAGCGGCGAAAAAGGCAGCAGGGGCGCTGGCATCATTTGACACATTGGAGGTTCTGTCTAAAAAAGATTCTGGCAGTGGTTCAGGCGGGACAAGTCCCAAGGACATGTTTGAGGAAATACCAGTAGACGAAGAATCCGTAAATGCATTTCAAAACATTGAAAAAGCAATAGAACCAATGATTGAATATGCAAAGAAACTCAGAGATATATTCAAAGACGGTTTCTTTGATGGATTGGGAGATTTTACACCTCAGATTGAAGACATAAAAAATAAGCTGGAAAGAATCAAGAAGTCTTTAATTGATATATTCACAGATCCTAAAGTATTGAAATCTGCGCAAACTGCAGCAGAAAAGATAGTATATGCATTTGGACAAATAGTAGGTGCAATAACAAGTATAGGCATTACGATAGCACAAAATTTGATTGGTGGTATAGCTTTATATTTGGAGCAGAATTCTGACCGAATAAAAGAATACATTATAAGCATGTTTGATGTTGCAGGTGATATAGCTGCAATGGTCGGAGAAATATACGCAGCATTTGCATATGTGTTCTCAGCGTTTGGATCTGAAAATGGACAACAGCTGACAGCTAATCTTATAGGTATTTTCGTAGATGCCTTTATGGGAGTAACTGAAATTGTAGAAAAGCTTGTAGCAGATATTATCAATGTTTTAACCAAACCATTTATTGATAATCAGGAAGCGTTGAAAAGTACGCTGGAGACATTTTTAGGTACAATATCAGATGTACTGGGAACTATTAAAGATACTATAGACAATACTTTCAGCAAGATGAATGAAGTCTATGATAGTCACTTTAAGCCATTTTTTGATTCAGTGGCGAATGGATTCAGCGAGATGTTGTCTATATTATTAGATGCTTATAATACGTATCTTGCGCCGGTATTTCAGAATGTTGCAGATAAATTCAATGAATTAATGGCAACATTGCAGCCGTACATAGATAATTTTCTTGATATGCTGGGTAGCCTTATAGATTTGGTCACTGTGTTGTGGGAAGAGGTTCTTTTACCATTTATGGAGTGGCTGATTCCTATTGTAGTAAGTGGAGTAGGAGAAATCATAAGTTTCATTGTGGATAATTTATTTCCAATGATAGAGGATTTAGGAACAATATTTAATGATGTGATAGAAATGGTAAAAGGTATTCTTGACGGTTTGATTTTGTTCTTAACTGGTGTATTTTCAGGAAATTGGAAACAGGCATGGGATGGAATAAAGAAAATATTAGAGGCTGTATGGACAGGAATCAGCAATATTGTAAAAGATGCAATTAATATGATTATTGGATTTATTAATCGAATGATAAATGCAATAGTTTCAGGTGTTAATACAGTAATTGATGCTTTAAATTCATTGCAGTTTTCAGTGCCTGATTGGGTGCCGGAATTTGGTGGAAAATCTTTCGGATTTAATATTTCCAAGATAACAGCTCCACAGATTCCATACTTAGCCAACGGTGCGGTGATCCGTGGCGGCAATCCTTTTGCGGCGATTCTCGGCGACCAGCCAGTCGGACAGACCAACATCGAAGCACCATTGTCCACTATCGAGGATGCAGTCAGAAATGTTGTCGGTGATAGATCAGGAGGTGTGTTGAACGTAAATCTGAACTATGATGGCGAAACATTCGCAAGACTGTCTTTGCAGGATTTTTTAAACGAAATGAATAGACAGGGTTACGATGTTGATGTATTGGGAGGTATGTCATAATGGCTGATTATACACAGGGAATTATAATTGATGGAATTACATATGATGTACCTCTTGTATCTGTGAAAAGAAGCTTTGACGTGGTGGACAAATATGCACAACGTAACGAAGAGGACGGAGATTTGTTGAGAGAAATCTTGGGAGTATATGCCAACTATGATCTTGCATTCGGGGTTATTGATGATGATGACACATATCAGGGATTGATAGACAAACTTACAGAACCTATAGAATTCCACGATTTTATCCTGCCAAGTACAAAAGGTGACTTCTCCTTTAGGGGGTACATATCCAAAGTACAGGATGAAATGATGAAAATACATAGTGATACGGTTACATTCCAAGGGCTTACATGTAAATTCACGATGAAAAAGCCGTTCAGGACACCATAAGGAGGCAGTATATGGCAAAGACAGGATTTCGCTGCATTTACGATCTGAAAGATACTACGGCAATAGCAGACAGCACGCCGACAACTGCATATAATCAGCCATTTGGGGATATTTCCAAGATAAAGGACAATATAGAAGCAACTAATTATGCCACTTTGGAACAGGATTTCTTTCTTTTGGATGGTAGCAGGGAGGAAATGCCGGATGCACCGGAGGATATCGTGTTTTTCACCGACACATGCTCGGATGCGAACGGTCAGTTCGCTGCTGATCCTATACTTATAATATTGTTCTCAGAGCAGCATTCATCCATCGGTCTGAAGTTCTTTTTCCAGGATGAGTTTCCTTTGTCTATGCGTATTAAATGGTACGATAAAGATGGATATCTGACTGATAATGAAGTATTTGAACCGGATTCCCTGACGTATTTTGCAGAGCATCAAGTCAAAGATTACATGAAAGTAGAGGTAATTTTTGAAAGAACCAAGCCATACCGTTATGTAAAGCTAAGATACATCGAATATGGTACAGAGTATATATTCGGAGAGGGTGGTCTTCCGGTAAAGGATGGTTCACTTGTGGAAGAATGCCAGTTAATACCCGATAAGATAGCAATAAATAAGCTCACGTTCAAGCTGATTGATGAGAATGATGATTTTAACCTTGGTAATATAAAAGGCAAGCATCAGGTGCTGCAGGCAGGCCAGCAGGCACTTTGTTACGAGAAGGTGGATGGAACAGATATACTGCTGGGTAAATTCTTTCTGCAGAGCTTTAAGACAGATAAGAATGTGACAACAATGACATGTACAGATTACAAGGGCAGACTGGATGAATACAATTTCCGTGAGGGAAAAGTATATAACGGAGAACTGGCAGGCACTGTGATTGACAGTATAATGCAGGTAGCAGGGATTGAAGAGTATACAGTAACGGATGAGGTACGCAGGTGCAGGCTGTATGGCTGGTTAAAGATTCAGACATGCAGGAAAGCACTGAGAGAAGTCCTGTTTGCTTGTGGGGCAGTCGTTGATGATTCCAGAAGCCAGAGCCTGGACATATACCGGACGAACAGAGTCATTACAAGCACAATCGCAAGGAGTAGGAAATTCAGTACCGTAACTACCAGCAATGACTATATATCGGATGTATCGATCAAATATCCTGAGTACATACTTGGAACAGAAGATAAGCAGATCACAAAGGGCACATATGAGCCGGGGACATATACGATAGAGTTATCATCACCGGTGAATCCAGATAGTGTAACAATAAACACAGGGCAGGTAATTGATGTTAAAAACAATTATATAACCTTTACGGTAACTGGCACTGTGGCAGCAGAGGTAATACTGACGGGCAGGCAGTACAGTAAGGAAGACATTACAGTTACAGCATCTGTTGATAAGGTGGAAGCTGGCAAAAGCAGGGCAGCCAAGTCCTTTACCTGTACACTCCTGAATGCACAGCAGGCAGCAAAGAGATCCGCAGAGATATTAGATTACTACAATCTGACTCTTGGAATAAAAGCGAAGTATGTAAGCCAGGGGGAGAGAGCATCACAGTGGGCGCTGGTCGAGAACGCAGACAAGGCATATGGTAATTATGTAGCAGGCATTGAAAAGCTTACCACGGATCTTACAGGTGGGTTCCTGAGTACTGCACAGCTTAGAGGATATTACCTATTAACGGTAGACAGCTATTATACAGGAGAAATATACGCAGGAGAGGAGGTTGGGGATATTTGAGCAAGATAGAGATAGAGCATGTACAGATAACTCCAGCGTCAACGACAGCAAAAGGAACTATTAAAATAATCATGGATGTATCTGACAGGAACGTAACTTACACCAATGACAAGAATTATGCGGGTGAGCTGTACGCAGGGCAGCAGATAGGAGGTATGTAGTAACATGGCAATTACAAAAGTAAGGGTAAAAATCAATGGGGTATGGTCAAACCTAGCGCTGAACAGCAGCACAGGGAAATGGGAAGGCAGCATAACAGCCCCATCTGTGACATCGTACAATCAGACAGGCGGGTACTGGCCGGTAACTGTAGAAGCCACGAACAGTGCCGGCACAGTTACTACAGTGGATGCAACGGATGCCACCATAGGCGAGGCATTGAGGCTTGTTGTAAAAGAGAATGTAAAGCCTGTGATCAAGTTGGTACAGCCATCCAATGGGGCGTACATCAGCAACAATATGCTCCCAATCATCTTTGATGTGACAGATGAAGCCGGTGGAAGCGGTGTGAAGCTGTCAACGGTTGCTCTTAAATTGGCAGGTACGACTTATAAAGGTGGTTCTGCAGGAATGAGTAAAACCGCAATCACAAATGGATATCGTTTTACGTTTACACCGCAATCTGCATTAAAGGATGGCGCAAAAGCGATTGAAATTACAGCAGCAGACAATGATGGTAATGCAGCAACAACGGTATCAGCAACATTTACGGTAGATACAATCCCGCCTACGCTTACGATTAGTGAACCTGCAAGCGGTCTGATAACAAACCAGAGCAACCAGATTATTAAAGGAATTACAAACGATGCTACATCCAGTCCGGTAACAGTAGTAATCGTACATGGTTCAAAGACATATGAACCTGCGGTAGATGATACTGGGGCATTTACGCAGGCTGTAGTGCTTACAGAGGGCACAAATACGATAAAGGTAACTGCCATGGATGCAGCAGGCAAGGTGACAGAGATTACGCTTACTGTCAGTCTGGACACCACAGTACCAACGGTAAAGTCCGTTGTAATGAGTCCGAATCCCGCAAATGTATCAGGCAGCGTAGTGATCACGCTGGAGGTCGAATAGTATGGATATCAATATTGCCCTGCCAAGCAATATTGTATATGTGGCAGGATATGTGAATCATGTTGCTGTAGTGTTCCAGCAGGAAGCCGATGGAAAGACATGGAGCGCAAAAGCGGAGCAGAGTGCAGAAAATACGTATCTATTGGAACTGGACATTGTGGATGAGGTAGGAAACAGAACCAATTACATAGATACTATAGAGTATGTATTACCATATTTTATCTACGACAGGACTATACAGGACGTAGAGCAAAGAACAGCAAAAGGCTATATAAATGCCAGTGACCTGAACCGGGTCGAACGGAATACCGGGATAATAGCTGAGTATATAGGTATTGAGGTATCTGTAAAGGATGATTGGGAAATAGGAGACTTGCCACGGACAAGTGACTTTTGCAGGATAAGGGAGAATGTACAAAGAATCCGGGACAACTATATGATCTATACCAGTACGCCAGAAGTACCGGAGCAGCCCTTGAACGATTACAAGAAATGGAATGCAATCGAGAGAATATTACATGATGTGTATGTAATTTACTCTGGTAACATAAGCAATGTTGATTACTGTGGAGAAATAGCCACAGGAGAAGAAATAGGAGTGATCTAAGTATGGGATTTAATAAAAAGACATGGAAGGACAGGCTTGTAGAGCATGCCGGAAGAAGAAAATTGACCAATGTTGCAACGGGAGCGACAGAGACGGTAGATGTGACAAGAGCGGAAGGAACAGAGTCCCAAGCAGGTGATATGTTTAATGCAACAAATATGAATGACTTGGAAAACAGGACATACAATGCTTTCAATGATGTAGTAAAAATATATACTAACACAAGTGTAGCAGCTTCGGCGTGGGGAACCTATACAGCATCGTTGGACAACGAAGCAGCTATTATAGCAGAAGGGTATACATATAAGGCAGATATTACTTTATCTGGAATAACAGCGGCACATGCTGCGAAGGTATGCTTCGCACCAGCGGAAATCCAGGATGGAGTATTTGCACCATATGTAAATTCACAGGCTGGTAAAATTAGAATTTATGCAAATTCCAAGCCTATAGCAGCGATTACAATACCAACAATTTACGCAGTTAAGAAGGGAGTATAAGCAATGTACAGTGTAACTTTCGTAGTTAAGGATAATAAGAAATACTACAATAAACATAGAGAAAAGTACCATCTCGATCAGGAAGATGCCGTATTGGAAGAGATACCGCAAGACACTACAGACAAAATGCCATATTACTACTGGGATGGTGAGTTATGGCAATTCGATGAAAGCAGCTATTATAAGGACCAGAATGAGAAGGAAGCCCAGGCAGCAGAAGAAGAAAAGAAACAGGAAGAAGAAGCGGAGCTTGCGATATCGCAGGAAGATCTTATCAATGCGATAATGGAAATGGCACAGACAATCTCCAATCTTCAGAACCAAGTCAACAAACTTAGCGGAGTGGAGGAATAATCATGGCAGTTATCTATTATAAGAGAGTAAAAGCAGGAAAAATGGAACTGGAAAATGTACCGGACATGTGGCGGTCAACCGTTGAACAGATGTTGAAAGGAGATGAGTAGTATGTTTACATCGGAATCCAATAGGAATTTAAGTGGTAAAAGCTTAAAAATAGTACATTTTGAAACAGGAGGAAGCGGTAATTATAAAACTGCAAACATCATTTTTGATGTTTCCAATTTTTCAACACTACATTTTGACGGAACTGGTGGAATAGGTAGTGGCGGTTTTGCTGTTTTGGGAGGAAGTGGTGTTAATATACCATATGGCATTAGGCAATGTAGTCTTACTAATTCAGTTACATTGGAATCAATCGGTGATGGTGGATCTAGTAAAAAAGAATATGATATATCTAAGTATTCTTATATAAGACTATATATGAGAGGAACTCCTGAAGGATATGATTATATAAAATACTTTAGTAATATTTCATTTTCATAATGTTTTTTAACATATCATGTTGCTTATTCAATTCCAAATATCATAGTTGCACCATTGTTATGATATCTGCAAGATATATTTACACTATTCTTATCACCAACATTAATTATATATGCAGAACAAGCACCTGCGACGCTTGTTCTGCTACTTCTTTGTTGACCTAATTGTACTGTAGTACCTCTACTGGTAGAACATCCCCAATCTAGTGGATTATCATTATTGGAACCATAGCACATTACTAATAGATATTGACTATATCCAGATACCGACACGTTGGTTATACCACTATCTTGTGCAGATGAATGTAGTTTTTTAAACGAAATTTGTTTACTTAAATTCCTATTTGTGACGGAGGCATAAGTTTGTATTGCCTATGCCTCTAAAGATATTATCTATGTAATTTTTCAGATATTGGGAGGATTATTTTATTCAATATTTTATAATGAAATTCTGGAAATATATATAATAGAATATCATATAAAACACTGATATTATTTAAGGACGGAATACGGTTGATAATGTAATAGATTACAAGGACAAATAAAAAATATACTTTTACTTTTCTCATTTTAAATCTTCCTTTCGTAAAAATGAAATACAATAGAAATGCATCTGTAATAATATGAATAAAAAAATAGCGAGGATGAGGATAAAATACTTATATTTTTAATATGTAAGAAGTAAAAAAAACGAAAAAAGTAGTTGCGTATGGAATAAAAGAAAGATAAAATACAAGTAGAAACAACAGAGCCATGAGCCAATAGAGATATATTCTTTATTGGCTCTTTTTTTATTTGTCAGGAGGGAAAACATAATGAAGGTATTAGAAAAGTCAAATGTAGTTTGGGGAGCAGTAGCAACATTTCTGGCTGCGGTATTTGGACAGTATTGGTTTTTATTTGTAGGTTTTCTTGTATTAAATGTAGTTGATTATGCAACAGGAATTATTAAAGCGAAATTCTATCAAAAGAATGAATCATCCGCAGTAGGTGCAAAAGGAATCCTGAAAAAAGTTATGTACTGGGTGGTGATTGGTATTGCATTCTTTGTGTCAGATTGCTTTATCCGGTTTGGTGAGATACTGGGAGTGAATTTGAACTTCTTGATATTGCTTGGTTGGTTCGTTCTGGCATCTTACGTAATCAATGAAATCCGTAGCATTTTGGAAAACTGTGTTGTAATGGGAATTAACGTCCCTGAATTTCTGATCAAAGGCTTGGATATAACACAAAAGCTGATGAACAGTAAAACAGATGGAGAAGAGGCATAATATGAAGAGAGGAATAGACGTAAGCCGTTGGAATGCAATAAGGGACTATGATGCCCTTAAACGAAGTGGCGTAGAATTTGCTATAGTAAAGGTAAATAATGCGGGGAATGCTCCAGACACGAGATTCCACGAACATATGGTAGGATTTAAAGCAGCAGGAATCCCGGCAAAGGATGGCTATAATTATTGCTATGCGAATACAAAGGAAAAAGCACATAGAGCTTCCGATAGCTTTGTAAATTTAGCATTGCCATACGGTATAGAAATGATGTGGTTAGACCTGGAAGATGCTTCTATGCAAGGTTGCGGTAGCAAAATACTGGATATAATAAAAGTATATAGAGATACTGCAGAACAAGCAGGAATGAAATTCGGAATTTATACAGGTGCTTCTTTTTATAAACCATATTTACAGCGATATGTTGGTGAATTAAGAGATATACCATTCTGGTGGGCACGTTATCCATCCACACAGGATAAACTTATTACAGACCCTGTACCAACTACACAGAATCTTCCAAAGGACTTAGATTTGGATGGATGGCAGTACAGCTCAAAGGGACGTGTAAATGGTGCAAAGGGATATCTGGATCTTAATGTGTGGTATTCGGATAGGCCGGTTTGCAATACAGAAACAATGATTCCAGTAGAATACAATCCATTTACAGAACCGGTTCGTAATGTGACGATAGGAATTACTGGCAACGATGCGAACTGGGTATTGTGGTATTTGTGGAGATTTGGAAAGATTACGGATGTGACTTTAATTAATGGAATTATTACAGCAGAAGTGGTTGCGTTAATTAAAGAAGTACAGTTATTACTTGGACTTAAAGTAGATGGCATCGTAGGAAAGAATACACGAGCAGTATGGAAGAAAATTTGCTAACATTTTATCTTATATAGCACCTACCAAAAGCCTCCTATATGGAGGCTTTTAAAATGAAAAAGAAATGATATTAAAATTACGTCGAGTCATTTAAAATGCAACCATAAATAGATGTAAAATGATGGTTTAATAAAGTTAAATATAATTGTACAAAGTGTAATAAAATAAAAAACGGTTAGTGACACAATATGAACACAGAATCCTTAAAACACTGATAAAATCAACATTTAATTATCATAATAATTTACTATATACATAACTAAATAGTAATGTATTTTTTTACCCTATTCTGTTATAAAATAAAGACAAAATGAGGACAGGAGGGTATCAGATGAAACAGATTCCTTATGAGTATAAAAATCTGCCGATTCCCGGAGGCGGATATGTAACCGGATTCCTTTATCATCCCAGGCAGAAGGATGTTCTGTATGCAAGGACAGATATAGGCGGAACTTACCGGTTTGATGCGAAAGAACAGAAATGGATCAGTCTTATTTCTCATGTAACAATGGAAGATTTGAGTGAGACATTTCCCATAGCAATTGCACTTGATTACAACGCTCCTAATCGTTTATACATAGCCTGTGGAGAGGGAGAAAGAAGTGGCAGGAATGGTATTCTTGCGATTTCGGAGGATTATGGTGAACATTTCCACTACGAGAAGATCCCGGTATTTGTTCATGGCAATCTAAATGGCAGAGGAACCGCCGACAGGCTGTGGGTAGATCAGGAAGATGCGAATACCTTATACTATGCCAGTCAGCAGGATGGATTATTGCTCACTCATGATCAGGGACATACCTGGTCAAAAGTGATACCACTGTCAGAAAAATATCTGACCTTTGTTACGCAGGCAGGAGCAGCAATGGTTGTAGGTACAGCGGGTGTGACAACAGGCACTGAGCAGATGAGAGGTCATAGCCTTTATATTTCTTATGACAAGGGACAGCATTTTGAGCAGATGGCAGAGCCTGCAAGCAGAGTGATAGAGGGATGCAAACGTAATGGTCTGGTAGCACAGCGATATGCGGTCGCTGACAAGTATCTGTATGTGACATTTGCCTCTACAGGAAGACGTTCTTATGTCATTGAGAATGGCTACAGCTGTGACTCAGGAGATACAATTGATGGCAGAATCGCCAGATATACTTTATGTCCAGACGGTACGATTGGAGATTTCGTGGAGATCACGCCGGTAGCTTCCAGTAATACAACCGGAGTGAATCTTCCCCAGACAGCAGCAGGAGAGGCGTTGGATTTTGGCTTTTCAGGAATCAGCGTATCTGCACAGACTCCGGGACTTGTAGTGTGCAGTACGATTGTGAAGGATGATGGAGACAGCATATTCCGCTCTTATGATTATGGGCAGACCTGGCAGCAGATTCTCTATGATCTGAAAGAGGGTATTATGACATTCAGAGCGCCATATATGAGACCAGAGTGCAATGGTGGTCATAATCTCATTCACTGGCTGAGCGATATGGTCATTAATCCATATGATGACAATGAAGCGTGGTTTAATTCGGGCACAGGTGTATTCAGAACGAAGAATCTAAAAGATACACAGGCATGTGAATTTATGGACTGGTGTGATGGAATTGAGGAAACGGTTCATCTAAATGTGTATAGTATGCCAAAAGGAGAGGTACAGGTTGTGGATATTCTGGGTGATCTGGGAGGATTTGCCTTTACCAGTGTAGATAAGCCTTGCAGTAACTCTTTTGCCGATGCACAGGGCAACCGATATATTACCTGTATCAATGCGGATTTCTCAGATGCAGATCCCGACTGTCTCGTTGTAACACCAAGAGGTAACTGGACTGGTAAGACAAAAGGCGGCTTGATTCTGTCACATGATCAGGGACGCACTTTCCGAAGACTGCCGATGCCTTTTGGCTTATCGAAAGAATTGGATGAGGCGCTTCATTTCATAGAGTGTCCGAATGTGAATTCTGGATGGGTAGCATTGTCTCCTGATACGAAGCATATCGTGTGGTCTGTTGCAGATGGCATTGATCTTCCGATTAGCAGACTGTTGGTAAGCCATGATGGTGGAGAGACATTTTCTTTTGGAAAAGTCTATGACTTACAGGGTAGCCAGGTGATAAAGGGCAGGCTTAAAGTATATGCAGACAGAATGGACAGCAGTCTCTTCTATGGATGGGGAGATCATTCGGATTTCTATATCAGCCATGACAGTGGCAGTACATATCATCAGTATCCATTGCCAGATGAATTTCCTGTTGTGAATTTTGGTTTGATTGATTGTGCAAACAGAACGGAAATACGTGGAGAAACGGGCAAGACAGGTACTTTCTATATTGCAACAGGACAGGGGGGCTTATGGAAACTGATTTATACACCGGATAAAGATACAGTGACCTTGCGCAGGTTGTCAGCAGAAGGCGATGCCATTTATCGTATGGGGCTTGGACTTGGCGCACCTGATGTGGATTATTATAAAGATAACAAGGCAATCTACTGCAATGGTATCATAGATGGAGAGTATGGATTCTATCGTAGTCTGGATGATGGGGAAAGCTTTGAACGGCTCAATACTGACAGACAGATGTATGGTGAGATCAACAGTATAGACGGAGACTGCAGAGTGTTTGGCAGATTCTATCTGGCAACAGGTTCCAATGGAATAAAATATGGAAGTATACAAAAACCATAAACGGTAGTTTGGGTATACAGAAAGGGATGGTTATTAATATGCATATTTATCAGGAAGAGAACAAAATCATAATTGCTGAGGGTAAATCACAGGTGTGGATCGAGGCATGGGGAGCCAATTCCTTGCGTGTACGCATGACTGCACTGCCTAAGATGGATGAGAATGACTGGGCTTTGACAGAGAAGATGGAGTCTGTGGAGCCACAGATCACATTTGAAACAATTGATGTGACAGATCCATGGTACAAGGGAGAAGAATATGCCAAGTACCATCAGACAGCAACGCAGGCGCAGATTACCAATGGTAAGATCACGGCAAAGGTATCTTTTGAGGGATGGATTTCCTTCTATAATCAAAAGGGAGAATTGCTGACACAGGAATACTGGAGAACGAGAGACCGCATCAACCGTTATTGTGTGCCTCTTCGTATCACAGGAAGAGAATTAAAGCCGATCATGGGAACCAATGATTTTGAACTGACTGCACGTTTTGAAGCCTTTGATGATGAGAAGATATTCGGTATGGGACAATATCAGGAGAAGAACCTGAATAAAAAGGGTGAGATTCTGGAGCTGGCTCACCGCAATTCCCAGGCGAGCGTTCCTTTTTATGTATCCAGCAGAGGATATGGTTTCTTTTGGAACAATCCTGCCATTGGTACTGTGGCATTTGGTATGAACAAGACAGAGTGGTATGCCAAGAGTACGAAGAAACTGGATTATTTTATTACTGCGGGTGATACTCCTGCGGAAATCGAAGCCCAGTATTCCCTTGCAACAGGGCGTACGCCTATGATGCCAGAATATGGCATGGGATATTGGCAGTGTAAGCTGCGTTATCGTACACAGGATGAGCTTTTGGCGGTGGCAAGAGAGCATAAGAGACGTGGATTGCCCATGGATGCCATTGTAATAGACTTCTTCCACTGGACAAGACAGGGAGACTTCAAATTCGAGCCATTAGACTGGCCAGACCCGGAAGCCATGGTGAAAGAATTAAAGGACATGGGAATCGAGACGGTTGTATCTGTATGGCCGACTGTGGATGAACGCAGTGAGAATTATGCCAGGATGAATGACCTGGGCTATCTGGTCAATGCAGACAGAGGGCTTCCATATCATTCTACCTGGATGGGAGATATCGTGTACTTTGACGCAACACATCCGGGTGCTCAGAAATTCGTATGGGATCGCTGTAAAGAGAACTATTACCGCTATGGAATCCGCTGCTTCTGGTTAGATGAGGCAGAACCGGAGTATGGTCCTTATGATTTTGATAATTATCGTTATTATGCAGGACCTGCCCTGCAGTGTACCAATACCTATCCTGTTGGCTATGCAAAAGGCTTCTATGAAGGCTTAAAGGCAGAGGGAGAGAAAGAAGTCATGAGCCTGGTGCGTTGTGCATGGGCTGGCAGCCAGAAGTATGGCGTTTTGACATGGTCTGGGGATATTTATTCTTCCTTCCGTTCTATGAGAGAACAGCTTCAGGCTGGGCTTAGTATGGGAATGGCAGGTATTCCATGGTGGACCTCTGATATTGGTGGATTCCTGGGTGGACAGATAGATAAGCCTGAATTTCAGGAATTACTGGTGCGCTGGTTTGCATGGGGAGCTTTTTGCCCGGTATTTCGTATGCATGGCGAGCGTTCACCCTGGTATGAGAGAGAAGAGGAATTTCGTAATGGTGTTCGTCAGCTTACCAGTGGACAGGATAACGAGGTATGGAGCTTTGGTGAGGATAATTATGAGATTCTCAAGAAATATCTCTTTATCAGAGAGAGACTTCGTCCATATGTGAGAAAATGCATGGAAGAAGCGAGCAATAGCGGTGCACCGGTTATGCGTCCGTTATTCTATGAATTCCCCAAAGATGCAGAATGCTGGAATGTAGAAGATTCCTATATGTTTGGTTCTGATCTTCTGGTATCGCCCGTAATGGAAGCAGGCGCTGCAGAGCGTAGAATCTATCTCCCAGCCGGATGCAAATGGACAGATGCCTATACGAAGAAAGAGTATGAAGGTGGACAGTATGTAACAGTTCCCGCACCAATTGACATTATTCCGGTCATGATGCGGGAGGGATGCGACTATCCTATTTACAACGAATAGTTATAGAAATTTATATAGTATAAAAGCCACAGGAGTTGTTTATCCTGTGGTTTTTTCATACTTGGAATATTAATAAGCTAATGTGACAAAGATGCTTTCTCAAGGTTGGTAAGAATTGTATCGTGAACGTAGAGCTTGCCATATCCACATCCAAGATCCAGTCCGGGTTTGGTGGCACCATGGAAGTCTGAACCGCCGCTTGGCAGCAGATGGTATTTCTCTGCAAGCGCTTTAATCTGCCGTTCCTCTGCGGGAGTATAAGTGCTGTAGATACATTCTATTCCCATAAGCCCCTGCTTTGTCAGGGTTGACACCAGAATGTCCAGTTGTTCTTTTCCTAATTTATAGAGAGTAGGATGTGCGAGAATTGGAACACCGCCAGCCTTTCTTGTTACTTCGATAACTTCTTTGGGAGTAATATTTTCTCTTGGAACGAAGTAGGGTGTGCGATCACCCAGATAACGCTCAAAGGCTTCAGTATGGCTCTTCACATAGCCATGCGCCAGCAGGAACTTGGCATAATGCGCTCTGGTAATAACAGAATGAGGGAACATCTCTAACAGGGCGTCATAACTGATATCAATGCCTGCATTTTGCAGATTGGTACACAGTTTATGATTTCTGGCGGTTCTGGACTCCATGAACTGATCCAGATAAGCTCTGAAATCAGGGGATTGATAATCAATAAACAATCCAACAATGTGCACATCACGATCCAGATAACGTGTAGAGTATTCGATGCCGGGGATGACACGGAGGGGCTTGCCTGTGGCAGCAGCGAGTGCTTCATCAATACCATCTACAGTATCGTGGTCTGTGAGGGCGAAGGCATCCAGCCCTTTCTCTATTGCATAATTGACCAGCTCTGTTGGGGTATAAGTGCCGTCAGAGCTGGTAGAATGTACATGTAAATCAACTTGTCCCATGATAAGATAACCTGCCTTTTTTATAATAAAAGTAAAAGGGCATGTTCGCATGCCCTTTTAAAATCTTATGATTCCTGTGCTTCATCATCTGCAATTTCTGCATCCGCATTATATACAGTTCTCTTTCTTGCCATTTCATCACTTGCCAGATATTCATCGTAAGTAGTGATCTTATCGATCAGAGTACCGTTAGGAAGAATCTCCATAATACGGTTTGCTGTTGTTTCTACGAACTGATGGTCATGACATGCAAAGAGTGCAACGCCAGGGAACTTGATCAGACCGTTATTCAGGGCAGTGATACTTTCCATATCCAGGTGGTTGGTAGGCTCATCCAGAATAAGGCAGTTAGCACCGCTGATCATCATCTTACTTAACAGACAACGAACTTTCTCACCACCGGAGAGTACTTTAACTTTCTTCACACCATCTTCACCGGCAAAGAGCATACGTCCGAGGAAACCACGTACATAAGTGATATCATCTACAGGAGAATAGCCCATTAACCAGTCAGCGATCGTATAATCGTTGTCAAATTCACTGGTAGGATCCTTAGGGAAGTAAGCCTGGGAAGTGGTAACACCCCATTTATAAGTACCTGCATCCGGCTCCATTTCACCCATCAGAATCTGGAAGAGAGTAGTCTTTGCCAATTCATTACCGCCTACAAAAGCAACCTTATCTTCACGATTGAGAATGAAAGAGATATCATCCAGAACCTTTACACCATTTACAGTTTTGGTCAGGTGTTCAACTGTCAGTACTTCGTTACCGATTTCACGATCAGGACGGAAGTCGATATAAGGATATTTACGGCTGGATGGCTTGATCTCATCCAGTTCGATCTTCTCCAGCGCACGCTTTCTGGAAGTAGCCTGCTTGGACTTGGAAGCGTTTGCAGAGAAACGTGAAATGAATTCCTGTAATTCCTTAATCTTTTCTTCCTTCTTCTTGTTAGCTTCTTTCATCTGCTTTACAAGGAGCTGGCTGGATTCATACCAGAAATCATAGTTGCCGGCATAGAGCTGAATCTTGCCATAGTCGATATCTGCAATCTGTGTACATACCTTATTTAAGAAATAACGGTCATGGGACACAACGATAACTGTATTTTCAAAATTGATCAGGAATTCCTCAAGCCATGCAATCGCATCCAGATCCAGGTGGTTTGTAGGCTCGTCGAGTAACAGAATATCAGGATTGCCAAAGAGAGCCTTGGCAAGGAGTACTTTCACCTTTTCGCTGCCGTTAAGATCCTTCATGGTGCTGTAGTGAAGTTCTGTAGCGATTCCCAGACCATTTAAGAGCTGGGCTGCATTGGATTCTGCTTCCCAACCGTCCATCTCTGCGAATTCACCTTCCAGTTCACTTGCACGAATACCATCTTCATCAGTGAAATCTTCCTTTGCATAGATGGCATCCTTTTCCTTCATAATTTCATATAATCTGGCATTACCCATGATGACAACGTCCATAACAGGGTATTCATCATATTTAAAGTGATCCTGCTCCAGGACTGAGAGACGCTGACCGGGAGTGATTACGATATCGCCCTTTGTTGTCTCAAGACTTCCGGAGAGAATCTTTAAAAAGGTTGATTTACCGGCACCGTTAGCACCGATCAGACCATAGCAGTTTCCTTCTGTGAATTTGATATTTACATCTTCGAATAAGGCTTTTTTGCCTACACGATAAGTTACGTTATTTGCACTAATCATTACAATACCTCAATTTTACTATAGTTTAGAGTTAGACATACATCTCTAATTATACATAAAATCAATTGTTTTTCAAGGAAAATAACTATTTTTAAATAGGAGCGAAGTGATCGACTTTCATGCTCAGGACAACGGCCTGCGCTTTGGAATTCATGCCATACTGTGCATTGATCTGATCCATGATAGAATTTCGGATGTCGTTAGGGATAACAATTGCGATAATCTCCTTCTCTGCCTGCTGGTTGATACCGTATTGTGCAAATGATTTATCGCCACTCCAGCGGGCACGCAAGACTGTACCGCCTCTGGCTCCCAGATCTCTTGCGGTGTCCAGGACATTTTCCGTATAACCCTGATTTACGCTGATAAGTACGAGACTGTAATTCTGATCGGATGACATTGTTTTCTCCACTTCCTTTCCATTGTTATCGTCCAACTGGGCGCTGTACACAGCCTGCGTGGATGTATGCTGGCTGCGTTTGTCTGCGGGAACTCCTAACTGAATATTCAGAGCTGTGGCAATGAGATTCGTGATACCGGTAACAGGCAGATCAAAGAGAATACCTCTTGTATCTACTGCACCACGTAGCTCATCACTCATCTTATAGACCAGCATATCTATCATTGACCTGGTAGATACGCTGATGACGATATCCTTGTCCTTGGAATCCAATCCGAGAATATCCATGATTTCAGAGGTCGCAGTACCATGACCAATTGTCTGGTAGTGATAATTAACGCCTTCTTTATTATATAAATTAATGATTGCTTTGCCTTTTCCACGCTCTACGATGGATACCAGGAACTTGGGGCGTTCCACCTGAGGTGTTCTGGTTTCATTTTTAGTTGTCATATTGCACCTGCTTTCTATTCATCAAAGTAAAGCACAACGTCTTCAATTTGCTCAAACTGGTTCTCGTAGTATTTTGCCAGAGCTTTCTTCTTCAGCTCGCTGACAAGTCCGAGAGTCTGAATGGTAATTAACGGTGTCATAGCGACCATGGCTACAATACCGAATGCATCTGTCAGAATGTTGCCGCCTACAGCATTACATGCCCCCATGGCAAAAGGCAGCAGGAATGTGGCAGTCATAGGTCCGCTGGCAACTCCACCGGAGTCGAAAGCAATACCTGTATAGATCTTTGGAACAAAGAAAGATAACAGGATTGAAAGGAAATATCCGGGAATGAGGAACCACATAATAGAGATTCCTGTCAGAATACGCAGCATGGCGATACCAACAGATAAGGCAACACCAATGGAAAGTCCGTTTCGCATGGATTTTGAGGTAATGGAGCCATTGGAGACTTCTTCTACCTGTTTGGTCAGTACGTGTACCGCAGGCTCAGCCTTTACAATAAAGAAGCCCATCAGCATACCGATAGGAATCAGCAGGAAGCTGCGGCTGCCCTCGCCAATGGAAGCTCCCAGATACTGACCGGTAGGCATGAAGCCGATATTGACACCTGTCAGAAATATGACGAGACCTAAATATGTATAAATGATACCACCGGAGATTTTTAATACCTGTCTTTTCTTATAACGTCTGGTAATGAGCTGCAATAACAGGAACATGGCGGCAATTGGAAGAACGGCAATCGCTACTTCCTTACCGTATTCAGGAAAAGCATGCACGAATTCCAGCGCGGCAGCCTTGGTCGTAGTAATTTCAGCAAGCGGCGTCATTTCATAGACAGCAGAATCCGGTTTGTAGAAGATGCCAAGTAACAGAACAGACAGAACAGGACCGATACTGCATAAAGCGACCAGACCGAAGCTGTTCTCCTGTGAATTCTTATCACTGCTCAAAGCAGCAAGACCAACACCAAGAGCCATGATAAAAGGTACAGTAATAGGACCTGTGGTAACACCACCGGAGTCAAAAGATACGGGAATAAAGGTTGCTGGTGTGAAAATAGTGACAATGAATACTGCTGAATAGAAAATGATCAGCAGAACGTTTAAAGGAATTTTAAATAGAATACGGCAGATGGCAATCATCATGAAGATGCCAACGCCTATAGCCACTGCAAGCGTCAGGACAATATTCGGGATTGCGGGAACCTGTTCTGCAAGTACCTGTAGATCCGGTTCAGCCAGAGTGATAATAATACCGAAGACAAAACCAATGATAATAGGTATAAATGCCTTACGGGATTTACTCATTTCGATACCCATACCTTCACCCATGGGGGTCATGGCAAGATCAGCACCGAGAGTAAACAGACCCATGCCGAATACCAGAAGCACCGCACCAAAAAGGAATAATACCAGAGTCCCTGAAGAAATGGGAGATATGGTGATACTAAGAAGTAGTACGATAGCAGTGATAGGCAGCACGGAGGAAAGCGATTCCATGATTTTTTCACGTAGTAATTTTCTCAAATATACATTCCACCTTTCTGTCTTTTACTATAAATATACTTTAATGTGATAAAGTATGTCAACCTTACATAAGGTAATAAAATATGAAAAAAAACTAAAGTGCAAAATCATTGACAGTATTGTAGAAAACAAATACTATGTAACTATTCAGAGCCATGCAGATTGAGGCAGAATATGCTTGTTTACAAGCATATTTGACTCAATTTATATGGCGAAGTAACCACATAAGCAAAAGTAAAGCATCGAAGATGCGTTTTTGCGCATGGGGTTGAATAGTTACATACTATTAATAAGCAGAAAATTTACGCAAGAAAGGTTGGGGTACTTATGAATCAGAAAAAGGAAGCATTTGCACAGAGACTGGAAATAAACAGCAGGAATTATTCTCCAAGAGTACTGTTTGACATGAAAGCAGCAGGAGAGATGTTGTCTGGTCTGTATGAAGTATTTGGGTTACATACATTAATGACAGACAGACATGGGGATATCCTGATGAGCTATGGTGATTTTGAAGGCTTTGTACCGGATGTTGTAAATAAGCCCGGTAACAAGATACGTGTAAAAGGACGTACTGTATGTCATATTTACGCCAGATATGATGCAGTAGCCACAGAGCAGAAAAATGTGGTAGAAAAGCTTCTGAATGCATATATTAAGACATTGGAGGGCTATGCCTCCAAATCCTATCTGTCCAGTGAACAGGCAGTGTATATTGATGAACTGGAGCAGGAGCTGGAAAAGGAAGCATATCGTGCAAAGTATGACGAGCAGACAGATCCTCTGACAGGAGTACTCAATAAGACCTATTTCATCAGACGTATGAAAGAGCTGGCAAGCAGAGAAGTAGTACCAACAGGTGTCATCTGTGTGAACATCAATGACTGGATGTACGCTCATGTACATTATGGAGAAGAAGAGAGCGACAGACTGATTACCATAGTGGCTGACATTTTAAAGAGGAATGCAGATGCACAGACAATTATAGGAAGAGTTGATGGTGATATTTTCCATGTGCTGATGCCTTTGAGTGAAGAAGAGGAAGTACAGGAGTACTGTAGAAAAATAGAAGAAGACTGCCTGCAGTTCCAGGATGATAAGCTGGCTCTGAGCGTGGCTACAGGGTATGTGATCAAGACAAATGTAGAGGAAGATTTTGATCAGTTATTCTCAGATGCAGAATATGTTATGTTCGAGCATAAACTACAGATCAAGAATGCGCCCGGATACCGTGAAAGACTGGAAAAAGGCTCAAATCTAAAATAATTATTAAGTGCTATAAATACAAAAAAGAAGAGAAAACGCGAGAAAACAAAAGAAAATACGAGAAAACAAAAGAAAACATGATGTCAATCTGTTTGCACAACTTCCAAGAACTCACTATTATATGCTTTGTTAGCACTCAATAGTAAAGAGTGCTAACTGAAAAAGCAGACAGAAGAATTTATTATAAATTTAAGGAGGCAATTATCATGAAATTAGTTCCATTAGGTGACAGAGTCGTATTAAAGCAGTTAGTTGCAGAGGAAACAACCAAATCCGGTATTGTTTTACCTGGTCAGAATAAGGAAAAGCCACAGCAGGCAGAAGTACTTGCAGTTGGTCCTGGCGGAGTTGTAGACGGCAAGGAAGTTAAGATGGAAGTTAAGGTAGGAGATCAGGTTATCTTCTCCAAATATTCAGGAACAGAAGTTAAGATTGAAGATACAGAGTATATCATTGTAAAACAGAGCGATATTCTTGCAATCATTCAGTAATCATTCTGAATAGTTACCCAAATAATAAATAATAAAATCTGGAGGATATAAAGTCATGGCAAAGGAAATTAAGTATGGCGCAGAAGCTCGTAAGGCTTTGGAAACAGGCGTAAATAAATTAGCAGATACAGTAAGCGTAACACTTGGACCAAAAGGAAGAAACGTAGTTCTTGATAAGTCCTATGGTGCACCTCTTATTACAAATGATGGTGTAACAATTGCAAAGGAAATCGAACTGGAAGATCCTTTTGAGAACATGGGTGCCCAGCTTGTTAAGGAAGTAGCTACCAAGACAAATGATGTAGCAGGTGATGGTACAACAACAGCTACTGTACTTGCACAGGCAATGATCAACGAAGGTATGAAGAACCTGGCAGCAGGCGCTAACCCAATCATTTTAAGAAAGGGCATGAAGAAAGCTACAGATACAGCAGTAGATGCAATCAAGGCTATGAGCTCCAAGGTAAATGGCAAGCAGCATATCGCAAGAGTAGCATCTATCTCTGCTGGTGATGATACAGTAGGTAACATGGTAGCAGATGCTATGGAGAAGGTATCTGGAGATGGTGTTATCACAATCGAAGAATCCAAGACAATGCAGACAGAACTTGACCTGGTAGAAGGTATGCAGTTCGACAGAGGATATATCTCAGCTTACATGGCAACAGATATGGATAAGATGGAAGCATCTCTTGATGAGCCTTACATCCTGATTACAGATAAGAAGATCTCCAACATTCAGGATATTCTTCCTCTCTTAGAGCAGGTTGTACAGTCCGGTGCCAAGTTACTTATCATTGCTGAGGATATCGAGGGTGAAGCTCTTACAACATTGATCGTCAACAAGTTACGTGGTACATTTAATGTTGTAGCTGTTAAGGCTCCTGGATATGGTGACAGAAGAAAGGCTATGCTGGAAGATATCGCAATTCTTACAGGTGGTCAGGTGATCAGTGATGAGTTAGGTCTTGACCTGAAAGAGACAACACTGGAGCAGTGTGGTCGTGCTAAATCTGTTAAGGTACAGAAAGAGAACACAATCATCGTTGATGGTGAAGGTGATAAGGATAAGATCCAGGCTAGAATCGCTCAGATCAAGAAGCAGGTTGAAGAAACAACATCTGATTTCGACAGAGAGAAGCTTCAGGAAAGACTTGCTAAACTGGCAGGCGGTGTTGCAGTTATCCGTGTAGGTGCTGCTACAGAAACAGAAATGAAGGAAGCTAAGCTTCGTATGGAAGATGCTCTTAATGCTACAAGAGCAGCTGTAGAAGAAGGTATTATCTCCGGTGGTGGATCAGCATACATCCATGCATCTAAGGAAGTTGCTAAGCTTGTTGATACACTGGAAGGTGACGAGAAGACAGGTGCTAAGATTGTATTAAAGGCTCTGGAAGCTCCTCTGAACAAGATTGCTACAAACGCAGGTCTGGAAGGCAGCGTTATTATTAATAAGGTAAAGGAGTCCAAGGTAGGCTTCGGTTTCGATGCATACAAAGAAGAATATGTTGATATGGTAGAAGCCGGAATCCTTGATCCTGCCAAGGTTACAAGAAGTGCATTACAGAATGCATGCTCCGTTGCAAGCACATTATTAACAACAGAGTCTGTTGTAGCTTCTATTAAGGAAGATACCCCTGCTATGCCAGCCGGCGGCGCAGGAATGGGCGGCATGATGTAAGGAATGCAGTAGCAAAACAAGCGACTGCATAGGAGGCATTACACCCCTCAATGTATAAATATCATACATTGGGGGGATTTTTGTAACTATTCAGAGCCATGCAAATAGAGACGAATATGATTGCTTGCAAACATATTTGGCTCTATTTATATGGCAAAGTAACCACAATGGGCAAAAGTAAAGCATCGAAGATGCGATTTTGTGAATGTGGTCTGAATAGTTACTTTTACCTAAGGAGAAATATCATGCAAATTGATTTAACCCAAGGTCCAATTACCAGGACGATGTTGCGGTTTGCGGTACCTATGATCTGTGGAAATCTTCTGCAACAGTTATACAATGTTGTGGATACACTGATTGTCGGACAATATCTGGGAGCCAATGCATTGGCGGCAGTAGGCTCTGCGTATACACTGATGACATTCCTCACCTCTATTTTCCTTGGCCTTTGTATGGGAAGCGGAGCTGTTTTTGCAATCCGCTATGGTGAGAAAAATATGGATAAGTTAAAAGAGGATATGTATGTAGCCTTTATATTAACAGCAGGATTGACCTTGCTCATTAATCTGTTTATTTTCTGGAAGCTTGATATGATTCTGCATTTTCTGTCAGTGCCGCAGGATGTCTATCCTCTGATGCGTACCTATCTGTGGGCAGTGTTCTGGGGAATCGTGGCAACTTTTCTGTATAATTATTATGCTGCTGTGCTTCGGGCAGTAGGAAATTCTACGGCACCATTATTGTTCCTGGGTGTAGGGGCTGTCACGAATATCATATTGGACCTTGTCTTTATACTCATATGTCATATGGGCGTAGCGGGGGCTGCATGGGCTACTGTAATTGCACAGTGGATATCGGGAGTTGGAATTTTGATTTATACCAAAGTACGATGCCCATGGTTGAATCTGGAACGTAGACATATGCATATGTGCAGAGAGAATATCAGTGAAATTACACAGGCATCTGTGCTAACCTGCCTGCAACAGTCTGTTATGAATCTTGGAATTTTGATGGTGCAGGGACTGGTAAACAGCTTTGGCACTGTGGTGATGGCGGCTTTTGCGGCAGCAGTTAAGATTGATGCCTTTGCCTATATGCCATTACAGGATTTTGGCAATGCCTTTTCCACATTTATTGCACAGAATTACGGAGCAGGCAGGAAAGACCGTATCAGAAAAGGAATTCGCAGTGCAGCCCTGACTTCTGTCCTGTTTGCCCTGGCTGTATCGGCAATTGTTGTCATATGTGCAAAACCACTTCTTCTGATTTTTGTCCATGCACAGGAAACACAGATATTGGAAGTAGGTATGTCTTATCTGCGCGTGGTTGGAGCCTTTTACTGTGGAATAGGGATACTGTTTTTACTGTATGGATTGTATCGGGCGATTAACAGACCGGCTGTTTCGCTGGTGCTTACTATTATTTCTTTGGGAACGCGGGTTGTATTGGCGTATCTGTTATCTGCAATCCCTGCCATTGGGGTCACTGGTATCTGGTGGGCAGTTCCAATTGGCTGGTTTCTTGCGGATGCAGCAGGAATTGCATGGTATGCGTTAAAATATAAGAATAGAATGTAATCAAAACACTCTGATCATTCAAAAAAATGATTTGGGTGTTTTTAATAAATATCTGAAAATATATTAAAAAATTATAAATTATATGATAATATAAAAGAATACATTGCAAACATGATTTGATTTACAGTATATTCCACAATACGGTTATTCGTATGAAACCAGGCAGGCACCATTAAATGTACTCTCCAAGTCTTCTAAATGTAGCCGGAATGCTTCGTTTTAAGAAGATTCCGAGAGTATATTAAAAAGAAAGGAAGGATAAACAAGTGAGAATCTCAGAATTGGAAAGAAATAATAAGGCAGCTATGACGGCGCATGTCATAGAAGTTGCTGTAATGTTGATATTTTGTCTCTTGCAGGTAATGTCAAAGCAAAGGAATATTGTATTATTTATATTTGATATATTATTGGGGGCAGGACCGGTTATTGCGGAATTTATATTCTGGAAAAGAAACCATGAGACTGCAATGATCAAGCATCTGGTAGCGGTTGGCTTTGCACTGTATTATTCTTATACACTGTTTACATGCAGCAATAATCTGGTGTTTGCTTTTGTCATTCCGATGATTGTTATGGTAACTATATTTAATGACAGTAAGTACAGTATCGAGATCAATACCGGAACAGTAATTCTGAGTATTATTACTGCCGTTGCAGGAAGCAGGAACGGCTTGTTCGGATATGAGGGTGCAGATGATGCTATTCTGCAGGTGATCATCATGATCCTTGTTGCTGCCTTTTCCATATATTCAGCAAAAATATCACATGCGAATAGTAAACAGGTCATTGATGATGCGGTCAAGGCAAAAAATGATGCAGAGGAACTTCTAAAGAAGGTAGAGACTCTCTCTGCTGCTATGCATGATGGAATCAAAGACATTTATGGTGATCTGGAGCATCTCAATGAAGCGACCAAATCCACGAAGGATTCCATGGCACAGCTTTCGTCAGGTGCGACAGAGACAGCGGATGCCGTACAGAAACAGACACAGCAGACAGAAGAAATCCAGAACAAAGTGGCTGTTGTTACCCAGGCGACAGGAAGCATTGCTGACAGTATGAAGCATACGGTAGAAGTGCTTGGCCAGGGAAGAGAAGACATAGAGATACTTGTTTCACAGGTTGAGCAGTCTGTTACAAATGGTGCAGATGTAGCTGACAAATTGAAAGAATTAAGTGGTTATGTGGAGAAGATGCATGAAATTGTTGATATGATCAGCAGTATTGCCAACCAGACAAGTATGCTGGCGCTGAATGCGAGTATAGAAGCTGCAAGGGCCGGCGAAGCAGGAAGGGGCTTCGCAGTAGTGGCGTCTCAGGTAACTGCTATGGCAGGACAGACCAAGAATGCAACAGTAAGCATTACGGAACTGATCAGCAATGTGTCAGCATCAATCCAGAGCGTAGTAGATGTAATCCACCAGATGCTTAATGGAATCAATCAGGAAAAGGCGTCTGCATCCAACGCATCGGCAAGCTTTGGAAGTATTGAAGATAATACGCATATTATCCAGACAAATGTGGATAGCCTGGTGCAGGGCATTAAGGAATTGAAGAATGCAAATGATCAGATTGTGGACTCCATACAGACTATTTCTGCAATTTCTGAGGAAGTATCTGCCCACGCAAATCAGACAGCAGATGCAGAAGAGAAGAATGCAACGGTCATTGACAATATGGATTCCAAGATGCATAAGCTGATTCTGTATATAACACAGGGGAATAAAAAGATAAAATGATCAATATGGATTCAGTTCATGACAAAAATCACTGCATTCACGCAAAATCCGTTGTAGTAACCTCTAAAGTGCGCTAAGATGTAGTCAACAGAAGAAAGGGGGGAGCATAATGACGGATTATACGATGATGTGGCTTGCAATTATGATTGTCCTGATTGGGATAGAGATTGTGACTGTAGGACTGACAACCATATGGTTTGCCATAGGAGCACTGATGGCGATACTGGTAGCGGTACTTGGTGGCGGATTTATCCTTCAGGTGGCGGTATTCCTCGTAGTTTCGCTGGGAATGCTGATATTTACGAGACCTTTTGCAATGAAGTACATAAATACAACGCATTTCAAAACAAACTATGAAGGAATCATCGGTAAGATTGTCCGCATTACCCAGGACGTTGACAACATCAGTGCAACAGGGGCTGCTGTGGTAAATGGTCAGGAATGGACAGTCAGATCCACACAGGACGATATTCTGATTCCGGCAGGAAGTCTGGCTAAGGTCGTCAGTATATCGGGAGTAAAATTAATTGTAGAAAAATATGAGGAGGAGAAAGTACAATGATTTTCTTGATTTTATTATTTGTAGTTATTATTATTTTAGCAAGCAATGTACGTATTGTGCCACAGGCGAGTGCATATGTTATTGAAAGATTAGGCGGATATTCCACAACCTGGGGTGTAGGTCTTCATTTCAAGATACCTTTTCTTGACAGAGTAGCCAAGAGAGTGAACTTAAAGGAACAGGTAGTTGACTTCCCGCCACAGCCAGTTATCACAAAGGATAACGTTACCATGCAGATTGATACTGTTGTCTTTTTCCAGATTACAGATCCCAAGATGTATGCATACGGCGTAGATAATCCTATTGTAGCAATCGAGAAGCTGACAGCTACTACACTTCGTAACATTATCGGTGATATGGAACTTGACCAGACTCTGACATCCAGAGAGGTCATTAATACAAGCATGCGTTCCGCACTGGACGTGGCTACTGACCCATGGGGTATCAAGGTTAATCGTGTTGAGTTAAAGAATATCATTCCTCCTGAAGCAATCAGAAACGCAATGGAGAAGCAGATGAAGGCAGAACGTGAGAGACGTGAAGCTGTTACAATCGCAGAAGGCGAGAAGAAGTCCAGTATTCTGGTTGCAGAAGGTAAGAAAGAATCTGCAATTCTGGAAGCTGAGGCTGAGAAGCAGGCAGCTATCCTTCGTGCAGAAGCTGAGAAGGAGAAGCGTATTAAGGAAGCAGAAGGTCAGGCAGAAGCAGTACGTATCGTTCAGCAGGCAAATGCAGAAGGTATCAGATACCTGAAAGAAGCCGGTGCAGACCAGGCTGTTCTTACAATCAAGAGTCTGGAAGCATTTGAAAAGGCGGCTAACGGCCAGGCAACCAAGATTATCATTCCATCTGAGATCCAGGGCGTAGCAGGACTTGCCAAATCTCTTGGAGAGGTGTTAAAGTAGAAACTATTCTGGATAGTTACAATAATTGAATACAGGGGGGATGACAGCAATGACGAAAATAATGATATTGGAAGACAGTATAGACAGTCTTAAGGCTTTGAAAGCCATAGTGGAATCAGTATCAAAAGACATTGCTGTAATCCCTGTAAAGAGTCTGGAAGAGGCAAGGGCGGCATTACAGGATGAAGCCAATCTTTTCCAGGCTTTTCTTTTGGATATTAATCTGGATGAACAAAAGCCACAGGATGCATCCGGGATAGAGTTTGCCAGAGAAGTGAGAAATGACAGCAGATATGTCTTCACGCCGGTTATTATGATAACTTCCCTTGCCAGTCTGGAACTGGCTGCTTACAGGGAGCTGCATTGTTATCAGTATATTCTGAAGCCATATCAGAGAGAAGAGATAGAAAAGCTGATACAGAAGGTGCTTTTCCAGACGGGAGAGAGCAAAGAACCTTTCGTTCTGGTGAAAAAAGATGGCATCAATTACAAAATTTACTGCAAAGATATTATGTATCTGTATGCGATTCCAAGAGGGGTCTGCCTGGTATTGAAGAAAGAGACAATGAAAGTGCCATATCTGTCTATTAAGCAGATTATGGAGAAGCTGCCGGAGGGGCAGTTCGTGCAGTGCCACCGTATGTATGTAGTGAACCGGAGCTTTATTGATTATGTCGATATTGTGAACCGTATCATCCGTATGAAGAATTTGCAGGAAGTGGAAATAGGCGTGACATATAAAACAGAGATAAGGGGGCTGCTTCATGTCTGAATTTGCTGAACTTGGCAGGAAATTATTCTATAGGGTCTTTTGCGTTATGGCACTGATCATAGCAGTTTACCTGATTGTAGACCTGTATCTGAGTCATACGCTGGATATTAAGGTGATTATACTTTTTGGGATTCTGCTTGCAGTTATATTCTTTGGCTGGTGGGACTGGCTGGCTAATTATTCCATATTAAAGAGGCAGGAAGAAGAACTGAAAATATACAAACTCTATATTCATCCATTGGAAGAGCTGACTAAGGATATCAGAGCCAGACAGCATGAATTTGATAATCATATGAATGCTGTCCTTAATATGCATGTGACAATAGATAATTATGATGAACTGGTAGCGGCGCAGTCTGCATATTGTAAAGAAATATATGAGGCAAAAGGTGTCAGTACACCGGCGCTTCTTCGTATCTCTGATAAGATTCTTGCCGGTTTCCTGTATAGTAAGATTCTTGGTGCGCCAGCATATGCAAAAGTAGAGATACAGGTACTCAGCCAACAAATTATTACATCTGTGTCAGAACACAATCTGGTGGAAATACTGGGAACACTGGTGGACAATGCCTTTGAAGCGGCAACGCCACAGCTTCCTTTAGTAGAAATGGTGCTGGATTCCAGAGAAGATAAGCTGATCTTCATGATTCGTAATCAGGTGCAGGGCCTGACGATGGGGGATATCTCAAGATTCTTTCAGAAAGGGTATACGACCAAGGATAACAGAGAATGTAGAGGACTTGGACTGTATCAGGCAAATATGATTGCACAGCAGTTTGGCGGAGAGATTACAGTAGAATTGACCGATGGAGAAGAGAGTCAGGAGATTTGTTTTAGGGTGGAAATCTAAAAAACCTTGAAACCGAATCAGCTTCAAGGAATTTCATGGGGTTGGGCTATTCAATTCAAATAGTCAACAGCTTGTAGGGGAATCGAACCCCTGATTCCGCCGTGAGAGGGCGGCGTCTTAACCGCTTGACCAACAAGCCATTTGTTGTTTTTGTCGTCCGTATCGTGCCGACTTGTTTATATTACTACAGGTCAAACGAAAATGCAAGCACTTTTTTATTTTTTTTGAAAAAATTTGTAACGTGAATTTTGAATCTATAAAAATGTTAACGATTTTTTCATATTTATAATCTTGTTATGTAACTTTAGTTACTGTATAATAGATATAATCTATTGGTGCACATTGTGCGCTATCGCAGCTGCTGTACGTTCTGTACGGTATAATCACATGTTTTTACAAAGAAAGGATGATATAGATTGGGAAGAAAGAGTGAAGAAGCTATCAGAAACTTTACGCATAAATATTCACAGATTTGTGTAGATAATAATGCCATCAACCCGGAGCTGTTCAATGAATATGGTGTAAAGAGAGGATTGCGGGATAAGAATGGTAAGGGTGTATTGTCCGGATTGACTAATATTTCCATGATCAAATCGTCAGAAGAGATAGATGGTAAGAGCGTTCCCTGTGATGGTGAATTATATTATAGAGGCTATAATATTTTTGACCTTGTAAGAGGCTTTCAGGCAGACGGCAGATTTGGCTTTGATGAATGTGCATATCTTTTACTGTTCGGTAATCTGCCGACAGCCGATCAGCTAATGGATTTTAAGAAGACACTTGCCTACAGCATGACATTACCTACGAACTTCGTAAGAGATGTTATCATGAAGGCGCCCAGCCACGATATTATGAATTCTTTGACCAAGAGTGTACTGACTCTTGCATCTTATGATGATAATGTATCTGATCTGTCATTAGACAATGTACTGAGACAGAGCCTGATGCTTATCAGTGTATTTCCCATGTTATCTGTATATGGCTATCATGCCTATAACCATTATGAGTGTGATGACAGCTTATATATTCACAGACCAGACCCGACACTTTCCACAGCAGAGAACCTACTCAGAATGTTAAGACCGGATAAATCCTATACGCCGACAGAGGCGAAGGTACTGGATGCAGCACTTGTATTACATATGGAACATGGCGGCGGTAATAACTCTACCTTTACAACCAGAGTCGTTACAAGTTCAGGCTCTGATACTTATTCTGTTATTGCAGCTGCATTGTCTTCCCTGAAAGGACCAAAACACGGTGGCGCTAATATCAAGGTAGTACAGATGATGGAAGACTTGCGTAGAAATGTGGAGGACACCACAGATGAAGATGCAGTACGTGCATATCTGTACCGTCTGCTGAATAAGGAAGCTTTTGATAAGAGTGGATTGATCTATGGTATGGGGCATGCAGTATATTCTATTTCAGACCCAAGAGCCAAAGTATTCAAGAGCTTTGTAGAGAAGCTGGCTGATGAGAAGAAACATCATAAAGACTTTGAACTGTATTCCATGATTGAACGTCTGGCACCGGAAGTAATTGCTGAGAAGTGCAGAATCTATAAGGGCGTTAGTGCAAATGTTGACTTTTACAGCGGCTTTGTATACAGTCTGCTGGGTATTCCACTTGAACTGTATACACCTATCTTTGCAATCGCCAGAATCGTAGGCTGGAGTGCACATAGAATGGAAGAGCTGATTAATGTGGATAAGATTATCAGGCCTGCATACAAGAGCATCGTGACATTGAAGCCTTATCAGACCTTGAAAGAGCGTTCCACACCGAAGCTGGATGCAGAAGATAAGAAAGTCTACAAAATCGGTATGCATGAGGATGGTGATAACTGAGAGGATTCTGACTCCGACATCTTTTCGACAGAAATAAAGAAAAGATAACACGTCCATTAAAACTTTATAATATTTTCCAATCGAGGGAAAATGACAGGAATTTAGGTGTATAATCAGAATATAACAAACCCAAATAAAGGAAGGAAGAGGGAGCACGTTATGAAAGAGGTCAAATCACCTAAGAAACCATTGATTTATTACTATGGAGTCGCAATTCTTGTCATTTTCCTTTTTAATATGATAGTTTCACCATTGCTGATGAAAGGACAGATCAAGGAAGTTGATTATGGTACGTTTATGAGCATGATTGAGGACAAGAATATTGGAGAAGTCCAGATTGACGATTCCCAGATTGTGTTTACAGACAAGGATAATCAGCAGATCTATGAGACAGGAGCCATGAACGACCCGACACTGACACAGAGACTCTATGACTGCGGCGCCAAGTTTACCAAGGAAGTAGAACAGGCGGGTTCACCACTGTTGAATATTTTCCTGACCGTGATTCTGCCACTGTTGATCTTTATTGGGCTTGGGCAGTATATGAGCCGCAAGCTGATTGAGCAGGCAGGCGGCAAAGATGCTCTGAGCTTTGGCATGGGCAAGAGCAATGCCAAGGTGTATGTGCAGTCTACACAGGGTATTCATTTCAATGATGTAGCCGGTGAGGACGAAGCAAAGGAAAACTTAAAAGAAATCGTAGATTATCTGCATAATCCGGACAAGTACACAGAGGTAGGTGCATCTATGCCAAAAGGCATACTGCTTGTAGGTCCTCCCGGAACCGGTAAAACAATGCTGGCTAAGGCAGTAGCCGGTGAAGCCAATGTACCTTTCTTCTCCATATCCGGTTCTGAATTCGTAGAGATGTTCGTTGGAATGGGCGCTTCCAAGGTACGTGACCTGTTCAAACAGGCAAAGGAAAAGGCACCCTGTATTGTCTTTATTGATGAGATTGATGCAATCGGTAAGAAGAGAGATGGACAGATTGGCGGCAATGATGAAAGAGAGCAGACCCTGAACCAGCTGCTGACAGAGATGGACGGATTTGAAGGCAATAATGGTGTTATGATTCTGGCTGCAACGAACAGACCGGAGTCACTGGACCCTGCCCTGACCAGACCCGGACGATTTGACCGTCGTGTACCGGTTGAACTTCCTGACTTACAGGGGCGTGAAGCTATCCTTAAAGTGCATGCAAGAAAGATTAAGGTATCTGATGATGTGGATTTCCATACGATTGCACGTATGGCATCCGGTGCATCCGGTGCAGAGCTTGCCAATATTGTAAATGAAGCAGCACTGAGGGCAGTTCGTGACAACCGTACAATCGTTACAGAGGCTGATCTGGAAGAAAGTATTGAAACAGTCATAGCCGGTTATCAGAAGAAGAATGCCGTTCTTTCCGAACAGGAGAGAAAGGTGGTATCCTATCATGAAATCGGACATGCACTGGTGGCTGCCATGCAGAGCCATTCTGCTCCTGTACAGAAGATTACGATTATTCCAAGAACATCAGGAGCTTTAGGCTACACCATGCAGGTAGAGCAGGGAGATAAATACCTGATGACGAAGCAGGAGATTGAGAATAAGATTGCTACCTTTACCGGTGGCAGAGCAGCAGAGGAAGTTGTCTTTGGCGAGATTACAACAGGTGCTTCCAACGATATTGAACAGGCAACGAAGCTGGCAAGAGCCATGATCACCAGATATGGCATGAGTGATTCCTTTGATATGACTGCAATGGAGACGGTAACGAATCAGTATCTGGGTGGAGATACATCCCTTGCATGCTCAGCAGATACACAAAAAGAGATTGACCGTCAGGTGGTTGAGGTCATCAGGACACAGCATGAAAAGGCAAAGAAGATTCTGCAGGAGAACCGTACTAAGCTGGATGAACTGGCGCAGTATTTAATTGAAAAGGAAACAATTACAGGCGAAGAATTCATGGCAATTCTGGAGAAAGAAGGAGGCGCACAGTAATGAGGAGACGTTCTGAATTTAACTGGATGGAGCTGCTGGAAGGAGTCTTGCTTATTCTGCTTGGCATATTCAGCTTTATCAGACCGGGCAGTGCACTGACTGGAGTGGTGATTCTCTATGGATTTATAGCCATGATAACAGGAATTGTGGATATTGTGCTGTATGTAAGAATTGAGAGACATACAGGCTTTGGCCCAACGATATCGCTGGTATCTGGTATACTCAGCGTTATGGCAGGTGTTATGCTTCTATGCTATCCTGATGCAGGTACATGGATTCTTACTTTACTGATCCCGATATGGTTCATAGCACATTGCATCTCCAGACTTTCTCATCTGAGGCTGCTGCGGTTGCTGGCAGGAAGCTTCAGCTATTATTTTACACTGATTGTAAATATTATCGGTATCATTCTTGGCTGCCTGATGATCTGCAATCCATGGTTCACACTCATGTCAGTAGACTGGATCATCAGCCTGTATCTGGTACTGCTAGGTATAGACAGCGTGATGCTGGCATGTCTTAAATAATGAGTGGAAGGGCATGGGATAATATGAGAAAAGGTATATTGTTCGGACTGTGTCTGATTATAGTAACATTGTGTATTGCTTATGGAATTATTATAAAGGCAGCAGGTTCGGGAACAGGATTTTATATAATATGGTTTGTGATAGCGGCGGTATTGGCTGGACTTGGTGTAATCATACATTGGCAGTTATGGAGCAGGATACCGTTTGGAATCCGTATTGCAGCTGCCGTATTGTGTGGTATTTTCCTGCTTTCATTTGTGATCATAGAAGGCTGTGTAGTCAGCCATATGCATGATGAGGGCGAAGACGGACTTGATTATATCGTTGTCCTTGGTGCACAGATGCGACAGAATGGACCAAGCGTTGTATTACAGTACAGACTGGATGAAGCGATAAAGTATCTGAATGATAATCCTGACACGATATGTATTGTTTCCGGTGGACAGGGCTATAATGAGCCATGTACGGAAGCACAGGGAATGGCAGAGTATCTGGAGAAAAAGGGAGTTCCTAAAGTGCGGATTCTCATGGAGACAGAATCAACAACGACTGCGCAGAATATTTCTAACAGTATGCAGTATATCAGGGAAGGTGCCACAGTTGGAATTGTGACAAACAATTTCCATATGTTTCGTGCCCTTCAGATTGCAAAGCAACAGGGACTCACACAGGTATGTGGAATTGCAGCGAAATCAAAGCCCTTGTATTTACCCAACAATATGTTAAGGGAATATCTGGCTGAGATAAAATACCTATTTCCTACTAAACCTATTCGTGTTATACTACAGACTGAATCAAAAGATATCCATAGCAAGTAAGGAGAAATTATGTTAGATCAGTTTTCAAGAACACAGTTATTAGTGGGGAAGGAAGCCATGGACCGCTTGGCGAACTCCAGAGTAGCCATATTTGGTATTGGAGGTGTAGGTGGCTATGTGGTAGAAGCTTTGGCAAGAAGCGGTGTAGGAACCCTTGACCTGATAGATGATGATAAAATATGTCTGACCAATCTCAATCGTCAGATCATTGCAACCAGAAGCACCATAGGCAAGTATAAAGTAGATGTGGCGAAAGCAAGAGTACTGGACATTAATCCCAAGGCGACAGTCAACACTTATCAGACATTCTATGTGCCGGAGACTGCAGAACAGTTTGACTTTTCCCAATATGATTATGTAGTAGATGCCATAGACACTGTGACAGGCAAGATCAATCTGGTCATGCAGGCGCAGCAGACCAATACGCCGATTATCAGCTCCATGGGAGCTGGCAACAAGATGGACCCAACAGCCTTCAGAGTGGCAGATATCTATAAGACCAGTGTCTGTCCGCTGGCAAAAGTCATGCGCAGGGAACTCAAGAAGAGAGGCGTTAAGAAATTAAAGGTGGTATATTCTGAGGAAAAGCCATTAACACCTATCGAGGATGAGGCAATCAGCTGTAAATCCCATTGTGTCTGCCCGCCAGGAACAGTGCGAAAATGTACACAGAGAAGACAGGTGCCGGGCAGTAATGCCTTTGTTCCTTCAGTTGTTGGACTTATCATTGCAGGAGAGGTTATTAAGGACCTGGTTCACTTTGAAGCATAACTGTTATCATTGACAAAATTTTAACTAATTTATATAATAGAAATGAGACTGGGAAGGCTTGTGGTTCGACACAGGAACTGACGGGAATCATATAAAAATCTGACGGACAAAGACTGGGTGTCAAGGCGCTCATTCTGCGTGGAAAGGACAAGAAAATGATAAAAAAAGTAATGCGTAAAGTAACTGCTGTTGCTTTGTCTTTTGCAATGCTGGGGGCACTGCTTACAGGCTGCGGTTCCGGCAAGGCAGAAGAGAAGGTTACAGTGAAAGTGGGTGCGCTAAAAGGCGCTACAACATTGGGACTTCTGCCGCTTGAGGATAAAGCAGCCAATGGTGAAGCTGGTGAGAACTATGAATTCAGCATGATGACAGCAGCGGATGAGCTGCTTCCTATGATGATTAAGGGTGAGCTGGATATTGCACTCCTGCCATCCAATGTGGCAAGTATCCTGTATCAGAAGACCAATGGCGGTGTGACTGTTATAGATATCAATACACTTGGCGTATTATATATGGTATCAGGAGATTCTTCCATTACAGGAGTGGAGGATCTGGCAGGCAAGATAATCTATCTGACCGGTAAGGGAACAACACCCGATTATGTGCTTCATTATATATTACGTGGAAATGGCATGGATGCAGACAGTGACTGCACACTGGAATACAAATCAGAAGCAACAGAAGTAGCAGCGCTTCTGGCAGAGAATCCGGATGCAATAGGACTGCTTCCACAGCCTTTTGTAACAGCAGCATGCGCACAGAATGATGCCTTATCGGTTATTCTGGATATGAATGCAGAATGGGAGAAACTGCAGGGAGAAGACGGAAGCCGCCTTGTTACAGGTGTTACCGTTGTCAGAAATGAATTCTTACAGGAGCATGAGAATGCAGTAGCTACTTTTATGGAAGAACATCAGGCAAGCGCACAGAGCATGAATTCAGATGTGGAGAACGGTGCAAAGCTTGCAGCAGCATCAGAGATCATTGCCAAGGAGCCTATTGCACTCAAGGCTATTCCCAAGTGCAACATTACCTATATAGATGGTGCTGATATGAAACAGGCTTTGTCGGGTTATCTTGAAGTTTTGTATGAGCAGAATCCAGAATCAATTGGTGGAGCCCTGCCTGGGGATGATTTCTATTACATTTCACAGAAATAAGAGAATGTATGCGTAGAAAAATATATATTATTTTGGGCTGGATCTTTGCATGGCAGGTGTTAAGCTGGCTGGTGAATAACCCCATTCTTCTGGCAGGACCTTTGGAGACCGGGAAAGCACTGCTGGATAATATCGTTATGCAGAGTTTTTGGAAAACAGTAAGTTATTCTCTGCTGCGTATTGCAGCAGGATTCTTTGCGGGCGTTGGTGTTGGGCTTGTATTGGCTTGCGCCAGTGCCCGTTTTCCTATCATAGAAGAGATATTTTCACCGGTATTATCATTAATCAAGGCAGTGCCGGTGGCATCTTTTGTTGTGCTTTTTCTCATCTGGTGGCATTCAGACATGCTTTCCACTGCAATCAGCTTCTGCGTGGTGCTGCCCAATATCTATATCAGTACTCTGGAGGGCATTCGCAGCACAGATCACAGACTTCTGGAAATGGCACAGGTATTCAGATGGAGTCCACGGGACAGATTTTTCTATATATATCGTCCGGCTCTGAAGCCTTTTCTTGACAGCAGTATCAAAGTCTCTGTAGGGCTTGGCTGGAAGTCGGGAGTAGCGGCTGAAGTGATCGGAACGCCGTCTTTTTCCATAGGAGAGCGGTTATATATGTCCAAAATCTATCTGGAGACGGCAGATGTGCTGGCATGGACTGCTGTGACCATTGCCCTGAGTGTACTATCAGAGAAGGCGTTATTGTGGGCATGGGAGAGATTTTGCAAATGGGAGCCTGACTGTCGTGGGGCAGGGATGTCTGATTTATCCTGTAAGCCGCAGCAAAAGGCATTGCGGCTGGAGCATGTCTGCAAAAGTTATGGGGTGCAGCAGATACTGAATGACTTTTGCGCAGCATATGATAGAGGAAGCACAACATATTTTACGACACCATCAGGCAGCGGCAAAACCACGTTGTTTCGTATGATTGCCGGACTGGAGAAGCCGGATGCAGGAGAGATATCCTGTGGGGGCAGTGTGGCGATGGTATTTCAGGAAGACAGGCTGTGTGAAGAATACAGTGCTTTGAAGAATGTAGAGATGATTACCGGAGACAGGAACAGAGCCAGAGAGCATCTGCTGTGTCTGCTGGAAGAAGGAGATATTACAAGACCATGTAAGGAACTGAGCGGAGGCATGAAACGCAGAGTTGCGATTGCCAGAGCCTTTGCATCACAAAGTGATATCTTACTACTGGATGAACCCTTTACAGGTCTGGATCAGGATACAATGCAGCGTGTGCAGTGTTATATGGAACAATATCGGAAGGAACGTACGCTTCTGATTGCGACACATATCGGACAGAATGTGCAGACAGTTGAAAGGTGTGGGGATTAAGATGGAGACAAGAGTTGCGCTTATGGGAATTATCGTAGAGAATAAGGAGTCTGTGGCAGGACTGAATGCCCTGCTGCATGAATATGGTGACTATATAATAGGAAGAATGGGTGTGCCCTACCGGGAGAAGCATATGAACATTATCAGTGTCGTAATAGATGCGCCACAGGAGAAAATCAGCGCACTTTCAGGCAAGGTAGGCATGCTTTCCGGTGTTGCCAGTAAGGTCATCTACAGCAGAAAAGAAAGTGATTAAGAAAATAAAAAGTATATATTATATAAAAAAATTATGAAATACTTTCCTTTTTAAAATTGCTATGCTATAATTGTAGAATGACTGTGAGTATGGGCGCATGTCAGTACGCCGTATATTTCACGATAGATTGATCAGAATGCAGGTAACAGTTCAGGACAGGTTCGCATGTAACTATGGTAAGGCTGAATAGTTACAGATGCGTTATGTGAATCACCAAGGTGAAAATAATTTCTAGGAGGAAAAGAGAAGAAATGAGTTTACAGGTTGAAAAGTTAGAAGGAAATATGGCTAAGCTTACAATAGAGGCATCTGCTGAAGAGTTTGAGCAGGCAATTGAGAAGGCTTATCAGAAAGAAAAGAGCAAGATCAGTGTTCCTGGTTTCCGTAAAGGTAAGGTTCCCCGCCAGATGATCGAGAAGATGTATGGCAAGGAAGTATTCTATGAAGGAGCAGCTAATAACCTGATTCCTTCTGCTTACGCTAAGGCAGTAGATGAGTGTGAAGAAGAGATCGTATCCCAGCCTGTTATTGATGTTGTTCAGGCAGAAGCAGGCAAGCCTTTCATCTTCACAGCTGAAGTAGCACTGAAGCCGGAAGTTAAGCTTGGAACATACAAGGGTATCAAGGTTGAGAAGGCAGATCTTACTGTAACAGATGAAGAAGTAGATGCTAAGATCAACGAAGAAAGAGAAAGCAATGCAAGAACTATCACAGTAGAAGACAGAGCAGTTAAGGATGGCGATATGACAGTAATCGACTTCGAAGGCTTTGTTGACGGTGTAGCATTTGAAGGCGGCAAGGGCGAGAACTATCCTCTTACAATTGGTTCCGGTTCTTTCATTCCTGGATTTGAAGAGCAGTTAGTTGGCGCTGAGCTGAATAAAGAAGTAGAAGTAAACGTTACTTTCCCAGAAGATTATCATGCAGCAGATCTTGCTGGCAAGGCAGCTGTATTCAAGTGTACAGTTAAGGAAATCAAGGAGAAGGAACTTCCTGCATTAGATGATGAATTCGCAAGTGAAGTATCTGAATTTGATACATTAGCTGAGTACAAGGAAGATGTTAAGAAGCAGTTAGCTGAGAAGAAAGAAATCGACGCTAAGAACGAGAAGGAAGATAAGGTAATCGACGCTATCATCGAGGGCGCTGAGATGATAATACCGGAAGCTATGATTCAGACACAGCAGAGACAGATGGCTGATGATTTTGCTCAGAGATTACAGATGCAGGGTCTTTCTATTGACCAGTACTTCCAGTTCACAGGTCTTACACGTGAGAAGTTCTTAGAGCAGATGAAGCCTCAGGCTGAGAAGAGAATCAAGACAAGACTTGTACTGGAAGCAGTTGCAGAAGCTGAGAAGATCGATGTAACAGAAGAAGAATACAAGGCAGAACTTCAGAAGATGGCAGATGCATATTCTATGAAGTTAGAAGAAATGGAAGATATGATCGGTGCATTTGAACAGAAGGCAATCAAGTCTGACCTCAAGATCAGAAAGGCAGTTGACTTCGTAGTTGCACAGGCAAAAGAGAAGAAATAAAACTGATAGGTTGTAGAAAAAGTAGAACTGGAGGTAAGTCACATGAGTTTAGTACCGTATGTCATTGAACAAACGAGTAGAGGAGAACGTTCCTACGATATCTATTCCAGATTATTGAAAGAGCGTATTATATTTCTTGGGGAAGAAGTGAATGAGACAACTGCCAGTCTGACAGTCGCACAGCTTTTATTCTTGGAAGCAGAAGATCCAAGCAAGGATATTCAGCTTTACATCAACAGCCCGGGTGGTTCTGTTACTGCCGGAATGGCTATCTATGATACCATGCGTTATATCAAGTGTGATGTATCCACAATCTGTATCGGTATGGCAGCCAGCATGGGCGCTTTCCTGTTAGCAGGTGGTACACAGGGGAAGAGATATGCTCTTCCTAATGCAGAGATCATGATTCATCAGCCTTTAGGTGGAGCACAGGGTCAGGCAACAGAGATTGAGATTGCTGCAAAGCATATCTTACAGACCAAAGAGAAGTTGAATAAGATCCTTGCAGAGAACTGTAATCAGCCTTATGATGTGATTGCAGCAGATACAGACAGAGATAACTGGAAGACTGCACAGGAAGCCAAGGAATATGGCTTGATTGATCAGGTAATTACTTATAAGTCTGACAGTAAGGAAAAGGAAGACTAAATTTTATTAGATAGTAAAAAGGGAGAAGCGGAATGGCTGGAAAAAGCACTGATGGAAAGGTAAGATGTTCCTTTTGCAATAAGACACAGGATCAGGTCAGAAAACTGATCGCCGGACCCGCAGGTGTATATATCTGTGACGAGTGCGTAGATATCTGTGCTGATATTATTGAAGAGGAATATGAAGATGAGCCGGTTGGCAACAGCGTTGACATTAATCTCTTGAAGCCGGTAGAAATTAAAGACTTTCTTGATGATTATGTAATTGGTCAGGATGAAGCAAAGAAGGTTCTGTCTGTAGCAGTTTATAATCACTATAAGCGTGTTATGGCTCAGAAAGATCTGGACGTTGAATTACAGAAGAGTAACATTATTATGTTGGGACCAACAGGTTCCGGTAAAACTTATCTTGCACAGACTCTGGCAAAGATTATCAATGTGCCATTTGCGATTGCAGATGCTACAACATTGACAGAAGCCGGATATGTAGGTGAAGATGTAGAGAATATTTTACTGAAACTGATTCAGGCGGCAGATTATGATGTGGAACGTGCTCAGTATGGTATCATTTATATCGACGAGATTGATAAGATCACGAAGAAGAGTGAGAATGTATCCATAACCAGAGACGTATCCGGTGAAGGTGTACAGCAGGCGTTACTTAAAATTATCGAAGGTACGGTTGCAAGTGTACCACCACAGGGCGGCAGAAAGCATCCGCATCAGGAGCTGATTCAGATTGATACGACCAATATTCTATTCATCTGCGGCGGTGCTTTTGACGGTCTGGATAAGATCGTAGAAGCCAGAATGGATCGTACATCAATCGGATTTAATAAAGAGATTGCTGATAAGACAGAGCAGGATATCGGAGAAGTATTTAAAGAGGTAACACCACAGGATCTGACCAAGTATGGACTGATTCCTGAGTTTGTTGGCCGAGTACCTATCGTGGTATCTCTGGAGGGACTGGATAAGAGTGCGCTGGTGCGTATTTTGAGAGAGCCTAAGAATGCTCTGATCAAGCAGTATCAGAAGTTATTCGAGCTTGATGATGTGAAGTTGAGCTTTGAACCGGATGCAATTGATGCAATTGCAGAGAAAGCATTGGAAAGAAAGACCGGAGCAAGAGGTCTTCGCTCCATTATGGAAAATATCATGATGGATGTTATGTATGAAATCCCTTCTGATGATACCATCGAAAGCTGCGTTATTACAAAAGAGGCAGTAGAAGGAGATAGTCAGCCTTTCATTGTACATCGCGAGTCTACAAGAACGGAACGCGAAAAGAAGGCGAAATAAGAATAGACAGAATAAATGAAACGCCGCCTGCCAAAAGGCGGCGTTTTGACACTGATTACTGAAAGGTAAGATATGTGATATGAGTGAAATTAGCAGCATACAAATAGAACTGCCATTGGTAGCTTTACGTGGTTTGACAGTTATGCCGGACATGATTATTCATTTTGATCTGTCCAGGGATTTTTCCAAAGCTGCAGTAGAGCATGCTATGACAGAGACACAACAGATTTTTCTGGTAGCACAGAAGAATCCTGAACAGGATACTCCAACAGGAGAAGATCTGTATCAGTATGGTACAGTGGCATTGATCAAACAGATTACCAGACTTCCCAATGATATAGACAGGGTGCTGGTAGAAGGACAGTATAAAGCAAAAATGACCGAAACCAGGGATAACGATGGATATTTCAGCGCTATTCTTGAACAGATAGAAGATACAGAAGGAACATTAGATGAAGTAGAAGAAGAGGCATTAGTACGATCTCTCAAGGATGTATTTGAGACTTATGTGAAATTCTATCCAAAGATCGGTAAGAGTCTTGGAAAGTACTTTAGTGAGAAGAATAAATTGTCTTTTCTTGTGAATCAGGTGGCAATCAATACACCGTTTACATATGAACAGAAGCAGCAGCTTCTGGAGACAACAGATCTCAGGGAACAGTGCACTTTACTGATTACAATGCTGATCAATGAAGCACAGATTGCTTCTATACGAATCCAGCTGGCAGCAAAATTAAAAGAAAAAATAGATAAGAACCAAAGAGACTATATCCTGCGTGAACAGATGGATTATATCCGCAATGAACTGGGAGATAAGGATGAGGACTCTGAACTTGCCCAGTTTTCACAGGCTTTGGAGAAGTTAAAAGCCGATAAAGAGATCAAGGACAAAATCAAAAAGGAAATCTCACGTTATAAGACCATTATGGGAGCAAGCTCAGAGAGCGCTGTGCAGCGTGGCTATATCGAGACTTTGCTCGAACTGCCATGGAATAAGGTATCTAAGGATACCATTGATATGGATAAGGCAGAGGAAGTTCTCAACCGCGATCATTATGGACTGGAGAAGGTGAAAGAAAGAATCCTGGAATATCTGGCAGTGAGAGCGCTGACCAGTAAAGGAGAAGCACCTATTCTTTGTCTGGTGGGACCTCCCGGAACCGGTAAGACTTCCATTGCAAAATCTATAGCAGATGCATTGAATAAGAAATATGTACGGATATGTCTTGGTGGTGTGAGAGATGAGGCAGAGATCAGAGGTCATAGAAGAACCTATATCGGGGCAATGCCCGGCAGAATCGCCAATGGTCTCAGACAGGCGGGCGTAGGCAATCCGCTTATGCTGTTGGATGAGATTGACAAAGTAAGCAGTGATTACAAAGGAGACACTTCCTCTGCACTTTTGGAAGTACTGGACCCAGAGCAGAACAGCCATTTCAGAGATCACTATGTGGAATTGCCGCTGGATCTGTCCAAGGTTCTGTTCATAGCCACAGCAAATGACGCAGGCAATATTCCACGTCCATTGCTTGACCGTATGGAGCTTATTGAAATCGGCAGCTATACTGCTAACGAGAAATTCCATATTGGTAAGGAACATCTGATAGATAAGGAACTTGCAAAAAACGGTCTGACGAAAGAACAGCTTAGTATCAGTGATTCAGCATTAAAAGACATCATTGAACATTATACAAGAGAAGCCGGTGTGCGTGGACTGGAGAGAATGATTGGAAGCATCTGCCGTAAAGCTGCCAGAGATATCCTCCAGAAGAAAGTAAAGAGTGTTCATGTCAGTGGCAGAAATCTGGAAAAATATCTTGGAAAGCCCAAGTATCGCGCTGATATGGCAAATGAGGCAGATGATATAGGTATTGTAAGAGGACTTGCATGGACCAGCGTGGGGGGAGATACCCTGCAGATAGAAGTGAATGTAATGGCTGGAAAAGGCGAAGTAGAATTGACCGGACAGCTGGGAGATGTAATGAAAGAATCTGCCATGACGGGAATCAGCTATATCCGTTCCATTGCAGATCAGTATAAAATCACACCGGATTATTTTAAGGAACATGATTTTCATATTCATATCCCGGAGGGCGCAGTGCCAAAGGATGGACCATCGGCAGGAATTACCATGGCAACAGCGGTATTGTCTGCGATTACACAGACACCGGTAAAATGCAAGGTGGCAATGACCGGTGAAATCACTTTAAGAGGCAGAGTGCTTCCTATCGGAGGGCTCAAAGAGAAGCTTCTGGCGGCTAAGACTGCGGGCATCACTACAGTACTGGTTCCAAAAGAAAATGAACGTGATGTGGATGAAATCAGCAAAGAGATTAAATCCGGCATGGAGATTATATATGTGGAGCGAATGGAAGAAGTAATAGAGCATGCTTTTGCTAAAGCGCAGGAGAAGACAGGAGCTTCGAAACGTAAGAAAGGAGTAACAGATGGTAATTAAGAATGTCAGCCTTGAGACAGTAATTGGTGTTACGAGCAAGATCCCAGATAATCAGTTACCGGAGATTGCTTTTGCAGGCAAGAGCAATGTAGGTAAATCTTCTCTGATCAACGCCCTGATGAACCGTAAATCTCTGGCAAGAACCAGTGCACAGCCGGGTAAGACACAGACTATTAATTTCTATAATATTAATGATGAATTGTATTTTGTGGATCTTCCGGGATACGGATATGCCAAGGTAAGTCAGCAGGAAAAAGAAAAATGGGGTAAGATGATAGAGAAATACCTGCATCGCTCCAAGGTATTGCAGGCTGTATTTCTTTTAGTTGACATCAGACATGAGCCTTCAGCCAATGACAGACAGATGTATGAGTGGATTCTGGCAAATGGCTATCATCCTATCGTAATCGCAACCAAACTGGATAAGATCAACCGCAGCCAGATTGCAAAGCAGGTAAAACTTGTTAAACAGGGGCTTGGGGTGGATAAAGATACGATTGTGATTCCTTTTTCAGCTGAGACGAAACAGGGGAGAGAAGAAATCTATGATCTGATAGATCAGCTGACCGGTAAAGAGGAAGTTACGCAGTAGCAAGGAGGCATTCCTATGAAAAGGCAATATCAGAAGAATCTGAAATTAATAGTCAATTTGTTAGTCTTTGTAACACTTATTTTATTGTGTATTTTACTGCTCCCGAAATTATTGGTGTTCTTTATGCCATTTGTAATCGGATGGATCATATCCTGTATGGCGAATCCACTGGTACATTTCCTGGAGCATCGGATTAAGATACGACGAAAAGCCGGAACGGTCATGGTCATCGTACTGGTTATTGCTGCAGTAGTAGGAGCCTGCTATCTGGTCATATCTATTCTGGCGAAGCAGATAGTCGGTTTCGTGGGCGAAATTCCTGATATGTGGGAGAGTCTGCAACAGGATTTCTCACATTTTGGTTCGCTGGTGAATGCCCTGACTGTGAACCTCTCACCGGATCTGGTAGAGAAGCTCAATGAATTCGGCAATTCCATAGGGAAAACAATCAGTGATTTCGTAGGAAATACCCAGGCTTTCTCCGTACAGGGAGTCAGCGGTATGGTAGGAAGTATTGCCAATGTGGCAATCGGAGTTGTGATGTGCCTTTTATCTGCTTATTTCTTTATTGCAGACAGAGAATATATGCTGGAGCTTGTGGATAAGATAATTCCCAAAAGTATAAGACATAAATACGATATTTTTTATAACAGTATGAAACAGGCATTTGGTGGGTATATCAAGGCACAGTTCTTTATTGAAATCAGAATTTATGTGCTGATTCTGATAGGACTTTTCATATTGAGGATTGACTATTCCTTTCTTATTGCATTGGCAATTGCCTTTCTGGATTTCCTGCCGTTCTTTGGAAGTGGCGCAGTATTCTGGCCGTGGGCAATTATCAAGCTGCTTGGTGGAGATTATGTAAGAGCAATTGGATTCCTGATTATCTGGGGCGTAGGACAGATCGTGCGTCAGCTGATCCAGCCTAAGATTATGGGAGATTCTATTGGAATGGAGCCGATTCCAACTTTGTTTCTGCTGTTTATCGGATATAAGCTTGCCGGGGTAGGCGGTATGATCATAGCGATTCCAGTGGGAATTTTACTTCAGAATATGAATGAAGCAGGCATTTTTGATACACCTAAGATGTGCGTGAAGCTTCTGATGGCGAATCTGAATGACTACAGGAAGCTTACGAAGGAAGATATGGCTGTACTTCAGAAAGAAGAGCAGGATAAGACGGAGGAAAAGAGTGCGAAACTTTAAAATCTTGATACAATACGAAGGAACGAAATATCAGGGCTGGCAGAGACAGGAATCCACAGGGAATACCATACAGGGTAAGTTTGAAGCGATTCTGTCCAAAATGACAGACAGTAAGGTGCAGATTGACGGCTCAGGCAGAACAGATGCCGGAGTACATGCGTATGGTCAGGTGGCTAATTTTAAAATTGACACGAAGATGAGCGCAGATGAGATTATGGACTATATCAACCGCTATCTGCCTGAGGATATCGGAGTCATTCAGATTCAGGAGATGCCTGAGAGATTTCACAGCCGCTTGAATGCTGTGGGTAAGACATATCGCTATCGGATATGGAACAGCACATTTCCCTGTATCTTTGAACGCCGTTATGTATATGAACTGCCACAGAAGCTGGATCTGGAAGCTATGAGAGAGGCTGCCTCCCATTGTATAGGCAAGCACGATTTCAGAGCATTTACCTCTAATAAAAAAAGCAAGAAGTCTACTGTCAGAACGATAGAAGCCATTCAGATTGAAAGAATAGGCGAAGAAGTTGTTCTGACATATCGAGGTGATGGCTTCCTGTATCATATGGTGCGGATATTGACGGGAACACTTATAGAAGTAGGACTTGGACAGCGCAACCCTTCAGAAATGGAGATGCTGCTATCCAGAGAATCGAGAGATATGGCAGGAGCGTTGGCGCCTGCTAAAGGACTTGCCTTAATGGAAGTTCGTTACTAACTCTGATGAGGTGTCCCTAACAGATAGAGAATTGTATCAATAACGATAGCTTTCATTTGATCCGGATTCAATCCGGGGTGCTTATGAAAAGTTAATTCATGGCTGAGAGAGTCTACCATGTTATAGATAATGTGGGTCTTCTCAGCCAGATTTTCACAGTCATATCCGGCATTTCTTAGAAATTCTTCCAGCTGTAGAGTAGTCTTTAACTCCATATCTGCCATGAGAACGGCAACCTCGTCATTGGTCATGGTCAGCGCTTCGATCTCTTTATGGGCGTGATTAAATATTTTATGTGATTCAATTAAGGAATCCACAATTCTCTCAAGACTTGTCTTAGGCTCAAAAGGCAGTGTAAATTCCTCAAATACAGGAACCATCATTTTCTGACTGTATGCCTTTAATCCATCCATAAAAATATCATGCTTATCTGTAAAATAACTGTATATAATACCGGTGGAAACGCCGGCTGCTTTGGCAATATCCGCAGTTGTAGTCTTCTGATATCCTTTCTCACACATCAAAAGAAATCCCACTTCGATAATTCTGTTTTTCTTCTCAATAGAGCGTTTCTGCTGTGGCTCTCTGGTTTTCGTGTCTGACATGGTGTATCCTTTCTGGTTGTAACTAATCAGACCACATGCGCAAAATCGCATCTTCGATGCTTTACTTTTGCTTATGTGGTTACTTCGCCATATAAATTGAGCCCAATATGCTTGTAAACAAGCATATTCTGTCTCGATTTGCATGGCTCTGATTAGTTACATGATAATATCTTTTATGGCTTTTGTCAAATAATGTGAATAAAATTTCATATTCATATTGACAGATGGAAAATACAAGATTATCATGAAGATATGAACAATGATTCATATGTATTTACATATGGAATGAACTGAATATAGAAGAATGTAAAAAAAGAAAAGAGGAGTCGGAATGAAGAAGAAACAGGTTGCTAAAATAGTAGGAATCATCGTAATTATTGGCTGCGTGGCAGGAACAACGGCTTTTGCAGGAACATCCAAGATGAAAGTGGCAGTGGCAGCAGTAGGACAGGGAGATGTGGTCAGGACAATAGCAGTAGAAGGACACATTGAGACAGAAGAGGAGAAAGCATATTATGCGAAAGTGACTGCACCGGTATCGGCTTTTGACCTGAAAGCAGGAGATGTGGTACAGAAGGGTGATACACTGGTTACATACGACACACAGGAATATGACAGAAGCTTGGAGCAGGCACAGCTACAGGCTAAGGCAGCCAAGGCTGGCTATGCAGGAAGTGCAGCACAAAGCAAGGAAATGACTCAGGCTTATGAAGAAGCACAGGCACAGGAATCCATGTATCAGCAGGCATACGAAGCAGCACTGGCAAATGTCAATGATCTGCAATATAACATAGAGACAGTAGCAGATGCGGTAGATGATAAGAGAGATAAGATCAATCGGGATATTGCGCAGGTAGAGATTGAGATTGCACAGAAGAATGCACAAGCAGCAGATTATGATGATGAGGATCGTCTTGATTATTTGGAAGAAGCAGCACAATTGCAGGTGAAGCTGGCAAGTCTGAAGAAGAAATTACTGGAGCTGCCGGATAGTGGAGCCAAGCCTATAGAGGACAGATATTTCAGCGAAGCACAATATTATCTGAATGAGCTGGCTACGCAGAGAGCACAGCTACAGCAAGAGATGCAGACAACGAAGCATGCTGCCATGAATGGTTCCCAGCTGGCACAGCTTGCCGCCAATGCGGAACTTGCCAATACTGCAGTGACTTGGAATGAGGAAGATGCAGCGAAGGCCGCAGAGGGCGTAACGGCAGACGTTACAGGCGTAGTGAGTGAGATCAATGTAGAAGAGGGCGCTTACGTGGCAGAAGGAACACGGCTTTTTACCATAAAAGACATGGAGCATGTAATGGCTGTCGTTGAAGTAACCAGCTATGAAATGGGACAGGTGGAAGTAGGTCAGAAGGCATCTATTGAAGCCGCAGGCAATACCTATGATGGAACCGTATCCAAGATACGGAAGGAAACTGTGCTGGATTCCCAGAACAAAGCCAAATTACAGGTAGAGATACATATTGAGAACCCGGATGATAAGATTTATCTGGGTACAGATGTGGATGCTGCTATTGAGACCGGAGAAAGCGACAGCGCAATCGTGATTCCCAATGATGCTCTTTATACAGATGATGAGGGAGATTACTGCTACCTGTTGTCTAATGATGTGATTGAGAAGAGATATCTGACTTGTGGTATTGCAAGTGCTGATACGACAGAAGTTCTCGAAGGACTAAGCCAGGGAGAATGGGTAATTACCGATGCCATGACAGATGCCAATGTGGGTAAGGGCGCACAGGCGAAATAGTTTGCAGGTAACTGAAAGGTATGGTGATTATTAGATGGGAGCTTTTATTGAATTTGATAAGGTAACGAAGCAGTATGGCACTGCAGACAGAGTGTTTTATGCATTGAAGGATGCCAGCTTCACGATTGAACAGGGAGAAATGGTAGTCATCCTGGGACCAAGTGGTGCGGGTAAGAGTACTTTGCTGAATCTGTTGGGCGGTATGGATGTGGCGTCCTCTGGAAGCATTATTTCCTGTGGAGAGGACATCAGTCAGTACAATGATAATCAGCTGACCGGATATCGGGCGAGAAATGTTGCAGTAGTTTTCCAGTTCTACAATCTGATTCCTACATTAACTGCATATGAGAATGTAGCGCTTATGAGGGATATTATGAACGATACGATGGATCCGAAGGAAGCATTGGAGTCTGTAGGACTTGGCGACCATATGAATCAGTTCCCGGCGCAGATGTCAGGTGGTGAGCAGCAGAGAACGTCCATAGCCAGGGCAATTGCCAAGAATCCTAAGCTTCTGCTGTGTGATGAGCCGACAGGGGCACTGGATACCAATACAGGACGGGATGTATTAGAATTGCTGGTGAGAATGAGCCGTGAAAAGAAGAGAACAGTTGTCATGGTCACGCATAACAGCTTTTTTGCAGATATTGCAGACAAGGTCATCCGTGTAAAGAACGGTGCTATTGAGTCTGTTACAATCAATGAACATCCAAAGGATGCAAGTGAGGTGAGCTGGTAATGCTGAAAAGAAAGCTTTTAAGAGATCTGTGGCAGAATCGTACACAGTTCATTTCCATTTTTTTGATGGCTTTTCTTGGTCTGTTCGTTTTCGCAGGAATAGATGCGGAGAGTACAGGAATCGGGATATCTACAGCACAGTATTATGAAGAGACCAATCTGGCTGATAACTGGGTCATGGGTACTTCATTCAGTACGGAAGAGGTGAAACGGCTGGAAGCACTGCCACAGATTGCTTCGGTTGACCGTAAGCTGGTGCTGGAGGGCAAAGCCAAAGTAGGGGACGGAGAAGAACCTTCTATGGAGTTTAACTTTGTAGAGAGCATGAACAGCTCGTTCCCTTATATAAAAGAAGGAGAAGCCTTCGATGTTGACAAGGAAGGGGTATGGCTGGAAGAACTGTTTGCTAAGAAGTGGAATCTTCAGGTCGGAGATTATGTACGGCTTGAATATGAGGGCATTCTGTTCACGGAGCAGATCCGCGGTATTATCATTCATCCGGAATATGTATTCTATTCACTGGACAGCGACAGCATGATGCCCAATTATGGTACATATGGATATGCTTATCTTTCCTCAAAGGAATATCCGATACAGGATGAATTATACTACAACTACATGGTAATAAAGCAGACCAATGCAGGAGAATCCTCAGAGGAATCCATGGAGTTCAAGGAGCTGGTAAAAGACACGCTGAACCGACAGAATATTGTGGTACTGGACAGAAAACAGAACGGTGGCATTGAAGCCATTGCGTCAGAACAGTCACAGCACGAAGAAATGGGAATCATGTTCTCAGCAGTATTTCTGTTGATTGCTGTCATGGGAATCGTTACAACTATTACACGAATGACTTCAAACCAAAGAATCCAGATTGGTACACTCAAAGCATTGGGATTTGGCAAGAGGAAGATTACCTGGCACTATATGTCTTATGGCATTGTGATCAGTTCCCTGGGAAGTATCGTGGGGGCGGTATTGGGGTATTTGTATCTGCCACTGCTTTTCCTGCCGAGCATGAGTGCATACTACATCCTGCCCAATTGGGTGACACAGATGTCAGTAAAGACTTATTATGCAATTGTACTGGCTATTCTGGTCTCTACACTGGTCAGCTTCCTGGCATGCCGTAAGGAATTGAAGGATATGCCTGCCATTACATTAAAACCGGCTGCACCTAAGAATATCAGACACTCCATGCTGGAGAAGAGCCGTATGTGGCTGTCCTTGAACTTTTCTACCCAGTGGAATGTCAGGGATGTACTCCGCAATAAAGCCAGAAGCCTGATGGGTATCGCTGGTGTAGCGGGCTGTACGATGCTGCTTCTGTGTGCCTTTGGCTGCAGCGACTGTGTAAAAGAGATTGCGGTGTGGCAATACGGAGAACTGGTGACAGGACAGTACAAAGTAATATTCGGGCAGCAGGTCACAAATCTGGAGAAAAGACAGTATAAGCAGCAGTATAAGGGACAACTGGTGCAGGAGGGAAGCTGTGAATTCAGAACGGATTCGCTGGTAAAAAAAGGCGGCTTCACAATCTTGGACGAAGGTAACTATCTGCACTTTCAGAATGCAGATGGAGAAGAGATAAGCCTGCCACAGCAGGGAATCTCCATGTCTGTGAAAATGGCACAGGTGTTAGGGCTTAAACAGGGAGATTTTATTGAATGGCATATCGTAGGTGAGAAGGAATGGCAGAGAAGCAGAATCACAGCACTGTATCGTACACCTACGGGGCAGGGCATTACACTGTCAAGAGAAGAATATGAGTCATTGCAGTATGATTTTAACCCTACTTCTTTCTATACCAATATGACCATTCCACAGTATGTAAAAGACAGCGATGACATTTCCGGTGTGATCAGCATCGAACAGCTAAAGATCGATCTGGATAAAAACATGGAAATGATGAATCTGATGGTAGGAATCCTGATCGTTGCGGCAGTACTGCTTGGAATCATTGTTCTCTACAACATGGGTGTGCTTTCTTTCATGGAAAAGACAAGAGAAGTTGCCACGCTGAAGGTGCTCGGCTTTTCCTCAGGAAGAATACGAAGAATCCTGCGGCAGCAGAACAATTGGATTACCATAATTGGAATCGTTGCAGGATTAATTCTTGGTTATCAATTCCTTGATATTATGATGCAGACCATGTCCGAGGACAATGATATGCCGACTGTTGTATATCTGGCGTCTTATCTGTATTCCATCATAGGCACTTGGATTACTTCTACAGGTGTTAATTATATGCTTTCAGGTAAAGTCAAGACCATCTGTATGGTAGACGCACTCAAAGGTGTCGAGTAAGTTTATTTGTACACAAGAAAAGACTTTATTCTTGCACAATCCTGTGATAAACTGTAACTATTCAGAGCCATGCAGCCTGTGACAGAATATGACTGCTTGCAGGCATATATGGCGCAGGATATATGGCGAGGTAACTACATGAGCAAAAGAAAAGCATCGAAGATGCGATTTTGCGAATGCAGTTCTGAATAGTTATTCAGAGCCATGCAGCCTGTGACATGGCAGAGACTTACGAAACGATCAGGAGGAGCTTATGAGTGAATTAGATAAGAACGTGGAAGCAGAAAGTCAGGAAAAAGAAGTCGTTTCCAAGAATTTTATTGAACAGATTATAGATAAGGACCTTGCAGAGGGTGTATATGACACAGTTCACACCAGATTCCCACCGGAACCAAACGGATATCTGCACATCGGACATGCAAAGAGCATTATTTTGAATTATGGACTTGCCAAGGAATATGGCGGTAAGTTCAATATGCGTTTTGATGATACCAATCCTACAAAAGAGAAGGTAGAGTTCGTTGAATCCATCAAAGCAGATATCGCATGGCTTGGCGCAGACTGGGAAGACAGACTGTTCTTTGCATCCGATTATTTTGACCAGATGTATGAAGGCGCAGTGAAGCTGATCAAGAAGGGTAAGGCATATGTATCTGACCTGACAGCAGATGAGATCCGTGAATACCGTGGTACACTGACTGAGCCGGGTAAGGAAGATCCATCCAGCAACAGAAGCGTAGAAGAGAACCTTGCACTTTTTGAAGATATGAAGAATGGTAAATTCGCAGATGGCGAGAAGGTACTGCGTGCAAGAATCGACATGGCATCTCCTAACATGAACATGAGAGATCCTGTCATTTACCGTGTGGCTCATATGACACATCACAGAACAGGTGATAAGTGGTGCATTTATCCGATGTACGATTTCGCACATCCTATTGAAGATGCGATTGAGGGTATCACACATTCTATCTGTACACTGGAATTCGAGGATCACAGACCTCTCTATAACTGGGTCGTAACAGAGCTGGAATACCCACATCCACCTAAGCAGATTGAATTTGCCAAGTTATATCTGACTAACGTGGTAACAGGTAAGAGATATATTAAGAAGCTGGTTGAACAGGGCATTGTTGACGGATGGGATGACCCAAGACTTGTATCTATCGCAGCCCTCAGAAGAAGAGGCTTCACACCTGAATCCATCAAGAAATTCGTAGAACTTGGTGGTATCAGCAAGGCAAATTCTTCTTCCGACTATGCAATGTTAGAGTACTGCATCCGTGAGGACCTGAAGTTAAAGAAGCCAAGAATGATGGCAGCACTTGATCCTGTGAAGTTAGTAATTGATAACTATCCGGAAGGAGAAGTTGAATATCTGGAAGTTGCTAACAATCTGGAGAATGAAGAACTTGGCACCAGACAGGTTCCATTCTGCCGTGAACTCTATATCGACAGAGATGACTTTATGGAAGAACCTCCCAAGAAGTATTTCAGACTCTTCCCAGGCAATGAAGTACGTCTGATGAGTGCATATTTTGTAAAATGTACAGGCTTTGAGAAGGATGAGAACGGCAAGGTCACAGTTGTACATTGTACGTATGATCCTGAAACGAAGCAGGGCAGTGGCTTTACAGGCAGAAAGGTAAAGGGAACCATTCATTGGGTACCGGCTCCTTATGCAGTTAAGGCAGAAGTACGTCTCTATGAGAACATTATTGATGAGGAAAAGGGCGTATACAACGAAGATGGTTCCCTGAACCTGAATCCGAATTCTCTTACTGTATTGAAGGAATGCTATCTGGAGCCTGCATTAAAAGATGCAAAGCCTTATGACAGCTTCCAGTTTGTAAGACAGGGATTCTTCAATGTAGATTATAAGGACAGCAATCCGGATGCACTGGTATTTAACCGAATTGTATCCTTAAAGAGCTCTTTCGTATTACCGAAGAAATAAAGGATAAAAGCTTATGAGATATAAATGTCTTGTGTTAGACCATGATGATACAGTAGTAGACAGTACTGCCAGTATTCATTATCCGGCTTTTCTGGAGGCATTGAAGATATTAAGACCAGGTGTGCAGCAGATTACTCTGGAAGAATATTTCAAGGAGAATTTTGATCCCGGCTTTATAGAGATGTGTCAGAGAAGATATCAGCTTACAGATGCTGAGCTGGATGTGGAAGTAGAATGCTGGAGAAAATATGTGGAGAATCATATTCCAAAGGCATATCCGGGAATGCGGGAAATCATTACAAGACATAAGGAGGAAGGAGGCTGCGTCTGCGTAGTCTCCCATTCCTATGATTTCAATATCAGGAGAGATTATAAGGCAAACGATCTGCCAGAACCTGATATGATATTTGGCTGGGAGTGTGAACCACAGCAGCGTAAGCCGGCGCCATATGCGCTGGAGCAGATTATGGCAAAATACGGATTGCGGCCACAGGAGATGGTCATGATTGATGACCTTAAACCGGGTTATGATATGGCAAGAAGTGTGGGTGTGCCGTTTATTGGCGCAGGCTGGGCAAATGATATTGCCAAGATACGTACCTTTATGAAACAGAACAGTGATTATTATTTTACCAATGTAAAAGAACTGGAGAAATTCCTTTTTTCATAGGAACTCCCCAGTTCTTTTAATCTTTTAATAAGAAGTAATTGTTAAGCTTCAGGCTTATCTTCGGATTCTTCATCCTCATCATCAAAGAATTCTTCGCTGGAAGCTTCGTCATCATCATCCGCATAGGCGATGGAAATGGAGGAAGAGTTGTCTGCGTTTTTTTCTTCCTCGTTTTTTTCAGGTGCAGGTTCTTCCTTGGAAGATTCTGGTTCAGCGGCAGGCTGTGTCATTTCTTCAATGATTTCCTTTGCCTTATCAAGCTTCTCGGATACATTGAAGTTCTCAATCTTCTCTTTGGTCTTATCAATTGTCTCAATGACCTTCTCACCGATGATTTCTTTGGCATTGTCCAGATCTAATGATACATAGGAACGGTTCTTGTTGGAATGAGCTTCAGTGGGAGCGTCCTCCTCATCATCAAAGTCATCGTCAAAATCATCAAAATCATCTGCAGCATCGATGTCCTTTAATGGGTCATCCTGTTTCTTCTGAAGACAATAATAAGTTCCTGCTGCTGCGACACCGGCGAGCGCACTAAGTAAAACTAACTTGCCGAATTTCTTAGCCATAATGTATGCTCCTTTCTGTAAGGGGATTATATATTATATACATTTTAATACTATTTTATGAAAATGAAAAGTGAATATGTAAAATTTTAGAATGCTTTAATAACCTTGAATTATCCCACATATTATGTTAATATAGAATCGACTACATAAGTCAACCGCAAGGATGCAGCAGGAGGAGAATGTATACATGAATGAGAAATTCTTTGATTTGTCCAGAGAAAAGCAGGACCGTATGATAAATGGCGCATTAGAGGTATTTGCCAAGAATGGCTATAAGCATGCAAGTACCGATGATATGGTGAAGGCAGTGGACGTAAGCAAGGGATTATGGTTCCATTATTTTGGTTCAAAGGCAGGATTGTATACATTCGTATATGGCTACAGTGTGAAATATATGATATTGGAATTGTCTTCTGCCATGGATGCGCAGGAGAAGGACTATTTCGAAGTGGTGCGCCAGATGGAGTACACCAAGATGCGTGTCAGCAAGAGTTACCCATATATGAATCTGTTCCTGCAGGAGTCAGCCAGAGAGACAGACGAGGACATACTGGAGCAGACCCAGGCAGACCGCAAGATCCTGAAGGAGAAGATGGATGGTATATTGCGGAATGCAGAGATTGAAGGGATATCGGAGAAAGCACACAGAGACCGTATCAAGCGAATGATCCGCTATACGATAGAAGGCGTGCAGCATGATAAGATGGTGAAGACCCAGGTTGAGCCTGAGACTGTATATAAGGAAATCAAGAACTATATCGAACTGGTCAAGACACTGGTGCGTGGAACAGACCTGCCTGCGAAGGAAGATATGCTTGATTCACCAATAACGAATACATTATTCTAGTAGATTGAATAATAATTAACTGGCCATATTGGGGTTAGCTTCTTCTTCGGATATTTCATCAAGTTTATATGTCCAATGAAATACCACAGGCTCTTTATTGATTTCATCGAAATATTGATAGATTCTGTCCGCCAGTTCCTGCTTTGATTTGACTCGTATTCCTTTCAACATCTGTTTTGTCATTTTGCTGAAGAAACATTCAATCAGGTTGAGCCAGGATGCATGCTTTGGTGTAAACACAAATACGTAACGTCCTTCTGGCTTTGTAGCCAGATAATTCTGCACTTCCTTTGATTTGTGTGCAGAATGGTTGTCACAGATAATCCTGATAACATCCCCTTCC
>CDYY01045740.1_pt1 | contig 58745 bp, 80 predicted proteins | sample 480691 | NCBI WGS metagenome assembly CDYY01 (sample SAMEA3182107, study PRJEB8094) | gut metagenome | biome: human; feature: gut; material: Stool; isolation source: human stools | place: Canada | collected 2013-02-25
TCAATGAAAAAGACAGGCGGTATATTTCATGATCGATTTATCGTATTGGATTATGGAACTGCTGATGAAAGGGTTTTCTTATGTGGTGCTTCATCAAAAGATGCAGGCGCTAGAATAACCAGTATTGTTGAAGATTATGGAATATCTAAATATGCCCCGGTGATTGCCACGCTGTTGGAAAATCCAACTTTGATTTTACCACAATAGAGGGGAGTGAATGTATTGAAAAAGAAAACAAAATGCTACATATATACTCGTGTATCAACAGCAATTCAGGTGGATGGTTACAGCTTGGATGCACAGAAGGACAAGCTTAGGAAATACGCAGAATTTCAGGATATGGAGATTGTAGGAGAATATTCCGATGAAGGGCATTCCGGTAAGAATATTGTAGTTTCTCAGAATATCTGTCAATGAGGACCTAATAAAATGAGAACAAAAAAGACTAGGCGGGAAATGATGGAACACCGCGGAAACACTGGGGATATGGCGGTTTTTGTTACATGAAAATTAAGCGTCATTGTCAAAAAAAACGAGAACAAAATAACAGGTGTGATTAATAAAAAAAATCAACCGAGAAAAATTGAAAAAAGGTCTTACACTTAAAAAATGGCGTAAATACGCGGTTTCTTGGGTGTAAGACCTTTTTTGAACAAATTGACAAGTTTTGAACGTTAGTAACGCGCGTTAGAACGCGTTAAGAAAAACCCTGAAACATGCATGAATACTGAACCTAACGCAATTTAACGCCAACGCGTTTGCACGCGTTTAAACACCAAAATGTGATAAAAAGCAATTCGACATTTTTACACTTATAAAAAATGATGTCCCATTGCCCTATTTTAAAGGGTTTAAGAGTATTTTAATTGATATTTTTTAATGTGTGGTCAATTCGACAAAATTGGTACAAAATGATTAACAAAAGATATATTAATAAATCATTTGAAAGCAAAAAATAAAGCGATTATGTTACCGCAATTTGTCCCTTACTATTTTACTTTTTTATAGAGAGAATTATACCTTTCTTGTTGATGAATAGTCAAAGCAACTTTACCTACAATTTGAACATTTGAACGATGATCCTTTTCGATGATGATTGGATCATTATTAGGATTCAGAGATTTCAATTCATAGTCACAGTCTAACGAATAAAAACATTTGCATGTAACAGCGTTATCAACTTTGATAATTCCAATCTCTCCGTTCTCCAATTCTTTCTGGGAGATAACTTCTATTACTTCCCCATCCATGATGATTGGCTCCATACTGTTTCCTTTGGCAATAAGAGCGTAGGAAGCTTTTGGATTTTCAGGAACAACAGTATTTATATTATTTTCAAAACTCAAAATAGGTTCTCCAGCAGCTACATAACCAAGGACTGATATAGAGTGAGTATGGTTTGTGCCATAGTCATGTGTATCTTCACTAACAAAAGTAGGTGTTTCGTGCCGATCGCTGAATAAGTATGACCCTTGAGAAATGGCAGATTCATTATAAGTCTGTGATTCAATTCGATCTAATTCTTCATATATTATTGTGTGAACGCGATGCTGCCCTCGCCGATCCAATTTGTTATATGTCTCAATGAGTTCTCTTTCGTCATTTGAAAGTGAATCGGTACCTAACATAATAGAGGTATTTTCTCCACCGAACACAAGGTAATCTAAAGTAACGTTAAAATATTTAGCTAATATAATTAAGTTATCTAATGTTGGCTTTCGTTTTCCAGATCTCCAATATCCAATTAAACTATCAGATATTCCGGTGTCTTTACTTAATTGATAGTTTGAAAGTCCTAAGCGCTTCATTTGACTATCAAAGGTATTCTTGAATTCCATATAATCCTCATTTCTAAAAACTCTAAAATGTTTGGTAAAATGTGTTGACTACCAAACAAAATAGAGGTATTATGTTTATAGATAAATCGAATAGAAATTTAATAGCTATCGAATATCTACCATAAACAACTTAACACATCAACAGATAATAATCAATTATCCGTTAAAATCTCTTGATAAAAATTTCAGTGGGTTCTCCACAAATAGGTAGGGAAAGGAATAAAAGCACAGAAAGGAACGATGAGAATGAAAGTAGTACTTGGAATTACAGATAAAGAAATAGAAGCAATAGAAGATATTCAGTAGAACGGGAGGAGAAAGTGAGCAATGTTTAAGAAGAGAGATGACAGCAGTCATAATATGGAGACTGCTGTCACAAAGCAAAACAGGATGGAGAAAATACTTAAAGGGTTGTTAGCAGTAGGAACAGTTGCTGGTATGGTGGTTATTATAGTGACTCCAAAGTATTTCACATCACATAATGACATAGCGAATCAGAAATCGATAAATGAGCTGAACAGTTCTCTTGAAAAATTCAGCAAGAACTATGAAAAAATATGCAACGAGGCTCTGGAGGCTTATGGCAGTATTGCAGATACTGAAAAGAAATACTGGGAAATTGCATATTCTAATATGACGAATCTTCAGGTGGAGATACAAGATCTTCGTTCTGAGATACAGGATCTTCAGGAGACTTTGAAGTATTCTCAGCAATTATCTTCAGATAGTGATTCTGCAGATTAGCTGCTTCCATATGCTCGATATGGATTTGGTTTATAGAGTCGATTATCTTATCACAGCATTCATCTAACTGCTCACAGATATTGACAGAGGCGGTCTCGATAGCGGAAATAACCATTGGTGCATCGGATGTCAAGTTTGATGATGCTATGCCGATTAAGAGAGACATAAAGTTTGATAAGAACCACTGGGCTAACGGTTTGCCATACACATTGACAAAATCTTTATTTTTCAAAACAACTACGGAATCATTACGGAACGATACTGCAACATTTTCGGTATTCTGACTGGAATCAACAGTCTGCTGAAGTTGTTTATTATCTTCCAGTGGAACAGAGTCAGGAACTGATTCAAGAGTATGAGTAGCAGAAGAGTTTATTTTGACATGTTCGTTCTGAAAAGTAATGCCGTCCATAAGAGACTGGACTTCTTCTTTAGAGAAAGCACCCTTTAGGTTAACGGATGAAGTGATACCATCCAGATGAGGAAGCACATCCACCAAACTTTTGGATGCACTAATCCTGTCTTGTATGGATGCTGTATCAGAGAACAGGGTCGAGACAGACGTTAGCTGTTGAGAAAGAGAAGCAATATCAATGGATTTTGTAACAGGCTCTAACAGGCTGGCATACTGTTGCAGGAAGCTTAGATTTTGTACGGAAGAAACCGTTTTATAGATTTTACTAAGCTCATCAATCGTTTTAAAATAATCGTTTTTCATAGGTTGTACCTCCTTAAATTTTATCAGCGGTCAACTGATTTAAGGAGATTATAACATAAATGGCAGATAATGACATCTGCCGGGCTGGCTCCATAATCGGAGCCAGCAGTAACAAAAAAAGCTGCCGGAGCAACGGCAGCCTAGGGCGAGGTCAATGACCTCACGAATGTATTAGTCATCAGTATCATATCACACATGAACAACAATGACAAGAAAAAAGTGGGGAGTGATGAAAGTGACGGCAGACGTTGAAGCAAATAAAGCATTTGGAAAAAGAGTAAAGAGCAGACTTCTGGCTGTAGGAATGACCAGCAGGGAGCTGGCCGAACTGTTGAATATTAAGCCGCAGTATATGAGTCAGATCTGCACAGGAAAGCGTTCCGGTATCAAGTACCGTAGAAAAATCATGGAGATATTGAAGCTTGATGCAGCTTAAGGAAGGAGATACATATGGAAGAATATGTAACGCTGGATGAAGCAGCACGTTTGGAAGAAGTACAATATAAGACATTTGCTAAAAGGTTAGAACGTAAGGATAAGAAGTATTTAATTAAAAATGAAACATCAGAAATAGGTGGAAAGGAACGCGTACTTATCTTAGTGAGTTCATTAAGTCGTAAAGCACAAGAGTCTTACCGCCACATGCAGGAGATGACAACGAAGCCTGCAGATGAACCACCGAAGGAAGAGCCATGGTATGTCGGAACTGATCCGGAGTGGTACATGGAGAACTTCGAGGAGCAGTACTATAAGGCTGTGGAGCTTGGAAACATTATCAGGCAGTTCCTTGACTATGATGAGAACAATCGGAGCAGATATGCAGAAGAATTTGCCCAGAAGTATCTTGGCAAGGGACAGCGTACACTGTACCGCTACATGAAGAGTTATGTGGAAGCCAGTGCATGGGCAATCAGAAAAGGCAAGGAAGACGGAAAGAACTATGGCTATTTCAAGGTGCTGTGCCTTTGCAGGAAGCCAAAGCCTACGGATGAATTTCCAAGCTTCACACCGGAGGTAAAGCAGCTAATTAAGAACATATGGTTCAATAAGGACTTTGCCACGAACCGTGGTACAAGGGAAATGCTTTACGACAAGCTTCAGGAGATGGCAAGGCTGAACAAATGGGAGAAGATACCAAGTTATCAGTCAGTAGCACGTTATATCAACTACCTTATGAATGATGAGGACATGTACAATGCGTGGTGTCTTGCTTCCTATGGAATAAGGGATTATAAGAACCGCAGGATGCTCAAGGGTGTACGTGATACGACAGCACTGCAGGTAATGGAGATTGTACAGGGTGATGAGCATACCTTTGACTGCTGGGTTGCCTATAAGAATCCGAATGGCAAGATATCTGCCATCAAGCCGAAGCTCGTTGCATGGATCGACACAAGGAGCCGGGCAATCATGGGAGATGTCATATGCAAGGATGCTAACAGTAAAATACTGAAGCAGAGCCTGCTGAAGCTGATATATTCAGATGTCGGTGGCGTACCGAAGTATCTGTACATTGATAATGGTAAGGATTATACAGCGGAGACCATGACGGGACGTAAGCGTAACGACAGGGGCGGAGATCGAAGGAGCCTTATTGATGGAAAAGGATGCTTTGACCTTGAGTTTGATGACAAGTCAAGAGGATTCTATAAATCTATCGGAATCGTTGATGACCATAGGGCAATGCCGTATGAACCATGGAGCAAGGGACAGATCGAGAGATTCTTCGGAGGGGTGTGCAGCCGCTTCACGAAGTGGATGACATCTTATACAGGAACACTTACGGGTTCCAAGACCATTGCCAAGATAGACAAGAACATCAAGAAGATGCTGGAGAATGACCAGCTCCTTACCATGGATGAGTTCTTTGCACTTTGGAGCCAATGGCTGGAAGAGAAGTACATGAACCATGTGCATTCAGAATTAAAGAAGCTGGAAGAGGAATATAAGACGCCTATGTCACTGTTCCAGAACGGCGACAGATACTTCAAGCCGGTTCCACCGAAAGCGCAGGCAACCATGCTGATGATGGAGAGCAAGCAGGTCCGTGTCTATGGTACGGGAATCCGTATGTTTGGCAATTATTACCGCTGTGTTGAGCTTGCTAATTACATAGACAGGTATGTCAACGTGAAATATGATCCGGAGGATATCACAAGCATCTATGTATTTAATGATAAGCATAAGCTTATCTGTGAGGCACAATGCCAGGAACTTCTTCTGATAGCTCCTCAGGTAAAGCAGGAAGCACTGGAGAAGCATATCAGAATGCAGAAGCAGCAGCTTAAGCACGACAGGGAGAAACTGGAAGAAGCGAACAGACCATTTACAGAGCTGAATGATGAACTGATCGGATTCGATCCGGTAACGGGAGGAATACCTCTGATGCTTGGAAAGAATCAGAATACACCTAAGGCGCGTGTGGTATCCATGCCGGATGACAGGACATACAGGGAGAATGATATCTTCAGGAAGCCGGCAGAGAAGCCAAGACAGGAATCCAAGGTCCTGAGCATGGCAGCCGCCAAGGCATTAAGGAAGATCAAGGCAATCGGAGAAGAATAAGAGTTGAGAAGGGAGAATTATTATGTCAGAGATGTTGAGCAGCAGAGTAACTATAGCAGATAGGATCAATGCCAAGCTGGATGAGGTAGGCATGACCAAGGCAGAATTTGCCAACCTTTATGGAGCCAGCAGGACAGCAGTGAGCAATTACCTGAACGGTAAGCCCAACAGCATGGCTGCACGTAAGATCAGGGAGTTTGAAGGGTTCTGTGAGAGCTGGCTGAATGAGAATGGAGAGGCTGCTGTATATGCAGCCGGAGCAGATGGAACAGAGACATCCGGTACAGTCACAGGAGGACCAATCAGAAAGCGTGATAATTTTGAATCAGCGGATTACATCGGCATTACTGGTCTGTGCAGTCTGTGTCAGGAGACCAGTGACCTGGGTATCGTGGTCGGCAGATCCGGATATGGTAAGACTTACACACTCAGGAACTATGCCAAGCTCCCAAAGGTAATACATATAGAGTGTAATGAGACGATGAACTGCAAGGATATCATCCGCAGGATTGAACAGGCGATAGGGCTTCCCAAGGGTTCGGGCAGCATTGATGAACGGATGGGGCGTGTATGCTCTTTCTTTACGACAAATAAGGGATATCTGCTTATCATGGATGAGGCAGACAAGCTGCTGAGCAAGTATACGATCAAGAAGATCGAGCTTATCCGTAACATTGCTGACGGTTCCGGCGTGGGCGTGGTACTCGCCGGAGAGCCGGCACTGGAAGCAAGCCTTAAAGCATATGATGAACGTTTCGCCAACCGCATGGGGCTGATATATAAGCTTGGAGGTCTGACAAAAAAAGAAGTTGAAAAGTACTTTGAAGGATATGAGGTAGAAGAGGCTGCACTGGAAGAACTGTATCAGAGAGCCTGCAACCGTAACACTGGATGCTTCCGTCTGCTGGACAGAACACTGAATAACGTAATCCGTATTCTCAGAACTTCTGACAAAAATGTGATTACATATGATGTCCTGAAGGAAGCTTCCGGAATGATGATTCTGTAGGAGGAATGGCGTATGAAGAGAGTAATTATTGAGGTTAATGGATCTGAACAGTCTGAGAAGGCGGAAGCGATCAGGGAAGCGGTGGACAGGATGCTTCGTGCTTCTGACATCGTGAATGTCAATGTATATACAGAGAAGGAACTGAAGGTAATGTGTATGCTGAGCAGGAGGGAACCGGCTTATGTCGAATAAATTTGGTGCGATATATGCCATTGCAAAGAGCCCGCAGCTTGGCATGACGGATGAAGAGCTGCATCTTCTGGTAGGCGGGATGACAGGCAAGGACAGCCTGAAGGAATTGACATCAAGGGAACTGCTGGAGCTTACCACGAAGCTTCAGGATATGAAAGACAGTGCATCAGGTAAGAAGAGTGCACGGAATTTTACACGTAATGGAAACAGAGCAACGGAGCGCCAGCGCAGGAAGATGTATATGCTGATGAAAGATCTGGGCTGGAATGATAAGAGGATCCGGGGATTTGCAAAGAAGATGGTCGGAACGGAAACTATTGAATGGCTGAATCATGAGCAGTGTGCCGCCCTGATCGAAGGACTTAAGAAGATGCTGGAGCATCAGGAAGCGGAAGGTGATACGGATGGTCAACAGGGATAGTGATTCAACTCAGAGAAGACATATTATTCAGTCGGACAGGAATGGTTTCTATTTCAACATGTCTAAGAAAGTCCAGCCGGAAGCCCTGAAATATTTTCGGGAAAAACCGTATGCTTCGGTATGCGGTTCACTTCCTGGGAAAGAGAGGATAGGCAGAGTTGGAAGTAAGTAAGGACAGAGTGACTTTTTACGGTAAGAGCATTAAAACAGGTGAAACTGTAAGCGGCTGGTACTGGGAGAACAGAGGAGACGGGTATATTGTAACACGTGATGAGAGCATACAGCCTCCGCTGTACAGGACCTATGCAGTAGAGCGGGATACAGTCGTTGCCAGAATAGAGGAAGGAGCTGGAGAAGTATGAGATGGGTATTAGGATCAGTTATGGCGTTGACCGCCGCAATAGTATCAGCAGTCATGTACATAGCTGTAGGCAGAGAGATGGATAGGGATACCAGGAGTGAGAGATGGGGCGAGGATGACAGGCAGTCACCACGTTCAAAACCCGATAGCAGGAAGAGTGCTGTCGGGAGAAAGAAACATATATTATTTGGGATTATGATTTTCCTGGCTTTAGGAACATGGGTATGTAGAACCCAACAAATGATGGATTCATATGATAAGCTGAATGATTCCCTGATAGAGTTTAATGCCTTTATGGATGAATATAATATGCTGCTGGCCCAGAACACGGATGCAGATATTGAATGTAATGATACGCTTAGGGATTCTCTGAACCACTTGGATGAGGTAATTCTTCCGAGTGTTCAGATGCTGATTGAGGAGCTGCAAGAGAGTCGGCAATTTTGCGAAAAGTGGAAAGAAGATACAAATGGCAGTAAATAAAAATTTGATTTCACAGTAAACCGAAGTTTCTTTGGAAGTTAGGAGGTGGCAGATGAGAAAAAATTATGAATTAGAACTATATAAATTACTAATCAATCCAGAAGAAGACGACATTGACATCTCATACGTAGATGAATTTGGATGGGGTAGTAATACAGAGTTTTATGTTTGGATTAGTTTTAATTGGTTTAATGAATTTGTTAAACGATTGAGTGATATTTTTGGCTATTCGCTTTTTGATGAAGGTGGAATTGAAGCAAGAATTTGTAGTGATTGTGTATGTATCGACTTAGAAGAAGTTATTTCTGGATATGGTGTTGATCTTGAAGAAGTATTTCCAAGAAGTAAATACACACATTAAGAGAATAATACATTGAAAGGAGCATGAGATTTGCTGCAGCATTAAATAAGGATTTTGGGGAGAATGTTCATGGAGAATAATATAGTATCATTCGATATTGTTAGAATTAATCGTGCTAGAGATAAAATTTGCAAATGCAATCCGGCACATTATGAAGTAGATACTACGAACCGGATAGTTACATGTCAAGATTGCGGATCTATTGTGAACGCATTTGATGCGCTTGTATCCCTGGCAGGAAGGTATGAAGAGATTGAGAAAACGCAGCAAAGAATGTTATCTAAGGCACAGAGTTATGCTAAGTTAGCAGATGAGGAATTCCAAAGAATGAGAAAGAATAAAGTTTTTAGGGATATGGAAAGTAAATATCGTAATGGTTTGTTTCCAATGTGTCCCAAGTGCATGAAAGCGTTTGATCCTGTACATATACAGAGTTGGACAAGAGGGAATTAGAGGATTCGTCATAGAATACATATTTAGTAAAGAAATGGTAGGTGATTGATATGACAAGACAGGAATTTGAAGAGAAATCATTTGAAGATGTTATGTCGCAGCTTAGTGAAGAATATGACCAGATTACAACACTTGATAAATTGAAAATGTTTATCAAAGAGAATATTGATGAAGATAATTTTAATATTGCCATTCATTTATGTAATGCAATTTGTAATGATCCGAATTCATTAATGAGCAAATGGTACGATTATAATTATAGTATGGGTATATTTGATATACCAGTTTGTTTAAGCGAAAAGTCAGATGTAGAACCTTTGATTGATGATTAGGATTTGGAGGAGAAAAGATAATGATGAGTACAGGGTATAAAGTTTTTGCAACCGTACAATTAGTAGATGGGGAGATAGTGATTGATTTAGGAGATACAACGCATTACATGACATTAACAACCAAAAGTGGCATAACATGCATTGTGGAGAGAAAGTCGCAAGAATTCTTTGATGTAGAAACCATCAAATAAGAATTTAACGGAGGTACAGAATGAGTAATACTTTTTATGGTGGAATACCAGTAGAGCAGGTAGATTTTGAAAAAGAATTTGATAAGGAGTTGGAACAACTTACAAATAATATCTATCAGTTAAAAGCAAGGAAGTATATCGGGAAGATAGATTATCATTACTGGACATTAAAGCTAAATAAAGCAAACAGAGCTTTAGAGGTTGGAACAGTTACCCTTGATTAGGATTTACGGAGGTAGAAAAGATGATCCGAAAAGGAGATAAAGTCATTATGAATGGCAAATATTATGTGTCAGAGAAAAATAAAGACAAGGAATTTATTGTAACAACCGAACCAACAGAGGTATGTGGGACATTATCCGTCTGGCTTGAGGGATTTAGAGGTTGTTATGCGGTTGATGGATTAACGAAAGTTGGTTCATTGAACTGAGATTTAAGGTGAGTATAGATGGATGAGTTAAGGGAGAATTACTGGAAAGTAATAAGCAGGACAAGAAAGTCCGGTAAGATAAGCCCATCCGTTAGGGAACGGGCTGAGATGCAATGGAAGGCTTATGATGAGGACGTTGTAAAGGAAGCCTTACAGATACATATTAACAGGTATCCTGAATATAAGGAAACCTATACCATTGGGATCATGAGGAACCTGCAGAAGAGAAAGCAGTCAGGTGTAAAGCCTAAGAATTCTTTTGGAATGAAAGAGAAGCAGGATTATGATTTCGATGAGCTGGAGCGGCTGCTCCTAAAGTAAATTATGGGGCATATGGAGATTGTGCTTACCATTATAAGACCCCATATAATGTGTTGAATGTGGCGCAAGCCACAACCCCCTCAACTCTTTTATAATGCACAGGCACTTATCTGACAGAGTGCTTGTGCCACATTCAGCACATTAAGGAAGGAGGAGCTTAAATGTATAAGATTGTGCAGGGTAATGGCAGCATTACCATACCGGCGAAGATCCGGGCAAGCCTTGGCATCTCTCACAGGGATGCAATGGAGATCAATGTGCAGAAGAATGGGGACATTTTGTTATCAAAGTGTGAACCCAGATGTGTATTCTGCAAGGGTACGGAGAATGTGGCAATACGCAGGGGAGTCAGGATGTGTCTGCCCTGTTGGTGGAAGTTAATGGGAAAGGAGGAGCCTACAGATGGAACTGAAACAGATGGACAACAGACAGCTGGTGACGGAGCTGATCAGGAAGGATAGTGAACGTGCCCAGCTGGTCAAGGAAGTGACAGAATATAAGAATGAGATCATGGGGCGTGGAGCCATATTCATGGACAATACCAATACCCGTTTTGTCAAATATTATGGGAATAATGGAAGCTGTGCCGTGACTGATGCGGAGACACTGACCATCGGGGATGACCTGAGGCTGAAGGGGCTGCTCCCTGAGGGCGTGTATGAGAAATTCGTCAAGGTGACACCTACGGTCAAATATGAGTACGACAAGAAGCTGGAGCAGGCTCTTAAAGCAATATTCAAAGGTGAGTATTCCTTTGAAATGACATTGGACGAGTATCTGTCAGATCCCGGATTATTCCCGCATGAGATAGATGCGAAACAGAAGAAAGTGCTGCTTAGAAAATTATCGGGCGAATATGCAAAGGACAGGAAGCTGCTGGAGTCCATGTTCGGCAAGGGTACCTATGAGGAAGAACTTCTGTATATATACAGAATTAAAAATGGGGAACTGATCAGGATATTCCTTCCTGATGAGGGACTGGATGCACAGATCGAAGAGATCCGTAAGTGCATGATCGTAGAGGTAAGTACCAAGATAACAATAGATGCAAGTGATGTGGAGGAGGAATAGAAATGCCTAAGAAGAAAGAAACAGAGGAAACAAAGGAACTTAAAGAACAGGAAGTTCAGTCAGAACCGGAGACAGCTCCTGAATCAGGGATCCAGTCGGAATCGGAGCAGATTCCTGAACCAGAGACACAGCCTGAACCGAAGCAGGCATCAGAACCAGAGACACAGCCTGAACCGGAGCAGGCCCCTGAACCAGAGACACAGCCGGAGCAGGAGAAAATTCAGTTCAGGGTGCGGATCAGGGACAAGAAGGTGGCGCTCAGGACAAGCCCGGAATTTAAGATTGATAACAGTAACCTGTTCGGGATTGCAGACCAGGAAGGGACCAGGTTGTTTGATATCCTGGAAGTAAAGAATGGTTATGGCAGGGGGGCGTATCCGGCAGGAACGTGGATTTCACTGGATGCATGTGTTAAATGTTAGGAGGCTGACGGTATGAGTCCGGAATTGATTAAGGAACTGATTGCAGATACAAAACTTCCGGATATCCCGGACCGATACAGGGCGATCGTAGAGATAGTCGGCGTGGAGAATTACATAAGGCTGTCTGATTATGCCAAAGGGGATGAACTGTATTTCCCTAAGGTCGAGAGCATACTGGCACCGGCACGTAACCGGAGGATCAGGAAGGAATACAATGGCTATAATGCCAAGGAGCTGGCGGCAAGGTATAACCTTACCCTGCCCCAGATACTGAATATCATTAAGGGACTGCCCCAGGGCGGGCAGATGGACCTTTTTACATTTGGTAAACAGGCAGATGTAGATGTGATTTAAGGAGGGATGAAATTATGGACAGAGATACGAAGTGTGAAGTGATAAAGGCAGTAGCCGCCGGTATGAGTGATGAAGACATTGCGAATTTCGCAGACATGGAACTGGATGAACTGGAGGCGTTTAAACAGGAGAATGCACAGGAGATCACAGCCAGAAGAAAGGAATGGGGGGAATTCGGATCATGAGTACTGTAATGACAATGAATAACACGAAAGTGATAAGAGGATGCGATATCTCCTACTGGCAGGGGAATGTAGATTTTGCAAAGATGTATAAGGCAGGCATCCGGTTCATCATTATCCGTGCCGGCTATGGGACTAAGGTGGATAAGTATTTTGTAAGCTATATTACAGGGGCATTGGCGGCAGGGATATGTGTAGGTGTGTACTGGTTTATCTATGCAAGCAATACACAGGAATCAGAGCAAAACGCTTATGCATGTATAGGGGCGATCGCCCCATATAAGGAATATATAACCTGTGGCGTATGGTGTGACCTGGAATATGACTCTGATAAGAAAGCCGGATACATGTCCAATGCGAAAAGGAGCAGCCTGGTGAAGACATTCCAGCAGACACTGGAGAAGGCAGGATATCAGGCAGGTATCTATGCGAACCAGGACTATGTAAAGAACAAATTTGATCCTGTACTGGTACGTACATATCCGTTATGGTTTGCCAAGTATTCCAACGATATGGGGACATACGCAGGGAAGGGCAAGGATGGACACCCTTATATCTGGCAGCATACATCCAGTGGAACAGGGAGCACATACGGGGTGGCGAGCAAATACATTGACCTGGACAGGGGATATTTTGACATCCGGAGAAAACAGGCAGTGAATATCCTAGATAATGTACAGACTGACACCGGGACGGTAAAAGCATCCGATAACCCGTACCCGATGCCTGCACGTACAGTCTTTTATAAAAAAGGGCGTTACCTGCAGCGTGGGGATGACGTGAAATGGATACAGTGGCATTTATGGAGATGCGGTGTATATCTGGATGGGAAAGGGCTTCCGGACAGTACACAGATCGACGGATTATTTGGGGCTGACAGCGATACGGCATGTAAGGAAGTACAGAGAAGGCTGGGAATGGAACAGACAGGAATTGCAGACCCAGCAATGGTCGCAATCCTTGAAAAACTGTAGTTTTCCGGAAATTATATTCCTAGAATGCTTACACTAAAAACTTAATAGGGACTGTAGTAACCTTAGAGCATGACATAAGTCATGCTCTTATTTTGTTCCAACCACCTTGGAAGAGAGCAGCCACAGAAGACCTGATACGTAAAGTCAGGGTAAGACAGTAAAAAGAATAAATAAGCGGCTGGAGGCTTACAGAGCTGTGCGTATTTCAGGACGTCATGGATGCGCGGTTGGGATGTGGTGGAGATAAGGCTGATTTGTGAAAAAAGGATTGGAGGACAATATCATGACAGTAACTTTACTTGGGTACACGTTGGATTTTCTTTCTGTTATCGGCATTTTGGCAGCAATCGTAATGATCGTAACAGAAATGATAAAGGATTTATGGGTCATCAAAAAGATTCCTACTAAGCTGACCGCACTGATCATATCAGTCGTGGTGGTGGCAGGTGCAATGGTGCTGTATCTGAAAGCATCACATACAGCTTTCGTATGGTGGTATATGGTCGGTGCTTTCTTTGCTGCTTTTATCGTTGGGTATTTAAGCATAAACGGATGGGAAGCCCTGTATTCTATCTGGAAGAGATTTGTCCCCGGTCCTGATGAAAGGAAATAGCGTATGAACAATGGGGCAATCTATCTGGGGACGGAACAGTTTATAACACTTGTTACCGTACTAAGCATATGTGGAGGAATTCTGGTATTTTTACTAAAACATTCTTTTAACCAGATCAATAACGGGATAGCTGGTAACAGTACCAAGATTGAATCTATTAAGAATGATCTGCAGCAGGATATCCAGAAGAACCATGACAAGGTAAATGAACGGATTAACAAGCTGGAGGACAAGACCAATGCGGATATCACAGAGATTCGGCAGAACCTGAATGATATCAAGGGCGACTTCGCCACGACATTTGTCCTCCGGGAGGATTTCTTCCGTTATATGAACAGTATGGAAGAGAACATTAAGGACACAAACAGTAAAGTAGACAAGATTCTGTTGATAGTGACAGATGGGGACAGGAGAAAGAACAATGGCACTGAATGAGAGAGAATTGCAGGAAGTCCAGCAGAATAAATCCATCCGTGGATATATTGTAAGGTGCCTTGTAAAGGGCAGCAATAACAGCGCAATCACCAAGCATATCTCCAATGCATTATTCGTGCAGGGCATGATCATGAGCCCTGATATTGGCAAATATGTGGATTATCTGGTAAATGGCGGCTATGTGGAGTTCGCAGACAAGAAGATCAAGGCGTATACCTCGTATGCAGATGATGCAATCATTAAGCTGACCAATAAGGGCATCAACCTGGCAGAAGGTACAATCACTGACCCCGGTGTGGAGATCTGATATGGGTAAGCAGAGGAACAGGACAAGGACAAATTCATCAGTGGAGCAGCTTCCCACTGATCTGAAGCTGGAAGTAGACTGTATGCTTGGTGATTACAGAAATACATATGACAGTATCTGTAAGTACATTAAAGAAAATGGTTACAGTATATCCCGGTCATCCCTGTGCCGGTATGCCAAGAAGAGCGAAGCTGCATTTAACAGATTGAAGCAGGCACAGGACCAGACGGAAAAACTGGTATCTTATATCCGGAACAATCCGGATGCAGATTTTACGGAGCCTGCAATGAAGATACTGACAGCTGGCTTGATCGACAGACTGGCAACTGCGGAAGAAGAGTTTGATACGATGCCGCTTGATAAGGCAGGACGCCTGGTAGCATCGCTTGCAAGGACAAAGACCTATAAGGATAAGGTAAGGCAGGATATGCAGAAGAAGGCAGACCTGGCACTGCAGGAGATGGAATCCGACATTATGTCCATTATAAAGCAGGATGAACAGTCTGCAGCACAGATGAAAGAGGTATTAGAGAAGGCAAGGGCAAGGATGATGGCAGAATGATAGATATTAATGACTGGATTGACCGCCTGGGAGAAGGGGACGATACGGAGATCAAGGATAATGAGAAGTATCAGCACGAACTTTTTATGAAGTATGTTCTCAGGAAAAATGACAAATTCCATGTAAAAAGAGCTGAACTGGCAAGACAGTACAGACAGGATCCGTCCAGATTATTTGGTGAGAGGGGACTGCGCAGGCAGTTGGCAGCGTTTGACCTGTCCTATTTTGGCAGGGCATATCTGCAGCACTTCTTCAAAAGGGAATCGCCGGCATTCCATGAGGAGCTGGATGATACATGGTGCAAGGGTGTCATGAAGGGGCTGGATCCTTATATGGATTATAAGGAAATAGATAAAAAGAACGGCAGCCACAGCGCTATAGCAGCACCCAGAGGACATGCCAAGTCCACGAACTTTACATTCAAGGATACACTGCATGCGACCCTGTATAAATACAAGCATTATATCATGATCATTTCTGATTCATCAGAACAGGCAGAAGGATTCCTGGATGATATCAAGACGGAACTGGAAGATAACTATAACATCATTCAGGATTTCGGGGAGCTGAAAGGTGATAAGGCATGGAGGAGCAGTGTCCTGATCACACAGTCTGATGTGAAGCTGGAAGCCCTTGGCTCCGGCAAGAAGGTCAGAGGACGAAGACACAGGGCATGGAGACCTGACCTCATCGTTCTGGATGATATTGAGAATGATGAGAACGTACAGACTCCGGAGCAACGCAGGAAGCTCAGCAGCTGGTTCTATAAGGCAGTTTCCAAGTCGGGTGATACATACACGGATATCATGTACATCGGTACAATCCTGCACTATGATTCGCTGCTATCCAATGTCCTGAAGAACGCTGAATATGAGACAAGGACATATCAGGCACTGATCTCAGAAGCAGACAATAAGGAACTGTGGGAGCAATGGGAAGCTATTTATACGAACCTTTTTGATGAGAAGCACAAGGAGAATGCAGAGACCTTTTATAAAGCGCATGAGGCAGAAATGCTTGAGGGTACACAAGTACTGTGGCTGGAAAAATGGTCATATGTAGAGCTGATGAAGATGCGGATCACAGAAGGGATAGCAGCTTTTAACTCAGAAATGCAGAACAATCCCATTGATCCTGAGAATGCAGATTTCAATGAAGAATGGTTTGATTTTTACGATGATGGACCGTTGCCGGATTTCAGCAAGTCCAACTTTGTTATAGTCGGAGCCAATGACCCATCATTGGGAAAGAACCAGAAGGCAGACACCTCATCCATCATTGATGTGGCACTTGACCTGAACACAGGTTATATGTACGTATGCGGTGCCTCTGTAGAGAAACGCAAGCCGGATGTCATAATTGATGATGTGATCGAGACACACCGCCGGTATAAGAGAGACCTGAACAAAGGATATTATAAGTTCGGCGTAGAGACAGTACAGTTCCAGTATTTCTTCAAGAACGTAATGGCTGCCAAAGCACTTGAGACAGGTGAGTACATACCGATCGAGGAGATACAGTCCAGTGTGAACAAGGTAGTCCGGATCAGGAGCCTGCAGCCATTCATCAAAAACAAATGGCTGAAGTTCCGGCACAAGGACAAGGAGCTGCTCAGACAGCTTACAGAGTTTCCGATGGGCAAGAATGATGATGCTCCTGACGGACTGCAGATGGCTGTAGCTCTGGCACAGCAGGTCAGGGAGATTGCAATACAGACAGAGTATAAGAGCATTCTGAAGAGACGCACGCGATTCAGAAAAGGAGCATGGTAATGGCTAAGAATAAGAAGAAAAAGGGCAACGGCAGACCGTTTAACCCGGATGTTGACACAGGTCAGAAAAGACCGGTCACAGCGGTTGTGGCTGTTGGAGATATCAATGATAAATATTCCAGCTATCCGTCCAACGGACTGGATCCCAGAAGACTGGCAAGGATATTCAGGGAAGCTGATGAAGGCAATGTTCTGAGTCAGATGGAGCTCTTTGAAGAGATTGAAGAAAAGGATGCCCACATTTACAGTCAGCTGCAGACAAGAAAGCTGGCTGTGACCGGACTGGATTGGACAATACAGCCTGCAGGGAATTCTGATTCTGATCGGGAGGTAGCAGATTTCGTAGAAAAGAAGATCCAGAAGATACCAAGACTGCGGGAGGTCATGCTGGATATCCTGGATGCAATCGGTAAAGGAGTATCCATATCAGAGATTGACTGGTCTGTGGATGATCAGGGCAACTTTGAGATAGCTGGTATTGAATGGGTCCATCCCAAGAAGCTGGTTTGGGATTATGTAACAGATGAGATGAAGATATGCACACAGGAATATCCGCAGGGCATTTCCATACCGGAGAATAAATTTGTTGTCCACCGGTACAAGGCACGAAGCGGACACCCGAGCAGGGCAGGTATCCTCAGAGTGGTTGCATGGATGTACCTTTTCAAAAACTATGATGTGAAGGACTGGGTTGCATTCTGTGAAATCTTCGGCATGCCGCTGCGACTGGGGAAGTACAGCGCAGCTTCCAGCAAAGAAGACAAAGATGCTCTGGCAGAAGCAATCATCAATCTGGGATCAGATGCAGCGGGCATCATTCCTGACAGTGCTTCCATAGATTTCATAGAAAGCAACAAGACAACCAGTGCAGATATTTATGAAAAGCTTGCCAGATACTGTGATGAACAGACATCCAAGGCAATCGTAGGACAGACGCTTACAGCTGACAGCGGAGGAGGCTCCTATGCACAGGGTAAGGTACATGCAGATGTCAGGCATGACCTGACAGTGGCGGATGCACAATCACTTGCAGAGACGATCACAGAATGCATTGTAAGACCATTGGTCCTGTACAACTTTGGAGCTGCTACATCCTGTCCGGAATTTCAGTTTGATTGTAAGGATCCGGAAGACCTGAAGCAGACGGTGGATATATACAAAACACTTGTGGTGGATATGGGGTTAAAGATACCGGAGGAGCATGTATATAACAAATTCGCCATTCCGAAGCCAGAGGAGGGAGAAGCAGTGCTGGAGCCCAAGAGCTTCCAGATGCAGCCAATGAAGCTGAAGAATGAGATTCCCTACAGTCAGGAGCAGGAACAGCTGGATGGCATGGTTCAGGAAGCTGCCCAGATGAGTAGTCCGGTCTTTGAAAAAATGTTCAAGCCTGTTCTCAAAATACTTTGCAAAGAATCAGACCTTAAAACGCTGAAAGATAAGCTTGAGGATAAGGAAGAACTGAAGAAGCTGTATGATCAGATGGATAGCCCTGAGCTGCAGGATATGCTGTCACAGGCAATGTATCTATCTGAGCTGATAGGAAGGGGCAGCACCTGATGGAAGTGAAATATGGAGACAGTAAAGATTTTATCTTTAAAAGTGCAGCAGAATTCTTAAGCAGCAAGGAAGCTGTGAGCATGGATGTGTATAAGAAGCTTGAAAAGAAGTCCAAGGACAGAGCTTTTTCTGTAGCCAGATATACAAGTGCAGAGATTCTTAACCAGTTCCTGAGAGAGCTGGTGGATGCCGTAGAGGATGGGACTACTTATGAAACCTTTCTGGAGAATATGCAGACCTTCCTTGAAAGAAACGGATATGCAGCAGTAAACCCATGGCATGCAAATGTGATCTTTGAGACGAATGTACAGTCCTCTTACAATGCCGGGCATTATGAGACGATGCAGAAAGCGAAAAAATACCGTCCATATTGGCAGTATAAGACTGCAGGGGACGGAAATGTAAGAGAAACCCATGCGGCAATGGAAGGCAGGGTATATGCAGCTGATGATCCGATATGGAATGTCTGGTTCCCACCCAATGGGTACAGATGCAGATGTACAGTAGTATCTCTGACAGAAGCCCAGGTGAAGCAGAGAGGGCTGGAGGTTTACGATTCGCCACCGACTTCACTGACCCAGTATGGTAATGTTCCTGTTTTTCCAGATAAAGGGTTTTCAAATAACCCGGCGACTACTCCATGGCATCCGGATATGTCCCAATTCAGTGAAAATCTGAAATCGATTTTAAGCGATTTAAAAGGGTAGAGGTGGAGGATTGGAGCAGGAAAAACTTTTAGATACGTTTCCACGCGTTATAACGCGTTTCCACGCTATATTAAGGAGGTACATGGATGGTATTCCAGGAGATGAATTGTGTAATGGTTCTTACAAATGATGAAATGAGTGGATACCCGGACATGGTGAAGATCCTTCCGGTAGGAAAAGTCAACTCTGAAAAAGGTGATTTCATAGTTGATATGGAATCATTTCAGGCAATGAAGGCTGAAATGCAGAGACGGGGCATTGATATAGTGATCGATTACGAGCACCAGACGCTCAAAGATGTACAGGCACCTGCAGGCGGATGGGTAAAGGATCTGGTCTATACTCCGGAGGCGATCGTAGCCAAGGTGGAATGGACGCCAAAAGCAAGGGAATATCTGAACAATAAGGAATACAGATATCTCAGCCCGGTTGTCCTGACAAGGAAGAGTGATTCCAAGGCAGTAGTACTGCACAGTCTGGCACTGACTAATATACCTGCAATTAATAGGATGTTCGCAATCGTGAATTCCGTTGATTTTGATACAGACAATTTATTAAACACAGCAGACACAGGAGGTAAGAAAATGGATTTACAGCAGATCAAAGAACTTTTAGGTCTTCCGGCTGATGCTCCGGAAGAGGCAGTAATGAATGCACTGGTTGAGAGGTTAAAGAAGCCGGACCAGAATGCAGGGGGCGATAAGCAGCCGGATGACAAGCAGGTTGTAGCTAACAGCGTCATCCTTGGTCTTTTGGAGCTTCCGGCAGAGGCAAAGACCGAAGATGTAACCACCAAGATCATGGCACTGAAAGCCGGAGCTACGGCTCATGATCAGGAGATTAAGGAAACACTGGAGCGTATCAGACAGAGAGAAGCTGATGATGCGGTCATGATGGCACTTAAGGCCGGCAAGATCACAGCAGCACAGAAGGACTGGGCTAAGGAGTACGCATTGAAGGACAGAAGCGGTTTTGACAGTTTTGTTGAGAAAGCTCCGGCCGTTGTTCCAGTAGAAAAGATGAACATCACCGATGCTCCAAAGGCAAAGACGGAGGTCAATGAGCTGGTTCTTAAGGCAACTGGGGTATCGAAGGAAGATGTTGAGAAGTACGCAGATAAGGAGGAGTAGTACAGATGAACAGAGTAGGAAATCAGAAGGTAGAAGGTATTAATATGAATGCACCTGTTGCAGCTGGTGAACAGATCCGGAAGGCAGATATGGTGGCACTCAACAGTACTGGTTATCTGGTCAAGGCAACCAAAGCTGAGAACCTGACAGTAGTAGGTATCGCTACCAGCGATGCAGATAACCGTCTTGGAAGTGATGGCGATGAGACCGCATCATTCAAATCAGGTGCCTTTGTTTTCAAAAATGATGGCATCAAGGAAACGGACCTGATGAAGACAGCTTATATCAAAGATACTGAAACCGTAACAACCAGTTCCGTCAGCTCATCAAAGGTCGGCAAGATCATTGAAGCAGATGGGGCATATGCAACCGTATTAATTCAGCCATAGGAGGATAAAAACATGCTTATTAATAACGAGAACCTTCAGGGGTTAAGAGTCACATTTTCAGCAGCCTTCAATAAGGCATTTGAGACAACTACCACCAATAAGGACAAGGTAGCCACAACTGTTCCAAGTTCATCCAAGCTCAATACATACGGATGGCTTGGAGACTTCCCATCCATGAGGGAATGGATCGGACAAAGAGAGGTCAAGAACCTGTCTGAGAAAGCCTATAACATCATCAATAAGCACTTTGAAATGACAATTGGTGTTGAAAGAGATGATATTGAGGATGACAATCTGGGCATCTACTCTATCCAGATGCAGCAGATGGGACAGTCAGCAAAAGAACATCAGGACATCCTGGCAATCGGTATGCTGCCAAGGGGCTTTACTGAGAAATGCTATGATGACAAGACATTTTTTGCAACTGATCATAAGGTCGGTGAAGAAACTTACAGCAATAAGAGCCAGGCGAAGCTGTCAGCAGCAAGCTATGCAGCAGCAAGGGCAGCAATGGCAAGCATCAGAAACGAAAGAGGCACAGCAATCAATGTACATCCGAGTCTTCTAGTTGTACCACCGACACTGGAGGAAACAGCCAGATATATCCTGACAGCGGATTTCATTGACGGAACCACTAACCCATGGAAGAACAGCGCAGAGCTGCTGGTAGATGCCAACATTGTAAATTCAGAACATCCGAACAACTGGTTTCTGCTGGATACGACAAGACCTATCAAGCCAGTTATCTTCCAGCTTCGTAAGCCGACCAAGTTCGTATCTTATGTGAATGAGAATGACAGCAACGTGTTCTACAAGAATCAGTATGTTTACGGTGCAGATGGCAGATACAATTCCGGATACAGCTTCTGGCAGTTAGCATATGGCTCAACCGGAGAAGTGGCAGGCTGATAACCTGGGAGGTGGAATATGGGATATTGTACAGTAGATGATGTGAAAGAGCTGGTCAAGGAGGACATGTATAATGCCATCCTTGGCTGCGAGTATCTGGATGATGAGAAAGCAGAAGAGAAGGAGCAGAAGATAACCCAACTCACAGAAAGCGCCATTTCTGATGCTGATGCAGAAATAGACGGATATCTGTCAAAACGGTATAAGCTCCCATTTGAAAATCCGCCGGGTGTCCTGAAGAAATTCAGCAAAGATATTGCTGCATATAACCTGGTATCCAGAATCGGTATTGACGAACAGGACAGAGATAAGACATATCTTAACAGGTACAATGCAGCAATCAAATTCCTGACGCTGGTAGCTGAGGGCAAGATTGAGATAGGTGCTTACACACCGGAAATCAATTCAGCTGCAGGCTTCCGGCTGGCTTCCAGTAAACGGCTGTTCAGCCGCGAAACCATGAAGGGGTGGTAGGATGTCCAGCATACGTGTTGAAGTAACAGGGGATTATGAGGAACTGCTAAAGGAAATAGCAAGGCTGGAAAACGTGGATACAGAAGCGGCAATGGCTGCGATTGGCGAGGGTCTCCGTGAATCTACCATGAGACGATTTGAAACATCCACAGGACCGGATGGCAAGAGGTGGAAAACCTCCATCAGGGCAAGAGAAAAGGGTGGTAAGACACTGATCCACCGGGCTAATCTTCGTAATTCCATTCATACAGAATATGATGCAACAGGTATGGCAGTTGGTACGAATACGATTTATGCAGCTACCCATCAGTTCGGAGCACAGGGCAGGGTCATCAGGGCAAAGAAAAAGAAAGCGCTCAGGTTCCAGATCAATGGACAATGGGTGTCAAAGAAAAAGGTTGTTGTAAATATTCCGGAAAGACCATTCCTTGGTATTTCAGAGGAAGATGATGAAGATATCAGATCCATCCTGGATGAGATGATGAAGGGGGATTAAATGTATATACAGTGTCGGGACACATTAGTTGCCTGCCTGCTGAAGACAGGACTGAAACAAAAGCAGATATTCACATCGAGAAAACTTTTGACCCTGTGCAATGAAAGCCGCGTAGGGGGAGTTCTTTTTGAAAATGATGGGCTTAAGACAGCGCCATCGAAACGAATATATATCACAGAAAATGACAAAAAGAAGCGCAGGAAAAAGTATGACCGGGAAGTGAGTTTTACTGTAGTGATTGGGGAATATGATATTGAAAAGGTCCAAAGGCTGTATGACATTCTTCTGCAGGAACTTCCAACCGGCATCTACATTGATGGAAATTATACTGCGATCGAGCCCACTGAAGCAGAGTGGTTTGATGATGAGGACACGATCCTGAAAGCTAAGAGTGCGGTACAGGTCAAGATCACATTCCGGGGTGGTGTATATCAGGATACTGGTTATGCAAAGGCAAATGAAGTCGAAGTAGTGACAGAGAAGGAGAACAATAATGGCTAAAAGGGAAACAGCGGCAGCTGCCGGGGAATTGAAGGCGGCCGGTGAATGGAAACAGAAGCTGGGAACAAAGGAACATATTTTTTCCGGTACCTGTGTCAGGGTAGGAATCAGGAAAGATACACAGATTACACAGAAGGAATATGAAGCAGCAGTCAGCAGCTTCTTATCCGGAACGGGAGGCAGACATGTTAAATGATGTAGTACATAAAATATCGGATGGGCTGATGGGTTTTGGAAACTCGAACGGTACAGGCGTACATATTAAAATTGGAGCAAGTGCAGTGCAGTCTTTGGAACCCATCACCATAACCAGCAGCAAGAAACTGGATTATATAAAGAACAAATTAGGGTTAAGCCCGCTGACGGATGCCGTTATGGATTCCATAGAAAATGGTGCATCCAAAATTATCTGTATACCGGTCGTACCCGGAAGGGATGGTACAGTTTCTGTCATTGAACCGAGTGTAACAGAAGAATCCGGTTCAGTATCCGTAACAGGAAAACCCAATAATGCTTTTGAAATAGTAGTGGTGATAACCGGACAGGGGGTCTTAAATACAGCAGCATTTAAGTATTCCATCAATGGTGGTTATACCTATTCAGAAGAGCTTACGGTACCACTTGGTGGCACTTATGAGCTGCCGGATACAGGTATTACCCTGTCATTTACAGTTGACGGGGAGAAGACCTTTAAGGTAGGTGATACTTACAAATGGTCAACGACAGCACCACAGCTTACCAATGAGAATATCCTGAATGGGATTGACAGGGTGAAGAATGTGAAGGCAGAAGCCGAACTGGTGCATGTCGTAGGCTGCAGCAATGCAGACACGTGGGCAGCAATCTCTACCTTACAGTCTACGCTGCAGACCCAGTATCATAAGCCATTGATGTTTGTACTGGAAGCCTTTGAACCTGATACAGGGGAGTCAATGGCAGACTATGTGAAGCGTCTTATTAATGCCAGAAAGCAGGTCAAGAACTTTGAAATCCAGGTCGTACCATCCAGGGCAATGTACATCGGTATGGATGGAATCACAAGGAATGTGAACCTTGCATCTGTAGTATGTGGTATGTATGGAAGGACAGCAGTCAATCAGTCAATCGGTCAGACCGCTATTATGGCAATTAGTGAGGACAAGCTCCTGAAGCTTTTACCGGAAGGAATTACGGACGATATGATTGATGAGCTGGATGATAATGGTTATCTGACCTTCAGACAGTACGACGGACTGGAAGGCTACTATGTGAACAATGCAAGAACACTGGGACCGGAAGGGACGGATTACAAGTATGCTGAAGATGCCAGGGTAGTAAATAAGATAATCCGTGAAACGCGTAAGCAGGCACTGCTCCAGCTCCAGAGTGACATTGACCTGGAGAACCCGACAGCAGACCTTCAGGCAAAAGTAGAGTTCATCAAGGCACCCCTTGATACCATGGTGAATGATAAGGAAATCTCCAGTGCTGAGGTAACGCTCCCTGATGATGCAGCAGAATCCATTCTGAAGGAAGAGAAGCTGTATCTGACAGTGCGGTATGTACAGCGTGGGATTATCCGGAGCATTGAGGTAGATGTGGGTAAGAGCAACCCATATGCATCATAGGAGGTAGGACATGTTAAAGGTAAATGGAAAGACCTATGACTGGGGGGACGTTGATTTAAAGCTCCCAGGTGTAACAACAGAGATAGAAGAGATCAGTTATGATGATGAACTGGAGAAGGAACTGGTATACGGACATGGTAAGCTCCCAAGAGGATATGGCACAGGTAATTATAAGCCAACGGGCAAGATTTCTATGCTTCGTGATGACTTTGAAGCCGTTCTGGATTATTGCAAGAGCAATGGGATTCCATTCTATAATCTTACATTTCCTAAGATTGTTGTATCTTATGCAAATGGGGATGGTTCCATTGCAACAGACGTATTGAATAATGTTTCTTTCTCCAAGCGATCCATGAAGGCTGCAAATGGAGATAAGAGTTTTAAGGTAGACCTTGATCTTATCATTGCAGGCAAGATCGTATGGAATGGAAATGATCCTGTTTAATCTCATAATAAATGACAAAAGTGGAGGTATAGAAGATGTCAGAAATAATGAACGCAACATTTAACAATCAGAATACAGAAACAAAAAGTACTGCACCAAATGTGCTGAGTGAAAATGGCCTTAAAAACAAATATGGTCAGGTATGGCAGATAGATGTAACTCTTGATCAGGATGATGACAATGAGGGTCGTGTTCTTAAATTCATGTTCAAAAAGCCTTCTACAGCATCTTTCAACAGATATATGAAGACTGCTTCAAAGAACATGACTACATCAACAGAGACATTCGTAATGGACAATATTGTTGATGAACAGAAGGACGCACTTAAGAAGGAATGTGAATCATATCCTGGACTTGCCCTTAATATTGGACAGAAGTTACTTGGCGTGATCGGGCTTGGTGACAATATAAATTTCAAGAAACTTTAGAGTCGGAGCTGGAAGAGCTTAAAGGCAATATCATTGATGCAGGCAGATTAGAAATACTAAGCTTTCTTCCAGAACCGGTTCTAAAGGGAGTAGATCTTGACACAATCGATCTGCCGGAATTTATGAGGTATCTGGCACAGGCAAGATATTTACAGGATGTATGGAAAAGTGTAATTGCAAGTGCAGTAGCGGATTTACTTATACAAAAATAAGGAGCCGGTCAGAACTCCAGCTCCTTATGGAAAATCCAGTGTTTATAAAGTTTTGTTGCGTTGACGGTTGCAGCAAGCAAGCCATTATTTGCAGTTTTGGGATATTTAGATTTGGAATTAGTCCAGCCTGTCCACCAAATGTATGGAAATGAGTAAATAAATAAAGGCAACATAATCAGCAATCCAATACCAAATATAAGTACACCTAGGCTTATACTGGCTACAACAAGATACCACATAAACATAAATGCCATACAATCACCTCTTTAACTTGATTATAGCATGGAGGAGAAAGATAGGCAATGGGATTTGAATCATTATACAAACTAAGCGTCATCATGCAGGTAGTTGATTCTGTCAGCGGTCCTATGCAGCACATTGGACAGGCCACACAGAATAGTGTAAGCGGCATAGATAAGCTTTCACAGTCTTTCTCAGCTATGCAGAAAACAGGTGTAGTTATGACCGGAGCAGGCTTGCAGCTTGCGGAAGCGCTGGCAGCTCCTGTCACAGCGACGTTTGATACCAAGAGGGCTATATCGGAACTGTCTTCATTGGGAGTAGAGCAGCTGGGAATGATGGAACAGGCAGCAACGGATTTCAGCTCTACATGGGCTGGTACGAATAAAGCAGATTTCATCACAGCAGCTTATGACATAAAATCGGGTATTTCATCCCTGACGGATGAGGGTGTTGCAAAATTCACAGAATTATCCGGCATTACGGCGACAGCGACAAAATCATCAATAGCAACCATGACCAGTTTATTTGCAACCGGATATGGTATTTATAAAGATTATTACCAAGATATGTCGGACATGGAATTTGCAGAAATGTTCAGCTCTGGTATATCGGAATCGGTAAAGCAGTTTAAGACCAATGGTAATGAAATGGCTGCGGCAATACAGACTCTGGGAGCGTCTGCTACTAATGCACAGGTGCCCTTGGAAGAACAGTTATCTATTCTGGGTATGCTGCAGGCTACAATGTCCGGATCGGAAGCCGGTACAAAGTACAATGCATTCCTGCGAAGTGCAGCCAAGGGCGGCAAGGCTTTAGGGCTGGAATTCATGGATGCGAACAATCAGCTTAAGAGTATGCCGGAGATACTGGATCTGTTACACAGTAAGTTTGGTGATACGATTGATGCCGCTGAAAAGATGAAGATTCAGGAAGCTTTTGGAGACTCTGAGTCTGTTAAGCTGATCGATCTGATGTATAACAAGACAGATGCCCTGCAGGGCAACATCGTATCCCTGTATGGAACTTTGGGGGAAGGGACTGAAGCCACCAAGAAGATGGCAGACGCCATTAACGGCAGTGATCCTGCACGGTTCGAGCTGATCAAGCAGAAAGCCCAGAACATGGCTGAAACGATTGGCAACATCGTGACACCTACTGTAATGTCGTATGCGACAAAGGTAGGAAGTGCGATAGATAAAGCTTCAGAATGGGCATCCAGCCATGAACAGGTAGTTACTGTTATATTTAAAATATTGGCTGCACTGGCTGCATTTTTGTTAGTCGGAGGAACTGTACTAACCACAGTTGGAGTAATTGGAAGCACAGTTACCAAGGTGATCCGGATAGGACTATCAGCATTTAACTTTATCCAGGGATTTGCAGGTACTGTGCGGATGGGGATGACGGTGGTGAGAGCATTTGGAACTACCCTGCTGTCATCCCTGAGAACAGCACTTATCAGTATCATATCCGCAATGCAGCCTGTGATCGCAAGTGTGTGGAGCTTTACAGCAGCATTGCTGGCAAACCCGATAACATGGGTGGTAATCGGGATCGTGGCACTGATAGCGGCAATCGTACTGTTATATAACAAATGCGAGTGGTTCCGCAATCTGGTCAATAACCTGGCATCTGTAATTGTGGGGGTTCTTGGGAAAGGGCTGAATGTTGTAAAGGGAATCTTCACATCCCTTGGAAGTGTGATAGGCACTGTAATGAATGCAGCCAAAGAGACGGTTGCTGAAAAGCTCAACAATATGAAGGATGCTTATGAACAGCATGGCGGTGGAATCAAAGGTATAGCCGCAGCGGCAGTTGAAGGGGTAAAGGGCATTTATACAGCAGGATTCACCTTTTTAGATAACCTGACAGGCGGCAGGCTTACCGAGATAAAAAATAAGTGGTCAGAAAGATTAGCACCTATGAAAGAGATTACTGATACTGTTATGGATGCAGCAAAGGATACCGTTTCAGAGAAACTCAACAATATTAAGAATGCATATGCCCAGAATGGTGGCGGTATCAGGGGTATAGCCGCGGCATCGGTTGAAGCAGTAAAGGGCTATTATACAGCGGGATTCACTTTCTTAGATAACCTGACAGGCGGTAAACTGACAGCAATAAAGGCAAAGTTTACGGATGGCATCAATGGAATAAAGACTAGGATTACAGACAGCATAAGCTGGTTCCGGACATCCGGAAGCAAAATCATGGATACGTTTACTGCTGGAATTAAAGAAGCTGTGAATAAACCTGTAGAGGCTGTAAAGAGCGGTCTCCAGAAGATCAGGAACATGCTGCCGTTTTCCGATGCCAAGGAAGGACCCCTCAACCAGCTTACTTTATCCGGGACAAAGGTTTTAACAACACTTACATCCGGTATTGAGAAAGTTGAGAATGCTCCGGCTGAAGCTGTAGAGAAATCGTTTGAAAAGATTGACATGACAGCCAGACCTAAGGAAGAACCCAGACCAAGGACTGAGGATTCTGAACTGGAAACAGATGAAGAACCTGGACAGAGAAGCACAACATCCAAGAGACGTACTATTATTGAGAAGCTTATTTTGAATGTGGATCCTAAATCCATTGATGAGCTGAGCAAACTGCTGAAGCTTGTTGATGAGATTGAAGATTACGTGAACAGCAATAATGATGATGACGGGTTAGAACCCGCATAGGGGAAGGGGAGAAAAGCATGATATATTTTGATGATGACAGCATTAAGATAGGGGGTGTGATTCTCCCTGGAATCTATAAGAGCATGGAAGTGAACCATGATGCACAGGTGGATGAGCAGGAAGTGGAAGGCTCATCCAAAAAGCCGAAGCAAGCCACAGGATATGATGATGCCAAGATAACCATTGAGATATCCCTAAGGGATTCTGAAACGGTTACAAAGGAAGATAAGCTATTGACAATACAGAATATGTTCAGGGCGGAGAACCAGTCCGTTCCTACAGTCCATGAACTTGTAAGTGTACATTCATCAGTCCGTGGAATTCACAAAGTAATTGTCAAAAATATGACATCAAAAGAAACAAATAAAAAGGATGAGATTGTTGTGAATTTGGAACTGATGCAGTATGAGACCATGACAATCAAGGCATCCAAAGGAAAGAAGTCAGGAAGTTCATCATCTTCCGGGAATAATCTTTCTGCTGATTATAAGAACTATCTGCAGAACAACAGGGGAAAAGCACCTAAGAAAAGCAATAAGACAAGTGCTTCCCCGATAGCAGAAGACAGGTGATTGTATGGAGCAACAGGAATTATTTTATCCTGATCTGCTGGTAACGATAGGGGATTACCAGTTTGACCAGGGAATATCATTGAAAACGTATATTGACAGGAACCGTCCATTTGACTGGGGGAAGATAAGCTTCAGTAATCCATACAAAGAACATATACAGGTGCAGGCACAGGATGAGATAAGCATCCAGCTTGGCTATGATGGGGAATTACAGGAGGTATTTGTTGGCAATGTCGTAGATGGTTACGATGGGTATAACGCTATGAATGAGATCATGTTTAAAGATCGAACGTTGAAACTTGAAAAGACATATATATCAGGAACATTTATAGGATGTACGCCACAGGATATATTGCTGGAAGGGCTTAGACTTGCTGGTATAGAAGAATACCATCTTAGCCAGACACAATATGTTCCATTGACAGTCACGATAAAGAACAAAAATATGATCCAGGTCTTAAAGCAGATCAATACTGCATGGGGGCTTGATATTAAGAGTGGCTTTATAAAGGGCGTGTTCTACTGGGGAGAAATCCCGGAACAGTCAGAAATACTGGAGTTTGAATATGCCAATAATATTATATCCCTGGATAAGGTCAACAATCAGTGGGAGCTGGTAACAGTATCCATTCCAAGCCTGCAGCACAGCCAGAAGATACAGGTTACACATCCGAGACTTTCAGGGATATTTGAAACGGAAAAGATTATATTCATGACCAATGATGCAGGGTTCATAAGGACCAGGATATATTTTGAAGGGACACCATTATGATAGAAGATCTGATAAAAGAAATAACCAAGGAAGTAAAGAACAAATATCCCCAGGTGGAAGTACCGGGGGCTATGAAGGCAAAGATTATATCAGTACAAAAAACAGAGGATACATATATACAGAATGTGTTCCTGACTTTGGCAGAGGGTGGAGACCGCAGGGAGTACATTTTGGAACTTCCGATATATGTATATTCTGTTGCGATATTGGATAACGCTGGAAATGTTTTAACAGATTATCCCATACTTCCGGGGCTGAAAAGCACAAAAAAGCATGAACCGGGAGATACGGTTACAGTGGTATTTACCGGAGGAGAGATAAAACCAGTCATAGTGGGAGGCTGAATATGGTTGATATCAAACTGGATGATAATTGGCAGCTTACACCGGCAGCCACAGGGGATGCTCCGGTTACAGATGATGAGGCAGGCTTCTTACAGACACTACAGATTGAAGCACTGACACAGGAAGGGGAATTATTCTACGATGAAGATTTTGGATGGAGCCTTTTAGACTTTATCCATCAACAGGACAATGAACTGACCAGAATTGAGATATCCGGCAGGATAAGACGGAAGCTGACAGCACATGAAGAAATCGTTCCTGATTCGGTTGAAATCAGCCAAGAGTGGACAGACGATCTTCTGAATATCTATATTAAATTTCAATTAATATCTGGTACGCAGCAGAGCCTTACTTTGAGCCTGAACCGTGTACAAGTGGAGGTAACAGTATGATTAGCAATAACATTCTGGATGAGATTTTCCCAGTCCCGGAACTGGATGAACTAAAAGAAGCCAAGATACAGGAACTGAATGATGCAGGATTTTGTATCACTAATTTTAATTCAGGCGGCGTATTCCATACACTGATGATGATCATGCTTCAGATATATAGAGAGTTCATCCAATTCTTTAGAACTGTATTGAACCAGATGTATGTAAAGCATGCTACTGGACAATGGCTGGAGCTTAGAGCCAGTGATTATTCCAAGACCAGAAAGCCTGCATCTAAGACATACGGAGTATTGATGTTGAAGTGTACAGATTCACATACTTCTCTGACGATTCCAAAAGGCACGACATTCAAAACAGACAAGGATATCAATGGCGATGAATTGAGGTTTTTCAGTACGGAAGATGTTATCCTGTTGGCTGAGGCAGAACAGATAGAAGTGCCTGTAGTTGCAGAAAAGGAAGGCACTGCTTACAACGTATCAGCTGGTCAGATAGTTAACTGTACAAGACATTTGGAGGGTATTGACACCATAACCAATGAAACGGACTGGATCACAAAGGAAGGCACTGATCTGGAGGATATTGAATCCCTTAGATCAAGGACGTTAAATAGCTGGTCTGATCTTGCAACAGGGACAACAGCTGCTAAGTATAAGGCTGCCGCAGAAAAAGTTACAGGAGTCCTGTATGTGGACGTGGATCAGCTTCATCCGAGAGGGCAGGGAAGCGTAGATATTATAGTTACATCTACTGCCGGAGCTGCCTCGGAAGAGTTAATTACAGAAGTCACTGAGGCTGTAGAAGAGGTAAAAGGAGCTTATGATAATCTCCTGGTAAAGAGTGCAACAACAATTAATCAGGATGTGGTTATTAAGGCGGTGCTGCCAGCTTTAGTATCCAGTGAAGGAGTACAGGAACGTATAGAATATGCAGTCCGAAATTATTTTAAGGTAAATACGGATCGTGACTTGAATGAACTTATCCTTCTGGATATTTACTGTGCAATACGTGAAGAGGTGCCTGTACTGAAGAACATTAAGATTCAGGAGCCTGCGACAGATATAGCATTGGCAAAGGGTAATGTAATTCTGCTGGGCAACTTGAGCGTAACCGTGGAGAGTGAGGCATAATGCTAGATAATTTTAGTGAATATATACAGTATTTACTACCGGCGGTACTAAAGCGAAATAAGAGTAAGAACCAGCTTTTGATATTCTGCAGAATGATGGGAGATACATTTGATGATATTAAGGATGCAGCCCTTAGGCTGCGGAAGGAGTCCCTGATAGAGACATGCAGTAATTGTATGCTGGAGGTAGCCGGGCAGGACAGAGATATGGTACAGCTAAAGGGCGAGACTTATGATGCATACCGAAAAAGGCTGCAGATGAAAGCTAAGATTGCAGAAATGGCTGGAACCAGGCAAGGTCTGCTATATGCATTAGATGCACTGGGATACAGCAATTGCACGATTGAACCTTTGTATATGACAGACACATCCAGATGGGCTGAAATCAATATCAATTTTTTGACAGGATCTGTGGATGAAGACCGTACAATTGATTTCAAATGCATAGTGGCAGAAGTAATGAAGGTAAAAAGAGCCAGTACATTGCCACATTATATATTTTATTATCCAGCGGTTAATGAAAACGAGGAAAATGCGGATCTGAAAGTTATAGTACATTTGACGTCATATTTTTTTGCAAATGGTCTGTATCTTGATGGCACATGGAATTTGGATGGCGCACAAGTACTTGACAGCAAAATGAACAACGTGGCAGCGCAATTTACCAATCGGTTTATTACAGAGAATGCTGAGGACATCGAAGGAAGCGTGATCGTGTCTCATGATCTGTGGTTCCTTGATGGAACTGTTCCAATGGATGGGAGCAGAATGGTGGATGCATGGATAAGGGAGGAGGCATTGGAATGAAGAATTTAGTTACATTAGCAGGAAGAAGCAAGATGGCAAAAGCCAGAGCCGGGATTGCAGGTCTGCCAGCGATAACACATATAGCGTTGGGAGATGGAGGCGTTGATTCTGATAATAATGTGTTGGAACCAGGAGAGCAGCTTTCACATGAACTGATTAAAAAAGAAGTCTCCAGTATAAACAAGGTAACAGATACCTGTTACAGATTTTCCCTTGTATTAGGAGAATCAGAGATGGCTGATGCAGAGATAAGTGAAATGGCGTTAATTGATTCGGAAGGTGATACGGTAATCGTAAAGACATTTAAGCCCAAGATTAAGGACGCTGGAATGGAAATGACATTCCAAATGGATGATAAATTCTAGGAGGATGACTATGAAAGACTATACAACAGACAGTCCGGAATTTTCCAAAAGCATAGGAAGCTTTGAAACTACGGATCCAGCGCATGCAGATCTATTTAATGGTGTTACGACAGCAATCTTTCAAAACACATTGGTCCTGAAAAATGCACTGGGGCAGGATATGGTAGAGCAGGCATTTTACAAAGCATTTCCTGATGCTCAACAACAGGCATAAAACCACTATTGACTAGAAGGGAGATATTTCTATGAGCAGTGATAAGATAGATTCTACGGAAGTAGGGGGATTCTGGGATAAATTATTTTATTTAATAAAACTTATAACAGGTGATGTAAAGGTATCAACAAAGGGAACGTTACAAAACCAGATTGATACAATGAGTACCAAGGTCGATGATTGTTTTCAAAATGTCAGTGATGGAAAAAAAGCTGTAGCAAGCGCCCTCGCTGACAAAGGAGTTCCTACGGCGCAAGATGCTGAGTTTGCTACAATGGCAGCTAATGTAAGGAAGATAAAGACCAACCCGACATTACAGACTAAAACAGTTACGTTGGATGCCAGTAATACAACACAAACACTTACTCCAGACTCCGGCTATGATGGACTTAGCCAGGTTAAAGCAAGTATTACTACTCAGACTAAGAGTGTTAATTTATCGACATCTCAGCAGGTAGTAAAACCGGACAGTGGTAAGGTTCTTAGCCAGGTTACTGTTCCAGCCGTTACTGGTAGTGCAGGACTTAAAGATGTTGTTACTGGTAAGACTTTTAATAGTGCTACAGCCGGAGTTGGTAAGACAGGCACACTGCTAGATAAACGAGGTACTACAGTTGATGCAGCAGCAGTTAATCAGGATGATAACTATACATACTTTACTGTTCCAACAGAAGCGGTTTATGATGCAAAATCAAAACTACGAACTTTAAGTAGTAATTTAGGTAGTAAATCATACATACTATCGTCATCATCAACATTTTCTTCTGCAACTGGTACAACGTTAACATATGATTTACCATCTGATATAACGGATACTAAGAATTGGAGAGTTGCTGTATTACTTCCGTTCTCGTACTCTTTGCCGTATATTGGAGTTGGGTATAATCACGGTTCGCGAGTAATGTCAGCATCTTTTACAGATAATAGAAAGGTCGTGGTTACATTGCCTTTATATTCTACTAATAATAAAAATGGTGTAGATGATGAATTTGCATTAGTTCTGGAAAATCTTACAGTAGCATTAGTATATGTGGAATAGATATTAAAAATATATACAACTAACTACAATCATAGAAGCTCCAGTTGACGATATCCTGTGAACGTTCATTATTTTTGTATAATAAAAAGTGTTATCATCGAAATCGTAAGATGATAAATCTAAAGTAGGTGTTGTATTAAATCTGCTGTTTAGTTATCATGGCAATTCCTTTACATTTGAAAGAACTAGATACACACATATTGCTGTATTATAGCTACCGGATGAACCATCATAAGAATGATAATGACCAGTCCCGTCTATGGTTAGCATTCCAGTATCGGCATCATAGCTTTTGGTCAACGTTGAGTTTCCTGCATTCTGCGCCCCTCCATTGCCTACGCTAGACGAACCAGAACCGCCCAATAGTTCTATAATAAAATTGTCTTCTGACAATTTTTTATAAAGTGGATACACTTTTGATATATCAGCTTTATAGCCATACCTTTGGTTTGAACTCCATTCGCCAGCAGGTTCACTTGTAGTTATTGATCTCAATTGAACATTTAGTTTATAGACCAAATTCCCTAAATTACTACTCAGGTCGAGCAATATACAAAAAAAGAGAGAAGTTTCATCCTCTCTCAATCAATAAAATCAACCACCTGTTCAATCCTACATCCAAGACACTTGCATATTTTTTCAATTATATCCAACGTGACAGGCTCATTTTTGGATAGCTTTGCAAGAGTCTTAGTGGAGAATCCTGCTTTTTCTCTTAGCTCTGTCTTAGTCATTCCAAGACTGGCAAGAGTAACCATTAAAGGTTTATAGCTTACCATAACAACACCTCCTTGACGTGTATTATATATCACATAGTATTTACAATGCAACAATATTTATTTCCAAGTGTAAATATTTCCTTGACAATATTTCCTATAGTACATATAATGTGTACAAAAGGAAATATTATGTAAACCAAAAGTCGGAGGAATAGTTATGGTAGGAGAATTTGTTGATAAGATACTTATGCAAATGACAGGTGTAATTGATGATGAACAGCTTGTGGTGCTGAAACAGAGAATGTATATGGTACTATGTGATTATGAGGTGACACCAAAATGCACGGAAGTGCAGGTAATCAATGATGAGTGGCAAACATACCTTAATATGTTTCTTCTTACCAAAAAGACACAGGGCAGGTCACAAAAGACAATTGACCAGTATAAGTGGCAGTTAAAAGCACTTCTCATAGAGTTGAATAAGCCAGTAGCAGATATTACAGAAGATGATATATTACTATATTTGACAAGGTTCCAAATGAAGAAAGGTGCATCTAACAGATACATTGACAACAAAAGACTTTGTTTCAGCTCATTCTTCACGTGGATGCATGTTAAGGGATATATTCGTAAGAATCCTATAGCGGCTATGGGCAGCATCAAATATGAAAAGAAGATAAAAAAGCCATTTACAGATGAAGAATTGGAGCTACTAAGGGAGAACTGCAACAATGTAAAGGAACGTGCTTTGATAGAGTTCTTATACTCTACCGGAGTTCGTATCAGCGAGTTAATTTCACTGAATATATCGGATATAAATTTCAGGGAGAGAAAAGCTATAGTTATGGGAAAAGGCGCTAAAGAACGTGAAGTTTATCTAACCCCTGTAGCACAGTTAGCGCTTATAAAATATCTAAAAACCAGAGAAGATGATTGCCCCGCGTTGTTTACTGCAATAGAACCAGTAAGAATATACAAGACAATAATAAGAGAGATTTTAAAAGAAATCGGTGAACGTGCAGGAGTAGATAATGTTCATGCGCATCGATTCAGAAGAACATTGGCTACTAATCTTCTTAGAAAAGGTATGCCGATAGAAGAAGTAAAGGCAGTTTTAGGACATACAAAGATAGACACAACATTGATCTATTGCTCATTAGCTACAGATACTGTTAAATATTCGCACAGAAAATATATGTGCGGTTAGAAAGGAGATTTTTATGTATCAAGTAATTATTACGGATGATGAAACACGTCAACGAAGTTATTTTTATTCCTATGGGGTGGTGGAAGGAAATATTACAACTGAGGAACTTCCACCATATCAGGATATCAACAAAGCTCGCTCCTGTTATTGGGACAGTGATAACAGCACATGGGTGTATGATCCTGATAAGTACGCAGAAATTTGCTTAGATCAGCAGAAACAGAAAGAAGAGTCAGAAAAGGCTCAGGCACTTGCAGAAGCAATTCCAACAAACGAGGAACTTTGTGCGGCATTGCTTGAACTCGCAGCAAATCAAAGCGACTTAATGAAAGCAGTACAGGAATTGGCAAATCAAATAGTTGCTATGGAAGGAGGCAAATAATTATGGCAAAAATTTACTACAAATGGATTAATGCAGGTATTATCAATATTGACGATGTACCTGATCTGTGGAAAAAAGCAACACAGAAGCTTATAGATCAGAATGAGTAGGGTAAAAAAGGAAGGCTGGATATTCTAGCCTTCCTAAAAAATTATCGATATGTAATTAAAGTATTGAACCCTTCAAGTTCACCTGTTATACCTTGATTTTGAATAACTGTGACTTTTACATCAATAATTTCATATCCATCTTCTTGCATTGCAGAAAGAATAGTGTCAATTTGTGTTGTGTATTTATCCTCACATGAAAAGACCTGATTTGCTAGTTTACTAAAAGAATTAAACATTATCACGTGAAGTTTGCCATCACTTGGTTTTAAATATTTTTTTGCATTTTTGTAAGTTGTTTCTGCTGCAGATTGCTGTACACTTGAAATAAATCCCATTATAAAAACCTCCTTTGATAATTCTAAAAATATTGTATACTTTTAATATGATGAGGTAAATATCAAAATGGATATTTTCAAAATATTTGTCAAAAGTCCCCATTTTATGTTAAGAATTTATTTTACATAAAATCGTAAATTATTTGCCGAAAACATGTGACAAATAAAATGAGAATTTTTGACAAAAATTTTGCGAAGCTACAAATATAAAAGGTCGTCAGGAATTTATGCATATGCTGAATGATATTGAAGATGGCAAGGACGGAGTTGATTTCGTCCTTGTATTTAAATTATCCCGATTTGGTAGAAATGCGGCGGATGTACTCAGCTCTTTACAGCTTATGCAGGATTATGGTGTGAACCTAATCTGTGTGGAAGATGGAATCGACAGTTCAAAAGAAGCCGGTAAACTGCTTATATCTATCATTGCTGCCGTAGCAGAGATGGAGCGGGAAAATATCAGAGTGCAGACAATGGCTGGGCGTGAGCAGAAGGCGAGAGAAGGTAAATGGAATGGCAGATTTGCACCGTATGGATATAGGCTGGAAAATGGGGAACTTGTTATTGCGGAGGATGAAGTGGAAATTATTCAAATGATTTTTGACAGGTATATTCATACCAATGATGGAATCAATGGCGTGGCAAATTATCTGAACAATCATGGATATACAAAGAAGCTGCGTCAGAATGGAACAATACCTGGGTTCTCGGCCAGCTTTATCAAGAAGATAATTGATAACCCGGTATATATGGGGAAGATAGCATATGGACGCAGGCGTACAGAGAAGAAAACAGGAACCCGTAATGAAACTCATGTAGTGGAACAATCAGATTTCCCTGTTTATGAGGGAGTTCATGAAGCAATTATTGCCGAGGAAGACTGGAAACTTGCACAGGAAAAGCGTTCAAAAAATAATTACAAGCGTGAAAAAATTCATGATCCGGAACATGCACATATTTTGTCTGGGATATTAAAATGTCCTTGCTGTGGAAAAGGAATGTATGGAAATATTGCTAAAGCAGGGCGAAAAGATAACAAGACCAGATATTACTATTATTGTAAGAATACCGTGAATGCTACCGGGCACAAGTGTACGTTCCGATGTAACATCGAGCAGACGCAGATTGATGATATGCTTGCATAGCTGATTACAGCAATGACAAAAGAAGGAAAATTCAAGGATGCCATTCAGGATAAAATAGGAGCAACTGTTGACACGACGGACCTGGAAAAGCAGTTATCTGTATTAAACGCAAATCTCCATCAGGCAGAGACAATAAAAACCCGCCTTGAACAGCAGATGGATAATCTGGATGTTACAGATACTCATTACGATAAAAAAATATCAGATTTACAGAGACGATTGGATGTTCAATATGATAGAATAGATGAAGTGGAAGAAACAATGGCAGAACTGAAGTCTCAGATTTATGAGCTTAAGAAAAATCAGATTGATGCAGATAGCATATACGGATTTTTAGGTGCTTTTAATGAAGTGTATTCAGAATGTACGGATGCTGAAAAGAAACAGTTCATGCAGGCATTTATTGAGCGCATTGATATATTCCCGGAAAGACGGGAAGATGGAAATTGGATTCAGAATATTAAATTTCAGTTTCCAGTACCGATCATTAAAGAAGACAAGGAAGTAGAACAAATCAAGGGGATTTCTTTGGACAAGGAGAAATCGGATGAGCATATGATTTCCTTGGAAAAGTTATCAACACTTGAGTCGGTGGTTTTGCTGCAAAGAAGAGGTATTGATCCAATACATTAAAAGAGAACGTAAAAATGAACATGCCATGATTATACAAAAGCAATGCAGTATATAATAAAAACGACGGAAATCGTTGTTGCCACTTGTTAGGCATGTTATAATGAATTTAAAAAGAAAGAGGTGATTGTATGTTAGCAACAAAACCACAGACAGTTACAGAAACACCGAATACTGCAAAATTGGAATTATATAGGTTAATTGGTGAGGGCTATAAGGCAATGCAGGATGGCAGAACCAGTACAATCGAGGAAGTACGAGAGAAAATAAATAAGAGGAGAACGGAGCGTGGCTAGTGTAGTATTTACAGAACCGGCTGAATATGACTTGATGGACATAGAATATTACATCTATGTAGATCTTAACAATCCACAGGCTTCTGAGAGAATAACAGAGGGCATCCTTCAGGCGGCAGGTAAGTTGGCAGACTATCCAGCAGGACATCCACTTGTGAACGATCCACTTTTAAGAGATGTTGGTTTAAGAATGACGAACTTCGATAATTACAATATATTTTACTATTATCATCAAGATACAGATGTAGTATATATAATCAGAGTTTTGTATAATAAAGCTGATTGGCAAAGTATATTGTTGAAATAAGAAAATAAATAATTGGGATTGTGCCTCCAAGTCTATGTTGGATTTGGAGGTTTTCTTCTGCCTGCTTGAGCGGAAAGTAATTTCCCAAATAAAATATTCTATGTTACAATAGTATGAAAGTAATTCAGGAGATTAAGGAGTATGGTGTGAAAGTTATTATGTTAAAGAATAAAAAGAGAGAGATCAGGAATTGTCTGGTTGCAATATTGAGCAGTGCATTCCTTGCCTTTGGACTGTACCATGTCCATTCTCTCTCAGGGGTGACAGAGGGCGGCGTTTTAGGAATGACGCTTTTGCTGGACCACTGGTTTGGAATTTCACCGGCTTTTTCCGGCTTTGTTATGAATGTATTGTGTTATTGCCTGGGCTGGAAATTAATGGGAAAAGAGTTTTTAGGATATTCCATTGTTGCTACTGCAAGTTTTTCTATTTCTTATAGAATCTATGAGCAGTTTCCTTATATTTGGCCACAGCTTGCACAGATGCCGTTGCTTGCCTCTGTATTGGGTGCAGTTTTTGTCGGTGTGGGAGCTGGATTGTGCGTACGTATCGGTGGTGCACCGGGCGGCGATGATGCCCTGGCAATGAGTATTTCCTATGTGACCAAATGGAAGATCCAGTGGGTATATCTGTTGACAGATGCAATTGTTCTTGGATTATCGTTAAGCTATATTCCAGTAAAGAAAATTGGTTATTCGATTCTGACTGTGTTATTATCAGGGCAGATCATAGGGCTGGTACAGAAGGTGCATATGCCCCAGACGGGTGCTGGTTCAGCTGTGAATGAATTAGAGTAAGGAGTATAATGCCATGACAGAGTTAAAGAAGCTGCTTATGCAGGTGGCAGAAGGAGAGATTACACCCGAGGATGCAGAGCTTAAATTGAAAATGCAGCCTTTTGAAGATATGGGATTTGCCAAGCCGGATTTCCATAGAGGAATGCGTCAGGGAGCTTCAGAAGTAATCTATGGAGAAGGCAAGACAGCAGAGCAGATTGCTGCAATTACAAGGGAATTGCTTTTGCATGGACAAAAAGGTGTCCTGATTACCAGAATGTCCGGGGAAAAAGCCAAAGTTGTAGGGCAGGAGATCGAATTGTTCTATGATTCCACCAGCCGTATTGGCATTGCAGGAGAGAAGAAAGCACCTGTTGGTGATGGTAAGATTGTGATTGCTACAGGAGGAACCAGCGATATGCCAGTCGCAGAGGAAGCGGCACTGACAGCAGAATTCCTGGGAAATCATGTAGTTAGACTCTATGATGTAGGAGTGGCAGGGATTCACAGGCTTTTGGCGCACAGTGAGGATATCATGCAGGCGAAGGTAATTGTTGCTATAGCGGGAATGGAAGGAGCGCTTGCCAGTGTGGTAGGAGGTCTGGCTGACTGTCCGGTGATTGCAGTACCCACCAGTGTAGGGTATGGAGCATCCTTTGGTGGAGTATCAGCATTGTTATCCATGCTCAATTCCTGTGCCAGTGGAGTCAGTGTAGTAAACATTGACAATGGATTTGGAGCAGGGTATCTGGCAAGTATGATTAATCAGATAGGTAAATAAAGGGAGAAATGGAATATGAAGACATTATATATAGAGTGTAATATGGGAGCTGCGGGAGATATGCTGATGTCTGCTTTGTCAGAGCTTCATCCTGATGCGGAAGGATTCATGACACGGCTGTCACAAATCGGAATACCGGATGTGACATTTGAACGCAGACAGGCTGTGAAGTGTGGCATTGTAGGAACCCATATCGAAGTCAGAGTAAAGGGTGTATCGGAAGGTGAGGAAGTGCATGAACATAGTCATAGTCATGAGGAACATGACCACCATCATGAGCATCATCACACACATTCCCACAGAAGTATGGCTGAGATTGCGCATATCATCTCTCATCTTCAGGTATCAGACAGTGTGAAAGAGCATGCTACTGCTGTATATCGTCTGATTGCAGAAGCAGAGAGTCAGGTGCATGGCAGAGAAGTATCTGAGATTCATTTTCATGAGGTAGGAACGATGGATGCCATTGCGGATATTGTGGGAGTATGTATGCTGATAGAAGAGTTGCATCCGGATCGTATACTGGCTTCTCCAGTACATGTAGGTTCCGGTCAGGTAAGATGTGCCCATGGCATACTTCCGGTTCCAGCGCCGGCAACAGCATTGATGTTGAAGGATGTGCCGATCTATGGCGGTCAGATACAGGGTGAGCTGTGTACGCCGACAGGCGCAGCCTTGTTGAAGCATTTTGTAACAGAATTCGTACCTATGCCGGCTATGCAGGTAAAGCAGATTGGCTATGGTATGGGCAATAAGGATTTCGAGATGGCAAACTGTGTCAGAGTCCTTATGGGAGAGCAGCAGAATACAGAGGGTGAAATCTGTGAATTATCATGCAATATGGATGATATGACTGGTGAAGAAATTGCCTATGCCATGAATATGCTGCTGGAGCATGGCGCCAGAGAAGTATTTACCACAGCAGTAGGAATGAAGAAGAACAGACCGGGAATCCTTCTGACTTGTCTGTGTGATACAGCAAAAAGACAGGAGATGCTGGAGCTGATCTTCAAGCATACGACTACCATAGGAATCCGTGAGAAGAAAATACAGCGTTACATTTTGGACAGAAGAATAGAAGAGACACAGACACCCTATGGAATTGTACATACTAAAGTATCCGAAGGGTATGGAACCGTAAGACGTAAACCGGAGTATGAAGATCTTGCAAAGATAGCCGCACAGCAGGATAAAAGTCTGATGGAGATCAAGAAGAATCTCTAAACAGTTCAATTCAATAGGAGAAGTTAACATGGTACTGCATGATGAACAATATGAAGCATATATTCAGATACTGAAAGAAGAATTGATACCTGCATTTGGGTGTACAGAGCCGATTGCACTTGCTTACGCAGCTTCGATTGCCAGACAGGAGCTTTGGAAGAATCCCTCACAGGTGAGAGTAGAGGTAAGCGGCAATATTATAAAAAATGTAAAGAGCGTCATTGTACCCAATACAGGTGGAATGAATGGAATAGAAGCAGCGGTGGCAGCAGGAATCGTGGCTGGCAAGCCAGAGAAGCAGCTGGAAGTCATTGCGGACATCAGACAGGAACAGATACAGGAAATAAGTGCTTTCCTTGAACAGACACCGATAAAGGTAGCACTGGCAGATTCAGAATACATATTTGACATTGGTGTCATTTTATATCATGGTGAAGAAACTGTTAAAGTCCGAATTGTAGGCGAGCATACCAATGTGGTGCTGATTGAGCATGATGGGCGCAGGCTTCTGGAGAAAGAGATTGCAGCAGACAGTATTGCTTCTTCCATGACGGACAGAAGTGTACTGAATATTCAGGATATTGTAACCTTTGCAGACATAGCAGATATAGAGGATGTAAAGCCCATACTGGATAGACAGATTGCATACAATATGGCAATTGCAGAGGAAGGAATCCGCAGCAATTATGGAGCCAATATTGGAAAAGTACTGCTTCATACCTATGGAGAGGATGTGAAGACCAAAGCCCGTGCTTATGCGGCAGCCGGCTCAGATGCCAGAATGAATGGCTGTTCCCTGCCGGTCATTATCTGTTCAGGAAGTGGTAATCAGGGTATTACGGCATCTGTCCCTGTCATTGTATATGCAAGGGAGCTGGGGATAGATCAGGACAGATTATACCGGGCATTGCTGGTATCTAATCTGGCTACCATCCATCAAAAGACAGGAATCGGAAGACTGTCCGCATACTGTGGTGCGATCAGTGCCGGCTGCGGCAGTGGAGCAGGGATTGCCTATCTGATGGGCGATGGATATGAAGTCATTGCACATACGCTGGTCAATTCGCTGGCGATTGTGTCAGGTATTATCTGTGATGGAGCGAAGGCTTCCTGTGCGGCGAAGATATCAACAGCAGTGGATGCCGGTCTTATGGGATATGCTATGTACAAGCAGGGGCAGCAGTTCCATGCAGGGGATGGTATTGTAGCAAAAGGAATAGAAGCCAACATTACTAATATTGGTCTGCTTGCTAAAGAAGGCATGCGCGAGACAGATAAGGAAATTCTGACAATCATGACAGGGAAATAAAGGATTTGACAAAAGGAATTCCTGTTTGGTACTATAGTAATGAAAAACAGTAGTTTAAAACGCTCATAAAGAGCGTTTTTTTACGCAAACAGGTTTGATACAACTAATTGCGATTAGCAAAGAGAAGGAAAGGTTTGATATAACTATGATGATGGACAAACGTCTGCTTAATGTAGTCCCCGACAGTAAGAAGTACATCATGAGAAATGTACTTTATCAGTGGGGCGCTCTGGCAGCTAATATTGTAATGATGTGGAATATAACGGCTCTTTTGGCAAGCTTGCTGGTGCCTGAACCGGTGAACAAGGTATGGGCTGTGATATGGATTGTACTGGCAGTTATTGTACGATATGTATGTGCCATATCAAGCAGTCGCATGAGTTATTTATCTTCCAAAGCGGTCAAAAAGACACTTAGAGAGAAAATATATCAGAAGCTTCTGCGTCTGGGAGTCTCCTATAAAGAACAGGTAAAGACCTCAGAAATCGTGCAGGTGGCAGTAGAGGGTGTTGACCAGCTGGAGACTTATTTTGGTGCATATCTTCCACAGTTTTTCTATGCAATGATTGCACCTCTTACATTATTTGTTGTACTTTGCTTTGTGAATGTACCTTCTGCCATTGTGCTTTTGGTATGTGTGCCTATGATACCCATTGCGATTGCTGTGGTTCAGACCTGGGCGAAGAAGCTGTTATCAAAATACTGGGATCAGTATACAGCGCTTGGAGATACTTTCCTTGAGAATCTGCAGGGACTGACCACATTGAAGATTTATCAGTCTGATGCATACAAAAATGAACAGATGAATATAGAGTCAGAGAAATTTCGCAAAATTACAATGAAGGTACTGACGATGCAGCTTAATTCCATTACGATCATGGATCTGGTGGCTTATGGTGGGGCTGCACTTGGCATGATTATGGCAGTGACGCAATATCGTGACTATCATGTCTCTTTGCAGGGATGTCTGTTGATTATTGTTCTGTCAGCGGATTTCTTTATTCCCATGCGACAGCTTGGAAGCTTCTTTCATATTGCAATGAACGGCATGGCTGCCAGCGACAAGATCTTTAAGTTACTGGATATGCCGGAGCAGAATCAGGGAGAGCAGGAGATAGGTGAAGACTGTACAATTACATGCAGTGAATTGTCTTTTGGCTATGAAGAGGATAAGGAAATCCTGCATAACATTTCCATGTCTTTTCCCAAGGGGAGCTTTACTGCCATTGTAGGTGAGAGCGGAAGTGGCAAATCTACGATAGCAGGAATCTTGACAGGACACAACAGGCAATATAGAGGCAGTGTGACCATTGGTGGTATTTCATTGCCGGAGATAAAAGAAGCATCACTGATGAAGAATGTGACATATGTCAGCCATAACAGCTATCTTTTCAAGGGAACAGTCCGTGATAATCTGCTGATGGGGAATCCACAGGCTTCGGATGAGGAATTGTGGAAAGCACTGGAGCAGGTGAAGCTGGCTGATTTTCTGCGTAATGAAAAGGGACTGGATACAGAATTAACAGAAAAGGCATCTAACCTGTCAGGCGGACAGTGTCAGCGTCTGGCCTTTGCAAGGGCATTGCTTCATGACAGCCCTGTGTATATATTTGATGAAGCGACTTCCAACATTGATGTGGAGAGCGAGAATGATATCATGAAGGAAATCTATCGTCTGGCGGCAGAGAAGACAGTAATATTGATATCTCACAGACTTGCTAATGTGGTTCATGCGGATAACATATATGTGTTGGAGCAGGGAGAATTAAAAGAAAGTGGTACTCATGAAGTGTTACTAAATAATCATAGTACATATGAACAGCTGTGGAATGTACAGCAGAAGCTTGAAAATTTTGGTAAGGAGGTACAGGACTGATATGAACAGAAAAAGAAGCAATCTTGAAGTTATGATGAGACTGATCGGGCTTGTGAAACCTCTGACAGGCTATATGATACTGGCTATTTGCATGGGATTAATCGGTCATCTGTGCGCAGCGTTTCTTACTGTGCTTGCAGGATACGGGATTCTTCATATAATAGGTCTTTATGATGGGGTATTAGTGGTAATCTTTCTTATTATGGGCGCATGTGCACTGGTGAGAGGTATTCTGCGTTATGCGGAGCAGGCGTGCAATCATTTCATCGCCTTTAAATTACTGGCGATGATTCGTGATAAGGTGTTTCAGGCACTGCGTAGACTCTGCCCAGCTAAATTAGAGGGAAAAGACAAGGGGGATCTGATTGCGGTCATTACATCAGACATTGAATTACTGGAAGTATTTTATGCGCATACCATATCTCCAAGTGCGATAGCATTGCTCTTTACGATAATTATGTGCGCTTATATCGGGCATTTTCACTGGATTCTTGGCGTGATTGCACTGCTTGCCTATATAACGGTAGGTATTGTAGTTCCTGTGATGATTTCCCGTGCCAACGGAGAGAACGGCATGCTGTTTCGAAAGGACTCCGGTGAGTTGAGCGGATTTGTGTTGGATAGTCTTCGTGGTCTGACAGAGACGATTCAGTATGGTCAGGGAGAGAAGCGCCTTGAGAAGATGAATCGGAAAACAGACATCCTTTCCGTCAGAGAAGAGCAGATGAAGCAGATTGCAGGCAGAAATCAGGCAATTACCAATACTGTGATACTTGCAGCAGACTTAATCATGCTGTTTGCTGCGGTGATGTTATATCAGCGATATGAAGTTGGCTATGCGGGAGTGATTCTTCCGGTGCTGGCGCTGATGAGCTCTTTTGGACCGGTTGTTGCTCTGGCAGGTCTTGGAAGTACATTGCAGAATACCTTTGCAGCAGGCAACCGTGTACTGGATATTCTGGATGAGAAACCTGTAACAGAGGATATTACCGGATATGGAAATATAGATTTCGCGGGAGCAAAAGCCGAGGACATTTCTTTTGCTTACGGAGATGAGACTATTTTACAGAATGTATCAGTAGAAATCCCACAAAAACAGATTATTGGTCTGATCGGAAGAAGCGGAAGCGGCAAATCCACACTGCTGAAACTGTTTATGCGTTTCTGGAAAACCAATCAGGGGCAGATTCTGTTATCAGATCATAATATCAATGAGATCAATACGGATAATCTGCGAAATATGGAAAGCTTCATGACACAGGAGACACATCTTTTCCATGACAGTATTGCCAATAATCTGCGTATTGCCAGGTTAGATGCAACACAGGAAGAACTGGAGGCAGCCTGTAGGAAAGCATCTATTCATGAGTTTATCATGTCACTTCCACAGGGATATGAAACTATGGTCGGAGAGCTGGGTGATACGCTCTCAGGAGGAGAGAAACAGCGAATCGGGCTTGCAAGGGCGTTTTTGCATGATGCACCTTTTATGCTGCTGGATGAGCCAACCAGCAATCTTGACAGCCTTAACGAAGCAGTGGTTTTGAAGTCTCTTCAGGAAGAACGTGAGGGCAAGACGGTAGTGCTGGTATCTCACAGAGAATCCACCATGCGTATAGCAGACAGGGTATATTCTGTGGAAAACGGGAGGATGAGCTGATGCAGAATGTGGATAATAAGAGAGAACGGGAGAAGGTAATGGTATCAGTACATTGCTACCAGCCGCAGATGAGAGAGCAGATCAGACAGGTCATGCGCTATTCAGGACCAAGGATGCTGTTCCATCACCCGGTCATGGCAATCAGACACTTAATAGAAAGTCATAAGGAAAAATAGTGTGAAAAAACAGATGTATCTTATCTGAGATTATGTTATAATAAAATATAGGCTTCAAAATAGAAATGGGTATTATCCGGACAAATGGATAATGTCCATTTTTGTACATATAGTTATTAATAGTAGAAAGGTTTGAATATATTATATGAATAAGGAATACGCGATTGTAACAGATGGCTCATGTGACCTGCCTAAGGAGCTGTGTCAGGAGAAGGGAATTACGGTAGTCCCTTTCTATGTATCCTTTGATGGGGAGAAATATGAGAAAGAGATCGTAGAAATGCCAATCAGACAATTCTATGAAGATATGGTTAAGAATCCAAAGGTATTTCCCAAGTCTTCCATGCCGTCGGTGCAGGATTATATGGATGCCTTTATGCCAATTGTGCAGGAAGGCAAGGCAATTATCTGTATCTGTATTACAACGAAATTCAGTGGTTCCATGCAGTCTGCCCTGAATGCCAGAATGATGATATTGGAACAGCATCCTGATGCAGAGATCACAGTAATTGATGCAACGATCAATACAGTATTGCAGGGAATCTATGTATTGGAAGCACAGAAGATGAAAGAAGCAGGCGTGCCCTATGAACAGGTAGTAGAGGAACTTGAGACAATCAAATCTACAGGAAGAATCTTCTTTACCGTAGGTAATCTGGAATATTTACAGCATGGCGGAAGAATTGGCAAGGTAGCCAGTGTTGCAGGTTCTGTACTTGGAATCCGTCCATTGATCACCTTAAAGGAGGGGGAGATCTTCGCCTCAGGTATTGCCAGAGGCAGGAACCGTTCTCTGGATAAAGTACGTGAATTATTATTGCAGTATCTGGAAGAAGTGAATGCAGCAAAGGACTGTTCTGATTACAGTCTTGCAGTCGGCTTTGGCTATGATGCAGCAGAAGCGGAGGAATTCCAGGCAGCAGCAGTAGAGTTCCTGAATGGAAAAGGATACCAGGTGACGAAAGAGCAGTTTCCAATCTATCAGATCGGAGCTACGATCAGTGTGCACACAGGACCATATCCTCTGGGATTTGGTATCATTCGTAAAAATAAATATACAAAATAAATGATGACTGGCAGCATTTGAGGGGAGGATGAGCCATGATCGCATTGTTAAGTCGTATTTTTATCAAGAACAATAGCACATACACAGACCCGGTAGTAAGAAGAGCTTATGGACAGTTGACAGGTATTGTGGGAATTGTTCTAAATGTTCTGCTTTTTGCCGGAAAATATATGGCGGGGCTGCTTAGTGGTTCTGTATCGGTTATGGCGGATGCTTTCAATAACCTGTCTGATGCAGGCTCCAGCTTCATTACGCTTCTTGGATTCCATTTTGCTGGAAAAGAGCCGGATACGGAGCATCCTTTCGGTCATGGAAGGATTGAATATGTATCAGGTCTTGGAGTGTCTGTGCTGATTATCGTAATGGGAGCGGAGCTGTTTCGTTCTTCTTTGCAGAAGGTAATACACCCTGAAAACATGGAGGTCAATGCTGTAACAATAACAGTGCTGGTCGTATCTATCCTTGTGAAGGTTTATATGGCAGGCTATAATAAACGGTATGGTAAAAGAATAGATTCCACAGCGATGAAAGCAACTGCAACAGACAGTCTGAGTGACTGTATTGCAACCAGTGTAGTATTGTTGTCCATGTTGCTGTACAGTATTGGCGGTATTAATCTGGATGGATGGTCAGGTCTTGTTGTGGCTGTCTTTATCCTAATGGCAGGTGTGACCTCTGCCAGAGATACATTAAGTCCTTTGCTTGGAGAAGCACCGGACATGGAATTCGTCCATGATATCGAGAATACTGTGAAGTCACATCCTATGGTAGCAGGTGTCCACGACATGGTAATCCATAATTATGGTCCGGGCAGAATCATGGTATCACTTCATGCAGAAGTGCCCGGCAATCTGGATATTTATACCATACATGATGAGATTGATCTGATAGAGAGAGAGCTCAAATCAAAATATCATTGTGAAGTGGTTATTCATATGGACCCTATTGCAGTAGATGATAAGAAGGTCATGGGACTCCGCAAGGAAGTAGAGGCACTTGTGAAACAGATGGATGAACTGTTGTCTATTCATGATTTCAGAATGGTAGAGGGACCTACCCATACTAATCTGATTTTTGACGTAGTAGTACCACAGGGGTACCCTAAGTCGGATCAGGAAGTGTCAGATGAAATTTCTGAAATGATAGAGACAAAATGGACTAATTACCACGCTGTGATTAAGATGGAAAAAAGGTACATATAACAAGAAATATCAATATAAATGATTAAATTTAATCATTTAATTTTACAACTTGCTGTGCTAAGATAGCAGCATAGAAGAAAGGTGAGGAGAAATATGAAGGGATATGACAAGTATGAGCGTGCATATTTTATGCCGCCTGTATGTACCTATGACTGGGTCAAGAAAGATTATGTAGATAAAGCACCTATCTGGTGTTCTGTAGATTTAAGAGATGGCAATCAGGCTCTGATTGAGCCCATGAGCCTGGATGAGAAGCTGGAGTTCTTCCAGATGCTGGTAGATATCGGATTCAAGGAGATTGAAGTAGGATTCCCCGCAGCATCAGAGACAGAGTATAACTTCATGAGAGCTCTCATCGAGAAGAATATGATTCCTGAGGATGTGACAGTACAGGTACTGACACAGGCAAGAGAGCATATTATCAAGAAGACTTTTGAGGCAGTCAAGGGAGCACCTCATGCAGTCATTCATTTATACAATTCAACATCCGTAGCACAGCGTGAGCAGGTATTCAAGAAAAGTAAGGAAGAGGTTAAGCAGATTGCGGTTGATGGAGCGAAGCTTCTGAATGAACTGGCATCTGAAACAGAGGGTAATTTCTCTTTTGAGTACAGCCCTGAGAGCTTCCCCGGAACAGAAGTAGACTATGCCGTAGAGGTGTGCAATGCAGTTCTTGATGTATGGCAGCCTAAGCCTGAGAATAAGGTTATTATCAATATTCCTACCACAGTAGAGATTGCAATGCCTCATGTATTTGCAACCCAGGTAGAATATATCAGCAAGAATCTGAAATATCGTGAAGCAGTGACTTTGAGCCTGCATCCCCATAATGACAGAGGAAGCGGTGTCAGTGATGCAGAACTGGGATTGTTGGCAGGTGCTGACCGTATCGAAGGTACACTGTTTGGTAATGGTGAGAGAACAGGTAATGTAGATATCATTACACTTGCCATGAATATGTTCTCCCACGGTGTAGACCCTCATCTGGACTTCTCAAATATTCCTGCAATCCGCGAGAAATATGAGAGATTCACCAGAATGCATGTATATGAGCGTCAGCCTTATGCAGGTGACCTGGTATTCTCCGCATTCTCCGGTTCTCATCAGGATGCAATTGCCAAGGGTATGGCGTGGAGAGAAGACAAGAAGCTGTATAAGTGGTCAGTTCCTTATCTGCCGGTTGATCCTATGGATGTGGGAAGAACTTATGAGTCCGATGTTATCCGAATTAACAGCCAGTCCGGTAAGGGTGGTGTGAACTATATCCTGAAGCAGAACTTCGGTATTTCTCTTCCAGAGAAGATGCGTGAAGAATTCGGTTATCTGGTAAAGCATGTATCAGATCAGGAGCACAAGGAATTAACACCTCAGTGGGTATATGAGATTTTTGAGGATAAATATGTCACAAGACAGCCTTACTTCCAGATTCCGGAATGCCATTTCAAGCAGATCAATGGTATTATGGCAGAATCTACGATTGTACAGGATAATCAGATGCATACTGTTGAAGCCAATGGTAATGGACGTCTTGATGCAGTATCCAATACGATTAAACAATATTTTGGAATCAGCTATGAATTATCCGTATATGAAGAGCATGCTCTTTCCAAAGGGTCTTCCTCCAAGGCAATGTCCTATGTGGGAATTACCTGTCAGGGCAAGATGTATTGGGGCGTAGGTATTGATGACGATATTATCAAGTCATCCATCAATGCACTGGTCGTTGCAGTGAACCAGCTGCCTGAGATTCAGGTAAAGGACACTGTGCAGGATGAACGTCTCATAGCCATGCAGAATTACATACAGGCTAACTACCAGACCGTGACACTGGAAGATATGGCAGAACAGTTCCATTTATCTGAGCCGTATATTTCCAAGTATATCAAGGATAAGTCCGGTAAGACCTTTGGTGATTTCGTACAGGGAATTCGTATGAAAAAGGCAAGAACATTACTGAAGAACAGTAATATGACAGTAGAGAATATTGCATATACAGTGGGCTATCAGAATGTAGAGCATTTTAACAGACTCTTTAAGAAGAAATATAACATGACACCGATTCAGTACAGAAACTGCGGTCAGAACTAAAAGAAAGCAGATACCTCTTCAAAGGAAAGGGTATCTGCTTTTTTGCACCTAAGTGGACTATTGTGTTGGTTCCTGGGGATTATCCTTTCTAATCTCATCTAACAGATGCTTCATGTTACGTTCCATCTGTGACAGCTCCTCAGAATAATATTGAAATGCTTCGGCTGTTTCTTCCGGAGTCTCCCCCTTGTAGCAGATGCGGTGTTCCATACTTGCCCACAGATCCATGGATAAAGTACGGAACTGAATCTCCACAGGGTAGTATTGCATACCCTCAATTCTGTATACAGGGACGCCGAGCACCATATGGTAGCTTTTATATCCGCTGGCTTTGGGATTGGTGATATAGTCACTCTCCTTCAGAATCAACAGATCTGTCTGGGTTCTGACCAGAGACAGAATACTGTAGATATCTTCAATGAAATAACAGATCACACGGATTCCTGCAATGTCTGTCAGATTCTCCTTGGCAGAGATTGCGGAGACAGGAAGCTCTCTGTGAATGAGTTTCTTTTCTATGCTTTTGCGGCTTTTGATACGTGCCTGAACATTATGTATCGGGTAGTCGCGGTATTTCTTACGATAATCTTCGTTTAGACCATTGATTCTTACTTCAAGGCGTGTCATGGCTTCACGGTAAGGTTCTACGAGCTGATCGTATTCTTCCTGAGGAATTTTGACATGCTTTGATTCTATGGTTTCAGACAAAATAATAAACCTCCTATGGCTGTCTTATTGTACTGTGACAGCACACTTACATCACATCTATAATATACCGTAATTACCAGTTCAAAGCAATAAATAGTGTGTATTTTTAACAAAAAATTAAAGAAATATATGCTTAAATTGTGAAAAATATTCTATTGGAAAAACCATGAAAGGTGTTACTGTTCACTCGTACCTCGTTCCAGCAACAATTTATGCACACAAAATCAATTGCATTGATTTTGGCGCATGCAAACTCGTGATTTTCATGCATAATCTGCATGAAAACACTTCGCGGCATACTACCTGTGTACAGTAACTGAAAGGTCAATAATGCATAGAAATCTCATTTTAGAGACTTTGTTTTACATGGAAACCATGTTATACTTAGGGTGGTAAGGGCATGCGCTGCCAGCCCGATGATTATGTGAAAAACAGCGCAGAAATGGAGATTACTATGAAGATCGCATTAATTAACGAGAACAGCCAGGCTGCTAAGAATGCAATGGTATGTGAGACATTAAAGAAGGTCGTAGAACCTATGGGACATGAAGTATTCAATTATGGAATGTATTCCGCAGAGGACGAACACCAGCTTACTTATGTACAGAATGGTATTCTTGCAGCAGTTTTATTAAATTCAGGTGCAGCAGATTTTGTTATTACAGGATGTGGTACAGGTGAAGGCGCTATGCTTGCATGCAACGCATTCCCTAAGGTACTTTGCGGACATGTTGAGTCCCCTCTTGATGCATATCTGTTCTCTCAGGTAAATGATGGAAACTGTGTAGCTCTGCCTTTTGCTGAGAATTTCGGATGGGGCGGCGAGCTGAATCTGGAATACATCTTTGAGAAGTTATTCTGCACACCGGGCGGTGGCGGATATCCTAAGGAAAGAGTTGTTCCTGAACAGCGTAACAAGAAGATTCTGGATGCGGTAAAGGAAATCACACATAATGATCTGTGCGATATTCTTCCAAAGCTTGACAGAGAGCTTGTAAAGGGCGCTCTGAGCGGAGAGAAGTTCAGCGAATATTTCTTTGCTAACTGCAAGTGTGACAAGATCGCAGCAGTTGTAAAAGAGATTCTTGCATAGGGTAAATACTATGTTACTGGATAAAGTATATTATACAGTGGCAAGGCTGGATGGAGACTATGCCTATCTGAGCAGAGAGGATAATCCGGATGAAGAGCCAAAATGTGTGGCAAGAGCACTGCTTCCCGCAGAAATTACGGAAAACAGTCGTCTGTTATACGAAATGATGGAGTACAGCCTTGTATAAAATGTATAGGAACGAAAAAGGGCAGTCTGACTTAGGCCGGGCTGCATTTTTCATATTATTTATTGATATAAACGTATTGACTTAATTCTTATTCGTATTTATAATTTGCTTATTAAAAGCGTTAAAGCGTTTATGCGTTAAAGCGCATATGCGAAAGGGAATGGAGGAATATGTTATGAAAAAATTGAACAAGTTCATGTCTGTTGCCATGTCAGCAGCTATGGTTATGTCACTGGCTGCATGCGGAAGTACAACAGAGGAGTCTGCAGCCCCTGCAGACACAGCAACAGAAACCAAGACAGAGACGAAAACTGAAACTAAAACAGAAACAGCAGCAACGGATTCTGATAAGGTATATCAGATCGGTATTTTGCAGCAGTTGGAGCATCCGGCTCTGGATGCAGCCAGTGAAGGCTTTGAGGCAGCCCTGACAGAACTGCTTGGAGCCGATCATGTGAAGTTCGACTTACAGAATGCCCAGGGTGAGCAGGCTAACTGTGCAACCATCAGTAATAATTTCGTAGCAGGCAATTATGATTTGATTCTTGCTAATGCAACAACAGCTCTGCAGTGTGCAGGCGCTGCAACCAGTACAATTCCTATTCTGGGTACATCTATTACGGACTATGCAACAGCTCTGGAAATTGATGACTGGACAGGTGCTACAGGTAGAAATATCTCTGGTACATCGGATCTGGCTCCAATTGCAGAACAGGAGAAGATGCTGGAAGAGCTTTTCCCGGATGCCAAGACAGTTGGTATTCTGTACTGTTCAGCAGAGCCTAACTCCAAGTATCAGGCTGCAGAGTTCGAGAAGGCACTGGATGCAGACAATATTTCTTACAAAGAATATACAGCGGCTGATTCCAATGATATTGCATCTGTCGTACAGACAGCGGTTACAGAAGTAGATGTGATCTATATTCCTACAGATAATACAATGGCAGGTAATACAGAGACAATCAACAACATCACACTTCCAGCAGGAATCCCTGTTATTGCAGGTGAGGAAGGTATCTGTAAGGGCTGTGGGATTGCAACACTTTCCATCAGCTACTATGATATCGGATACAAGGCTGGTGAGATGGCATATGATATTCTTGTAAATGGCGCAGATATTACAACAATGAATATTGAATATGCACCTCAGGTAACGAAGGAATACAATGCTTCTATCGCAGAACAGCTTGGTGTTACAATTCCTGACGGATATACAGCGATCGCAGCAGAATAAAAAATTAAAACAGAAGTGCTAAAATGGGAGAGTTTCCTTCGGGAAGCTCTCTATGCTTCAAAAGGGAGGGTTTCATTTGCTTTTAACAGCATATTTATCATCATTAAATCCGGCGGCATTATTCCGTTCACTGCCGGGGTCCTGCGCACAGGGGTTAATATGGGGCTTACTGGCGTTAGGCGTGTATATTACTTATAAATTACTGGATTTTGCAGATCTGTCAGTAGATGGCTCACTGGCAACAGGCGGCGCAGTTGCGGTCATGTTGATCCGTGGCGGGATGAATCCGTGGCTGGCTTTGATTTTTGCTTTTCTGGCTGGTATGGCAGCCGGTTTTGTAACGGGTATTTTACATACTGCGTTAGGGATTCCTGGGATTCTGGCAAGTATTCTTACCCAGATTTCTCTGTATTCCATTAATCTGAATATTATGGGCTGCTCTAATCAGGCAGTCAGTGTGGATAAATATAATCTGGTAGTATCACTTCGTTACGTGTCAGATTCTACAGCAACTAAGATTCGTGTCTTTACGACCTGTATCTTATTCTGTGTCGTAGTAGTAGCAATCCTGTACTGGTATTTTGGAACAGAGCAGGGCCATGCAATCCGTGCAACCGGATGTAACAAGCAGATGGCAAGGGCACAGGGTATCAATACAGACTTCCATACAGTACTTGCACTGATGATTTCCAATGGACTGGTAGGACTTGCAGGTGGACTCTATGCACAGTATCAGGGCGCAGCAGATGTCAATATGGGGCGTGGAGCCATTGTAATTGGACTTGCAGCCGTTATTATTGGTGAAGTTCTGTTTGGCAAGCTCACAGCCGGTAAGAAAATGGCTTTTGCATGGACATTATTCTCGGTCATTGCAGGCGCGATCATCTATTATCTCGTATTGAGCATTGTATTATGGCTGAAATTCCCGTCCGATGACCTGAAACTGTTCTCAGCTATCGTGGTAGCCATTTTCCTGGCGATTCCGTATCTGAAGGAAAACAGTAAAAAGAAAGCAGGTGCGAAATAATGGCAGAGATGTTAAGAATTGAAGACGTATATAAGACATTTAATGCAGGAACAATTAATGAGAAAAAGGCATTATGCGGTGTTAATTTGACTCTGGAAGAGGGAGAATTCGTAACGGTGATCGGTGGTAATGGAGCCGGTAAATCCACAACACTGAATGCGGTGGCAGGTGTATGGCCGGTAGATTCTGGAAGAATCTATATAGGCGGCGATGATGTGACCAGACTTTCAGAGTATAAGAGGGCAAAGTACCTTGGTCGTGTATTTCAGGACCCTATGACAGGAACTGCAACAACAATGTCAATTGAAGAGAATATGGCGATTGCTGCCAGACGTGGTAAGGCCAGAAGGTTGACCTGGGGCATCACCAAGGCAGAGAGGGATACTTATAGAGAGATGCTTAAAACGCTCAATCTTGGACTGGAAGACAGACTGACCAGCAAGGTTGGTCTGCTCTCAGGTGGGCAAAGACAGGCAATCACTCTGCTGATGGCATCTATTCAGAAGCCAAAGCTTCTTTTACTGGATGAGCATACGGCAGCGCTGGACCCTAAGACAGCAGCTAAAGTATTGGAAATCTCGGATAAGATTATTGCAGAGAATCATCTGACGGCAATGATGGTCACACACAATATGCGGGATGCCATTGCCCATGGCAATCGTCTGATTATGATGCATGAGGGCAAAGTCATCCTGAATATTGCCGGAGAAGAGAAGAAGAAACTTACAGTAGAAGACCTTCTTCATCAGTTTGAGCGTGTCAGTGGCGAGGAATTTGCCAATGATAAGGCATTATTATCATAGAGCCAGTTACTTATTTGCATAATTTAAAAGCAGTACAAGTATCAGCATATGTACCGGATAAAACGCATAACAGATATACTGGAATGCCTTGCTATGATATCCCTGCCGTCCGCGGTACAGCCAGATAGGAATCAGTGCCAGCAATGCAAGCCCCTGTTGACAGAGTTCCATATCCATTCCGAATAACCGGATTGGATACATAAGTCCGCCCAGCATTTTTACATTTATCCAGTAAAGTGCAAGTATCTGACCTGCCAGACACCACCATTTCCGGCCTCTGAAAAAATAAAAAATAAATACAGTGAGTACACCGGCACCGTAGTAATCTACCATGCCTAAGGTTCCAAGCACACTTCCCAATATCACAACCACCACAGAAACCGTCACATAAGCCCAGGGCTTTTGCTTTTTGTGAACGGTCTCCATCAGATGGATTCCTGACAGACCAAGCAGGAATGTCCAGATTACATTTTGGTGAACAGGATAAAACCATGTTCCGCCATACATCAGATCAAATGGTATTTCTGACAGAAGTGCGAACACCAGTAACCGCTGTGCATATTTTTTGAAGCTATGAGTATGAAAATACCCCTCTACTGCCATAAATGCAAAAATAGGGAATGCTACCCTTCCAACACAGGTCAGCCAGTCCTGCGCCGGGAGAAGAGTAGCCCAAAGATGGTCCATCAGCATAAACAGCATGGCTATAATATGAAGGGCTGCTGTGCTGATATCACGGTACCTTAATCTGACCGTAGATACGTTTGTTTTGTTTGTTTTGTTTGTTGTCATATTTTCACTCCTTATTCAAAAATGTGTAAAAACCTTGGGATACACTGGTGTACTGTATCATTGACTTTCAGCTAAATAACGCAGATGAAAACTTATACAAGTTATTTGGTGAAATGTCAGTGATACAGTACACTAGGCTATGGGCATCATAATGTCATACAACAGGAACATCCCGGTGTTCCACAGAGGTAGAGAATACAATCAGTGTCTTGGTCCGGCCAAAGTGCTGTAGTTCATTGATGAAGTGGTCCAGCTCGATTGTTGTCTGGAATGCTACTTCGATAAGCATGGCATAGTCTCCGGTGACACAGTTACATTCGATGACATTGGGGATTGCCTGAATGAAGGGATAGAATTCTTTCTTCTGATATGGCTCTACTTCCAAATTAATAAAAGCTTTGATATGATAACCAAAAAGCAGGTAATTGATCTGGGCATGATACCCGGAGATAATGCCTGCTTTTTCCATTTTCTCAATGCGGGAAGAGACTGCGGGCGAGGAAAGAAAGACTTCGGATGCAATATCTTTAATGGGGGTGCGGGCATTTGCCTGCAGAATTTCTATAATCTTCTTATCAATTGAATCCAGGGTGTGTTCCATGTATATGCCTCCTTTAAGGAATGGAGAGGGACGAATTGTGCAGGCCTGTGTTACTTTCACAATACACCACAGACCAGGGCGCACAATTCTGTTACTTTGAGAGTCGGCTTCGCAAAGTTTGTTTGTGTATTGTGAAGATGTATTTGCGTGCGTTTTATGGAAGCTGTACGTACAGTATAAAAGCCTATATAATCAGCATTTTTAATGTTGAATGTTATGTTTTATGATAGATAAGTGTACTCTCATATTTGTAAAATTACAATATGCACACTTAACAAAATTAAGTGAAATTTAGAAAAAATTAAAATAATTAATCCACAATTGGCAAAATTTGTTTTTGAATAACGTTTTGAATTAAAAGTATTTACAAGTGTTTTTGGCGGGTATAATCTCGTACCATATTTTGAAGCTGATCAGAGCCATGCAAATTGAGGCAGAATATGTTTGTTCACAAGCATATTTGACACAATTTATATGGCGAAGTAACC
>CDYY01041223.1_pt1 | contig 54941 bp, 69 predicted proteins | sample 480691 | NCBI WGS metagenome assembly CDYY01 (sample SAMEA3182107, study PRJEB8094) | gut metagenome | biome: human; feature: gut; material: Stool; isolation source: human stools | place: Canada | collected 2013-02-25
CTCCCAGTGCTACCGTTTTGCAAGTTCGTTTGTACGAATAGTAGTAATCAAATATCTTTTGTAAGATTGACTTTATACCATTTTCTACTATTATCTCCTCTTGTAAAAATAGAAAAAGTTGATCCTGTATACTCTGTAACTATTTGAGTTTTACTACCATCGGACAATACAATCAGATTACCCCATGATTGCGAAAATGGCGCATTGGCATATCCCCCACTAAGATTATATATTCCAGCTTCGCCAATCGTATTTAAATCAGTACCGGGCTCTATACCCCCTTTTATCGGGAAAAACTTCATCAGTCCTCCCAGAAGTGTTGCTAAGTTGTTTTTATCTATTTGAACAATTTCACCATTTGATCGCTTTCCGAAAATAGTAACGATGTCACTTACCACCGGAACTTCATTTAATTCTTTGTCTGCCATAATCGTATTTTTTTAATTATTTATTACTACTTGAACATATCCGCCCGAAACAAGATTTTCCAAGTCAAATGCCATGCCTATTCCGCTGTCACGGATACAGAGATAAAGAACCTCCTTATCGGTGTAATACTTGCCTTCTTCCAGCACCATGTTATGTACCCAAGGTATAGGATCATCCAGTGTGCCGGAGTGCTCTATCTGCACAACCTTGTACAAGGATTCCGTACCCGTTCCCGGCTTCCAGTCCTCCTGCGGTGTATGTTTCTGTATAACCTCATAGAGCGTGTTGCCATAGCGGAAGCGGAACTGCACATCAACCTCTGTACCTATCAGATCCTCCCATGCCGGAAAATAGTCTTTCTTTGACAATGCTTCTTCTGTAGTAAGCCCGGCATTGTTGATATTCGCTGAGATATCATTGAGCAACGTATCCACACGGTCAAGTGCTTCAACGTTTATAGCCGCCACATCAATAAATGACGCTTCGGCAATCATCTGCTCCTTCTGTTGCGATGTGATCTCTTTCCACATAGCCACATCCTCAGGGCTGTTTATCAACACCTGATTCTCAAATCTTCGTTCCGACAGAGGCATATCCCCAACCTGTGTCAGATAGCAATCATAACCTGCTTGTAATATCATTCTTGTTCCTCCTTTTCTTTCGTGTCCAAATAATCGTTTATGGAATCCGCATAAACTCCCGAAAACAACGGTGTACAATCACGTATAATTCGTATTTCCCGTTCATCGTAATCTACTTCTCCCTTGCCAGAGTAAATTTTATGAGCCAAAGAACTGGCGGCTATGCCCGGAACATTTGTGTATATAGCATTACCCAATGACTCCGCGATATCCATCTCAATCCTGATATCCTTCTTTATCCCTGTGTAACAAGGAAATTTTGTAAAATCTATTTTCATAATTTATATTTTTAATTCCAACAATCAATCCAGTTCATAAACCACTTGTTATTATACTTGTCATAATACATTGCTGCCGCCTTTGACTTGGCCAGACCTATTGAAGTGCTGACCTCCCCGGAATTCCAGCCGACAAGATTTGTTCCGGCTATGGTCACATCACCATTAGATATATTTCTGATCCAGTAAAATTGCCCGTCCTCCGCGGTGGATGGAACAGTCAGTGTAATACCGGCTTTAATGGCCAGCACGACACTATCCATCACTGACAAGATTGTGCTTTCGTCAATCCTGCGCAATCTGAGTCTGAACCCACAGATATCCCCCTTAGAAATATAAAGGGCATGATTGCCAGTAAACTGATAGTCTTTATTATCATAAGCGTGTGATCCTTCAACGGAAAGAAACAATCCGGCATTGCCATAGGACATTGACTGAATGCTCCTGTTCACTTCAATACGTACAGGGGTTGAAAATGAACCGCCATTGGATGAAGGCATAGTTTCAGCACCCATGAATACCTTTGAATAACTTCCTGTAAATCTTATCAGGTTAGCAGAAAGGAGCATGGAATCATCACCGGAAACCGATTCCATACTTGAAGAAGATATACTGAAACCACCGACGTTTCCACCTGTGGCGGTTATTGTCCCCGTGATATTCGCCTTCGTTGCAACTACATTCCCTTCCTCATCAACTCGGAACGGTGCGGAGTCAGGAGTATCGGAACCTGCCCATATACGTATCTTCTGACCGGATTCAGAGCCGGACATACCAGCCGTTACCGTTCCGTTATCCTTCTGAATCACAAACTGGTTGCTCTGCAAGAATGTTATCTTACCATTCTTCGCTATCACTATACCCGTGAATACAGCTACCGAATTTGTTCCAAATTCTATCCAATATGATGTATTACCCGGTCCGTTGGACACATTGGACGTATGTGTCTGCAAGCATTTATACGCCCTCCATCCTGTAGCAGTTCCATTATCCCTCTTCACTACAACATCAATATACCGCGTACCGGATGTTAGAGATTCGTCATTACGGTATTCAACACCATCATTGCGCCATTCAGACTGGCGGAGAATACAACCTTGCAAACCTTGTATACCCTGTTCACCGGGCTTTCCGTCTTTCCCATCCTCACCATCCTTACCATCCGTTCCGTCTTTGCCCGGCTCACCTTTCTCTGCCCATACATCATATTCAGCAGTGTTCACCTCACCCGTCAGCACATAACCGCCATCGGCGAAGGTGAACCGGTTGCCGGCATTGTCCGTCCAGCACCATAAGGGAGGATTCGTAGTGGATGCCTTAGCTACATAAGAGCCGCCACCCATCGAAACGACACCCATCTTGGGAACGACCATACCAGTCCTAAACTGACCCATCTGGGTGTAACCGTCACCCTTGTCACCTTTGATTTTTATCGGTGTACCCCATGCTCCGTCAGATGCGGACGCAGCAACCTTCTGTGACATCCATATGGCGGTACTTGTCGCATTTGTATGCCATCCTCCAGTAGTACCGTTCCCGGTAGGTACAGAAGGTTGGGAAGTGCTGTCATTATAAGTTATAAACACGCTCAATCCGTCAGAACCGGCTGCACCATCAGCACCGTCCGATCCGTCCACAACCATCAATGCCCATGCTGTTCCGTTCCATATATATACACGACCATTATTGGTATCCCGGTATGCCCAGTTGGTCTGAGGATTGGAAGGAGGTGTTTGGAGATCTCCTTTCCATACAATACTCAATCCGTCTTTCCCGTTCTTCCCATCAATTCCGTCAATAGTCATCTGATACCACTGTCCATCCTGATATACATATGATTTCTTATCAGTGGTATTCTTGTATGCCCACCCGTTCTGAGGATCGGAAGGAGCGGAGGAAAAATCACCTTTCCAAATGATGCTCGTTCCGGCTACGCCCTCAGCACCGTCAGCACCATCAAATCCGTACTTCGCCCAAAGGGCAGGAGCACTGAATTTACTCCATATACCGTTTTTCTTCTCCCTCTCACTGATCCACTCATAAGGCAGAGAGCTGGAAACACCTACAGGATCATCATGCCAGCCGGAAGGTACATAATCGTCCGTCTGTGACGTGGAAGGAGTGGCAGGTTTACTCTCTGTTGTAGTATGGATGAATACCCTCTCATAACTGGTACCATCGCTTCCGTCCTTTCCGCTTTGGACCAAAAGTTCATATTCATCGGTATTTATCTCACCCGTAAGACAGTATCCGCCATCATTGTAAGTAAACCGATTACCGGCATTGTCCGTCCAGCACCATAAGGGAGGATTGGTAGTGGATACTTTAGAAAGAAACGAACTTCCTCCCATTGTAACGATACTCATTTTGGGAACAACCAAGCCGGAATACCACGGACCGCTATTGGTCACACTCACACCGTCCTTTCCCGGTGCCCCCGGTGTTCCCGTATCACCTTTAGAAGCAATCTCCAGCCAATCGCCATTAGATCCCGGTACAGCAGACGAACCATCCTCATTAATACACGCCCACATGCTCCCATTATAAGACAGGCTGTCGTAGTAGTCGTAATGTATTCCGGGTATATAGCCTTCCTCCCTGAAATTCAATGTCCGTACAGGCGTTCCGTCCGGCTTCATCTGCGTAACCGTTCCCGTGAAGTACACATTGTTCAGATACATGGAATAACCATCCATATTCATTCCGAATACATTCAGATTGGAAAGGTCTCCATATTGCAGGGCAACATTGGCAGCGGAGATCTCCCATGTATTCTGCTTCCACAACATACGGGTGTAAGTCCTTGTTTCGTAGACTGAGGTCTGGCGTTCTGTATTGGTAAAGTTACCGTATACTACGAAATTCATCATCTCAAACGGATCGAAAGAATAAGACCACGATGAAGAGGTAGGACGCAACTGGTACTTGAATGTTTCGTTTCTTTCACCCGTAACTTCCGTAATCGTGAAATAGACCGTACAGAATCCGGCAAAACGTCTGTTACCCTTCCCATCGTCATAATCCTCCGTAGCATTCCCGGTGATATTATGATAGATACCCATACAGATATCACCTACTGCGACAGCACCAATCTCACCATCTTCCAGCTTAAGCGTACATGTTTTGGTTCCTGTATCTACTGTTTCTATAATGCCGGCTCCGGGCGCACGCCACTTGTCACCCAGTGTGACCATCACACGATTGTATCTTAATTCGGGAACTTCAAGGAACCGGCGGATAAACATGCTCTCAAACTCTCCATGCCCTGTATCGAATATCTTGGCTCCGAATCCGGTCAAACCGCTTGCAAAACCATTCTTCCCGAAAACAGCACCGGCAAACATGCTGAGAAGGAACTTAGTGGAATCCGCCACGTCCTTCCGCAAGAATATCTCTTTCAGTTTCTCCGCACTGTTCTCTATCTCAGTCATTACACGTAATGCGCTCATCACGTCTTCATCGGTGTAGGTAACATCCCTGTCACCCTGCTTTACGATGCGGTTTATCAGATTCCCGGCTATCTTAAGACCTTTGAGGTAATTAATGATCCCTTGCGCATCATCATCGTTCAGTGCGGATAAGAACCAGTCAAGCACAGGCGTATTCTTATCCAGCGTATATGCGGAATTGGCATGATCGGCATTGGTGACATCACCGCCGCCACCGCCACCACTGCCGCCACCGCCGTTCTGCTTTATCTCTTCAACCTCAATGGAGATCTTACTAAAGTTGCTGTTGATGCGGTCTGCCGTTTCGCTCCAAGTTCCTGTTTTGTTTATTGTATTAAGCTCCATATATCCTGTTCCACTTTTACCATTCCGCATCCGGATGCACTTCAACGGACAGATAATTCATTATTCTGATGATTAAGTCTCGTATCATAAATATATGTTTTGAGTGTTACTGATAATTTTCCGAGTTATTCTACAGATTTATAATAGCTAATACAACCGGTTCATACGCTCTTCCTATTTCACGCAATCCACCGCTATCATAACTCGGATGAACCCCGTCTCTTCCATTTTGTAGAACTGTCGTAGTTGCACCGTATAAATCACATAGTGATTTTTCAGAAAGTGAGCCATATCCATATATATTGTCCATCATCGCATAAATAGGAACAAGAGTAACATAGTCGCTATAAGGATTACCTGTATCATCGTTTCCTTCAAACAGTGATATGATTTCTTCGGCAAATGACAATACACTATATTTCTTAGGGCTGTTGTTGTTATTACTACCGCCCGAAAAAGTCATAAGTTCAGCACCATAAACCTCTAATCCAAAAACGAATTTAGTATCCGGATACTGGTTGTGAAATTTATCAATAATTTGTTTCGCACGTAATCTGGCTGTCTGTACACTTTCTGAATTTACGTCCTCATAAGACTTTACCTCGTTGTATCCCCACTGGAGAATGAAGATGTCAGGAGCATCAAATCCCCAATAATCGAAGTAGTATTTGAAATCCAACTCATCAGTTGACGGATTCCAGAACGGATTATACCTCGCATCATCCGCAGATGTGTATGTAATCGTTGCATCACCGGCCAGAGTGTTACCATTAGCGGATTGTGTTTTTGTGATTGTACCGCTTGACGGGAAATTCCCTGTTCCTGACGTATCATCTTCCGTACCATCACCATAATTAGGGTCTGAACTGAATTTCCCCAATTTTAGTTTTCCGCTATATTTACCATCACTCCTTGCTGTCAGTCTGAATCCTCTCACTACCCAAGATATATTATTCCCATCCAAGTAAGACGTACCGGGATAGCCTGTAACCGGTAATTCTGTAATCCCCGAAACGGTCAATATCTTTGCTGCCCCTTTGGGTTCCGTGATAAAGGACATGTTCCCGCCACTCTGTACCTCACCCCAAATATCTTCGGCATAACTGGAACCGGTAGTTTTAGTGCGGTTAATCATGGTTCCGATATATTCAACCGTAACATTATCTTCTTCAAGCAAATTTTTCAATTCAACTTGCCAGCCACCCAGATCAGATATACTATCCCCACTATCCAATATCTTAACTGTCTTATGGGATGAAGGATTGGCAAGTATATTAAATTTAACTTGCAGTTCTTGCAACAATTTTCCAAATTTTCGAAGCGTAAGCTTATTATTAAAAACAGATGCAGCTACGGGGACCCCTGACAATTGCCTGTCGAAAACCTTTAATGTGGCGTTTGACACTGAGAAATCAAAGTTATCATGACATGAGCACTTTATAGCCTGCTTATAATATAAATTATTTTGCCGATCGGCTTTGAAATACAAACTGGACGGCAATACTAATTTTGCCGGGAAAACTTCTTCATTTATAATTTGCTTAACTTCATCCTGTGTCGTTCCGCTGCCTATGCCTTCGGGTAAACTTTCCTCGCTAATTACATAATGAAAAGGCTCGTATTCAGTTGCGGTTGAACCATACTCAATCTGTCCTTCTGTCTTGTAATTTGAAGCTAAGAATGTCGCTCTGACATAGGCTGTATTACTTTCCAATGTAATGGTTAAGGTCTGTTTATTTTGAGTGGAAGTTATGAATGTCTTATCCGAATCGTATTGGCTGAAATAAATTGGCCCCAAAGCAAGGGGATGGGCTGTTATCATCTTTCCTCCCTCTACGGCTATATAACCGGACGTCACATAAGTGGTGCTGTTAGCAACAGTTCCATTCTGACGCAAAAATCCATTACCTGCCTTATCCGGATCAAATAAGTTTTTTCCGACCACCACTTTAGGCATTTGACTCTGTAATGTATCTAATGTTGCATTAGTATTATTTATCTCCTTTTCTTGTTTCGCAAACCTTTGCTCATTATCATAATTCTCTGTATATGACTCATAGGGCGTTGCAGTGCCGCCCTCAAAGAACATTGCATTATCAATGACAGCAGTTGATATGCTTAATCTGATGTAAGCAGCGTTTGACGGTGAGGTAGTCACGCCTGATTTGGCCGCTTCTTCTATCGCATTAAATTCTTTGTCAAACCAGACATTTGATGCACCGCCCGTATTCGTATTTTGGATATAATATGATGTATTTGGATTGACTTTGATATAGTGAGATAAAGACAGGGTCGAATTCGTTTTTAAATTACCTGAGGCATCAATATAATACCCATTCTTTACGGTTAATTTGTTAAATAAGTTCTTACCCAACGAAACACTTTTCTTATCCGCCATTTGTGTTTCAAGTTCTGTCTTATCAGCCGCCATTTGTGTTTCAAGTTCTGTCTTATCAGCCGCCATTTGTGTTTCAAGCCTCACAAACTTCTGCTCGTTATCATAGTTGTCGGTAAAAGGCTCATAGGATGTTGCCACATCTCCAAGCTCCATCTGCGCTGCACCCAACTGAGATTTAGATATTGACAGTCTTATATAAGCTGCATTTTCAGGGGTGGTAACAGTTCCGTCCTTAATTGCAGTCAATACTTTTAAATTATCGTCAAAGATAACGTGATATGCTCCACCAACACCTGTCTCACTAATATGATATTGTGTATTGCCTTCTATGGAGATGTAGACTGTTACGCAATATGAGGAGAGCTGTTTTAAACTTCCGTCTTGCCCCAAATAATATCCATCTGTCAGATTCGATGGATTTATAATATTTTTTCCGACAGAGTATTCTTTTTTCCCTGACATTCTAGCACCTATTTCGGATATTTCCGTAGTCAGGCTCTTGCGACCATTCGGGTTAACCACCGCATCGGTTGTGGTAGCCGGGTAAATGGTTTGGCCACCCTTGGTCAGCTTATATATTTTTGCCATAATAAATCTCCTATATTTTTAGATTAGTAACTGTTTCTTCTTCCTCTTCCGGTGGCAAAGGAGGTACAAAATCACTCAGCACATCTTCATATTCATTATCCGACAATGGGAACGCCTGAATCAAATTATATGCGGCATAATCGGGATAAGATGTTATTTCCACCGTGCTTTCATCGGTTTTCCCGGTAGTCAGTACGATTCCTGTATCTTCAACGGAAACAAGGTTGCAGATGCCATCCTGAAAGTCGGAATCGGATATGAAGTATTCACGTTTGACCTTCAACATACCGGGAGAAAAACAGGGGTTGTCAAAAGCGACAAGCAGGTTGCCGTCTTCCATGCGGCTGCAACCGACATACTCATGCCCGTCAAAGGAGGCTATGAACTTTCCCTTGAACGGATTGAAGTAAGTGAACCGGAAAGGAGTATTCACATCCCCGTTCAAGTTCTTCTCTATGATCTTAAAATCGGACTGATAATTGATTCTCATAACTATAATATTGATGTTACATCGTCTATCTCCTCGGCTGTCAGGTAGCTGGATAAGTCAACACTTCCGCCACCTCCTGTCGTGCCTGTAGGACTCCATTTTCCCTTTGTTTTGCATTGATATATAGGACCTGGTATGGTATCTCCCACGACAGCCCAATCGCCTACAATTGGAGATGGTACAGCAGCTTTCAGTGATTCAAGAGTAGGGAACAACCCCTTGTTGCGGATGCCGTTCTGCTTGACCTTCTCCACTTCGGTAGAAGTCTTGCTGAAGTTGTTGTTAAGACGATCTGCCACCTCACTCCAAGTACCTGTTTTATTTATCGAATTAAGTTCCATATCACTTCACTTTATTTGGGCAACATGTTCTGATCCCATACAATCTCAGAACCTTTAACCATAATTATGCGTCCTCCCATTATCTGGGTCTGATATATATAACCGTCACTTCCTTTTTGCTCGACAACCATACTGTCCGGACGGAAATACAATACATCACTATTGGAAGGATCATTCATAAAAATACGGGGAACCATACCGTTCAATCCATATTGAAGAGATATGTCCAAAAGCGAATTACCATCATCATCATGAATATCAATTGACGGTCTTCCATATTCATCTTCAGGAAATATGGTTATCTCATAACCTGACGGTGAGGAAACCTTCACTTTCCCGACAAATTCAGGATTTCCGTCAGCATCCCATTTAATGTTCCCATTGGCAAGCTGCCCGGAACCATCCTCATTCAACAGTATCTTACCATTGGCTATTTCAACCTTTCCCCGGAAATATCCGCCCAAAGCATAGATATATCCTCTTAAGAACACATCACCGCCATGAGTGGCAACGAAGTTCGCCATGTTCGCCCATTCCGCATCTGTGGGCTGGTAATCAGGATCATTACGGAACCTCATTACAGTCAGAATTGCCTGTTCAAGTTTTCCTCCTGCCCAAAACGCCACATCATCATCGTCATTGTATATGCCGCTAACTCCGGCTGTGACCTTCTGTAACTTGCCATTCTTGTAATTACCCAGTTGAATCATATTGGCCAATATCAGACCACCAAGAATATCCACAGAACCATCCTTGATCGCACTGGCGATATAATTGATTGATTGGAAACCGGCTGTTGCCTTGTCATTGTCAAGAATTGAAGGCTTCCAGTCAGTAGCGATGGTTCCACGCTCTAACTGAAGGTCACAAACGGTTGCGGCACCACTGACAAGAAATATACCACTGCCATTGAAGGTAATCTTATGGGTATATCTCTGATAAGAGGATGTGAGAGGTTGAGAAACACTGAAAGAACCGCACGAAACAGACACAGACGTACCCTTTGCTTTATAACTGATAACATAACTTTCCCCTTTAATTAATGATACAGACTGAGACAAACTACCGATTGATGCAGAATACCCAGAGCCGGCAGCACTATCTGCGGATACGGTAGCCACTCCCGTCCAATATTCCAGTTGCTTGCTAAAAAGTTCGGTATCCGCCGATAACTCGGTAGCGGCAGACAGGTCCTCTGTTTCATAATCTCCAGTAAACCCGGAGTTACGCAACAGATTGACACTTCCGACAGCCGCATTGTCTATCGCATCCTTGGCCTCTTGGGCAAGATCTGCGGCCGCCTGTATCTCATCCGGCAAGCCTTCCATATTCTTCCATCCGGTGGAGCCTTTTTCGATGTGGAACATACCCTTGATATCAACACCTTTATCCTGAGTGTATTCCATGTAAGTGGTCCGGTCCTTGTCGCCAATATATGTATCTCCGTACACCTTCATCCGGGCCTTGCCGGTAGATTTGTCAAAATCAAAAGAAATGACATCTTTCCCGGTCAAGGTAAAATCATTAATACCCTGATACATGATGATGGACGGAGAAACCTCGTTCACCGAAGAGAGAATTATCGCCGCCTGTCTGGTGATATCGGTCTTATGGCCTAATCCCACGATATCATCACCTGCCACCGGAACATCGTTCTCGACATTAGGATCACACACGGTCTTGGACAGGTCTATATAATTCTCACCTACTGCTGTGACCAGCCGCCAGTAATAGCGGTTGCCGACATGATGCGAAATGCCTGTCTTGATATTGCACTCCTGTGCGATGGCGAGAGATCCCGGAGTAAACTGGTTCTCTATCTCAATTCCGTCTTCCTCTTCCTTGAAATAACAACGGTAGACATCATCCAACTCATCCACACGGTTGCATTTCATGCCTGCATGGGAAATCACCTGCTCGCCACCTACATACGTCTTCTTCTTTACTTCAAGCTCGTCAAAAACGGCTTTGACCTTGACATACAGATAATCAACAACAGCCTGTGACATACCGTTCTCAAGTACAGTAATTCCACTACCGTTCTTACCTATCAAAAGACCTTTCAAGAAAGTGATCAGACCGTTGGAGGTGTCGCTATTTATCTTTGAGATAAAATAACGGGATATTCTGCCAAGAATATCTGACACGTTGAGAGAGGCACCCATCCTCTCACCTATGATATCCCCGGCTATCTCTGTAATCGTACTTCTCAAAGCGGAAACATTGGCGGACAACTTATCTGTTAGCTCCACGGATATATCATACAGGCAATTTTTATCCGCCTTACAAGTAAATGAGTTCACATACATGAAGTATTCCTTATCATTATACTTTATGTATATACGCGAGTTCTCATTCAACAGACCAGCTAACATACTGTTTTCTGCAAGGAAGACACGTGAGAAACTTACGGAAAAAGAGAACTTCTCATCATTGTTTTCAGACATATACTTTATCAACGCCTCATCTAATCTCTTCTCGGCGGCAAGCACAAGAGATTTCGGCATTTTAATACCTGTAATCACAAACTTATCCCCAACAGAAGGTTTATAGTTATTTGTGGCATTAGGCATAACAACCCCGAAAGTTGTATTGTCCTTTTTTACAGCAATCCAAACCTCATTTGTAGAAGTGTTTTGTTGGCTTTCTACATATTGGGATGTTTGTGAAGTAACCTTCTGTTCAAAATCTCCTGCCGGCAAGTTCCCGGAAGAATCCACCAATACAGGATTGAATGCCCTTCCCGGTTCATTGTCCTTATAGGTAACTCCTATTTCAAACTCGCAAGCGGCACAATTACCCGTAGTCATATTGATTACAGCCGTACCACCTTCCAAACCTTGTTCGAACAGGTTAAAACCGTAATCCCCATTATATATATGTAATTTTATGTAGAAATAAGAATGTACATACTCATCCGTGCCATTGAATATATTATTCCCTTCTCCTGTTCCTAGTTCGTCACTATCGTTATCATCAAAAGCAATATCCGCAATCTCACCAAATAACTGTCCCGAAGCGTTTGTTACATTTTCTATGGTAGGCTTTATATCGCTGAAATCTACCTTTATCTCTTTTACTTTCTTAGAAGAATATGTATTTTTGAAAAAATAGTAATCATTTGTACCGGGTATTTTATACGTATCGTTAAGTGCATTGTAGAATCTTTCCGCTCCATTTGTTTGTCTATAAATGGAAGGCATAAGGTTTTGCGTGCGTTCTATAGTACCTTTTTCATCATCATTCGGATAGTAGAAAGGAATGTTGTCAGAACTACCAACACCAGTAACGCGATTAACGATCTTATAATTGGCGTTTGTCTTTTTAATTGATACAAGCCCTTTCTTGTACTCGAAGGGAGTAGAAATTACATTCTCTGTATATCCTATGTGACAAACCTTACCTACAAAGTAATAAGGAAGTTCGTATATGGTATATATGGACTGTAACGCTTCTGCAAGGTACACACTGTCAAGAGAAACAAGTTTGCTTTCAGAAGTAATATCTTCATCAATCACTACCGAATATCCGATACCCGATTTTGTCATTGAAGCGTTAAGGCGACCAACAAACTCGTTTATATCCCCCATGAACTTGACGGAAGTGGAATTGGAGTGATACGTGTCTTCTCCGGCTGTCACCACGTCCATGAAATATACGTTCTCCAGCACGATACGTTCTGAAACGAATTGAAGCTCATGCTTGTACATGATACTCTTGTTGTCCTTTGAGGATGTAGGCACTTGGTCAATATAATATTTTTCCCCCCTAAACTCAACAAATTCTTCTCCTGTCCATAGTTCGTCTAAGCATGAAGGATAGTTCAGTGTAGCGGTCAGTGTGGGAGTTCCTGCCATACGTTGTGCCGTATAGGTGTACTCACCTAATTTTGCAGGTATATCAGCATTCGGAAATTTTACTTTACTTCCTTGCGTATCAAGCTTTAAAATATACAGACTTTCCTTTTCCATTTATTCTTTTACCACATCAATTTGTTCCGTAACTCCTTTGTCCTTTTTTTGCTGTTTCTCCAACAGCTTTTGAGCCTCTTCCTTCTCCTTTGCTATACGTTGTTCTTCATCGGGAACGGATTCGGTGTTTTTCTCAATGGCTGTTTTTGTGGAAAGAATGCCGGCTTGCTTCATTGAGATAAGTATGTTGTTATATTCCGTTGCGCTAAATGGTTGCCAAATCTTGAACTTACAGCTAACACGAAGCTTGGCAAATTCTGTAACGGCATTTACGTTCTCGCCTTTTTTCACCAATTCTTTGGCCAATCCCTCCTTGAACAGGCGCATCATCTTGTCTGCAAAATTCTGCCATTCAATCACGCCTTGCTGAGCGTTTTTCAAGTCCAAGTCGCGGGTCAATGTGATAGCCAACCCGCTAATATCGCCACTTGACTTTACATCTTTCGGCAAAAGGAAAGTGCAGGAGGTATTTATCTGTATCTTCTCAAACAAATCTTGCAGACTGTCAAGCATCCCTTGCGGACTTGGAGGCGCTTTGAACTCCGCACTTCCGTTACCGTCCATTGACTTGTCCTGCAAAATGATACTCCCGGCAAGTTTCTTTGTCGTTTCTGACAAATTGCCTTTGATATACAGAATACCCCAGCCGTTCCGTTTCTGAATGACAAAGAAAATGTTGTAGATAATCTCGTAAATCTCGATAAGGCTCTGACCGTTGTTCCACGCCACATTACCGCGTTTGGTACACAATGGTATCTCGCTGAAACCGTGCAATATAGGACGTTCTCTTACAAAACCGTCATCGCCTGCTTCTTCACCGTCTATCGGTGTGTGCATACGGTACATATAGGTATCATCGTAACTGTCAATGTATTCCACACCGTCCGCATCGGCATAATAGACACTTTCAAGAAGCCTGTCACCGTTGTTGTCATTGTGTGATATGATTACGTAACCATCTTCATAACTTATCAGGCGGCATTTGATACGTCCTTTATAGTCATAGTAAAACAGAAGTCCTGCATCGCCTGTCGCAAGTTGCGAACGGACTGCCTTTGTACGCCATCCATCCATATTCCTGTCTACCCAATACTCCTTGATTGTGGAATAGTTGGCTTTATCTTTCTCGGAAGGAGTGCCACCTCTCAAAGATAGTGTACAGGGATTTCCGCACAGGTATATTACGTGGCTCGCCAGTATCTGTTCTTGGAAAGCCAATGCTGTGCGCTGGAACTTGATTTCCTTATACCCCCCATCTTCTAACTTCACGCAAATGCTCGGCAAGTTTTGATCAAATAATACCTCATGGCTCATCGGGTCAAGTTCTTTCAGAAACTTTTCCTGCGAAACGATATTCTTTTTTACATTCGGAAGCCTTGCCGTGCGTGTATCGGTAATGGCTGCGGACTGACCGTCGGAATAGTCGTTTGTAGAGCAAGTGTCACTTCCTCTGAAAAACGGTTTCTTCTGCAACAAGGCATTTACGTTCCGCAATAGATATGTTTTTTTCTCTTCCCGTGTCATTTTTCCGCATCAATTAGGTTGTAATACTTCATGCAGGCTTCCTTGCTCGGCATTGCAGAACACTCTCTCGAAGTCCATTTGCAGATAATGTCGTGCTTCTGCGGAACAACGATTATTCGCTTCTGCCCCTCTTCCTCTTCAATATTGAATTTATCGTTCAGCTTCACGCGTGCATCCAACACGACCTTACTTGCTTTGATAAAAGTGTCTGAATCTCCACTTGTTTTCGCATCGTCAGCAATCTGTTTCATCTCCGATATTTCTTTCAGCAATGCTTCTCGGTTCTCATCTTTAGATATGGTAGTGATAGCACCGATGCCGAAAGGTTTCAGTTTCTCGGCAAGCATGGATAACACCTTGTTTGAAGGCTTTTCATCTTCTTGGTAAGCAACCTTTACGGCAAGAGCCTTATCTACGAAAGAATCACACATTACCAAATAGGCAACATCTCTTACCCTTGCTTCAATTCCTTCTGTTTTAAGGGAATTGAGAATATCCTTTATGTCGTTATAGCTTATCATATCCTAATGGTACTTATTTGCGAGATTACACCAGCAATCTCGTTGGGGTCTCCACTCCCCCTCTATTGACTACTTGCGAGATGCTTTCGCCAACTACTTTTCTTAAAATCCCTATCGCTCCGTTTAGATCAGCATTCAGGATTTTACCTGTACTGCTACGGAATAGACCTCTTTGTATGCGCTTACCTAAATATGTTTCATGTTGACACATCTCTTCGCCTGCGTAGTGGTCTATTTTGGAAGTATAACTTTCTTCGGTTATTACGACCTTAATTCCCACTTCTTCGGACTTGTACTGTATCTGAGAGATTAGCTTTTCAAATGGGATGCTGACAAAGTTTTGATTGTTACGTTTCCCCATATTTATTTGCTGCTTCCAATCTTTGTTATTACCTATTACAATAGTATCAATATGATTATCAATACAATAGTTTACAATAAATCGGGAAGTCTTGTGCATATAGTCATTCACTTTACAATTCCGCTTTAGTGTTAGTTTCCCTATTCGCCTACTTGTACCTTTCCCTCCAATGAAACTCATTAACTTAGTTTTCCTCTTGTTGAAGTATTGGTTTATGGATTTCAATATTCTGCCATTTATGATAAAGCTCTTATGACATAGCGAATCATAGGAAGTTGCAAGGTTGTTCAATCCCAAGTCAATACTTAAATAAGAGTTTGGTTCAAGTCCGGTGGTTTCAATACTTTCTTTTTCATATACTACTTCTATGATATGGCAACTACATTGCGGGATAATGCGAACCTGACGCAAATTAGTTACTTTTGTTCTTAACGGTTGTATGTTTACTTTCTTCGGAAAGTGAATGTATCCGTCCTTCAACTTGCATTGCTGATAGGTGAATACGACTATATTTCGTCCTTTCGTCTTATGTTTATACTTCGGAGGTTTCGGTTTACCATTAAGCTTGTCCTTGCATTTACATAGTTTAAAAAACGACTTCCAATTCTTGAATAGAAGAGCAACAACCTGTTGACTGGTCTTCGCAGGAAGAGATGTATAATCCATTTGTTTTTCCTTTGCAAGTAAAGCTGTCAATCCGTATTCAGGAAGCAACTTACCACTCTTCGTAAACTCCTGACGAATCATATAGTTTGCGTAGTTGTACAAATTCTTGGATAGGAAACAAAGCCTGTCCAAGTACTTGTTACCAATGATAATATGTCGTTCTACTCGCTGCATATACATATATAATTATTATGTTCTGTGAGGCATATAAGTGCCATCCTAATACCATAAATGTTCATCGTAAATACTTCCTTCTGTCTGTGCATGGAACGCTTGTTTGGTTTCTTCTTCGTGATTGTAATACCCTGCTTGAATCTCATTCCCGTATTCAATGTTAGCGCACGGAAGCATTCTCATAGCGCATGGGTCTAACAAGTCCATCGATCTGCCTTTCCCCAACATCTGATTCATTTTCTTCTTGTTCCAAAGCCGTTTCTTTCCGCTCTGCATATCATCAAACCGTACAACAGAGCATTCTTCCATAAACTCGTTCTCAACCGTCACTTTGTATTTCAGGTTCTGGTGAGTGTATGTCTGTACGGCAAGTTTATTGTCAAAGGTTAGATTACCTTCCTCGATCATCTTGCATAATCTGATATAGCACATATCCTTTACTGTCATTGCGGTAAGTTGGTAAAGCCCGAAAGGTTTATTTAGTGAGATATAAGGTACTGCATCGGGAATGTAATCATTAAAATACCGTCCGGCAGTCGCGTCAAAAATGATATGGCTTTCGGCTGTTCCATGCTCAAATGCAAATGTCTTCACTGCCATAGCGTTTTCTCTCGGAGTGGACTTGCTAAGAATGAGAATGTCGTATGCGTGAAATCCATCCCATGCAAGTGCAACAAGGTTGTCTGTACCATAATCCGCCAAATCCACGGTAATCCATTTGTCACCGTTCACGGCTGGGTTGTTGTTGAATACGCCTTGCGCGGAAGTGGATGGAATAGGTATCTTTTCGTTTTCTTCGGGGTCAACGTTGAAGTTTCCCTCAATGATAGCTTGTGCCATTTTACCGCCCGAAGCGGCAACAGAGCCTATGTAATTAGGATTATTTTCAAGCATAGCCCTATTTTCAGATAGCTTACCTTGATAGAATACGAATGACTTAATCATATTCGTATAGTCAAAATCACCTCCAATACGGGCAAGTTTTCTATCAATATCTATCTTACACTTAGCATAAACTTCTTCTTTGGAATCACCCCAAACCACATCATCAACAGTAGAACCGTTAACATAGAAGTATCTCACTTTCCCGTTTCTATCCGGCATAATAAAACCGTCAACCCCAATGTACCAATCCAAGAACTTTCTCGTCCAATGGCTACGTTTCGGGTTAAGGGTAGCAAAGAACTTTCCCGTAAACGTCTTTGAACGTCCACGGTTACGGGTCTGCACATAGCTGAATGCTTCCCAAGACATTTCGGTAATCTCATCAATACATATCGCATCAATCTGTTTACCTTTCCATTGCTCACGCATTTTGTCAAGATTAGTATCATCTATATAGGTCAAGTCGCAATATGCACCACTTGGGAATGATATGCGAGGGCTATCGGCAGTCTTTACAGAACAATAGTCACCGAATATAGCCTTGAATGTATCTACGAATGAACCTCCCGTCTTTTGCGACTGCAAAGACCTACGTGTAATAACTGCACGGAAATCCCCATCTGTCATTAACGGTTCTGCAAGAGCAAGGACAAGAGCAAAGGAATTGTGAGTAACAATGAAATCTTTAGTCGCATACAGTCCATGTTGGTTACTTACGGTTATACATCTACCAATTTTTCGTCCTATTGGCTCGATTGATTTGATAGATTTAGTCATTTCTCTAACCCTGTCATGTAGTCTTGAAGCCTTATTTTTTACGGTTACTATTTCCTTGGGATTTTTACATGATATTCTAAGTCTATATAAATCTTTTCCAATATGGGTTTCCCCATCAGATGTTTTATATCTTCTGTTTGTTTGCACATGTTTAGATACCCAATACCCAAGCGACCTTGCAACAAAAGCTACATCATTAGCAAGCTTTTCGCTAATTGTGTAGTATGAAATTCTGCCACGTTCATCAACGCTTCCATCAGAATCAATAAGGCCTCTCATTAGTTCTTTACGTTCCTCAACTGGAGCGTATTTATATGAATCAGGTATGAACTTATCTATTGATGTTTTTCCTGAAAGACCTATATGTGATATTGAATCACGTACTACTTTATTGTATATATGATATGTTTTGCATCCGCTTCTTTCTTCAAAATGCGACATATCAAATCCTAATTTAGAAAGCCTGATTGCTATTTCGTCAAATGGAGTAGTAAGAGATACCTTATGTAACTCATTGATGTAAAAATTAGACATACATCCATTTCCAATCATATTGCCGACAAAATAAGGATGCAGTGGCCTATCACAATCTTGCGACATTGATTCAGAAAACGATATGGCTTCTGTAATAGGTATTCCATACATTAACTTCCGCTTTCTGTTTGCATTATCTTGGTAGTCATTAAATATGGTAATAGCTTCTTTTAACTTCCATTCACCACCGCTCTTCTTTACTTTCCAAAGATGCCCCTCTGAGCAATCCACATAAGTTCCATCGTCAAAAGTCAATCTATAAAACTCATGTTCTTCTATTGGATGTAGTTGAGCAATAGATTGAGAACCTCCCGTAGTTGGGTCTGAAATAACATCTCCAACTTTTAAATCACCTACTTTTCTCAATCCATAAGGAGTTATAACACAGTCTGTTAATAGCGTCATTTTGCCTCCACCGAGGTTGCCTCCGCCGAACACCACATCCACGCACGATGATGCAAACTGCATTTGGAATCCTTCTTGCGGCTTGATTACGACTTCTCTATGTATTTCTTGCTCTTTCATCAAAAGCAAAAATACCTCTTAATAATAAGGTAATATATACTTAAACCAATGTCTATTTATCATAGTGATAAATACAGTGATTTTTTTATAGTTATACCTTTTTATTAAAGCATTACTTTCGCATATAATCATTATAAAACATATAGTGTATGAAGTTTACGAAAGAGCAATTTTCAGAAGCACTGAAAGTGAAACTCACCAACAACGGCAAGAAAAACTTAGCTATGAGTGAGAGAAGTTTCAACGGCAAAGTAGAAAGAATCTACAAGCGGTTGGAGAAAACGAGTGATAAGGACGAGTTGGAACTGGATGATGTTGTTGCCGACTACTTGGATGACTTACAAGAGGACGATAACAACATACGAAATGACAACTCAAAATTTATAAAAGAGTGGGAAAAGAATCATCCGAACAAGGACGATAGAAGTGATAAAAAGGATGACAAAGGAGACGAAAGCAAACTGGATAAGTTGCTCAAAGAACTCCAAGATTTGAAATCAGAGCGTGAGGAAGAGAAAAAGGTAAAAGCTATCTCAGACAAACGCAATCAACTCAAATTAGCCTTAAAAGGGAAAGAAGTCAAGAACGAGGATTGGATTAACGACCAACTCGAATTGATTCACATCGATTCTGAAACAGATGTTGATGCTCTCACAGAAAGACTGGTCAAGAGCTACAATAAGTTTAATGCTAACACTCCACCCGACATCACTCCAGGCGGCACGGGAGGCGGTAAGGAAAAGACCGATGACTTTGCCGATGTGGTTGCTGTCGTAAAGAAGCAATCGCACAGAGAAGAAAAGTAATAATCATTTAAACCAAAAAGAAAATGTCAGATTTCTATCAGCAAATCCTATTGAACAGTGGCTACCTTCCCGGTAGAGCATTGGTTCAGGCTCGCGGAAGCATTGGTGGTCATCGCTATGTCTTCGTGAAGTTACAGATGAGCGGGAAGGACGCACTTGTATTTCCTACCAGTGGTGGAATTGTTAAAAACCCATTCAAAGGTAATGCAAGAGCTTTTGCCGGAACGCTCGCTGAATATATTCCCAGTAATGGTTCTAATGGAAGCGAAATACGTATCCTAAAATCGTATGCAGTTGCAAAAGCTACAACTGGATCTACAGACACAGATATTTACCTGAAAAGAGACGGATATTCTCTTATCCCATTTGTAGGAGATATCCTTATGGTAGCACCTTCTACATTGACAGGAAAAGGCACAGCGGTAACAGTTACAGCCGTTGAAAAAGCAACTGACGAAACGGCTGGCGATGTTTGGAAAGTTACATTGAGCGCAACCCTCGGATCATTAACAACTTCATCTGTTCTTGTCGAAGCGAAAGAAGTAGGCTCTAGTAAAGAAGCTATGGTTACTAATCCTAACTCATACCTTCCCTGCGACTTTGATTTTGTTTTTGACCCGGCTGCATCCGAAGATGATTTCGATGGTGCAAGATACCTTATCACTCCTGCATTGGCATTAGGAGATGTATTCCTCTACGAAGACCGTATGCAACCTCTTTCGGCTGCATTAAAAGCTTTGAACAAGAGCAAGGTTAAGGGTTGGTTTAACATTTAAAATTGACGAAACTATGCCTAAATTTGATTTTAATAACAGCAGATATGCAAGATTCTTTTCAGACAAGACCAATCAACGTTTCTTGCAATCCTTTGTCAATACAGAAGGTCTGCTATACACTAATTATGGTTGGTACAAGACTCAAGGTGTAAAAGCTGGTGCTCCCACACCTACCGCTCCTAATGGCATCGCTACTTTTTCTGTGAAAGGACGTGACTTGAAAGCCGCTCCTTTGATGGATTTGCGTGCACCTCTTGGTGACAGTAATCAAATGGATAAGGAAGGCCTGTACTGGTACACCGCATCCATCCCTGATTTTATCGCTCCCGGTTTCGTTGAAACAGCTATGGAACGTGAAGCAAAAGAACAACAGTTTGAGTTGTTTGGAAACGATGCCGATTTGGTAGCCGCTTGGGTACATACATTACAGTCCCAACTTGATAGTGCGGACGCAACCATGAACTTCATGACTGCACAGTTAATGTCTAAAGGTCATATTGACTACCGAAATATCGCACGTGGCGTTCAAGCTCCGTTGCATAAGGCTGATATACCAACAGAGAACTTTACTAAAGCTGGCACAGTAGTTTGGACAGACGAAAAATGTAAGATTCTCAGTCAAATGGCGGAAAAGGAGAAAAAATATCGTGAAAAATGGGGGTATGAAGGTGCAATGGTATGGCAGGTTACACGCAAGATGTTTTACGAAGTAATGCTGCAAAATGCCGAAGTTAAGGAATTGATTGAAAGTTTCAAGAAAAATCCTTTAGCTTACATCGCAACAACCGCTACTGCGCCTACTACACGTGAATTGTTCTTAGCAGCTTTCCGTGATTATCCCGGTGTATCTCCAATTGAAATTGTAGAAGAGCGTGAGCGTAATCTTACCAATACCGGAGACACATTCGTGCAAGGTTGGGATGATAAGATTGCAGTTCTCCGTCCTGCCGGATATGCTTGTGAGTTTGAATACACCAATAACTTAGACAAACAGATGTTTGACAAATATGGTTCAAGCGTAATAACCAAGATTTTTGCTCAGGCCAACGATGGTCTCTGCACGATTGTGAATACAACGACAAACAACGGGCTGTATAAGGAATGGCATACTGATGTAATGATGTCAGCTTGTCCTGCACTGAAAACATTCCGTAATCACGTAATTGTAGACACAAGTCAGGCAGACGATTAAATGTACAACACATTGCGTAGTAGTTATGGAAAAATCATTTGACCCGATAGCATACCTCAATGGGCTTACGAGATTTGTCTTTGAAGATGATGCGCTTGAAAATATCGCATACGAAAACGGTTTGATGTTTATTTCAGACCGTTCCGAAATAGATGAATGCACTAAAGACCATTGCCTTATCGCACTGTACGAGCTTGTCATTAACGGTCCGTGGTCTGTGGCTTCATCATCACTCCAACATGGCAGTTACAGACAGGACATAGGTAGTGAGACGGTAACGGCTGCCATAATCCAAAACTTGAAAGACCGTCTGAAAGCACTGTACAAAAAGTATGGTGAAGAAGAAGCGTTGAAAAGCATGGATTCGGGTAGTATGAGTTGGGTCAATGAAAATTCATTAGATGTATAGTTTATGCGTCTCAAAAGAAAAGCAATAGCAGAATACCCGTTTCATGGCACATTCTACACCGTGATAACGAATAAGCCGGAAGACGGAAACCTTCTCGGTGACGGTGACTTGCTTGGAAATGAAAAAACGGATAGTTCTCCCGAAGTTCCCACTACGGGAGAGACCATCCTTCTTGAAACTGAATGTGACATACAGCAGGTTGCAAAGCTGATTAATTCTGGTACTATCATGGCTGACTATAAAGTATTTTTCCCGTGCAAAGTTGGTGAGAAGCTACCTATACGTTTCAATACCAATTTTAAATGCAAGGATTATGCAATACCAATCCAAGGCAGGGTTATAGGGCTTGAATATAGTCAACTTGGTGGTTGCTCGGTTGATATTAAAATGAGCGAGGTGTAGGCTATGGCAAAGAAAGATCGTATATCAGAACTTGTAAAACTTCTCTCACATGAGGGGCAGAAGATTGTGGATAGCCAGTTGCAGAACAAAGAATATACGCACCGTTCTCACAACCTGCATGACAGTTACGGATGGGGAGTATATGTAAACCGAAAGTTGGTTGCAAGCGGTTTCCCGGCTATTCAAGCTATGAAAGGTAAGAAATGGTATGGTGAAACGATTAAAGGTCGTGAAGCGATTACAGATTTTCTGCGAAACAAGTATAGACCGCATGACGGTATAGACTTGGTAGTAGCTGTGGCAATGCCATACGGTGAAATAGTCGAAGACAAGTACAAGTATGAGGTGATAGCAACGGCAAGGGATGACGTTAAAAGACTTGCTTCAAAGTTTAAGAATGCGAATTTCGGGATTATAAGTCACGGTAGTTATTGATTATGGATAGCAAATATAAGACAACATCGAAAGTGGAGAACTTCTTTTCCATGCTGCTGACAAAAGCGACTATATCCGATAACCTGTTTATCGGGAATATGCCTGCCACTGTTGAAAGCGACTGGAAAGAAATGGTGCTTGTTGATGTGCTTTCCATGAAAGATTACGGAGCTTATGCCAAAGGTTCTGCCAACGTGTTCTTGTACGCAAAATCAGTTGACAGTCACGGCACAAAACCCGTGAAGGAGCTGTACAAAATGGAACTTGCGCTTGATAAGGCTATTGAATCATGCAAAGACCCCCATTATGTGATTGATGTAAATTTCCGTGATGCAGATTATGACCAAAATAGGAACTACTACTACAACGTGATAAATATAGAAGTGACAATAAGGTAAACAGATTATTAACAGGATAACATTTTTTAATTATGGCAGTAAACAAGACTGGCGCAAAAGCCAAAAAATTCATCAAGCCTTCTTACATCGTGGCAACTCTGTTCACTGGCTCTGAACAAGACGATGTGCCAAAGGGTGACTCTTATATCCTTGAAGATGTAGTTGAGGATACCACTTCAATTGCTCAAGACGATAACGATGTAAACGACATCGAGTGTGAAACTTCCGACAGCCCCATTCTTTCCATCGTGAAGCTTGGCAAATACCAGTTTACAGCTGAGGTTGCAGATACACAAAAAGACCTATTGGTCGCTCTCATGGGATTTACGGCAGGAACTACTGTCTCTACTAAATACTTTGCTCCGGCTCAATACAAGAAGTTGTATGCAAAGATTGATGTAGTGTTTGAGGAAGGGGAAACGATGATTGCATTTGTGGTTCCTAAAGTCCAACTTAACTCAAAACTAATGCTTGAATCTTTGAACTCTAATGTGGGTCGTATCAACCTTGCAGGAACAGCGTATGATGCAAATGTCGCCGATGGAGATAGAACTATCAGAACGCCGTTTTATGTAGATTCAGCTTATATTTTACCCAAATAAAACTTGTTCATAATAGATAACTAGAGTATTTACAGGGCGGTAGGCTGACATGCCGCCGCCCTTCATGCTTATAATCATGGCAGTTTATAGAGCAAAGAAAAAAGATACACAACCAAAGAAAAACGCTGTAACAGCTCATACTCCTGTATCCAATGAATCAATGGAACGTTTGGCAAGGATAATGAACGACAGCCCAAGCATTATGAAACTCCACGATACGGAATGGTGTATCACAGGATTAAAGCCCGGTGTTCAATGGCTCATAGCCGAACAAGCGTGCCGGATCGTCAAAGGAGAGAAAATGAGCATGGGAGATGTTATCAAGGAGTTTGCAGTAAATCTACCAGCAGTGGCACATGTAATAACGCTTGCACTTCTCAATGACAAGGACAGGATATTCTCTGATTATGAGAAAAAAGAACTTTCAGATGACTACCACAAAGTCTATGACCTTCTAATGTGGGGGGAATACGACATAAAGGACTGGGCATTATTGCTCGGTGAAATCCTTAACCTCATAAGCACGGATTTTTTTTTCGAGAGTATCAATGTGATTCAGACCGTGAGGGAGATGACACTGGCGAGGAAGATGAAGAAAACGGAACAAAGCTAATAATATCCCGTACCGAATGGGGGCAAATGATTGATTTTCTGCGCTCCAACACTTGGTGCTCTCGTGAAGAATATTTATGGGGAATGACGGTTGGACAGGTCCGGTTAAGCTCGTTTGATTTTTCCCATGTAGAATACGGAAACAAGGACAAGAAAAAGAAGAAGGTCAGCAAAATAGGAAGTGTTGACGATTTGAAGAACTTGAATGATTTGGGTATGCCCATAATTAATAAAAAAGGATAACGATATGGCAAATAACGAAGCAGGAGCTTTCCTCAACATAACCCCTGATGTATTAAAGAAGTTGGATAGTTTCGATGAGAAGCTGGAGAAGATAGAGAAACATGCACATACGGCTGCGGATGCGTTGAAAAACGGGTTTGGCAGTGTGGTAGTAGATACTTCCAAATTGGAGAGCGCAATCACTTCGTTAGCCAATAAGATAGGTGCGCTGAACACGGCAAGCAATTCAGTCGGAAACATAGGTACAGCCGCACAAGGCTCTGCAAGGGGTGTTTCTTCCATGAACGAAAGCCTTTCACGTGCGGCGGACTTAACCAATAAGATTTGGGGAGGTAAGTTTGGGAAAGCAGAGATTGGTAATTTAAATATAGCGCAGTTAAAAGAGGGTATTTCAGACTTAAAAAGATACCTTGAAAACACAAAGGCTTTAACTCAATACGGACAGAAAGGTATCGTTGAAGCCATGCGTTATATGAAAATGCAATTGGATTATCAACGCCAAACCGATGAACAAAGGGCGCAATCGGCTGAAAAGGCGGCACAACGCAAAGAAGCAGCCGACAGACGTGCTTACAAGGCTGGGGCAGACTTGGCAAAAGCGCAAAACTACAAACAGAATACAACCGCACAGGGTGCGCTTGACTTTTCTAAAACAGCAAATACACTTCAACGGCAAATCACGGCAATAGAGTACCTAAAAAAAGCTCGTTTATCTTTGAATACTACCGATGCCAACTATAAAAGCACGCTCAATCAGATAAACCAAGCCATCGCAAAACACAACCAAGCGTTGACTGATGCAGGTATTAAATCACAGCAGCTTGCTACACGTCATCGCAACCTAATGGATACAGCCGGGCAATTAAGCCGTCAGCTTGCCTTGGTGTTCTCCGTGTCACAGATTGAAGGTTATATCAGCAAGTTGGCAAATGTACGTGGAGAATTTGAATTACAGCAACGTTCCTTGGAAGCCATTTTACAGAATAAGGCGCAAGCGGACCAGATATTCAACAAGACCGTCCAACTTGCTGTAAAATCGCCATTCCAAATTAAGGAACTGGTTACATTCACAAAACAGCTTGCAGCATACCGTATTGAATCGGATAAGTTATATGACACGACAAAACGACTTGCCGATGTATCCGCTGGTTTAGGTGTTGATATGGGCAGACTTATTCTTGCTTATGGGCAGGTGAAGGCGGCTGCATACTTACGTGGTACGGAAGTAAGGCAGTTTACGGAAGCTGGTATCAACTTGTACGGTGAACTTCAACGCTATTTCCAAGAGGTGAAAGGTGAAGCGTACACCACCGCACAAATTGTGGATATGATTTCCAAGCGCAAGGTCACGTTTGAGGATATTGAAAACATTTTCACACGCATCACCGACAAAGGAGGCATTTTTTACAATATGCAGGAAATTCAAGCCGAAACTTTGCGGGGTAAAATTTCCAACTTGAAGGACAGCATCGACGTGATGCTCAACTCTATCGGGAAAGACAATGAAGGCGTATTGAAAGGTTCGATAGATGCGGTAAAATATTTGATTGACAACTGGGAGATACTTGCGGAAGTATTACAAGGAGTTGCAGCGGCATTTGTAATCATGAAGATAGAATCCATAAAAACAAGCAAGAACTTGATTGAAATGGCTTTCTCAATGAATATTATCAGCAGCAATTCCGTGAAATCTCTTAAAATGACAGAGCTTTTAAGCCTTGGTTTTAGAAAGGCTGGAATCGCATTGAGAGCATTTGGCGCAGCTTTCATGTCTAATATATGGCTTATAGCTCTCGCAGCTTTGGCGAAAGGAGTTATGGAAATGATTGGCAACTACAATGAATACAACAAATCATTGGAGGAAAACACAAAGCGTTACAATGAGAATATGCAACCTGTAAACGCACTTATCGCCAAATACAATGAACTTTCCGAAGCGGCTGAAAAAGCGAAGAAATCACAAGAGAAGAATTTCGATTCTGTAAAGAACAGGAAAGAACGTGAAGAAGCTGTCGTTCAACTTGCGGCAAAGTTTAGGGAGTTCAATATAGACAAGCAGATAGGTGATGTAACCAAACTTGATGACAAGCAACTCACAGAAGCATTTGACAAGCTGAAAAAAGAATACAGAGAATTACAAGACTATATACTTGGGTTTGCAAACGCATATACAGAAGTAAACAACAGGACTACATGGAATCCTGCTAATTGGCAAGATAGGCTTGAAGGTGATTCAAAAGACCTTCAAAATGCTGGTGACGAAATGCTTAAATATTCAAGCAGGGTATCGCAGATGCTTGACATTGTAGGCTCTAAATACGATACGTTAAATTCAAAACTTAGATCCTATTACAATGAAGTAAAAAACGGACCCGATACGAGCAAGAATGAATCGCAAGTTGAATGGATTAACAGGGCGTATGATGCTTTGGTAAAGATTAGCCGTGAGTCGCAAGTAGTAAGCAAGGAATTTTCATCAAACAAATTCAGCTTGTTTGATATTAGAGGAAGTTTGAACGACTTCTATTCTCAAAGGAATGAATTTTTTAAAGAAGTTGACAGGCTTGGAGTTGAATTGGAGAGTATGAGTTTGAAAGACCCTGTTCTTTTATCAATAGCGTTAGACCAACACGCAATACAGCTTGGGTGGACTGAACTTCAAAAGAATTTAGCAAGGCAAAGGCTTAAACTTCCACTTATACCCGAATTAAAAGTAGATGACAATAAGACAAAAGGAAAAGATGTTGACCCGAAACTTCAACGTGACATATTAGCAGAGCGCATATCCCTCATCAAAGAACTGAACAAGGAATACGAGAAGCTGAATAAGGTAATGGGCAGCGATAAGGCAGCTAAAACAGTCATGGAACGCTACGCATCCCAATTGAAAGATGTTCAGATGCCTAAAAATATCATAGGGGAAGCATTCTTGCCTAATAAGGAAAATACGGCAAAGGCTTTGCAGGAACTTGCAAAGATTATTACTGACTTTAGGAAGAAGATAGGAGCACAAAAAGATGCTAATGTCTTGTTTGACGAAAAGGATGCAGATGATTTTAAAAAACAGCTAGACAAAACTAAAGATAACATTGAATCCATGTTCAACGGATTGGACTTGCACCAAAAGCTGAAAGATGCAGGGCTTTCAGAATCGGAGGTACAAGCTTTATTCCCCGGACTTGCAAAGACTTTGGATGAAGTAGAAAGAGGAATACACGAAAAGTTCAATGCCTTGCGTGATGATAACGGACAGCTTGGAAAAACTGAGCAAAAGGATTATGAAGATGCACTTAATAAGCTCAACCAGCAGCGTATAAAGGACAGTCAAGACCTTGTTATCGAACTGACTAAGAATTACAAATCACAACTCACGGATCGGTTACAACTTGACAGATGGTATTATGAGGAAAGAGCTAAAATACAAAGAGCTAAACTAACCGATGAACAAAAAACGCTGTATGAATCCAACCTTACAAGTCAGTACAACAAGAAGTCTGACGAGAATACATGGAAACAATTCCAAAATTCGGATATGTATATCTCAATGTTCGAGAACATTGAAGGTGCATCCACACGTATGCTCACAGCAATGCGTGACAAACTTATGAGTTTGCGTGAGAATCTGAAGGATCTTCCGGCTGACCAACTGAAAGCAATCATCAATCAACAAGAGAAAATTGATGAAATGATTGCTAAAAAAAATCCCTTCATCGGTCTTACTTCGGGAGTGAAAGAGTATATTCAGTTCCTAAAAGAGAGAAAGGAACTTGAAGAGGAAAACATAAGAGCCAACAATGCGGTTGACTATTATACAAGCCTGAGCAACGAACAATCGAAAATTGTCGAACAGAAACGGCAAGAATATAATGCGGCAGTAGCAACGTCTGGCATTCTTTCTAAAGAAGCCAGACAATTGTCAGTTCAGCTCGAAACAGAAAAATCCAAACTTGATATAATACTAAAGCAACTTACCGCTGAAAAGAAAATATCAAAAGAAACCGCCGAACAAATCAGGAATGGGCAAAATCTAGGCGACACTCTGAAAAATAAAATCGGAGAATCAGGAAGGATCTTTTCAGAATTCTCATCCGCATTGCCACAAATTGCCAGTGACCTTGAAAATGTTTTCGGCTCAATGTCTGATGGTACAAAAGACGTTATCAACCGCACGGCAGAAGCGGCAGGAGGTATAGCACAAATAGCAACAGGAATAGCACAAGGTCCGGTTGGATATCTTCAAGCGGCAATGGGCTTGGCAAAAACAGTAAGTGCCTTGTTCGGATCGGATGATGCAAGACTGCAAAAAGAAATAGAAGGACATGAAAGAAAGATAAAGAAGCTGGAACGTGAATACGACAAGCTAAAAGAGAGTATAGACAATGTATGGGATATAACAAAGCTACAAGAATATGGGAATGAACTTGATGAGAACATAAACAAACAGATAGTATCTCTCAATGCCATGATAGCCGCCGAAAGAGACAAGAAAGATACTGACTGGGATAAAATAAACGAATGGCAGGAACAGATTGAAGATCTTAGGGATACTTTGGCTGACAGTGCTAATGACATGATAGCAGAACTTGGCGGTGTAGGCTCCGATGAAAATTTCAAAACATTGGCTGAGAATTTTGCATCGGCATGGTTGGAAGCGTTTCAAGAAACAGGGGATGGCTTGTCTGGACTTCAAGAAAGTTTTGATGATTTTATGGAAAACTATGTAAAACAACAGATACTTCTAAGATTATCTGACAAGTTCTTAAAACCTATGTTTGACGAATTTGACAGCCTAATTGCAACAAGAACAGATATGGAGCAAGAGGATCAAGAAAGGTATTTTGAACTTCAAGCCCAAATAACCAGGCTAAGAAACACAGCCAATAATTCGGTTATAAAAAGTGTCGCAAAAAAAGCGAATGCCGCTGCTGATGAGATAGAGAATAGTGAGGAATATAAAAGACTTCAAAAGGCATATACGGATTTTTTAAAGCCGAATGATATTAATACCGAAGCCATCAAAGACTGGTCTGACAAGATGAAGGAAGTGTTTGGTGAATATAACGAGGCGGCAGAAGAAATTTTTAACCAAATAGGATGGGAACCCGGAGGTAAAGCAAATTTATCCGCTCTCCAACAAGGAATACAAGGTATAACAGAGACTACCGCCGAGGCGCTTGAGGCATTACTAAACTCTATCAGGTTCTTTGTAAGCCAGCAAACTACTGACATAACAGCTATCAGAAATCTGTTAGACGCTCGATATAGTTTGGAATCACAAGCTGAAACAAACCCCATGCTAATTGAATTGAAAGCGCAGACGGGATATTTGGAGATTATTTCAGATAGAATAGACCGTGTATTCGCGCCAAATTCAAATTCAAGGGGAGCAGGACTAAGAGTATTCATAAGTGACTAACTTTAATCTATAAAAAGAGTAAGTAATGAAAGACGTAATTTACAATTTTATTAATGAGCACATGATAATACACATTGTACTGATAGCCTTGTGTATCGCAGTCACTATCGGCGCAATGTTCGTGGATCTGGTCTCAGGAATAATGAAGGCAAAACAACGGGGAGAGGCAAGAACATCCACGGGGTATAAGAAAACAGCCGTCAAGGCGAAGAAGTATTTCACTCCATTTATAGAGTTGTGCTTCATTGATCTGTTGTGCTGTGTGGTTATCCCCTTTCCTGTTTTTTCAATGATTTGGACAGGTTACTGCATTTTCTGTGAGTTTAAATCAGTTCGTGAAAAATCATGGGAAAAAGCGGAGTTGCGCAAAGCAGAAAAAACAATGAGTGTGATTATCGAGAACAAGGATGATATTGCCAAGATCATGGCTCAGATATTGTTTGATAATGAAAAAGAAAAGGAGGGAAAGAGAAATGGCTGACGTAAGAAAACTTGCACCGTTTATCCTGAAGTGGGAAGGCGGTTTTATAAATGACCCTGACGATTTAGGAGGAGCTACCAATATGGGCGTAACCATCGGAACTTATGAAACGTATTGCCGGAAGAAAGGCTATCCCAAGCCTACGGTTGAAAGATTGAAAAACATCACGAAAGAAGAATGGACGGAGATTTTGAAAACCATGTACTGGAACAGATGGAAAGCTGACGAAATTAAATCGCAATCCGTGGCGAATATTCTTGTGGATTTTGTATGGGCTTCTGGGGCACATGGTATTAAAGTACCGCAAGATTTGGTTGGTGTGATTCCTGATGGCATTGTCGGACCTAAGACACTTGCCGCAGTTAATTCCCGTAATCCGCGTGAACTGTTTGACCAGATCAAGATTGCACGGTTTGATTTCATCGAGGATATATGCCGGAAACGCCCAGCAAACAACAAGTTCAAACGTGGTTGGATGAACCGTATCAACGATATAAAATTTGAGGGATGAGACAAAGGGTCTATATATGGATTGCAGTAGGGATAGCATTGCTATTGCTATTTGGGTCATGCCGGAGTATAAGGTATGTCCCGGTGGAAACAATAAGGACTGACAGTCTTTATCTTACCGTACATGAACGTGATTCCATCCACATTAAGGATTCTGTCTATGTAAAAGAGAAAGGCGATTCAGTATTAGTTGACAAGTGGCATATAGTCTACCGTGACAGGACAATTCGCGATACAACCTATATAGAGAAGGAGAAAGAGTTAGAAGTTCCCTACCCTGTGGAGAAGGAATTAACATGGTGGCAGAAGACAAAATTAGAACTAGGAGAGTTCTCTATAGGTATTATATTAGTATTGCTAATCGTAGTCATTTGGTTGGTAAAGAAGAAGGGAGGTGCAAGATGAGATAGCAATATCAAGTATTATCCGCCACAGGTAGAAGTGTGGCATATAAGAAAAGCTCATTTAATAAAAGTAATTCTTTCAGGGGCTTAGAATCAAAAAAAAGCCCCCAACATATCATCATATTAATATTGCCACATAAAAACATGATAAAGCATAAGATACCTTATGTTGGGGGCTAATATCTTCAACATAAATATCTTATGCTTTGTTCATCAAAATCTCATGTTTTACGTGGCATGGCAAAGATAAGAATAAAAATTAGAAAAAAACATGTGCAAGTCAGAAATCTTTGCCAAAATAATTAATATTGTTTCAAAAGAAACAGAAGTGTCTGTTGACCAAATATTATCGTCTGATAAGAATATGGAGACAGTGGATGCCCGGTATCTTCTTGTATCTCTTCTTTTCGAAAGTGGCATGTACCCTTCACAGATAGCCGTTCATATCCACAAAACCAAACGTGCAGTTAACTACATGATATCTAATTTCCATGAGAGGATAGAGAGTGGGAAAATGATGAGAATATATTGGGATAATATAAAGAATTTGTTGGGAAACAACTGATTTTCCATGAGTTATGATATATATACTTTTGTGAACGGTTGATTTTGACCGGGATACAAAATACAAATACTTATGGAACGAACTTATGTTTTTGGAGATCCGTCAGGTAATGGAGGTGCTGCTAATAATCTGCTTGCCTCCATCCTTCCGTCTTTGCAAAACCGTGGCATTGACACAGGCTATCTGATGGGGTTACTTGGCAACGGTAACGGCAACGGTGGTTTCTTCGGTAACAATGGAGGTTTTCAGGACATCATTGCATTGATTGTGATTGCAGCCATCTTCGGTAACGGAAACTTTGGATTCGGTGGCAACAACAATAAGGGTGCCGATGAAGGAAGAGAAATGATCATGCAGACACTTAATCGGAACGGTGTGGACATTGCATCATTAGCCCAAGCTGTTAACACCTCTTCAGACCAAATCCTTGCCGGTATTAACTCTGTATCACAGGCTATCTGCGGTCTCGGTAACCAAATGGGTCAGAACACCAACAGTATCCTGACTGCGATTATGCAAGGTAACAACGCTCTGACATCTCAGATCTGTAGCTGTTGCTGCGATATGAAACAGCTTGTAACCACACAAGGATACGAGAGTCAGCTTGCAATGTGCAACCAAACTAACGCATTAATCAACACTGCTAACCAAAACACATTGTCATTGCGTGACGGTGCTACTGCCAACACGAATGCTATCCTTGCTAAACTTGATGCAATCCAAAATCAGGCATTGCAGGACAAGATCGCATCTCTTACTGCGGAAAAGGCTACTTTAACAGCCGAAATATCCCAGCGTAATCAGAACGCCACTATCCTGAGTGCAGTAGGACAACAGATTGCTCCTTTGGCAGCCGGATTGCAGGCATTACAAAGCGATGTTGATGGAATCAAATGCAAGCTCCCCAATACTGTGAGTGTTCAATACCCTAATTTAACCGCTATTAATACAGATTGTTTCCGTGCAGCCGCCTACGGTGCATATATGGGTGACGCTGTATACGGACGTAGTGGATGTGGTTGCAATAACTACTGGGGTTAATCCGGCAAGAAAGGAGGTAGATATGTGGCCTAACTTTTTTACAGGATTCCCGTTCCCATTCCCATCAATCGGAAGAGCAAACTTCAATACTCTTCCTACGGTGGCTGTGACAGTCGGTACGGAAAATGTTACTCTTGAACTCCCTAACCATGCATTCCGTAACAGGGATTATGTTGGGGGATTCTATATCAGTCTCCGACAAGCTATACCTGCCGGTACGACTGCTACACTTCCGATATTGATAGGAACTAATGGGGACACAAGACCGTTGATGGCTTATAACAATGAGCCTGTGACTGTTGCAAACTTGGCTGGAACCGGCATCTATGAGATTCATTATAACAAGTACACCAACGAATTGTATCTTGTTAATGGAGGGTACAGACCGACAACGGCTCCTACAGTAGAAACCGCTTCTTTACGGAGCAAGTAATAATTAACATGGAGTTTTGTGGTGGTTCCCAAAATGGGAATAACCACACTCCTTAAAATTAAACAATCATGTTTCAATCACTTCGTACCAATAACCAATTGTATATACTTCATAAGGATGCTAACCCGTTTATCGAATACGGCCCGGTGGTCAGCGTTTCCGCTCCCAAGCCGAAATATCCTATGGCATCCCCTATGGGACAGTTGCCCCAAATGGAAATGGTTGTGGATGTTGTTGTCTGCATCAACGGGCAGAACACGACATTCCAAAATCTTCCTGCCGGCATGGATATAGCCGACTTCGGACAGAACGGGAATATCGTAGTGTCATGCTCGCGTGATGCTATGAATAACGAGGTCGCTTCTATGAAACAGAAAAGCATAGACATCATCAACAGCATGGACTTCCACAATTCCGTCATTGCAGGGTGTGACAAGATGCTTACGCTCTTGAACCCTGAATTTGCCGAGAAACAACGTCAGGAGCAGGAAATATCCTCTCTGAAAGGGCAAATGGCGGAAATGAGCAAGAATATGTCTGACCTTATGGATTTGAACAAACGGCTCATGGAACAGCTCGGAGTGGTTGAAACATCCAAAACAAAGAAATGATTATGGGAATGTGGGAAATATTAGAAGAAGGGCGTGACGATTACGGACGCGGCTTCGGTATGAGAGGTGACGAAGTGGAGGAAGCCTACAAGGAAGGCTGCCGCAAAGGTTACGAAAAAGCCATGAGAGAGATGCGCGGAGAGATGGGTTTCCGTGATGGTGGGAGAAGTTATTCAGGTGGTGGAAGCTCATCCGGCATGGATGAACGCAGATACCCCGGATACTTTCCTGAATATCCGCGTATGGATGACATGGGCGAACGCAGACGCAGACGCGCTAACGGTGAGTTTTATTAATGGTGGAGGGGTGGAATGCCCCTCTTTTTAAATAAAGGTTAAGTTATGGAACAGAGATTGGATACATATAGCAAATTCCCATCAGGAATGAAACTTTACTTGGAATCGTATGGATTCCATTTCAGCAAGAAACTTTATGAATGGGCCGTTTCAAAAATGAAGGTGAAAGACGAAGCCACGGGCAAAGAGAAAAAGCTGGAGCCGTGGAGCAAAGATGAAGTGGACGATATGCTGAAATCGAACGGAATTACCATCGAGCACGACAAGGGTTATGACGTTGCATATGTCGCAAACATGCTGAAAGCGGATTTCTATAAAAAATCATTGGTTGACGAGGCTCACTTATGCAAGCATATAAAATGCTACCTTGATGATATTGATGGCGATCCTTGCAGGGCGTTTGACGAGTTCTTTGCCACCTGTATAGGTAAAGGGATTCCTGTAATCTGGTCGGATGTGATATGATTGTTCAGGAGTTCTACATACCGAAATATGGAGACTGGCACGTCAAAGTGTATTATGCGGTACACACCTATTGGGCGGATCGGATTATTATGGACCTGTACCGTATAGGATGCAGGGGGGATTCCCTCAAGCGTGCGTATCGCAATCTGACCGAAGGCAGAATGAATACCGGTCTAACCTATTCGGACTACAGGAGAAGAGAGACAGTAATGGTTATCTCACTAACCTCTACCCCCGAAGAGTTTCAAAATTCGTGGGACCACGAAAAAGGTCATTTGTGCCGGCATATCTCCAAGGCTTTCGGGATTGATCCTTATGGAGAGGAAGCGCAATATCTCAGTGGATATGTCGGTCAGAAGATGTTTCCTGTTGCCAAGAAATTCTTATGTGAACATTGCAGAAAGGGAATGGAAAAATAATAATCGAACAGAAGCGTTCTTTGACTTGTTGGAATTACCGTTTTTACAAAATAGTCGTGAAATTATATACATAAATCCAATAAAATTATATATCTTAATTATATGATATTATTGGAATAACAAATACTTTATTCTATCTTTGAGCCGAATTTTAAATTATAGATGGAAATGGAACAAGAAAACAACAATGCGATTCTTTCTTTTGAAGACTTTAAAAACCAAAACGGCATCGTTTATTGGTGGGCCTCAGAAGTAATGGTTATGCTTGGATATAATGATATGAAAGCATTTTGTAAAGTTCTTGACCGCGCGACAAAGGCTTTTGTTTCGCTCAACATTCCTCATTATGAAAATATAATAGCTGTGAAACGCAATAATAATGGTGTTGAGTTCCAAGACTTCAAACTTACACGTTTTGCGTGTTATCTTGCTGCTATGAATGGCGATCCAAAGAAGCCAGAAGTAGCATTGGCGCAAGCTTATTTCGCACAGCAAACACGAAAATTTGAATTATACATTGAAAACAATCAGGAAATAGACCGCGTGCTAATACGTGAAGAACTTGCAGATGGAAACAAATCTCTCGCTTCAACAGCAAAAGCCGCAAATGTTACTGATTATGCAAAGTTTCAAAATGCAGGTTATCTGGGTATGTATAATATGGAATCGTGGAAGCTTGAAAAGAAACGTGGCGTTAAAAAAGGAAAGCTATTTGACAGAATGAGCCGTACCGAACTTGCTGCCAATCTATTCCGTGTTACCCAAACCGAAGAGCTTATAAAGAGTAAACAAATATCTGGACAAGCTAATTTAGAACAAACACACTATACTGTTGGAAGACAAGTCCGAAATATAGTAGAACAAAATACTGGGCGCAAACCTGAACAGTTGCCACAAGAAAAAGAATTGCCTATAATTAAAAAAGCTCTTAAAATGACAGCAAAGGAAATGAAAAAGATTGATAAATAATTTTTTCGAATTGTAGTTTTGTTCTGCAATCTAAAGGTGCAAAAAAAGATACCCCCCATACATCTACACTAGTGAGCTACGGTCAACGTAGCCTTTCAATGTATCAAGGGCTATCTTCATGGCGCAAAGATAAAATTAAATATTCAAAAACGCAAAATAAAGTAACTATTTAGCATTAAGCGGTAATCCCCAACGGGTTTTACCGCTTTTTTTATGTTAACAGAATATGAAAGAAGATAAGTTGAACATATTGCTTGAACATGCAGATGATGTGCCTCACTGGTATTTCTGTCGTTTACTTGCTGTGATGCGATGGAACGTATAGAGAGGTGGATATACAGGCTGATACCTCTTGTCGTGTTGGCAAGGGTGATATCGTTGTGCCTGTAATTCTCCCTAATTTTATAAAGCTCCCTAAATATTTAGTTTAGTGGTAGCTCACTGGGATACCTTACTCATTTCTTCGTGTACTAGTCTGCGAAACTCCTCACTTTTTGCAAAATTCCCTATCTGTTCGCCTTTGCACATATCGTAAGTTATGAAAGTTTTTAAGAGAAAGACGTCCAACCCTACAGCCTTGAATCCCATCGCAATGCCTTCCCGGCAGGTAGCGAACACATTTTCACGATGCCCACCATCTACTTCTTCGGTCGAGAAGTTAAACGAATAGCTATTATTGATCTCGAAGTACCGTTTCATCAGTTTTGTGCCTGTAAAGTTAATTCCCATCCGCTCGGCAAATCGGGAAAAGATGTGTGGAGGAAACGCAAGAAGAACCATTTTACCTTTGACGAAGGTAGGCATATAGGCATACTTGCCATGCCCGGTATCGTGGTAGCAGACGAAGGAGATACGGCAATCATCTCCTATCTCTTTTTTGCTGTGAGCCTCCCATAATATCAGCCACTTGTTTTTTCGCACAGTGGTGACAAAAGAGTGGATACGCACCGGAAACAGAACGGATTTTTTGATTATCCGGATGACCTTAGCGTCCTTGCCATCGGAGATAGTGAGCACGTTTGGATAATCAGCTCTTATTTCGTCAAGCAATTCTTCTGCTGTCATGGTTGATGTTATCATAATTAATATGTTTTATAACATTAATAATTTGTTGCTCGTTAATTCAAAAAGTTGCACCTTTGCATCGAACATCAACGATGTTAGTCGCACTTCGGTGCGTGGATTGAAACGACATTAGAAATGTCATTGTGATTTGCTCACAAATTAGTATGTCTATGTAATTTATTGCATAGTGAAGAGGCGGAGAAATCCGCCTCTGTTTTTATACTTCTACTTCAGTGATGTGAATTACATTTTCGTCAAATGCGCTGCACCCATAGTAAACCCCTCTTTTTCTGTCTTGGGATGCTTTTCTTTCAGCTTCTTTTCTTGTTATCCTATGACAATCGTAATTCGGGTCATAAGAGTTTCTTTCAAGAAGTTCGTTTAGTAATTCCGTATCATCTTTATCGCCTACGTTCACAAAGAATAGCGTAAATTCGTTGGCAAAATTTCTTGGGTATACAATATAATATTTCTTCATAATCCTTGCCCGTCATGCCGATAGCTAAGCGTTATGTGTTGCAAAATTATCGTTTATAAATCAGTAATTCGTTTCACAAAGTATGTTTTAAAGCATACTTTGAATATATTCAGTGCGTCTATTAATCTTAGTCCGTAGGGCAGTTAGGCGATTCCGGGTAAAGGGCAGCCCGGTCTTTGTCAAAATACCCCTTGCGTTCAATCGTTCAACTACCTTGTCAATGTCTTGCGGAGTATTGCAGCCTTCCAACATGGCGGCTATCATATTGTTCTTTTCATCGTTCATCGCTTCCTTTCTTCTCTTTTCCCCGTTCACTTTACCGCCTTTTGCCTGTCCGGTTGTTGTGCCGCCCAAAGAGGTACACCAGTTGCCCGATTTAGAGTAAAATCCGCCTTCTTCCGCTATCTTTTGCTTGCGTGCTGAGAGTGCCGCCTTTGTCCTTTGCTTTATGTTATTCCGCTCTATTTCTGCAAATGTCGCCATCATTGCAAGCTGCAATTTGGTCATAGGGGTTAGGTCTGTACAATCAACGTCAAGCCCGACATTGGCGACTATAAGACGTATTTTTCTTGCCATGAAGAAGTTGGAAATAATATCACTAAGTTCGACTATTCCACCACGTGTAAGACGCGAAACCTCTGATATAATCAGCGTATCGCCTGCCTCAAGTCTTGAAAGCAATTCAGATAGGTTTCTTCTTTTGTACGAAACAGCTCCGCATATTGCTTCATCAGAAATAATTTCGTCAATATTTAAGTGTTTTGACTCTGCGCATCTTGTTATGATATTAATCTGGCTCTGCGCATCTTGTTTGTCAGTTGAAAAGCGGTGATAAGCATAAGTCTTTCCCATAATTCGTTGTTTTATATGTTAGTAATCAAGTTCATTTGAAAGTCTTGTGTATTTGTTGATACTATCTCTGTATGATTCAAATAACGGACAATTATAATAGCTAATTTTAGCCATTGCATTCCCGGTTTCGGACAATCTTTCAACATAGTAATTTAATGCGAAAGAATACTTTTTCTTTAGTTCATTCTGATCATGTTGTTTATCGAAGTATTCACTACATGATGATAGGCTTAATGATAATAAAGCCAAAATTGCAATTCGTTTCATAATTCAATCATTTAATTGTTAGTAATAGTTCCGCCCGTGGAACTTGCACCACTTGCAAGGCGTTGAACCTTTGGCGGATAATTCGGCTTAAAAACCGTTGTTTCCAGTCAGCTCCTTACCTACTCCAACAGCTAACCAAATCAAAATGCAAATCATGAACATATTATTTCCTCCTTATTTTAGTTATTTGATTATTTTTCTTAAATGCTTTGCCGCTTCAAGCAACGAATAACGGGCGATACTTGCAAAGGCGGTTATAGTGGCGTGCTGCGTTTTCTAAATTATCAAAATAGTACCGCTTGGGCACGCTGCATATACGACCTCTTCTAACTATATATAGCACTCCGACAACATTATATACAACTGTGTACGCCTGTCTTTTCTCATCCCATCCCATCAGGCAGTATTCATGATCTGAAAACCTTGATTCAGATTCTTTTTCCAATTGCTTGTACTCTTTTTCTGTGTAAACCTGTGATTTCATATCTTTATAATTTTAGTTTGTTTCAGTTCCCGACGGCGGTGTCGCTCCGCTTGTTGTCCCCCACGCCGGGATAATTCGTTTTATCCGATTATTGTAACCGTATCGTATTCTTCACGCTCCCAGCCTTGATAATCGCAATACTCGCATGTGAATATAGGCATATCACGTTCCCCGCATCGGTTAAGGCTCGCCCATGTGGTTGGGTCGGGTATGTTATTTTTCATCCACACGCTATAATAGCGTTTTTCGTCTTCATATAGCTTGTATCCGTTTTTTTTGGTTTCATTATATCCGTCTTTTACGGATGTTACGTTATAATTCATATTTCTTTTATTTTGTGCGGTTGCCCGCGGTTAATAATTCGTTATTAAAATCCTTTTCCGCAATCCCGGCAGCCGTATTACTGCCGGGGTGTCATAAGATGATATGTTGGCAAAAAGCCCCAACGTACGTCTATGCTAACATGTGGCAATATATTTCATTATCTTAACTCTCTAAATGAAACCGTTTCAAAATCACTCTTAATAATCTCTATCTGTACAGGCTTCACAAATCGGTTTAACTCCTTGCGAATATTCTTCATTTGTTCAAACGGTACGGTTACAATGTTTCCAGCAACTAATAAGTTGCGCAAAATGTTGTCTAATTCTTTACGTTTCATAATTCATTCGTTTTATTGTTTTATAATTTGCAGCCGTGGCAGGTTCCGACCCTGCAACCCTCGCGGATAGTCCATTTATCACGGCTTTAGCCTTTATTTGTTATACACTTGGATTACCTCTGCATTTGTATAATAAGCGTTGTATGCGCCGAAGAAATCCTCTATCTTTTTACGCTGGTAATCGCTCAGCGAATCAAATGCAAACTCGTATTTGTCAAACTCTGTGTTTACGAGATTAACCACTACGTTTATACTACGACCGGAAAAACTGTCTGTTAATTGTACTTTTGCTTTCATATCTTTTAAAATTTATCTAATTCATTACTCTTATTTATAAATTCGCGTAGTTTATCCCTGTCGGTGCCGGAAATGAATATCACAGCACCGAATAACAAAACCAACAAAACCATATTCAGCTAATTAAATGACCGTCTTTAATCGCCCGTTACCATCCGTAAACCCGTTAAGTGTTTCCGCCTCTCTTTCGGCTTCTTCTTTTGTTTGGAAGAATCCTACCGGGCAATTATCCAAGGTATCTATGACGGAATAATAACCGCATTTAGGCTTGTTTTCCGTTATGTATCGTTTCCCCTTTACTTTCTTCTCGTAGGCTTCAACTGTGTAAGTTGGATTAACTTCTATTTGTTTTTCTATCCGATCAAAAACTATCTTAGAATACTCTATATCAACAAAATTTGTCCATCCGCTTTTACAAAACTCCTTTGCACAATCTTCCAATGTCAGCAAACCGGCTTTATAATCATCATACAGGGTATAATCAAGCGTTTTTAGATTGTCCCATATTGAAGACTTTTCTAGCGTTTTGGGTTGTTCCGTTCCTTCTGCTAATTCCGGGATATATATTTCTTTAGGAAGCGCCGGCAACTCTGTAGGCGCTATCAATTCTTTCACCTTGTCCGCTTGCTTCTTGCTGAATATCCATCCGGCACGCTTTTCACCGTTATAATTTAAAGATGGGTTAAAGCGTCCACCCAGTTCCTTTAATTGCTCTTTGATCGCTTTTGTATCGCCAAACACCGCGATAGCCTTTCCGGAATAGTCCACGATTTCCAGACCTTCAACCGTCACGGCTTCCACTTCTTTAGCTTCCTCAACCTTTTCAGGCTTAACGCTGCTTTTCTTTGCCTTCGGTTCTATAACCTTATATTCATCACTTACTTTTATACTCAGATAAAAATTAGTGTCAAAATAGTCTTGCATACCGTCCGAGTCATCATAACGGAAAGAACTAGCGTAATTTGATACAGAATTTAACGCTGCGAATACTTCCGGTGTTAACTCGTCTTTCCATGCCTTCACGTTGGACATCGTGGACATATAACCACGTTCCGCGCTTCTTGATCCTTCAATGAAAGGAACACAAGGACCGGATTTTAATTCGATATACATTGAATCAGTGTACATGCTCCATTCAGAGCGGACAGAGAATTTAAATTCCGGGAAGTTCTTCTTTGCATAGGATCTAACCTTTGCGGCTATTTCCTTTGTGCTTAACTTGCTGTCATAGTTTGAACCAGCCCAACCATTTTGTGTGTAGAAATTCATTGATTTCATGAGGATAAGTTTTTATGTTATTAATTTGTGCGTGTCCCGGAACTTGCACCGGGTGCAACGCTTGTACGTTTCACGCTTTGAAAAATTCCGAGAACAAAGGAAGTTTGTCCAATGCCATGGCAGCCGTATATCCTCCAGACCACCCTTTTTTATACCCCCCAAAATCTTTTTTGAAAGTTAGGTTAATACAAAATTCTTTACCGTTATCGTATTTGTACAAGGAAAATTCGTACAAATCTTTTTCTGAATGCTTTTTAAGCCACTTTAAATTATTCATTGCTTGCTTCCATTCATTTTCTTGTCGTTCAAATTCCCACCCGGTTTCTAAATCGAAGTAGATAGACTTATTTAGTAACTTCTTAACGCATGATAGCCCTACATTGTACGTATTTCCATCGTTTTTCCCTTTTATCGTAGCAATATTAAATATTGTACGTCCGCAATCATCACACGTTAATGGAGTGCCATTTTCTACTGTTTGCATACACACGTTAATTAATTCGTATTCCTGTGTAGGTAAGTTTCTTTTTTTCATAATGCTATAATGTTTAATGTTAATATTTCAATTCATTACAGCGTGATTTTGATTATTGAAGAATTACGGCTATATTTGCGCCATGGAACTTAAAAACCGTTGGCGGGTAACGCCTTACATTACCCACCGTTTGAGAACTTTAAAACTTGATCATTATAATCAAAGGCTTAAAGAACCAAACACGAATACAGACTTTAATTTCCATAAACGAACGGTTTTATAGGCTAATGAAAGTTAGCCGCTTCCGGTGGATTATTCCACCTATCCAGGTGTAGCAGGCTTCCAACTGTTACACCTTTTTTATAACCGAAACAACAAATCAAAAATTAAATGGGAGAATATTTGCAAGTGAGAAGTTAAAGAAGTATTTTTGCCTCCGTTCCTGGAGAGTACTACTTTAAGTATTCCCAACTTATGAGAGTCTTAATATTCCAGTATTAAGGCTCTCTTTTTATTCCATCATTTAATAACACGCTTCTGGATGTAAACGCACATGCTTCGCTTTACGCTTATCCTTGTGAAAGGAATCGAATATCTTGTGTTATCACTATGTGATATCCTTTCCTTTTCACACTTCGAAGTTACGGAAAAGTTACCATTCTACCAAATATTTACCTATATAATTTGTAAACAAACATAAAAATATCACATGTTAAATAGCATACGGCTGAAAGCCTAATTAGTGCAATATTAAACCCTTTTATTTTCATCTTTGCAATGTGTCGCCGAGCCTGATCTTTGCCTTGTATTGCCCTTACTAAAGCCGTTTGCAACGAATCAAACGAGCGTTGCAATGTGTTGCAGGTATACCCCACCCCCCCCCTATGCCAATGCATCCGTAAACATCCGCCCTCTCCCGATTTTTTTATTTTTTTTTTGAATTTTCGCGCTTTTACAATGTTGCATTTTTTCATATACACAACTTAATTTGTTATGTAAAATAATATTATTTATCATTATATCGATATTCATGTTTTACGTTGATGCTTTCCTATTCAGATTGCTTTTATTCCCCTTTGATTATTTAAATAAACAAAGGGAGTGAGGTGTTCGCTGTGCTCACTCTTTCTTTATGTTACTTTCTTTCTATGGGTTTTGGATTAGACATTTTTCCTTTATTTATATAGGGTATGTCTAATATGCAATGATGTAGTACTATGCAATGCAAGGTATATTTCAAGTACTCTTTTACTTTTAAGATTAAAAACTTAATATTAAAACGGATTTAAATATATCATAGTGATAAATATTAAAGTAAAGCTTTAATATATGAATTTAATTAATTATATTTGCGTGTATTATAATATTCATAATATGAATGACTATAAGTTTTATATGATGCGTTACGGTGAGCTTGGTGCCGGTTGGAAAGACTTGGAAACGGGTTTTCCCGGATTGCGGTATAAAGAATGTACAGGCCTTAATTCGTATGGAGAGCCTACAAATATGTATGCAGAGGATTTTGCCGAGACAAGCAAGGCTGAAGTGTATGTTTCCAGCACACCGGCATACAAGCAGACAACTATAAAACTGACATTGATATTCTTGGAGGATGATACCAAGGATGATAAGTCTTACCGTGACTTTATGGCTTTCATTACTGGTTCCAAGATTGCCTACCGTGATACAGCGAGAAAGAGAAAGGTTCTGATGTACCTTTCAGGAGCCACAGAGCCTAAAAGCGACACCCTTTACGGACAGAAATACAAGGAAGTGACGTTTACGTTCAAGAACGTTTACGGACATTCCTTCGGATATGACGAACAATTTCCTAACGAATAAAATTAAATTCTATATTGCTATGTTTTTAGAAACAGAGACCTTATCAGAAGCATTGTCTTTCGCCAAGCTGAAAGACTTGCCAAAGAAGTTCAATCCCGAACTGGGGCTTACTTGGATATTGGCTATCGCTCTTATCAAAAAGAAAAACCTTATGAATGCCTATGCCATTGTTGAACAAAGGGCTGACGGACTTATCCAGTACAAGAAGACATTCGGACGGCTTTCTCCCATTGATGGTCTTATCTCCATCCATCCGTATATGTACGTGGATGAAGAGGCGTTGGGAATGGCCATGAAAGCAAACAGACGAACTATCGCCATGCACTATGCTGATGCAGCGGACGACATCATTGATTCGGACGATGAGAAGTTCAAGGTGTACCAGTTGCAGTACGCCATGGATATGCAGAAACTGAACATGAACCAAGAGAAGCCTAGATTCGGGAAGTCTGTTGTTGATGAAGCGGAGGAAGCGGCTAATCCGGTTGTTGAGGAAGTGTTGAAGGAGAATGAGGCGGTGGCGACAATTGAAGATGAGGGAGAGTGTATTATCGAGGTTGAGGATGCCAAGACTGCGTTCAGGCCGAAAAGGGGTAGAAAGGCTAAAACGGAGGAATAGGTATGGGAGCATTTATAGCAAGACAGCCTAACGGATTGCTTTGCCGTTGGAGCAGTGTGGTGGATAATATCACTCATTACAATATGACTGATGAAGATTATATCGAATATCGTGCCGAGTGTGCGAGAAAGGAAGCAAGGTTAGAATTGCGAAACTCTTGTTTTGTCAGACCGTTCTCTGAGATTCTTGAAAAACGAGATGGAGACTTGGTGCTTCAATGTATTGTCGTAATTGAAAATCAGCAAGATTACACCAAAGAGGAAGTCGTTAAAGCGAAAAATGAAATGAATCGTCTTAAATCAGAGTTTGATGAGTTTGTTAAGGAAGTGAGTAAATAGAAAGAGGAATAATCTATGGATAAGAAAATAAGAACATTGTTTATTGCCCAATGTGGCGACAAATATATTTATGAATGGATAGAACCTCAATTTTCGTCTTATGTGTGGTATAGTACTCCTACTAAATTCAATACAAAGGAGGAATGTTTGTCCGCTGTCGGCTCTGCTATGAGAAATTCGGAGAAACCCAACGGCCCTATAATAATTAAGGAATTGAGGGAAACAGTAATCACAGAGGTTGTAAACGAAGAAATATTGTAACTATGGCAAAGAAGAAAGAAACCAAAGGCTTTGAGTTCATCATCAAAGAAAGTGATGTGCTGGAAAGGGAGAACTTCGGTTCGTTCGAGATTGTGGTGTTTAAGCAAGGAATCTGCTTTAAAAACTATACTGGGTACAAGGTGTTCACTACCCCATACGCTGTGGGATTGGACGGTGTGGCGCATGAAACATCTCTCTATGCGTGGTTGAGGTATATGGTGGACTTCAAGAAATCCATCAAAGGCAAGGAGAATGAAATGTTCGGGGAAACTACTTCCACCAACAAGGAGTTCTTGGACGGTATGAAGGTGTTGACTGAAGCAAACCTTATAAAGCCAATGACTGTGTTCACAGATATTAACGACGCACAGAAAGAAGCCGAAAATTATATGAAGTGGATGGAAGGTCAGATGAAAGATTTGAATAAAGCAATGAACACTACGCCGCCTGAAGAAGACTTGAAAGCTAATGCGGAATTTGAACAAAAGGCTATCATAGCAGAAGAAGCGGAGGAGATGTTTGACGATGGAACTAAAACCGAGGAAGGACAGGTATAACCCGGACAATGTATATCACATCTATATAAAGATGGAACGGCATCCTGGTGTGAAATGGGTGTCATTCAAGGACAAGCAGACCGGAGAAGTGACAAAGGGGCTTTTTATTCCCGATGTAGAAACAGGATGCATTAAGGTGAGAAACGGTAATATGTTTCTTAGCTTTAAGGCGATACCCGTAAAAGGATGCACCAATACCCATGTGATAATACCGAATGTTTCAAAAGGTGTAGATTGTAATATGGGTAAATGTGGGAAAAAGGAAGTGGATTTTAGAAAGGCTACTATTGGCAATATGTATGTTATGGGTGAAATTCTTAATGAAGACCAAAAGAAAATAATAGAAAAGTATGTCAGAAGGAGAAAATTGCTTAAAATCGGACGTTATAAGAAAGGTTGAGCGTATTGTGTGCGATTGCGTAAACAAAGCATTCTGCAAGGATAAATATTCGCCCATATCTCCATTGTCTTTATACGAAGGGAAGACAAATATACCGTTCGTAAAAAGAATGGCAAGACCTGCCGTGTTTGTGGTTGCGCATGACCGATTTGGGGTATCGTACAGCGCGTTAGAAAAGCATTCTCATATTCATGCACGTAACATTATACGATCTGTAAAGACTTATAAGAGCATTCCTGATTCAGACAATGCCGTAATGATGATAAAAGAACTTATAGAAGTTGAACTAAAAAAATTCCCGATTTTATGAATGATTTGCTTGCTTTTAAACGTAATGCCATCATGCTTGGTCTTTGCGGTGCTTACAAAACTAAGTGGGATTCCGCTACAAGCAAAGAAGAGTTGATGGAAATTGCCACTGACGCAAAAGGCATGGACATGATTGCTGACAGCATATCTAACGAGTGGGGGCTGTCTCCTTTGTATATCATAAAGAACTTTTCCGATTATATAAATGGTAAATGGCAGCGAAATAAGGACGGATACACATCCGAAATGTATGTTTCCCATAAGAGTGATGTTGATATACGTTCCACGCTTACATTGTTTGTTGATTGCGAGTGTGATATTGTTGTCAGCAAAGGAATTGTGTGTGAGATTTACCTAAGCGGAAAATCGAAAGTACGTGTCATGTGTGAAGGTCACTGTTACGTTATACGCTATGGGAAAGACTGTAGTTTCACGACTGAAGGTAATGGTGTGGTACATGAGAAGTATGTGGATAACTCTGAACCGCATATTAATCATGATTATAAGTAAATTTATGAATTGTATAACTAAGTCGGAGTGGGTGAAAGATTGATTTATGACCGAAGAAGAACAGATACAAGCCGACATAGAACGGTTTGAGCAAAGATGTAGCGATATTCCCGATGATGGAGATATGGTTGAACAAATACCATTATTTAGTTCTTCCGATATGCAGTCTGTCATTGAGGACGGGAAGAAGAAGCCGCCTATCCATAGATTGTGGGGCGATTTTTGGTGGGAGAACGAGCTTGTATTCCTATTTGCCGATAGCGGAATAGGTAAGTCTATTCTTGCCACGCAGATAGCCTACGAGATAGCCAAAGGGGAAAGCGAATGTGCGGATGTTGATGTAAGTCCTCAAAAGGTCTTGTACTTTGACTTCGAGCTTTCTGACAGACAGCTTGCAAGACGATACGGGAACGCTGATTTTCCGAAATCGCTTATCCGTTGCACCATATCGGAAGAAGTGGACAGCGATGATTTCAGCATGAACGTAATTGAAGGGATAAAGGATAAATTGCTTGACACGAAAGCTAAAGTTATGATACTAGACAATCTTTCATATCTATCCACCCAGACAGCGGAAGCAGAGTATGCCGGAGTTATTATGGACGGTCTCACAAGATTGAAGCGTGAGCTAAAAATCAGTATCATGGTGATAGCGCATACGCCTAAGATTGAGGAATGGAAGCCCTTGTCTAAAACCAATATGGCAGGAAGTAAGATATTGTCTAACTTTGCAGACGGGGTATTTGCCATAGGACGTACAAGGAATGGAGGACGCTATCTAAAACTACTAAAAACTCGCATGGTGAGTGAACCGGATGAGAAGTCGCTCCTGCCCTACTTCAATATTATTTCGGAGCCTTACCTTCATTTTGAAAAAGTTGGTGATGAAACGGAAAAAAAATTACTTATGGGAAAACCTGCAAAAGATTTTTTCACTTCTATTTGGGATAGAGATACGACATCCCCTATTCCTCTGAATGAGCTGGTCAAACTAATTATATCTAAGGATAATTCTAAGAATACTATAAAGGCTAAAGACGGAAATGCTCGAAAACGTATTGACCGTGCTATAAGATACGGCTCTTTAAGGAAAGACGAATTGAAGAATGTTTTTCTGAAAACAGAAGATTGATTGTCAATTATCCACAAACTGTAATTTCAAACAAGTTAAAGGACTCTGGAAAAGCCATAAGATTGGGTAAAATATTGTGGCTTTCCCAGTAGTTATAAGGGCTCGCATTTGAATCCCTAAATTTTTAGTTTAGAAGTAGTTAACATTTATATTCATTTCTTTTTAAGTATTTCAACACATTCCTTTATCCCATCATCGAAACCCTGTTTATAGCCTTTAGTATATTCCCCTATAGTATATACCGCCATTGACAGAAAAAATAGAAGGATACCTACAGGCTTATACCAACCGGGAAACGAGATAGAAAACGGCTTAAATGTAATTGTGAGATCTCCAACCCATAATAGGGCGATAATACATATGATTGTAAATATAATTGTTTTCATAATCATATCAGTTTTAATGCTTCCTGTAATCCTGCTTCCAGTGCGTCTTCGTAGACATCCCATTTACCACCATCATTAGGGCCTTCATAAACAGAACTGGTTATATGAGTTCCATTGTCAGCTTTAGATATTTCGTATCCATAGCCACAAGCACAGTTATATACGCATATATGAATGTTTTTGGTTTCACGTAGCCACTTCTGGGCTAGAGATTGTGTAGGTGCAGAAAGACAATCATTTTTTTCATTGAAATTCTCGGATTCATCGTAAGTTTCAGACAGTATCATATCACCTTCTACGCAATCTACTTCATAAAAAGTAAATACATCTTCCTTGAATCCTTTCTCTTTCAGCAGTTTCGCTGTTTCTAATGTTACAAATTCTTCGGTCATAGTTATTCCTCCTCTGTTTTAAAATGTTCAATCAGTTCGTTTACGGTAGCTTTGTGGTAATTGTCAATCTCAAAATCATTAGGCATCCCATAGAAATCCATTCCAGACAAACCTCCATCAGAGCCATCCCGGTATATACCCCAATCGCCCTTACCATTAGTGAATAATTGATTCTTGTCTGTATCATCCCTCAATGCAGCTATAGCTAGGAAAAGTTCCTCGTTCGTTCCGCAATCAATTCTTCCTTTCTTGGTGATAGTATCTACATAATATACCACTCCATATAAATTACCATAAGACGTTATGATAGCTTTCCCTTCTTCAATACTTTTATGACTTCCCTTGCCGTCATAATTATGTGCGTCTAAGGTTGTATTACCAGAATTAAGTATGTTATACCCAAATTCTTCCAGCCCTCTCCGAAGTTCCTGTGTATTTTTGCGTATAAAGCATGGTGTTGTAAATCCCATAGTTATTTCTCCTTTTCAACTTTAACATATCCGTTTTCAATGCACCAGCACAACATATCATAGGCTGCATCCAATAGATTTCCTGACAATTTAAAAACAAATGGTTCACATATGCCTATTTGATAACTTATACACCAAGGTCCAGCAAAAGTAGGTTCAATGTGCAGCTTATTTTTTGTACCAAAGTCATTTATGTGTCGCGGTAACTTGCCGATAATATCCTGCAAGGTAAAAACTCCACACTCTTCTTTTAAGGAATGATCATAACTACTAGTGTTAACGTAATATAGATTAAAATGGACATTGTACCAATGGTGCTTAATTGCTTTTTCAGCATCTTCCCATAACAATTCGCAACCATCATCATCCGTGGCTATTAATACCATGCTTGCATCACTTGTATCTAGCCCAAGCTCCTTCAAGTGCTTCATCTGCTCGATTGATAATACCTGTCTCATTCCTTATCCTCCTCTGTTTTAATATCCGTTACTTTGCCACGATTGATAAAACACTGACCTATCCCCAAATCTAACATGGAACAATAGGTCTCATCTAAAATATTACAGCATTCCCGGGACAAGGAACATTCATTACAAAATCCTTCTGATGGTTCATGCAGCACTCCATCAATTATTATTCCGTTATTTATTTCCATACCGTTCATTCATTAGAAGTTACACCTAAACATAATACTTTGTCAGACACACCTACATCATCAAATTCAAGAATTAAATACTCTGTATCGTAAGGATAAGGGTATCTGCAATTTTTCAATTCTTCATCCGTCAATTTGCGTCTGATACGCATCTCTATTTCAAAATCATCGGGAAGGTTCTCTATGATTTTTCTAAGTTGTCCTACGTTCTTTATTTCCATAATCAATCTCCTTTTTCTTTAATCCGTTCCAGCACATCCCTGTTGGCTTCGAGTATATCATCGAAAGAGGGGTATTCTTCTTTACTGACATAGTAAAATGTTAGACATCTACTAACCATAGGAGAGTGCCTTTTTAACGCATTAAAAATAGATGTAACAGGAATATTCATTTTAGCTGAAGCTTCTTTGATTGAATTAAAGAAGTATGCTATTTCTCTGTATATACAACAAACAGCTCTTCTATAACTATCAGTTGCGTGCCCATAAGAGTTATTGTAAGACCTTGTACACCATTCCAAGTTGTGAACGTTATTATTTAAAGGGTTCTCGTCTTTATGGTTTACCATTTCCAAGTTTAACGGGTTTGGTATAAAGGCTTTTGCTACAAGTCTATGAACAAACATAAGCTTCGATTTCCCATCTACGCTAATTGTCACCTGTACATATCCATGAGAATCAATATGACCTTTCATTACTCTTGGATATGCCCGTTTGCCACCTCTGCTAAAAAGACTTCTAACACGCCCAAGGTTACTAACTTGATACCCAAATACTCCTTCTACATCTTTCCATATCTCTTTCATAGCTATTATTTTGATAGTTTGTAATTATTGTCAAAATAGGGAATATGACACCAATGGGTAACATCCCAACTGCCAATCAATTCATAGGCGTAATTGTCATTCCAGAAGTGTATATTGCTATCTTCTTCTATATCATAACATGCAAGCCTAATAACACCATCTTTAAGTCTTATTAATACAGGATTTCCTTCTTCCGGCAACCGCTCCTTAACGCTTATCCAAGGTGATTGCTTTGACTGCCATTCGGCACCTTGCCTGAATGCCTCTTTAACTAATCTCATTTCTAAGCTATCATCGTAATGGCATTCATAACAATCTTCTGCCGCTTCCCGTGCCACTTCTTCTACTGTCTGTTTCATATATCTCCTTTCCACCTATCCTAGAAGCATATACATTGCTACTAGGAATAGGTAATAAATTGTTGTTTTACTCATTACTGTTCCGTTTTGAGCTTTTCAGACTACATCATTAATACTAATTTCTCCTTTCAATACTCGTTCTACCTGTCTGTCGATTATCTCTTGAAACTCTATCTGGCAGATAAGCGAGCAATCCGGTATAATCTCTTCTACTGGGTCGCCCCGCCACGTTGGTAGTTCATCCAAGAAGATGCGCCCGTCTTTATCTTTCAAGCAGGTAGCTCCAACATCACGCTCAATCTGCGCCATTTGAGCAAATACTTCCGGGAAGTCCTTCCGTATCTTGTTCCAGTATCCCATTCCCCCTTTCACGCAACCGATGCAGTTGTTGTTATTGTAGCCCATCTTGTACATGGCCGGAATTTCAATACCAGCTTTCCAAAGCATTCCCATCGCATCCGGCTTCGTAATCTGTTTTTCAATTAGCGGAAACAGTGGCTTTGTGTTTGGGTACTGCTGTTTTAATCGGATGGCTCGGTTTATCTCTTTAGGGTCGTAATCAAAGCCCCAAACTTGACCGTCCCAAGAACCAAGTTCCTTCTCTAGCTTGTAACGGACTTGTTTCTTTAGTTCTAATGTGCAAGTTGCACCAGTAGGACCATTGATGTACCGTTTTTTAATCAGTACATCTTTTACGTTGAAAAACTTATCGCTGCGAATGGTATGAATTGGCTGCCCGTACCATCTCTCGCAATCTGAGATAAATCGGACATTATCTGGATGCCCGGAACCTGTTTCGATGTAGTAAATTTGCACATCATCATACAGACTTAGTGCTATCTTACAAGCTACTGCGGATGTTACACCGCAACTAAACCAAGCTATTATCATTTTATTCCTTTCTATATAAATATGAATATAGTAAATTTCTACTAATGCCAAGTTGTTTTGCAATGTCTGTTTTGCACATACCTTCTTTTAGCATGTTATTGATTATTGATTCTTTTCCGCTAAGTTTATATTTTTTATTTTTGCTTCCTTTAGGACGGCCAAGGACTACGCCTTCCATTCTCTTTCTGGCTAATGCTTCTTTAGTCCGCTGGCTAATCATGTCACGTTCTATTTCAGCAGCAATTCCGAAAGCAAAAGCAAGAACCTTACTCTGTATGTTGTCTCCAAGTTCGTATCCATCTTTTACCGTATAGACCTTAACCTCATGAAGCATACAGAACTCCAATATTCGCATAATCATGAATAATTTTCTACCAAGACGGGAAAGCTCGGATGTGATTATAACATCACCCTTTTGCAATTTCTTCATAAGCTTGCCCAATAACCGTTTTTCAGGCTCCTTCGTCCCAGATATGCCATCATCAATAATCCAATCATCAACCGATAATCCCAAGGATTCCGCTTTTTTACAGACTCCTAACTTCTGATTAGCAGAGTCCTGATCATCTGTACTAACTCTTAAATATCCGTATATCATAATACTGATTCTATTAATTGCATGGCTTTCAAACCATAATGTTTAATAATTATTTCCTTCATAGACATGAACTCCCATTCTTCAGGATACATATTACGCAATCTTTTGTCTAGCGCAATTATATCAATAACCAATCTATTCTCAATAGCTGATAACAGTGCATCATGTAAGTCAATTATCGGGACATTAGGTAATAGCCGTTGAAATTCGTTACGGAATTTTGCCCACTCGCCTATTTTAAAATGACTTATATTTTTCATGATTAATTAAATTACACCAAGTATTATCATTCTCCCAAAACCATTGATATCCACCGGCATGTTTACGCTTACCGGAACAACAACTAATTATATTTCGTCCGCATATTCCTGCTTTTCTGCCAGCCTCGCTTGCAGAAGGATAAATACCAACGAGTTCATCATCTTTTATTGCAACAACAGGCTTTGCATTCCATCCGGATATTCGATAGTTTCGCACAAGATTTTTCACTCCTATTCGTTTTATCCTTTTAGCTTTACGCATATCCATGTAATCAGCCCACTTTTTCCCTTTGTTATGAGGAGTGTGGCCCTTCAAGAACCTGCCGTTTACCAAATTTCTCTCTGGGCGCTCAGGCGGTATATATAATTCACTCATTTCTATTTAGTTTTACGCTAAATCAATTATAGCCTTCTTTAAATTAACAAATAAAGGTATTGCTGACATGCCCCCATTGTAATCCAACTGTCTTAAAGAGGGGACAACCTCTCCGTTATCATCAATCTCATAATCTGCAATATAGGCTAACTTCTTCGCTTCGGGAGCCAATATCCTTTCATTGTTCCAAAAAGTATATCTTTCATGAGCCATGACCGTTATACAGACCTTGCTTCCAACAGGAAATCCTTGGTTGGATTCAATGTATTCCTTTTCCAACTGAATTTTCTGATTTTTCAATTCCCTTATTTTTGAATCAATATCATTTTTCTTTGTCTGAAATTCTTCTTTGTTCATTTTTATTATTAATATTAATCATCTTCAACGAAAGTGTTAGTCGTGTTTATCACACCAGCAGAATCAACGCTCTTACCATCCCGGATAAACACTTTTTCTCGCATTAACTCTTCATAGTCATATCGTGACATTCCGATTACACACACACGACCATCAACATACAATTTACATTTCATTAATTCAGTTTCTTCTATCGGACCGATAACATCTATTTGAATTGTTCTTTTATTCATAATTCATTCCTTTCTATACCGTTATTAGTTAATTGGCAGTTTCATAAAACACATCCACATAGTCTTTCCATGTCTTCCAGTAGTATGGCCGAAGAGTGGTTGCCGATTGATGGCACTCAATACTTCCCTAACTGTTATCTGATCCTCATTCCATTTGAAAATCAGAACTCCGTAGTCATCCAGAACACGAAAGCATTCATCAATTCCCTTTTTTATCACCCTTGGCCAATCTTCAGGAAGTTTACCATACTTCTTGGCTAACCAACTATTTTTACCAACCTTTAGCAAATGGGGTGGATCAAACACTACCAGTTTAAAGGATTTATCCAAAAACGGCATATCGGTAAAGTCCGATACGATGTCTGGGTGGACTTTCAGATTTCGCCCATCACAAAGAATGTATTCTTCGTCCCTAATGTCAGCAAACAAAGCCAAAGGGTTTTCTTTGTCAAACCAAAACATTCTACTGCCACAACAGGCATCTAATATAAGTTTTCCATTTTCCATTAAGCTATTTCTTTTGATTTCTTCAATCTCAACTTTCTCAATACTTTGCAAAGTGCTTCAGTATTTTTTCTCGCTTGTGTAACCTCCACCGCATTCCCGATAAATTTCTTTTGGTCAGCTTGTGTGCCTATTAAAACATAATCTTCAGGGAATCCCATAATCTTTTTGAGTTCCGGAATGCGAAGCATCCGCATTTTAATATCCACTATGCCATACAGTGCCATGAACTCCTTTATCTTCACGGTCATAGGACTATCATTGTTGTAGATTTCAATCGCTACCTGACCGCTTTCTGTTGCTACCAGATAAGGCGGCATCTTATCCATGCGGGCTATTAATGTGAAGCAGGGGCTATCAACAGAGCCGCCAGCACTGTTGAACTGTGGATTCATCAGATAGTGCCATTTCCTGTTTGCGGTAATGGTCTGGGAGGGTTCCTCTATAC
>CDYY01036588.1_pt1 | contig 53067 bp, 39 predicted proteins | sample 480691 | NCBI WGS metagenome assembly CDYY01 (sample SAMEA3182107, study PRJEB8094) | gut metagenome | biome: human; feature: gut; material: Stool; isolation source: human stools | place: Canada | collected 2013-02-25
CCACTCCCCGACAAACTCTGGGAATCGTAAAGGGGGAACATCGCACAATATATTTCTCTAATTATAGACACTTATCATTAAATGAGTAATATGAACAAAAAAACGATTAGAGAAATTGCGGTGGCTTGGAAAGAGTACAAGCGACCCTATGTGAAGCAGTCAACAATGGCGGCTTATGTGTTAATCTTGGAGAACCACATCATTCCACGTTTCGGTGATAGTGATTCGCTCCATGAAAATGAAGTGCAGGAATTTGTTCTGCAAAAGTTGGGAAATGGACTGAGTATCAAATCCGTCAAGGATATACTGATAGTCCTAAAAATGGTGATGAAGTTCGGAGTCAAGAACGAGTGGATGAACTATTATGAATGGGATATAAAGTACCCAACAACCTCGGTCAACAAAGAACTGGAAGTTCTGTCAGTAGCCAATCACAGAACAATCCTCAACTACATCCAGACCCATTTCACCTTTACGGGGCTTGGCATTTACATCAGCCTCAGTACAGGACTGCGTATCGGGGAGATATGTGCTTTGAAATGGAGCGACATCAATGTTGTTGACGGAACAATAACCGTCAATCGTACCATTGAACGTATCTATATCATTGAAGGCGAAAAGAAGCACACGGAACTTGTCATCAACTCACCCAAAACCAAGAACTCTTGCCGTGAAATACCTATGAGCAAGGAACTTCTTGCAATGGTCAAACCTTTGAAAAAGGTCGTCAATGATGATTTCTATGTGCTTACTAATGGCGAGCATCCAACAGAACCACGCACGTATCGTAACTACTACAATAGACTAATGACAAAGCTTGGCATCCCCAAATTGAAGTACCACGGACTGCGTCACAGCTTCGCAACACGTTGTATTGAAGCCGGGTGTGACTACAAAACCGTGAGCGTTCTGTTAGGTCATTCTAACATTTCAACCACGCTCAACCTCTACGTTCATCCCAATATGGAACAAAAGAAACGGTGTATCAGTAAGATGTTCAAGTCATTGGGCAAATAACATTTCAGTCATCTGAAAAAAGCCCATAATAACACAACAAGCATACAGAACGCATGAACACCCAATAAAACTTTCATCCAGAAATCAGACAGCCAAATGCCTTCACTGTTGCGAAGGTGTTTGGCTAACTTGTTTCTATGCGTTTCCAAAAGTTCTTCCTCAGCCTTTATGTGGTTAGCGGTACATTGTTTAACTTTTGCCAGTTCCTCCGTGCCGACTTTAGCTTGGATGACGGTGTTCTTTTCCGCCTTTACAATAGCGTTGCAGATGCCAGTCACAATATTGTCCGCACTATCCTTTGCTGCGTTCAAAGCTGTGTAAGCAGTTCGCTCACGTTTGGCTGTATTCATCAAGCTACCATGTATGCCATGCAGTTCTTCCTTGACGGCATTGATTTCTTTGAGTAAGTTGCGGACTTCTGCTGTTTGGTCGTTGATTTCATTAAGCAGTTCGCCAAGTTCCTGCTTGTCCTGTTCCAGTTCCTGCTCAGGAGTATATTGGGCAAGTCGCTCACGTAGAGTAGATGTATCGGGTTGTTTCATTGTCTTTTCTATTTTTAGTTTATTATCAGCGTCTCATTCCTGATTTCTTATGTCTGCCGAGTTTGTGCGAAGCCTCACGCGCACAACGACGGGCAAACTCAATCTCGTCTTCATCAGGGTCACGTCCCCATTTGAGGTCAGACTGTGAGCCACCTCCACCGCCACCAGAAATTTCTCCGTAAGGAGAAGCTGCAAGTGTGAAAAAGGCTATCGCTAAATTCTGCAGTGCCTTCCAGTTCGACACCTCCCGATAGTCAAACTCGTTGTCAAGGCAGTCAAGCACCTCTTTGGGAACATAACGGTCGTAGTTCTTGCCGTCATGCGTAAACTCCGTATGGACACGGTTTGATAGCCACTCTGTGTAAGTCTCATAGACAGGATTGTTATGTCTGACAGTTGACTGCGTGTTTTGCTCTGATACATTACGTGTTGACGGAACTGGTGTTCTTACAACAGGCGGTTTCTGTGTCGGTCTTTCAAACATTGCCGTTTCGGGATGCAGCTTCTTCCAGGTCTGCATGATGCGTGATGCGGTCAGGTTGCGCCCTTTTCCAAGTTCCGAAGCCTTGAACCTTGTGTTGCCCTTGCAAAGCACATAGCCACGAATTACGCCCTTCTCGTCTTTACGCTGATGCAGCTCGTAACCTTTGTCTGCGAGCCTTTCCGCATAGCCCTCCCAAGACCATTCCGACAGTTGCCTCAAAGCGTTCATGCAGTCAGCACTGACCTTAGGTATGTTGTTCCCATGTATCTGCATGGCTGTTGTCCAGCCCCTTTGCCGGGCAACTTTTTCTGCTGCTCGTTGTGCTCTGATGTGAATAGCATGGTCATTGTTGATGTTCCCGTTCTCATCAATCCTGCATACAACAGCATGAAGGTGGGGTATACCGCTTTTAGATTCCTTATGCAACCAAACTGTGGACTTGCTGCCCGATATGTTTGTCGGTACGGAAATGACCTTGCCATCATCATCACGTATTGTCTGATTATCGTATGCCTTTGCGAAATCCTGCCACAATTTTCTCCAGTCATTGATAGTGAACTCCTCGGTGTGCTCTATAGCAGGACTTATCTCCAAACGGATGACATTGTTCTTGATGTCAGGTCTGTTCATGGTGACAAACTTCATTTCCGTCCATATACCAGTAGCATCCATGCCATGCGGCATGAAGTTGTCGCAAATGTGCGTAATCTTTTCTGGGTGTTTCTTGTTCCTTGACTCACCCGACACATAGAGTATCGCCCTGATGCCATGGTCTATTGCTTTTGCTTTTGCTATCATACATTATCCTCCTTGTTTTCTTCGTTTGTTGTTCCTGCCGGATAGCTGTTTGATTTCTGTGCGGACTGTAGAAAGTCTGTGACATGGTCGGTCACCTTCGCCACTTTCTCGTACCATTCAAGCATGGTGGGTTGATGGTGGAAAAGGCGTATCTTTTCATCATCGTTTAATCCACGCAGTGCATTGGCGAAGTTCACCATATCCGTCCGACATGCAGCCAACGACCTCAGACCGTTCAACTCACCATCGGACAGCCGTTTCCTCGGTCTGTAATTGAGTGCCCTTGCCCGCATGAAATCACTTCGTGTCATACCGCATTGTTCCGCAGTGCCTTTTATCTGTGACAGTTCCTGCTCCGTGACCTTGGTGACCACCACCTTGTCACGCCTTACAACAGGTTGTTCCTGTCTGGATTCCTGATTTTCAAGATTAGGTAAGTCTTTATGTTCCATATATAATTGGTGTCTTAGAAATCATCTGAAACGGTATCTAAAAGAGGGAAGGTGCGAGCCTGCGAGCGGCAAGAACAACGACATTTCGGGAGTTGCGAGGCGTCGTGGTTTTGCAGTCCGAAGGACGGTAATACCTCGGCATACCTCGCAACTCAACGCTGACGCTTTACGCCACTCCACCGCCCGGTTCGCCACGTGTTGCCCGAAACGGGTATTGGTGGATGCCAACTGCGGTACAACATAAAAGGCGGCTTGTGCTCTGTGATGGTCGTTTCGGCTTGCCATTCGCCTCTTATTCTTCCCTCTGCTCGTGAAAAGAGGGATTGGATATGAAGTTGCCGTCTGCTGTTTTCCACCCACATAGACACGGAAAAGTCATTATGGATGCCACCCTTGAACGGCTGGTTTCGATAAGTCCCATATCCGTGAGTGCGTCCAGCATATTGCGTATGCGCTTTCTGCCCATATTCCATTGAACGGAAAGCTGTTCCTCGGAATACTGCGCCTGACCTGCGGAAAGTGAGAGTGTTCTGCGGAAGCCCTTGCTTCCTCCTGCGGTAAGTGCCATTCTCGCCAACAGGTCGCCAAACAATATAAAGTTTACTGTTTCCCTGCCGTCATCATTTGTCGTGGTTCCGTATAGCCATTGTAAAGCCTTGCCAGAAAAAACAAATGATAATGATGCGATATTTGCTGGGGACATGAATGTATATGTTTCCTTGTTCATTGAGCTTTATAGTTATAAACGTGATATTACTTTTTGTTTGAAGAAGAATTAAACCGTGCAGAGATAGGTACAGCAATACCATTCTGCTTTTATGTTGTTCCCTGCACGGCTTTCTTTTCTTGTAATCGTGTTTCAGGTAAGAAAGGAATAACTTTCATTCTAAATGTTCTCTGAAATGTCTAACCTAAAAATAGGGAAGAAAAAGAGAGCGGTTGAATATCGGTCATAAACCTTTCCTCCTTTTGCATGGGTTACTTACCTGTTCCGTTATTTCCTTGTGGTGATTGGACGGACACAGGGCGTTTGTCAAGGTTTGAAACGGCACGATTGATGTCCTCAGTGTTTACAGCAATAGAAAGCAACACCTTGTTTACCGTCACCAACTGCTGTTTGTCGCAAAAGTCAGATACACGCTCCAACAAACAGAAAGCTCGGTTCAGTCGATGTACCTGCGCATTGTCTGCCGTCATACGGTCGTTGTCCGTACTGTTGTTGAGATAACGGTTTAATGCAAGACGGTCATCCGAAGAAATCTTGTCTGCCGTAACTTTACCGTCAGCGATAGCGATGCTCACACGCAATGCGTCTGCCTCGTAGATACCTACACTCTCCAGAAACGTGCGGATGGCTTGAATATCCTTTCCGCTTGTCTCACGTTTACGGTTTTCGTTCTTCTTCTCTGAAGGAACGGCTGCGGCTATGCCAGCCTGTTCCATGTTCTTGTTTTGTTCCATACTACAATTTGTTTTTTTGTTGTGAATAAAAAGAGTTGTTTACTTACGTCCTGTCAGATAGCGGTCTGCTTCCTCTGCGATTTCCTCTTGTGAAGAGATACGGACCCCCGTAAGAAATGTGTCCAGATCCTCTTTCTTAAAGAAGCATAGTTTACCTGTAGGCTTATACATCGGGATAGCCCGGCGCATCATCAGTTTACGAAAATAGGAAAGTTTGAAGCCGCAATACTCGGCTGCTTCCTTGGTGCTCAAAAGTTTTCTTTGCTCTGTCATGTGCGTATATTTTTGATGAATATTCTACTTCGCCTTTGTCGTGGCGACAATGCAAAGGTATTGTGAATTTCTCCAGGCAGAATCACTATAAATGGCACAATTAGAGTAGTTTGCAAATTATAAATGCAAGGATAAATGAGGTGCAAACGAAGTATAAAGGAGCTCTAAATCCTTTATAATACCGAATTATCCGTACATGGAAGTCTATTGTCGCAGAAAGAAACAAACCTTTTCGAGGTAGACATAAAAAATCCCATCATCGGGTTGTGATGACGGGAACAAGGAAGAAAACTTATGTGGTAATGTCGTTCAGACCTTTTTGAACTCTTCAAGGTCGTAGGTATCAAGTTTAGAGCGCAGACGTGTTGCCTTGCGAAGCAACTTTGCGATATGCCTTTGATGTTCGGACGGGTTATCCTTGTAGGCAGTTTTGAAATTACTTGCCAACTGTGCTCCATTGTTGAGGGGCCAGAACTTCTCAAAGATAACCCATTTGCCTTTTCTGATTTTAAGGGCTGCACATAAGGCATTGGCGATATAGGCATACAACGTCTGATTGATTTCGTCATCCTCCTTTTTCATCAGCGGCTGAAAGTCCGTATCAAGATAACCGTCCTCTCGGAACAATACCAGTAGAAACAGCGCATCATTAGTCTGTAAAGTTTCAGGGAGTCTTTTAATCAGCTCAGGCTCTACTTGTGAAACAAGGTTGTCGTAATGTCTAATTTCATCCTCCTGCTTCATCATAACTGGTGAAGTAGATGCGGAAAGTACGGCTTCTATTTGCTTTTCAACCATCCTGTCTGCACATTTTCGTTTTTGTGGGAAAATCCTGTGCCATCGTTGCTGCAACCATAATTTTATATGTTTGCCGTATGCCATTCCAATGATATACGGTAAAAGGAAAACCACTGCAAATAGCGAGGTCATGATGATGCACGTACTCCAATCAATGTGTTTGTGTGGAGTAAATATAAAGGCAAGTAGCAAAGAAATTATAAACCATGAGGCAGTCAAAACAGAGCGGTCTTTTGAAAGCCACTTGTCTATGAGGATGTCATACAAAAGGAAAAATTCTGCAATCAGTCCAATCCATCCGACTATTGACAAGGCTGAGAAAACAAATCCTGCCGTGGTCGCTTCCATGTGGAAAGCAACTACGGCAACCAAACTGAATGCGGTTGCGGCTGCAACTGTAAGCGGCAATAGCATCGTAAGAGAGTTATCAGAAAATCGTTTCATCGCATATAAGTGTTAGTCTTTGAAAATATCGTTGACACGGTTGACCGCATCGTCTTTCTTCTGGTCGATAATCTTAGCGTATATCTGTGTGGTGGCAATGTTCTTGTGTCCGAGCAACTTACTTGTAGTATAAATGTCAACATCTAAGGTCAGCATCATCGTGGCGAAGCTGTGCCTACTCACGTGATAGGTCACGTGCTTGGTTATGCCAGCAGCTTTCGCCCATTTGTCAAGGATAATGCAGATGCGGCTTTCTGACGGAAGGTCGAAAACTTTGTCTTCGTCCTTTGCATCGCCACGTTCCGGCAACCACTTCATTGCCTGTTTAGATAGCGGAAGATATATCGGGTCTTTTGTCTTTTCCATTACGGTGAAGACTCTCCACTGGTCACCGTCCTTATGGATGTCTCCCCAAGTCAACTTGACAACATCGCTGATGCGTAAGGCGCAATAGCAGGAGAATAGAAAAGCCTGTTTCACGGCAGGACGGGTGGGACACTCTGTGGCAATAAGCTTCTTCAACTCGTCAATCTGCAGAAACTCACGCTTGCTTTCAGGTCGGCGGATGCGGTCGGCAGCGGCTATGTGCGTGAAAGGATTTTCAGACAAGTAGTCATTCCGCACAGCCCAGTTGAGCATGGCACTGAACACGGTGATATATCCTGCTGCGGTTGTCATGGTTACAGGACGGTTCGTCCTTGCCTTGTAATCGTTCCGCAGGAAATTCATGAAAGCCATGCAATAATCCTTGTCTATCATCCTTATGGGAATGTCACCACGGAATTGGGATGTCGCCTTCCGGACGGAGTTCACACTGCGCACCGTTGTCTGCTTGTCGTTGTTCTCCAGCCACCTTGCATAAAGGTCGAGCAACTCCGACAACTTGATACGTCCTCGCAATGTGGCGTTGGAAATGCCGTTCTCGCTGTTCGTCAGCTCGATGATGCGGTCAGCCTTAATCTTGTTCGCCAATGTCATGTTGTGCTGGTTCATGGCACGGCTGGCAGGGTCAAGTTCAGGGACGAGGTAAAGTTTCAGGAACTCATACGTTCTCTTTCCGTTGCGGTAAATGTCAAGATATATGGACTTGTTACCGTTCTGCAACTCCTTAAAGCGGATGCGGACAGGCTCTTTCGCCTTAATTATTTTCTTTGGTCTGGGCATGGTGTTGTATTTATTTTGTTTATTATTCAATATGTATGTCGTTTTCTGACGGTTGGCTGTCTGTAATCATTCTCATATACCCCCTCATTGTCTTGGGTGTCAGCCCAAGCATACAGCAGATGGTTCCTGTGTCTGTGCCTGTGGTGAGCAATAAATATATAAAGGTGTTCTGTGCAAGTCTGAAATTCAGCGGCTGCTCCAGTCCGGCTTTCTCTCCCCAGTGCCGCAAGATATTACCTATTTCCGTACTCTTGGGCAATCCCTTAAACACAAGTCCTCTATGGTTTGTCGTATCAGGCAACCAACGCATGGAAATCTCAGTCAGTGGAACGGATGACTTTCTTGAATGTACTTCAATGGTTGTCTTGCCACCGTTACTCTTTATGTCTTTCCATTTGAGTGACAGGACATCGGAAAAGGAAAGATATGTGAAGACGCTCAACAGAAAGGCCTGTTTGACTTGTGGTCTTGACATTACGGGGCAAGGAGTATTCATCAATACTTTTATTTCATCCACGGTAAGGAACTTTTTTAGCGGTCGTTCCCTTGTGATGCGTCCGTGGATGTTTACAAAGCGAAGTGGATTAACCCCGATAATGCCATTGGCTACCGCATTGTTAAGGGTGCTGCTGAAAAGATAGATATATACCCGTGCCGTTGTCATGCTTATTTTTCCGAATTGTCCGGCATACTCCTTGTGCAGGAAGTCAACCAATCCGTCACAATAGCATTCATCAATATCAACAACCTTTGTGTCAATCCCACGATAAGCCGTCACAGCCTTTTTCATTCCTCTTATATTGGTGACGGATGAAGTGTCGCCCTTATCGGAAATGATTTTCCCGTATTCGTCAATCGCCTCACCTATACTCATGGCTGATGACTTTTTGACCTCTATGCCGAAACATGCAGAGAACAATTCCTTCTCCTTTGCTGCACGGATGGCTTCCGCCTCTTTCATCGTCTGCCTGTTCGTGCGAATATTTTTCTTGGACGTTTCGGGTAACAAATAGAGACGGAGGGCTTCGCGGATGCGTTTGCCATCCTTGTAATAGTCAAGACAGATGGACTTCTTTCCTTTATCCATCTCCTTGTATTTAAGCGTGATATGAGATTTTGTAATGCTCATGTTAAGTCCTATTTGTTACTATTTAGTCATTTTTTAAGTGCAAATATACAAACAAAATTTCAAAGTAACAAAATAGTAGCAAATAAAGTAACAAAATTAACCCTATTTAGCGATTAAAGGAATGCATTGTCTATTTGCTTGTAATTTGTAAAACATTGATATATAGTGATTATTAGCTACTTTAAGTTCTCATTCATTACCATTAAACACATATATAAAGATAATGGTGAAACATTTCTACGTGGCTCTTGGCCTCCACGTCCAGTGTTTCGTCCATCGTCGTGCGGGTTACGAGTATAGGTACATTTCCGTCCAGCACATACACCTTTTTCTGCGCGTCCGTCACCATTGTCCGGGCAGTCCAGATACTTGATACGCTGATGATGATACACCCTGCAAGAAAAGCAGTGCAGATGATGCCCACCAGTCGGATTTTATTCTCCAAATGTTTGATGACCATATACCTCTATTTTTTCTTGTTAGACAATCGTGTGTATTCGTCATGTAACATTGTCATGACTGTATCATGCAACTCCGTCAGAAATTTTTCGAACTTCCCGTCAAAAAGCTGTGTGTAATCTTCCCGCATGATTACATGCACGAATATCCACCAGACACGGCGGTTTCGATTCTTGGCATTTTTCTGCAATTTGACCAGTTGCAGACGATAGGTAAGGTAAGTCATCATAGGGACAATATATCGGTTGTCCCATGTAATGGCTTCGTCCAGTTCTTCATATTCCGGATCAATTCGGTGGTTAGGTGCATAAACGAGTTCTTCGCTTATGCGTTCATTTGCATAGTGCACGAAACGCTCGTTCCTGCACCATTTCTCAATTTTCTGTTGTACATTCATCTTTTGGATATTTAATATTAGGTTTATCATTATCTCATCATCGAGCCGATACCGCCCGTAGCCGTCATTTTGGCCTGCTGCGCCACACCTTCTCCAAAGTTCCGTGTAGAGAAGGCCGTGTCGCCTTCAGGTATCATCCATGCTGCCAAGTCCGGCACGAGGTTTAGGCATTTCAGTGCCACGATACTTGCCGCCATCAAGTAGCCGGCGGAGAAGAAGCTGTTTTGCAAGTAGGCCGCCATTGTCTGTTCGCTTGCTGTGATTGCCGTCAGGTTTTCTACCTGTATGCACAGTACAATGTCGAATAACAGTAGCACATAGAAGCCGACGAAGTAGAGCATTGCACCATAGAAATGTACTGTCAGATACCTTATAAGCCACTTCGCCCATGCACCTTCCCATTTGGGCAACAGCGAGAACGCCCATTGTATAGGTCCGAATATTGTTAACATGCCCAGTAGGATTTGCTGGCAATAGATGGTAGCCCACCATCCGATACGATACACAATCAGAGCGATAAGCATGATGATTTTGTCGATACCTACGATGACTCCTGCCGTCAGTGAGGTAAACCACAGTTCGGCTGCGTCTTTCTCCATCTTCGTCACTTCGTCCACTCCGGTTTGTTCCATGGTCGCTTCTACCAGGTTCGGGTCGGAGGTACCCGTGTGAGCGACATCTGCCTGTGCTTGCAAGCTTTGGTACATCGTGTCACGTACATGGATAAGTTGCTGCACTTCCTCGAATTTGTCCGCTATTTGGGTGGCTTCTGCCTCGTACAGGTCATGCGTGTACGAGCCGATGCAGTTCGGGATGTAAGACAGGAAGTCAAGGAAACACCAACTGCTCCCACTGCCAGCCATACCCGTGTCTGCTGGCGGATACCACCAACAGAGGATGATTGAAACAGCCAAAGGACGGAACAGCTTCAGCACATCCAGTGGCTCATGTTTCACCATCATCTTGTACGCCATTCCCGCTGCCATCACAATAGCGAACAGGGCAGCCAGTGCCATGCACATTTGTAGTATCCACCAGAACGGTCCCTGCGAGCCGGTAAAAGTCGCATCAGTCAGGAACTCGTTCGTTTGAAAAATCACATCGTCTATTTCTTCTTCAAGGATATTAATACCGAAATCCGAGAGTATATTTCCGTCTGCCATACGTTTTTGTTTTTTCAGTTCCCTTTGTTTACTGTTTCATCTCCGTCGCCGCTGCCACCCGTGTTATTGCCTGATTGCGGGCCGCGCACGGCAAAGCGCGATTCGTGCCATCGGTTCACCGCATCGCGGACAATACTCTCCTTATCCAGAGTACGGTCAGCGGTAGCATTCAGTAGCGTACTTGTTATCGTAGTATTCTGCCGTTTGGCAAGGTAGCCGACAAGGATTTCGTTCTGTCGAGTTATATCCTCGTAGATGCGCAGATACTCTTTCTTCCGCTGTGCGTTGGGCATATAGGCATCTTTCGTTGCATCAATGGCGCACTGGTAGATATGGTAATATTCCGTCCATCTGTCTTTATCCTCCGGTGTCCCCCCGACAGGCAAGATGCGGTCTATGTTTCGTTTGAACCTTACCATCTGTCCGTTGACCTTATCGCCTTCAGCGACCCATGCGATGTCCGCTTGACGGTCAGCCACGTTCAAGGCTTCTATCTTTGCCCGGCTCACCAATGCCGAGTCGATGGCTTCAGCTTCGTCCGTTTGGTTGTATAGGTTGACGCCCGCCAGTGTGCGGAACGACAGTTTGTTCTTGACTGCTGCCGACTTCTTATACTTGTTGTGCAGTATGGAATAGTAGAGGTCGGGCGAGAGTGCTCCCGTACCGGTTTCCATTACTGTTACTTGGTTTTGTTTCGGCGAATCGTGGTTATAGGTCACGGATTGTGCCTTTGCCGCCGTGGTTGCAATTATTGTAACCGTCACGAGTAAGAGTATTCTGTCCATATTTACTTTCGGTTATTTGTTATTAATCTTTCAATACTCAATGTGTTTCAATCAGTTAATCACCAGGATTATTCTACATTTCTTTTTATATTATATTCATTTCTAATCCTTTCCTCTCCCCGCAAGAAGTGCATATCATCCTTTTCAATACAAATACATTTTCTATTCGTATGAATACAGGCGATTGCAGTGCTCATGCTTCCAGAGGCAAAATCAAGGACTGTGTCACCCTCTTTCGTGTATGTTTTTATCAGATATTTCAACAATGCGACTGGTTTTTGATTAACATGAATCGTTTTGCCCTCTGATTCCGCAGTTTTAAAATATTTCACACTTCGTGGGTATCTCGTTCCTTTGTTTTCATTTCTGAATGTAGGATTTGGTACCTTGTTTACTCCTGTCCAGTTACTTCCTCTCTTTGTACGATTCTCATAAGGCTCACCTTCCTCCATGATTGGATAATAAGGAGTTCTGCCGTTACAAAAGATACTGATTAGCTCATGCGCTTTTAGAGGTTGCTTTTTAGCAAGAAGGAAATTGCTTGCTTTTGACTTTTCCCATACCCAGTCGTATTTAAATTCGGCTAAATTGCCACAGCGTAAAAGGCTGCTGAACGGTTCGCTGCCAAATAAAGCCGTAGGCGCATTATCCTTTCTCACTCTTCTAATCTCCTCCCACATTTTCGAGAATGGTATTATCTTATCCCATTGCGAGGCTGTAATTCCGAAAGGTGGGTCGCATAGAACTAAATCAATACTTGATTCTGGGAGAAGAGGCATTACTTCAAGGCAATCGGCTTTATATAGCGTAATGTCTTTTTCAAAAACGATCTTTTTCATTACATCTTTTATTAATCCAAATGTCCATTTGCCTCTTGGTTATAGGCCAGATAGACTTGTTTGTACTTAAAGTTTCTTTCTCTGTTTGTACTTCTCCGAACATTCAGGACGAAACGCTTTTCCTGCGTTTTAAGATATTCCTTATCAATTTCGGTGTATAGAAGTCATAATCATCATTATGGCATTATTTACCTCCTTCCTCTTTTACCGTCAATAATCCAGTCGTCCCGCATTGCGCCATCGTCCGAAAGCACCGTCAATAATTTCCCGTTTGGTACGTTCCCGGTAAATCTTCGATTTCCAGTAGCCGATACGTACCTGTATGTATCTCCATGTCTCGATGTATGCCCGGTTCAAGTGTTGCTCAATGCTGTCCAGCGACTTGTTCACGGACTCCAGTACCATCAGCAGGTCGCTGGTCGAGCAGGCCGCTGCGCCCGTGGCATACAGCACGAGGTCGCTCACCGACTTATAGAGGTGTTCTCCCTCGTTGGCGATGTCCCGTATTGCTTTTTCATTGATAGTCAGTATCAGTGCGTCTGACGGCTCGATGTTCCCATGTTTCAGGATTTTCTCATGGAAAGCCTCCAGCATGGTCTTATAGTCACCGATACGGTCACTTACCGAGCTGTAGGTATCCTTCACGTTCAGCACCGTCCGCAGGGATTGGTACATCACGTCGATGACATCAAAGGCACGGGTATAGCGGTCAAGGTCGATATTTACTTCCTTGTATTTGCCCGTCTCCTCACGGCTGTACTCATGCAGCAGTTGGTTGCTGTATTCCAGCGTGCTTCGGGCCAGCAACAGGCTGCGTTGTTTTTTGTGGTCATTTATGTACGCTTCCACCGACACGATATCGAATGTCCATTGGCCCTTGGCGACATCGGGTAGTAGCGCAAGCAACGTAATGGCCATCAGTATAGTGCGTTTCATGGCCGTACCTCCTTTCTGCCACTTCGGGATGTCCGTGCGTTTTCTACCCAGCGGTCATGGCACTCTTCCACGAGTGTCAGCCTACGACCCTCGTCCGTATCGAGTTCCGGTAGCACATCCTTCAGTACGTCGATGATGTTCCGCTTGTAGTGCATCATCTTCTCCAAGGATACGAGGTCGGCGTATATTTTCGTGATACGTGAATCCACTTCTCGTGCGATTTCGAGGCGGTCACTTGACCAAAGCAGGTGGTACACGTCGCTGTTCGGTACTTCTTCCATAGGTTCTGTACGGGCATACTCGGTAGTGATTTTACAGTTGGGATATTCCCGTGCGATTTCCGATATGCGATTATTCACGATTTTAGTCTTTTCCTCGTTCGACAGGTTCGGATCGAGTGTCAGTACATCGGCAACGTGCGTGTCTGTGTATGCCGAAGTCAATTCCCAACTGATTTGGATAATGGCACGGTGAATCTTGATACCCAGAAAGTATTTCGGCTTCCGTGCGATAGAAATAGTCGCACGGAACGTAATGATACCATTGATGTTCGGCATCGTCGCCTTACGGACGAACGTATAGCCGCTCCATGTACCTCCGTCCTGCCAAGTGAGGCTATAGGCTGTCTTGCAATCCTGCATGATAGCCGGTAGGCGGTAGTAATCATCTGTCGGCACATCGTTCTCTGCTTCCGCTTCCTGCTTTGCATCTGCGTACTCCTTCTGTTTTTGTTGCCACTCGGCAAGTTCGCTTTTCAGTTCCTCGATACGTGTCCGGTTGGAGTTATATTGTTGCCGGTAAGCTGCTGCGTCTTCCACGCTCGCCTCGGCAATTTTTTTCAAAAGGTCGGCGTTTTCCTTTTCCAAGGCACTAATCTGAGATTGAAGAACGGCGACTTGATTGTCCGCTTCCCGTATCAGTGCGTCCAGTTCTGAAAGATCCAGTTCGTTCTCCGTTACCGAGGTCTGCATGACACACTCTTTGGAGTGGGCATCCAGTGAGCCGCCACACTTGCGACACTTGTATTGTGTCGAGCCTTGCCCCAGCGTCGCCCCGTCTGAACAGGTTACACTGATGGTCACGCTTTCGCATCCCTGCAATTTTGCGGCGTCCGTCGCCTGATAATAGTTCCGTGCATCGGATGCTATGTAATAGACATAGCCTTCCTCGTTGTCATTGAACTCCGAGAGGCGGGCATTGAGCTGCGCTTTGAACGTATTCAAATCCATCGAATAGGAGTCGAAGACATCCTCATAGACCACCTCCATCCGATTCCAACTCTGTGTCACGTGTATCTCGTAGGCGTATGCCTTCTTTGTCTGTTTGTTACCCTTACTGATGATATAGGCCTGTTGTCGGGTATTGATAGTATAGGTGTAGCCATCGTTGCTATTGTTGAGCTGTTGCACTCGGCTTCTTGACCATCCGGCATACCGTTCTGAATTGGCGAGGGCCTGCTCCCGTTGCGAAGCGTTCGGATAAAATCCCGGATCACTCGTGTTAAAGCGTGTCCATGCACCCCCGTTCAATATGCTGTTGTCGTCTGTCGGTGGGTAGTAGTCGCATAGAGAAATGCTTCCTTGATCACGCCGTGCGATATACCACCGTTGCGTGTAATAGTTCCCGACAGCATTGTCCATATAGTCGGTCATCCACGATGTGAGGTCGTAATTGCTGAAATTGAACAATGCGGCCACGCTATCCTGACCGCCCACCATGTCGATTAGCAGACTGCCGATGTCATGTTCCGCCTGCTCGAAGAGAGTACCGTAGTGTTCATACAGGTTGCCGATTTCATTGACTTTGCCACCCAATAGGTCATGGAACGCACTACTTTGCAGTAGAGCGTCACCGAGGTTCTCCATACCTGATGTTGCCAGCCCTACGCCCATGTTATAAAGGTTGTCAATGTCGCCCTTTAAGTTCTCAATCGTGAAATTGCCCGGCACTTTGGTAAAGTTGTCCAACATCCGTTGCCAATCGGTACCGCCCAGTTCTGCGAGGTTCAGCAAGGTGGCAATGTCGCGGTCAATTTCCAGAAAAGCGATGTCCGAGAACGACAGCGTGCTGTTTGTCACCACACTTTCGAACTGCATACACAGGCTCTTCGTATCGTCGCACACTTTCATCAGGTAGCTGCCCCAGTGGATTGCTGTTTGTGGTGAGCGCAGCATCAGCTTCGCCACCACCCATATTTTCGGCATGATTTTTTCTGCCACCATGTGGTAAATTCGACGATAGTAGTAATTTTCCGTGCTGCTGCACCAGATGCCAAGGTCGGACAGAGCCTTGTGTTCCAAAAATTTGGAAGAAAATATCCCTGCTGCCGCCACTTCTGCCGCCGTATAGTGTTTCAGAATATCATCCACCTGCTCGCGGTAGTAGCTTTCGGCTACTGCCTCCGTGCCGAATGCTGCGGCCATGGCCGCCACGGTACGAGCGTCATAGTTCACGCTGTAATATTGTGCGTGAACGTGCTGTGTCAGGGCAGGCAATAGGATAACCCAAAAGATAAACAGCCGTTTCATCGTTTCAGACCTCTTTTATGTATTCCGGTTCCTTGTGATTGAAATACCACCGTTCAGATTCGATACAATTCTCCGTGACAAGTCGGCAGAACATATCATGTATGATGGTAGTATCCTTGATGGCCCTTTTGATCCGGGCTTCTTGGGAGCCGAACCATCTCAAAAAGAAAGGCTGGTTTAGATAAGTTTCGCGCACGGTCTGATAACGTAGCCATCCCAAGTCACTTAGTCTTTTTTCACTCATCGGACTACTGTTCAGTTCCCTGAATAGTTCTTCTCGAAACCTGTTTTCATCGAAGACAGGTTTGCTGTTACATAGCCTGTCGCACATATCGTAAAACTCCTTTTCTTTGGGGTTTTCTTCATAATACCGGTTCAAATACGCTTCCAGTTCTACATCGGACATACCCAACCGAAGGGAATACTCTGCCAACAACCGTTCGATGGCGGCTACTTTGTCCGGTGTCATGTCATCCATGCGGAGCAGGTTCTCCTTGGACAGCATACAAAACTCCCGGAGGGACAAAACAGTGAGTTCCGGATTGCTGACAGAGATTTGTTCGCGCGTCAAGCTGCTTTCAAACCCCATCATATTTATCCCGTAGCCCAGTGACAGGGTGATTAAAATCCTTTTCGTTTTCATTATGATGTTATTTTAGTGGTTAAGTTCAGTACACATCCCGCTTCATTAACTTTCTGCGCAAACGGCAATGCCTTGCCGATACCGCTGGTATTCCAGTCGCGGCAATATGCCTCGATAGCCTCTTGGTGGCTGCATTGTAACTCGCGCTTGTAAAGCTTCAGAGCCTCTTTCTCCGCTCGTTCGGTCGTGTAAGTCATGTAGCACTCGCGCGGTTCTTCCACGCCATAAACACCGCTGGTCGTGCCCCGACGGATAAACACCTCGCGGAAGAAGCTGCGTCCTTCCTTGTTTTCAAGGCGGTTAATGGTGAAAATTTTCTTACAGTCCACGTCCGTTAGGCCAAGAATCGTCTTGATGGTGTCGAAACGTTCCTTGAATTTGCTCTGGTCAAGCAGCATCACCACATCCGAGTTATTGATGATGGCCTCTTTCACGATTTCGCTGCCGATGATGTCTTGTATTTCCTGTGTCACCACGCCCACACTGGCCCAGAATTTACGCGCTGTTTTGTACATAAATTTAATGTACTCCGCCATCAGCGGGCTGGCGATGGCTTTCCATGCTTCCTCGATGACAAGGACTTTGCGGTTCTTCTTGATGCGCATTTTTTGCAAGAAAACATCCATGATAATCAGCGTGACCAAAGGAAAAAGCAGCGGGTCATCTTTTATGCTGTCGATTTCGAAGACCACGAACGTCTCGTCGAACAGCGAGCTGTCCATGTTCTCGTTCAGCGTTTTTTCGTGGTTGCCGCCCAAATAGAAGTCCTTCATCATATAGCGGTATGTCGAGAGGTCGATGCCCGTGATACGGTTCTCCTCACAGATATCCGGGATGCGCTGCACGGAATATTCATAGAAAGAGTTGAATGACAGTTCCTCCACTTTCAGTTCCTTGCGTCGGCCCTCTATCTTGTCAATGATACCCTCGATGCGGACCGCGCGTTCCCGTTCGCTTTCGTGCCGCTTCTCACTGCTGTTGCGGTCATCAATAACGAGGCTCTTACGCAAGTCCTCACGCTGTTGGGGTGTGAAGCCCTCGAAACCATTGAAGTAGGCGTCGTAATATTCCGTGATGACGTGCTCTATCAGACGGTCTTCCGTCTTTGTGACCGTTCCCTGCGTACCTTTCCAGATAAGCAAGACGAGGTTTTTCAAGAATCCCGTTTTTTCTACGTTCATCTCTTCCCGATTGATGCGGAACGGATTCATCGTGATGGGCCGTTCCTCGGTATAGCTGATATACTTGCCGCCGAAATACTCGCATAGCCCCTCGTATGAGTTACCCGTATCGACCATTACCACGTCCGTCCCCTGTTCATGCAACTGGCGCACGACGGAGTTCATGTGGAAACTCTTTCCGCTGCCCGAAGGCCCCAGGCAGAAAAAATTCGAGTTGTCGGTCAGCTTGTTCTTTCCCTCTTTTCCCGTGATGTCGATAGCTACCGGAACACCTTGACGGTCAGTATAATAAATTTTTATCGGCGTTTCCTCACTATGCTGCACCCGTTCCTTGTACATCAGGCATACCGCAGCGTCGGAGAGGGTCAGAAAACGGTCATATTCCTCGTTCAGGCTGTAACAGTTGCCCGGAAATGAACTGACGAACAGTTCCAGTTGGTTGTATGCACGCTTACTGATATGTATGCCCATGCGCCCAAAAGCGTTTTCCAAGTGATTCGTGCATTTTTGAAGGTCGGTGTCGGCAGGCACGCCCACCACCATGTTGAAGTGCGTGTACACGAGCAGTTTGCTTTCACGGGCTATTACGTCCTGTACCTGCTTGATGTCCTCTACGGCCATTTGGTTACTCGGATTGGGGATGCTTGCGTGCCGGTTCTTCTTTTTGTCGAGTAATGCCAGTTCACGCTTCTGACTGGGCAGGAAAATAATTTGGTTGTACACCACCGTTTCTGCGTTCGGAATATTATCCACCACCGAGACAAGATCCACTGGCATCTCGGTATTATTCACCTCGATATTGGTATAGGGACGTATCAGCGAGGGGAGTGCGGCGCAGTCCACGTCCACGAGGCTGTACACCTTACAGCGTTTATCACCCATAGATACCGTTTCGTCGTCAGCCTTGACATTCGTCATCGAGACCGTACGGTCTTTGAAGTTCATCGCAAAGTAACGGTCCACATATTCGCTTGCCTCGGCTTTGTTCAGGAATTTCACTTGTACACCGCTGTCGCGTAGTAGGTCTCGAACCTTATAAATCTTCACGAGGAAATCGCGCCATTTCTTGCTATCGTAAGAGAAAAGACGGCTCTTCTTGGCTTCCTGTGTGATAGTCAGATAGCAAAGGCTGTCCGTGTACGGACGCCCATTAAAATAACGGAAGTACGATGCTGAGAGAAATTCTTGATTATGCTCCGGCTCGTTCGCGAACTGTTTTCTCACGAAGATGTCCTGTTTGTGTAAGGCATATCCTTCGCCCAGTGTTTGCGCAAGGGCAGAGAATAGATGCGTGAAATCGTAATAGCTGTCAATGTCCGCCGAATACTTCTGTACCGGATTTTCGATTTTCAAGACGGCGGAATATTCACCCGTCTTGGTGTACAGCACACCCACACCATCTGTATCTTCCACAGAGAAATAGATATTCTGAAAGATGTGCTTGCGCTTGCCGCCCGTACCGAACGTATAGACTGACAAGGCCATACCCGTACATAGGGCGATGAAAAATAAAATGATATATAGGGTCATTCCGATATTCGTTCATTAAATAGGGGCAGGTCTGCCTCGGCTGGAGGCGGACCCGCCCGCGTTCAACAATCAATCAGCCACACACATTGCCGTGATGGTTTTTCTTATAGTCATACTTTGTGCGAATAGGCATACACATACACTCCACGTTTTACATTTTTGCTGTGCAGCCCTTTTCGCTGTTTGAGGATGATAAGCACGATTCCCGCAGATAAGACAGTTGCCAATACGACCAGTCCGGCCACAAAGCCCATAAGACAGTAGGCGGCGATAAAGCCCACAATGGCTCCACCAGCCACGCCTGCCGCCCAATAGATGTAGCGGCCTTGTAATCCCATCAGCTCCAAAGGCCGTTGTAACCCCTTGAACAGCGGATAATCCGGATAACGTCCGTCATTAATCATTTCTTGACTGTTTATGCGTTAATTCCGAAGAACAGAGGTAATGCTTGGGCTGCCGCAATCAAGAAAAGGCACGCCCCAACTACCATCATGATCTTCTTCTTGACATCCTGTTCCTCGTTGTTCATGGCGATATACACCGAAATGGCTCCGATGATGGCCACGACACCAGCAATGGCATAGCAGAGTTTGACCATGACAGGAACGTATTTCACAATTTCCTCCGCTACGGTTGATAGAGCTGTCGTACCGGCCGAGTAATCGCCTGCCGTACTTTGAGCCATAGCAGGTATGCCTCCCAACAGGGCAATGATTAACATTCTTACTTTGGTGGAAACTTGCATGATGGTTTTCTTTGCCTTTCGGCACATTCTTTTGAATTTCTGAAACATATTTATTACATTTTTGTGGTACTCTTGTTTTTTTTTTGAATTTATTTTACACTTCTGTCAGCCACCTATATGCGGTAGCCGAAGAAAGCAGGGAACACGATTGAAGCACCAATGATGAAGAGGCACGCACCGACAAGTGATACGATAGACTTCACCACGCCGTCCTCGCCTGTGTTCATTTTGATATAGATCTGGAGCGCGGCAACGACTACGAAAACCGAGGCGACAGCGTAGCAGATGTACAGCACGTACAGCATCATCGTCACCACGAAGTCGTGCATCGTTGCCAGTGCGTCTGCACCCCAACTGTAGTTTACGCTGCCACTTTTGGCGAATGCCGCATAAGGGACAAAGCACAGTGCACATAATATTTTTTTTGCTTTCGACATTTTACAATCGGTCTTTGAGAGGTTTCCACACCAGTTCCGGACGGTTGCCCGTCTTTCCTTTGGCAAGCATCGCTTTGTACAGTTCGTCTGCCGTGTATGCGTCTGACAGGTAGGTCGCGGTTTCTTCCATCTGTTCCTCCGCTTGGGCTTTCAGGCGTTTTAGTTTCTCCGCCACGGCTATCTCGCCATTATTGTCTGCGGTTTCCGTCTCCTGTGGTGCAGGCGAAGCGGTAGGGGCAACATCTGTTTCATATTTCTCATTACCCACATTGAATCCCGTATCGCTCTCCGTCACGTACACACTCTGTTCATCTTCTGGCGCACCGAGGTCAAATACCTCTTCTTCCGGCTTGCCATTTCCTTTTTTTCCATAAAGGTCCTGCACGATGATAACTGCATAATAGACGAGATAGGCAACCGTCAGGACAATGGTGAAAATAAAATATGATTTCATATATTTTTGTATAATATGATTTTTATATTTGGTTGTGTGTGCAAAATAAGAATGGATAATTTGAAAGATAAAATTATTGATTATAAAACGTATCGTTTTAATATAATATTTTTTCAAAATCCAAAAATCATATTTCAAAATCATATTCAAATATAATTTTAGATAAGAAAACAGGAAAAGTCGGGATATAAAAAAAAGCCCTCCGTGATGAAGGAGGGCTTAGGGAGCGGTTTTTTCATTGTTTCTTCCCACGTAAGTAGTCGTTCAGGTCTTTGTAACCGGCATAACAGTTTGATTCGTTATAGACGCATCTGCCATACATCCCGGCTATGGTTTCCACTGTCTTTTGTCCGGCAAGGTCATTGTCAAGGTAACAGTGAATATACGTGTATTTTTGCAAATACGTTAATGTCCTTTTCAGATTACTGACCGAGTTCATAACAAGGTAGTCACAGGGGGCATTAATGCAAATGGCACTATCGTCCGTCTGTTTTAGGGTTAGATAGGACAGAAAGTCCATGAATCCTTCAAATAGGCAGACACGGCTCTGTGCCTCACCACGCGATTGGGGTATCAAGGAAATGTCCTTGTTCTTGATACATCCTTTGTAATAAGGGTTTCGTACCTCGTATCCACCGGATATATTGCCAAAGGCCAGTGCAAAGTAACGTTTCTGGCGCAGTTCGTAATGGACTTCCTTGCAGAACATTCGTCCGATATCCGAATCAATCATACGTGAATGGAGATATGAGAGCAGTGCGTGGTGTCGCAGCGGCACGATAATCAAATTCTTCATGTCGGCTTCCACTGGTCGAGAGGTTGCGGGCAACGCCCGGGGTCTCGGCAGCGACACACCATTGACATACCGTTTGATGTATGCTAATGCTTCACTCACACTTTTAGTTCCGCAAAGGTACTTACCCAGTTCCACAAGGTCGCCTCCGGTGGCCTCGCCAAAATCATACCATTCATTCAGCCGGTCATTGACTTTGAACGATGGCGTCACCTCTTTCCTGAGAGGCGAAAGATACCAATATTGCTCTGATTTCATATACTGCGCACGGTGGCCGAGCTGGGCCAAAAAGTCCACGATACGCACTCGTTTTGCTTCGTCTATGGTCATATTAAATTTCTTTTCACTTGTTTGTACAAAAGCGGTTTAGTTTAGTTTGCGCCCCTATATATATAAATACTAAATTAAACTGAATTATATAGGTCCGCGCCCGCTCTCATTCTTCATCGAAAAGCATGGTTTCTGCCTGTGTCATGTCATAATAAAAAAGTTTATCTCGTTTGATAACCAGTTTTAAGGTGTCAGTCAGATATTGCAGCAGTTTGACCATTACGTTTCTCCCACGCTTAAATCCGATTGCCTCGTAAGCAGTCATCATGGCTTGCAGCATATTTTCAAACCCACGGATGGGTTTGTCTCCAAACGCAGCGGAAAGGGCTTCACGGTGCTGTTCGATGCTTAGTTCCATAAAACCCGTCCGTTGTTTCGGTTTCTGATGTGGGGCATTCTCAAACAAATGCCCTTCTGCGAGAACCGGGAGCCCACCCTCATTGACAGTGAAAGCAAAAGGTTTAAACTCTTTCTCACGGATGTGTAACGCATGAACTTCGCTGACGTTGGGACAATCGTTGTTTTTGCTGATGACCAGTACAGTCTCCGCCTTGTTGCTCATTTCCGTACCGATATGCCCGCGCACATTGTTATCTCCTTTATTCAAGTGTAGCACACAGTGGATATGCAGGTCATACTTTGATGACCATTCCATCATCTTGTTAATGACTTCCACGGACTCACCGGTACTGTTTATGTCAAGCATCAGGTCACGGATACCATCGATAATTACAAGTCCGTATCCTTTTCTTTGGCGTAAGGCGTAGTCGATGACCCCAATGCGTATGGCCGGAGAGTATTCGCGCAAGCAAATAAAGTCGAGGTTTTCACTGTCGGTTGTAGTGGGCAGTCCGGCAAGCCGCAAGATGCGTTCCAGTACATTATGACAATGGAAGCGGCTCTGCTCCGTGTCCACGTACAGAATCTTGCGTTTACCTTCCGGGAGGTGCGCCCGGTAGTTCAGCACTTGTTTCCCTGCCAGCGATGCAGCGACAATGGCCGAAACGTTAAATGTTTTTTTTGATTTCGCCTTGCCGGTTGATGCGCTGAAGTTGCCGAGCGTAGCAATGGTCGAGTTGTCTATCCAGATAATCTGTGGCGGCGTTTCATAGGTATCCGTCGCCCGAATCTGCGAGGCGGAGAGGATATCCGATAAGAAATCCTCCTCCGGCCTCATATCCACATTATATTCAGTTCTTCTTTCGTTTTCCATGGCGTCTTTGATTAAAGAAAGGTTGTGTGGCAGCGGCCTCGTTTGCCATACGTGCTGCTTCATCTACGGTTGGTTCATAATTCTGCAAAAGCCATTCGTCCAGATCTTCTTTGGCGAAATATATCATTTTGCCACGTGGCTTGTAGTGCGGAATCTCCTTGCCTGATGTTAGCTTGTACAGCATACTCTCGGATATTCCGATATACATACAAGCCTCTTGGAAGGTAAACACCTGTTTGGTGGTATATATATTTTTTTCCAGCAATGCGATGCGTTCCAACAGACTTTCTATCGGATCTAATTTCTTTAGGATGGCTTCGACGCTTGTAAGCCGTTCACTCAGCCGTTCCATGAATGTCAATCTATTATTTTGCATAAATGAGTTATTATAAATTTAGACAATGAAGTATATCCTCCGTTATGTAGCGCGCTAACGGAGGTCAAAGATAGGGCAACCCAAAAGGTCAGCGTGAGTTTGTACCGTGATAGTAACCACGTATCACGGCAACTGTCACGCTTTTACCTTTCACATACTTCGCTTATTGGCACTTCTTACCACTCTCTCAGTTCATCAATAGCTCGTCTGATACCGTAACCTGTTGATGTCATGTTGTTACGCAAGGCAGACAGAGCGGATGAAAGGCTTGAAGCTGAAACGAATCCTTTTCCATCCTTGGTTTGCAAGAACCGCCCACTACTAAGAACGGACTGCCATTTGGCTTGGATAAACGAGTGCTCAAGGAGTGTATCAAACAGGATGGCCACATGGCGGATATTGTTTACACGAATACAGAATCCTTCTTTACAGGAAAGCAGGGCTTCCATATCTTCAACGTGTAGGGTAGAAACGCAAAACAGATGATAAGCATTGGCACAAGCTGTAATACCTATCATCTGTTTACGAGTGAGATTGCATCCAAAAGAAAGAGGATAAATTCTTGTCGGTCCATCTTTGCAGCACGTGACGGACTGTGATGGTGGCACAAACGTATCATACGTTCGTTTCAGTTCCATACACTTCTCGAACGAGAAGTCTGCTTCGGTAAAAAATGCTCGGATAAGATGGGAGCAATCGTTTAATAGCCCCTTGACGATATGAATGTTCATTTCATGGCAGTTCCGGCAGACCGCATGGTCACAGTCGATATACCGGTGGCTGTTTACGAAATCCTCCACGTAACGGTAGTACTGCTTATTGCCCGTCACGACATCACGGAGATACATTGTTTTTGCTTCAACGAGCAATGCGAATAATTCTTTCGCTACATCCTGTTCTGCAACAAAATGGTGCAGATGTTTTTTCCCTCCAAAAAGAGAGAGGGTCATTGTTAGGTCTTTTCATGATGAAATATTTTAAATTGGATTTATATGATATATTATAAGAGTGTTGCTCCCGAAAGAGAATCCTGTCGGAACAACACCCTTATAAGTGGTTACATATCTGATGTTCATTGCATTGTCAATCGAATAAACCGTTGGTCAGATTTACTGCATCGTCTTTTTTCTTATTGACGATTTTGGCATACACTTGGGTCATCTTTACAGATGTATGACCGAGCAATTTAGATACAGTGTACAAATCGGCCCCCAATGTCAGCATCATTGTGGCGAACGTGTGGCGGGCGGTATGAAAGGTGAATCGCTTGGAAATTCCGGCGGCTTTGGCCCATGGTTTGATAAGCTGGTTGATACCAGAAGGCAAATCGAACACATGGTCGTCTGCTGTCTTGTCCCCACGTTCCGGCATCCACTTCAACGCTTCATTGGAGAGCGGAAGGTAAATCGGTTCTTTCGTCTTCTGCATGGCTACTGCCAAGCGGTATTGGCCGTTGTCAATAAACACATCTTTCCATTGCAATCCGATAATGTCACTGATACGTAGTCCACAGAAGCAGGAGAACAGGTAGGCACTTTTTACCCCTTCGTTCTGCATTGGTGTAGCGATTAATGATCTCACTTCTTCAATAGTCATATACGAACGCACACTTTCCGGCATCTTGGGCTTCTCCGATTTTTCCATTTCGTTGAATGGATTCTTTAAGATCCGTTTCGCACGGACAGCGGCATTTAACGCACCGTTGAAAATCTGGTAATAGGTATTACGCGTAGAAGCCGAGATGGGTTTTCCTTTGGGATGGTAGTTTGTCAGCATATAGTCGATATAGCCGTGGCAAAAAGTGAGGTCAATCTGATTTAATGTGAATCTTTCTCCTGCATACTCTTTCAAGATACCGGTAACAGATTTTATCTGGCCTATGTTTTTCTTACCACGTTTCTTCTGTTCCTCTTTATAGAGTTGCATCCAGTCCAGCAGATAAACCTTATCCTTGTGATTCATGATACCGGCTTCACCACTTGTCAACTCTATGATACGCTTCGATTTGATTGCATTTGCGGCAGCCATTGTCGTTTCGTTCTGTTGGCGGGCATTACGATCCGTTTCCGGAATAAGATACATTTTCAGATACTCGTATGTCCGCTTACCATTTCGGTATATATCCAGATACAAACTCTTGCTGCCATTGGCCAACTCCTTCGTCCGAAGACGAATCGGCTCCTTTACTTTTATTGGCTTTCTGGTCCTTGGCATATTTGTGTCCTTTTATTCGTTATTTCCTATCACAAAGGTACAAATAAAAAACGAAATCAAGAAACAAACAAGAAACAAAAATGTACCTAAAAAGAGCAAAGCAACTGAAAACGTAGAAAACAACTGAAAATAAAAACTCGTATATAAATTATTGATATATAGATGATTTATCTATATTTATTTGGAACTTGTTTTCATTTTATATATGTCTTTATGATTATTGGAAAGTAATGCATAGGCGCACCATAAAACCGGAGCTTGTCCATGGAGATCTCCCGTTAAAGCTTTACGGTTGCGGTAGTGTTCACTATTGTCTCCCAGCATGGTACCTTCGCATACGGCTTCCACATCTCCTTGTTCATTTACATATTTGGTTAAAGCTATCCAGGCGTTCCGGGCTACCGGCCCGTATTCTTCGGCAGGTAACCAGCCTTTATTGACACCTGTAATCATGGCGTATGCGAACATGGCTGAACCGGAAGTTTCTTCCCACATGGAAATATCGTCTACTACCTGTTTCCACATACCATTCTCATCTTGTGTATCTTTTAGCTTTTCCATCATTTTCAGATATCCTTTCATGATTTCTGCTCTGTCCGGATTGTCTTGCGGAAGCATCCGGAGCAGTTCGGACATACCGGCTGCCATCCAACCATTACCGCGTCCCCAGCAGAAGGGAGCTGTTGGTGCGTGGTAGAACAGTCCTGAAGGTTGCTGTATAGAATCCAGGTAAAGCACCATTTCGCGAGCTGCTCTGTCTATATATTTACGGTCGTTCGTTACCCGATAAGCCTGCGCTTGGATAGTGGTGATCATATACATGTCGTCCAGCCAGAAGCGAGTCTGCCAGGAATAACCTTTGTCGTCCCATTCCTTTTGTTCCGGTTGACAGATATCAGCATCTTTGAAATCCCCATACATACTGCTTTGGCGTTCTTCACCTTCTTCCAGTTTCCAGTTGGCTGGTAATTCCCATTGAGAGTCGGCATACATCATGCCTAATGTTTTATAACGCTCTTCTCCGGTTTGCAGGTAAAGTTCCAGCGGCACGGCTCCGAAGACATTGTTGTCTACATGATTCGGCTTCGGCTGCAAGTAAGCCTCATTGGTGAATAAAGGCTCGAAACGGGCTTTCAGACGTTCTGTCAAGTCTTTGTTGTCTGTTTCCTGAGCAAACCAAAGTCCTCCTAACCAAGTGCATACATCCGGATAGGTGATTTGTGTTCTTGGTTCGTTCACACGTAAGGGGCTGCCATATTGCGAATGCCCTTGTTCCAGAAACCGATTTGTAATTTTATTCCCGATTTCTATAGGGCTGGCTTCTTGTGGGAGATTGTCAAAGTACCCGTTCTCTTTAGGAGCACAAGATGCCAGCACCAACGCAGCCAATGCTGCTGTGAATAGTTTACTTTTCATATTTTCTTGTATTTTTTATATTGTTAGTTCGGATAATATTTCTCGGGTGTCATGAATGAAGGTACATAAGGTTCCATCCAGAATGCAGAGGTACGCTTGTATTTCAGTTCGGTATCCGGATACCAGTTAGCCCAGGATGCCGGATGTGTATCGGCGATAGGAGACTGTACGCTTTCGCCATACCCGTTCACAGTGGTAACGGTATATTCATAGACTGTAAACGAACCGACATCAAGAGTTGGATTGTCTAACTTACCGGGGAATCGGCATGCTTTGATGACTCCGGCAGCTTCCATATCTGTATACTGATTGGCTTTACCTTCAAATATAAGTGTGAAATCTTTGTCACCAGCCTTTCTCCGATATATGCGATATTTCTGTGCACCTAATACTTTTCCCCATGATAAGTCTACCTTCCCCTTGTCTAAATTCAGGTGCAGACCTTCCGGGTAATGTGGTGCTTGGCTAGTGGTATAAACCGGATACTCTTGGGCAAAGACGGCCGTATGCTTTCCGTTTACAGACAGAGCCCGTACATGTATCTTTCCGGCAGGTTGCGGAGCCAGTTTGTATACTGACCGGGTGGTTGTGCCTACCTCCGTCCATGTTTGCCCATTGTCTCGTGATGTTTCTATTTTTACCTTTTTGGCTGATGCAGGTATATCCAGATAAATAAGTGTACCGTTAGGAGTATATTCTGTGTCGATAATATCAGTTGGCATTGGAGTAACTTCACGTGCATACTCTATGTGATGCTCTCCTACGGGCAAAGAGATATTGCTTGTTCCCTGTTGTGCGATACCGTCGATATATAATTTTCCGCCGGACATTCCTTTTAGAGTTAATCTGGCTTTTCCATCACTCTTATAGCGTCCTTTGCAACTGTTGGCGTTTGTGCGGGTCATGGCAATTGCCGTACCGGCGTCCGACAATTCGATCGAAAAACCGTCGGCAGAAAGGAGTGTACCCTTCATTAAAGCAAGTTGCAAGGTTCCATTATCCATCCGGCGGATTACTCCGGCCTCTCCGGTGAATGATTCCTTTTCTGACTGATGGTTTATTCCTGTTCCATCACGGAAGATAACATCAGTACTGTGAGGAGCTTTGATGTACAATATATTAGATGGTTCATTTTGGGATTTGGGTACAAATTCGTAAATGCTTGTATGGGCCAGCAAAGCCGGGTTCACAACTTTCCCATGTAGAACGTTGATATCTCCTTTCTTGTGTGAAACCAATGTCAGCAGCGAACCGTCCGCATCCCGGTAGAAACCTTTGGAATGATTGGTTTCTCCTTTGGTCCAATGATCCGGGCGTGCTTTTTTGCCAAAGAAAACGATTTGCGGAAATTCATCTTCTTTCTGAACGAACCAAGAGAAACGGGCACCTGCTCTCCAATTCGTTCCGGTCTGATCGTAGAGTAGGAAGTAATCTGTACCTACCAGCAGGATGCTGCGTGATAAATATTCCGGCCAGGCAAAACTGTCTTCTCCTTTAGCGGAACGGAGTTCTGCCAGCTGCACTATATCCAGGTCATAAAGTGGAGCCACAAGTTCGTTCATTCCGATGTTACAGAAAGCCCCGTTTTTCATTACTCCGAAGTTAGTGATGCCATCCAGATTATTTTGTACATGGTCACCTACCACTTCGTTTTCATGCCCCGTATATATTTTACCTTTTGCATAGAAGTAAAGTCCGCCGGAGTTGCCTTGTCCCTGATGTCCCCAACGATAGTTAGGGCCTTTATCCACCTGGTTTAAGTGAATGGACAATTCTTCGTCTGTGTCTACTCCTGCACGCAGAACAATGCCGTGTCCGGTATATTTCGTACTTCTTAAATGCGGATTGGTTCCCATGTTATGGGAAGGGTATTGTTTCTGATGGACATTCCCCCAATTGGTGTGTGTATCTTTGGTTTCAACACCCGGCCCCATCTTGCCGGTCCAATATAGATTTTCAGCTAAGAGCGGATCGTAGTATTGCATCCAGTCGGCCAACTGGTAAACGGAGCAATAGCGTGGAACAATCCGTCCCCCTCCGTGAGCACCATGGGGTGGATAACTTCTTTCCATCTTTTCTTTGTATTGAATGGGAGCGGTCATCATGTCCAGCATCCAGTGTCCCCGTTGTGCCATGTATTTTCCGGCAAAACGGTTTTTGCCATCGAACTCTTTCAGTGCGATATTGGTAGCTGAGGTGGGACGTAAGAAAGCCCAATTATAGATACCCAGGCTTTCTACCCAACGTCCTCCTTTGGATTCGAAGGCTTTTACTTCAGGACGTGTATAGAAGATACCGTATATTTCCAGTGTTTTTTCAAAGAAATCCGCCCATTCTTTGGCCATCGGGTGTTCGGGGTAGAGGAAAGACATCTGCCCCGGTACTGCCCAGCCGTCTGCTGCCATATTAGCGGTTCCCGCTAATGAAGTGCGGATGGTATTCATCGCTTCCAGTGTATTGATGTAAGCGGATATGAGCATCAGGCCGTCTACGGTCTGCTTTTGTTCCGTGGTCAGTTGTTTGTAAAGTGCCAGGTAATCTTCTATCCAGCTGCCGAAAAGCGGGCGGTGAGAAATGGAATGAATGCCGGGAAATCCATTTAAGCCTGTCATATAATAAGCCATTGGAGAGGTTATTATCTGCTGATAGAATTGTTCGGCAGTGGGTGAACCTGTTTTCCCTGTAAAAGGAGTATCCGGATGTTTTGCATGTGCCGGATACTCCAGAATCCAATCTTTCACCTTATTTAAATTTAATAGCGCATACTGACGGTGTAATAGCATAGCGTAGCGGAAGCCCATCTCATCCGAATGGTCTGCACCACCCTTGACTGCTATTTCGTCAATGCTTTTATTGAATTTGTCAACTATACCCTGTTTCTTTTCAATTGTATATAAAGTTATGGCCGTGGACCGGCTGCCGGAATGGAGCGGATACTTGAAATATAATTTCTGACCTGCATAACGGAAATATACAGATAGATCCGGAGTGGGCTGCCAGATTCCGTATTGCTGATCATCCCAGCGATTATGGTCATATACAAATACGCCTAATTCTCTGGCTGCATCCTGAGTTTCCCAGAAAGAGATTGCCGGAACCTGTTCGCGTGTTGAATTTCCTCCGAAGGGTAAGAGGCGATACAACATTTGCTTATCGGGCTCTTCTATCCAGCCCATTCCTGTCCAGTGCGGATCTTCCTGGCTCCAGTTGGTGTATATGGGTTGGTCGATGGGCAAACCTCCGTCTACTGATACTTCCTTTTGCCTGTCCCAGTTGCCATAACGGCGCGTAGGATGGAAGTTATCCCATTCCATATCTATAAACACCTCATCCTGGTTTGATATATTCTCCATTTGTTCGTCGAGGATGACGAAGGGATAACCTTGTATGACTTTTACCTTGGCATAATAAGAAGCCTGGTTATCTAATATATAATGTATTCCACATTCTATAAACAAGTCGCCTGATTCTAAAACGGATGTTTTTATCTCTTTTACGGTGCGCTGTCCGGTGTGTAGCTTGTTATTGCCTATCTTTTGATGATCGTTCAATATGGAGATTATGGGAGCGGGAATTGTGTGCCCCGGATTGATTCCTCCGGCAGGTATTTCCACACCGAAGTTTCCGTCACTGATCAGCCAGGTTGACGCCTGTTTCAGAAGTGTAACAGGTGAACTTTGCCGGGAGGCATTGTTTTTCCGAAGATACAATGTATAGTTGAATTCCCCTCCGCTTGGTAGCTCTGCGAAGAAGTTTATAACGGCAGATTTCAGTTTCCCGTTTTCAATGACTTTGTCTGATAATTGGAATGGAACAGAACGGCTCTGCTTGTTATCGGAAAGGCTCAGTTCCGATTCGGACTGTATTCCTTCCGGAAAGTAAACCGGATAGCTTAAAAGAGTGCGGGGCCAGTCGTATATAGACAGGTTTATACAATCTTTCCGGGAGAAATTCAGCGGCTTCTCCCTAGATACGATGGCCTGTTGTGCAAAGCCTGTATTTGCAAAAAATAGTATTAGTAATAATGCAATCACGTGGTTTCTCATGGTCATAAACTTTACCTGAATTTTTTGCAAACTTAGGCGAAAAGCCTTTGACAGACTATGAAAATAGTGTCAAAGACTTGTATTTTAGACCTGCGACCGATTATTTACCAATATTCTTGATATATTCGGTAGGAGTTTGATTGAATACAGATTTAAAAACCTTACTAAAGTAAGCCGGATCGGAAAAGCCCACTTCATAGGCAACCTCTGCAATGGTCATGCCTCCGGACTGGAATTTTTCCACAGCCATTTTCATCCGGATATTTAGGATCAGTTTGTTGGGTGATAAATCAGATATCGCCTTAATTTTCCGGAAGAATTGTGTACGGCTCATACCTAATTTATTATATAGAACTTCCATGGATAATTCCGGATCCTGTGCATTTTCTGTAATTAATTCTACCAATTTTTGCATGAATGGGTCCTCTACTGTGATTTCCTCTACAGGAACTTCCGTCCTCTCTAACTTCTGGCAGAACAAGTCTCTCAGTTTTTCTCTGTTTTTGATGAGGCTTTCTATTTTAGCCAGTAGTATTTGCGCATTGAATGGCTTTAATATATAGTCATCAGCTAAAGCCTGATATCCATCTTTTACATGCTCTTCCAGGCTTTTTGCTGTTAGCAGGACTACCGGAATATGAGCTAAAGCCATGTCATTTTTTATAGCCCGGCAGAGCTCCAATCCGTCCATTACGGGCATCATGATATCACTGATAATCAGATCGGGCATCTGCTCTCTGGCTATATGTATGGCGCTTTTCCCTTCAGGAGCTTCCTGCACATTGTAGGTCTTGGATAGTTTGGAAACAATGTATTGGCGCATGTCCTCGTCATCTTCCACTACCAGAATCCGCAGGCGATTATCAGAATCCTCGGGTATTTGCTGGTGATATTCCGGATCTACGGACAATACACTGTTCTTTTCTACTTTCAATGTATGGGTAATTGCCTGGTCAGTATAGATTACATTGGAATTGGCGTAGTGTTCCTTTCCCAGTTGCAGGCGTATAAAGAACGTCGTTCCTTGTCCGGGCATACTTTCCAGCCATATCTTGCCGAAATGCAGTTTAACCACGTATTGCACCAGATTAAGTCCGATGCCACTGCCGAACATTCCACCTTTGTTTCCGTTTCCTATCTGAAAGAAAGGATCGAAAACCTTGCTTTGATTCTCAGGAGATATACCTTCCCCGAAGTCTTTCACGGAAAGAACAACGCTGTTTTCCTCCATATTGGATTCTAACTGGATCTTTCCACCTCTGGAAGAGTGTTTTATTGCATTCGAGAGCAGATTAAACATTACTTTACTCATCAGGTCTACATCTACCCACAAATTGTTGCCATAATAGTTGTTGGAGTACGAAATGGTAAGTTCATGCTTGTTCAGCAATTCGGAGAAACTATCAATCTGTTCGGTAATGAATACAGGTACATTCAGGCTGCTTAGTTTCAGTTGCATGGCTCCATGTTCTAATTTGCGGAAATCCATCAATTGGTTCACCAGAAGTAGCAGGCGGTTTGCGTTCTTTTGTATCTGTTTCATCGGATATTTTAAACCCGAAGGAAGCTGTTCATCATTGATGATATCGTCCACCGGACCGGTTATCAATGTGAGCGGTGTCCGGAGTTCGTGAGAGAAATTAGTGAATAATTCAATCCTCATCTGGTAGTTCTTCTCGATATTCTCTTTTTCTATCTGTTCGATTTGGCGTTTGTACTTGGCTGTTTTCTTTTCATAAAAATAGCGTGCTAATACTGCCAGAAAGACGATGATGAATAAGATGTAGAGGGTCTTTGCCCACCAGGTGGCCCAGAATGCAGGATGTACTGATATGATAATGGTTGTTTCTACCGTGCTCCAGATTCCTTCGTTATTGCATGCCTTGATACTGAAAATATATTTACCTGCAGGGAGATTGGAGTATATTACTTCATTATTTTCAATGTAATGCCACTCTTTATCCAGCCCTTTTAACTGATAAGCATATTTGTATCCCTTGGGAGAGATAAAGTCGAGCGCAGAGTATTTGATTCGTATGGATGAGTTATCATACGGCAGATCAACCTTGTTTCCTTCATTGAAGTTATTGATTTCAATATGGCCGGGTGCATTTTTAGAATTTAGTGATTCCACCAGGGATATCTGTACCAAAGGTGCTGTCTCTCTGTCATGAGACAAACGTGTCGGGTCCAGTTCCGCCAGTCCGTTGTTACCACCTATATAGATGTGTCCGTTACTGGCTTGCAACAGTGACTTGTGCGAAACTTCATTCAAAGGAAAGCCGTTGCCACGGGTAAAATTAACGATGATCCCATCCGGTTTGATCTGTGACAATCCGTTGATGGCAGATACCCATATATCCTTGCTGGTACGATCTTCCAGAATGGCACAGATGGAATTGTGTACTAATCCGTTATCTTTGTTATAATGGTGTATTTCCTGTTTTTCCAGATTACATTTATACAATCCGTTGTCATAAGTGCCGATCCAGATGTTTTTGGCATGGTCCTCATAGAGCACACTTATATTCTTGTCATTCAGTTCCTCGAAGGTGGTCCGTTCACCTTTAAAGTAGTGTTCGGGATTTTCAGGTTGATGCCTGAATATCCATAAACCATTGGTACGAACTCCCACTATCATATCATTTCCATGTCGCAGAATATCTTGTGTCAACATATACCGGGTAGTGGCATTATAATTGGTCGATAGATTCCGGTCCAGCTTTTGCGTTTTCTCATCCCAGTAAGACAGGTCATCTTCTGCTATCCATAAGTGGTTTTCCGCATCTCTTGCCATTGCACGGATTTGTTCTTCACCGCTCATTGAGGCAATCACTTTGGTTATGGAACGGGTTCTCAGATTGAGCGAATAAACTCCCATATTTAAGAAATAGAGGTAGAGCTCGTCTGGTGAATTTCGGTAAACATAGTATAAGTCCGTATCGTGTTTGGGAGAATTACCTCCGGATATATTAACTTCTTCTATATGCTTCGGATTGTTTACATCCATGGCTATAAGCCCCTTGCTATGTCCGATCCATAATTTACCTTGTGATTCGGATAATGAACCTACTACTTGGATTCCGGTGGTCTGCTGAGAGGAGGATGTTAAAGAATGATGAGTAAAAGTAAACAGCTTGGGATGATAATAAATGGCTCCCTGGCTGAAAGTACCTATCCATAATGCTCCTTGATTATCCTTATAGACTGTCATCAGGCGATCCCTTATAGCAAGGTGTTGATCTACTTTGGTATAAAAGAAAGAGTGCTTAATGTCATAAGCCACCAATCCCCGGTCGGTTGCAAGCAGCAGGGTGGAATCATTATATTCCGTGATGTCATGAATGTAATTGCTTTCTATCGGAACATCCGGATGAACCGTGTATGAAATTGGCCTGATTTCTTCTTCTTTAGGAAAGTATTGGTAGAAATTCTTTAGCTCTTCTCCGAGCCAGATGCGTCCTTTACTATCTGTAAATCCTTTCATTAAGGAGAAACGTTTTTCATTTTTGTGTAAAATCTTGTAGCGTTCAGTCCTTACGTCATAAAGTGCCAGCCCCTGATTCACCACATCCAGCAATAGGGCATACGGGCTCGCGGCAGCCATCATGTGAATATAGGTATCACGCATATCTTTCACATATGAACACGTTCCGTTGCTTTTGAAAACATATAATCCTTGTTTGGTAGCTACCCAGATATTTTTTTTAGGATCTTCGTGCAGGCCTACAACCACGGACGAGGGAAATTCTTTTCCTGTATACCGCTCCTGTAAATCGATAAACTTTTCCTGCATGGGGTCGAAGAGAACGATTCCACTGAAGGTACCGATCCAGAAGAGGCCGTCCGATAGTTGCGTGATACTCACAATATCGTTAGGCTGCTTGACTTCTTTGCTGGGCAGGTGATAATAGTTCTTTATCTCGTAACCGTCCAACCGGTTCAAACCGTTTTTGGTACCGATCCAAATATAACCTTTATCGTCCTGGCAGATAGCTTTTACAGTGCTGTTTGATAATCCATCCTTTACAGAGTAGCTATTCAGCGTAATGTTCTGTGCCGATGCGCTAATATACCCTAATGAGAGTATGAACAAGATAAATAGATGTTTTGCGATATTCTGCATTATCTTCGGAAACATAAAATTCAAGTTATAAATTGAGCCCCTAAAGATAATGCAAAATATGCAATTCATGCAAGCGTCAACGCTTTTTATATGGCTATTTACGGGATACATTCCAACTCCCTTTCATGTTTATTTGAACGGTGATTTCTTCCTTATTGTTTTTTATTTGAACGGTGCTGCATCCATCCTGGGTCCGTGCGGATAAAGACTGTGCGATATCAGCGGCCTTTTCCTTTATGCTGTAGGGCACGATTACAGTAACAAATGTCAAAGGCTCGAATGGAGTGACACACTGCTTGGAGAAGACTGTGGTGGGTTGTATCGTATATTCTTGTTTCTGAAATCCGTAACTGCGGTCGGGCTGCTTTTCAAAATAGACCAGTAATTGCCTTTTCTCTATTTCATTACCGGATGCGTCTTTCCACGGTTGACCTGCGTTTGGAGTGTCCCTGTATATTTTCTTCCCTCCGTGAGTACTGAACCAGTTTTCACCCCGTTCATCCATTTGATATAACTGCCAGATACTGCCTGCCGTGTATCCTTCGGTATCTTCACCGGGAATCAGATGATCCTGTAATATCAGGATACCTTCGGCTGTCAATACCATGCGTCGTTGCAGGGTAGAACCATCGACGCAGTGATTGTCCAGAATCACCTCACCGTATGAGTCTTTACCTTTATTTACAGCTTTGGCTGTCCGCACGATATTGGGATTGAACAGCACGCCCACTTCTTCATGTACATAGTCTTCCACTGGTTTTCTGATCTTGTTGTAGGCTCTAATCTTGAAACTCATGGGAGACTTGATTCTGCCATCAGTCGTGTAATGTTTCCAGTCGCAACCAATGTACCGGTAATCATTCAGACTGAAATCTGCCGCTACCTTCAGATTAATAAAATGAATACTGTTATCTTTCAAAGTAATACGTATCATCTTTCCGCCTTTCTCATTGTCTGCAAGCTCTACGCCGTTTCCCCATGCATCCAATGTGTTGCAATCATGCAGAATCTTTTCTCCGGCCTTGCCTCGTAGCCGAACCTTATCAATGCAGATCACTTCGCCCGGCTGTCCATTCTGAAAGCGGAAAGTGATGCTTTGAAATCCCCTCATTTGCGGATCACTTTCTGATATATGTGTGGATGAGCTGAAGTCAATCCAGTCTGTAAACCAACGATTGGTCAGCCAGCGATTGGAGCCTTCACCGAATGGGAAACCATTGCTTTCTTCTTTCATCAGGATCACGGTGTTGCCATGACGCATATCCGTAGCATGACGTTGTACGCCGTGAAAGTGCGGGCAACAGTCGGTTTCAAAATAATTGATGGTTCCGCGCAGATTCGGATGTTTGTGAGAACCTTCAGCATAAAGATCACTCATGACAAAAGGAGTACCCGGAACGTGTGAAGCTGTTAGCAATAGCTGGTCCGGTATACCACTTTGTCCTTCCCGGTTAGTGCGTGTTGTCACCATGGCACCCCAATCCGGGGTAGAAGTCTTTGGAATGAATGGCGGTAACAGGGCTATTTCCGCAATCGAAGCCCATTCGCAGGCATCCCGTAGAAACCAGCCTCGTTTAGTGTATTTTTCGGGTAAATTGGGAAGTCCTGTTTTATATAATTTGCGGGCAGCTTCCTGATAGCTTGCATTACCTGTCAGGCGAGCCATCTTTTCAAAGACTACGATCCATTCAAAATAGGCAAAGAAGAAGTCATCTCCATATTCCGGCATGTAACCGCTGGGAGCCTGTTGGTGAAGATAGCGTGAAAACCATTGTTCTATTTCGGGAGTCTGTAGCAATTCGGTCCGTCCGCTTTCCTGTGCAATGGTGATAATGTCGTTTAAGTGGATGGCTGAATATAAAGTAGCGGTCTCGTCCACATCCTTATTGGCATACCAGAAATTCCACATCGTATCTGTATAGGCTTTCCACAGGTTTGCATTGGGAGCATCCGGAAAAAGGTTATACATTCTGGTAAAGCCTAAAGCACGTTCCTGTCCCTGATTATGATCGGTAATGAAATGCGGTTCGAAGTGCAGGTCGGCAAAACGAATCACAATTCTCCGGGCTTCGTTTCCTTTCAGGCGTCCTTCTTTTTTAAGTAATTTGTAGGTGGCTGCCACGTTGCGGGTAGAGAAGAAATCATCCCGTCCCCGCATCAACTGTTCGTCCTTTTCCCAAGCAGTGACGGCACACCTGAAAATCTCTTCGGACATATCCAGAAATCGTTTCTGTCCGGTGGCTTCATAGAAAGTACCGGCGGCGGTCATCAGGTGGGTGGTCCAACGGACATTGCGGTTTTGAATTTCCTTTTGGATGCGTTCTTTACTATATGGGTGGGTCTGGTTGTCAAAGGCTTCGACGGCTATGGACAACGGATCTTTGTCTATCACGGGATGCAGGTTTCCATACACCGAAACAATTCCCCAAAGGCAAAGAAAAATGGAGGCAGACAATTTCTGTATCATACTGGATTTCTTTTGATAGGGTTTATTATAAGAGAGTGGGCAAACCGGATTTTCCGGCTTGCCCAACATACGTATACTCCCTTTGTTCTATGACAGAATTTTAATATTCGGGATTTTGCCACATGATTGTTCCGTCACCATAGGCATTGATTTCAGATTGTGGAATCGGTGCCAGCAGATTACGTTTTTCCATTGCATACATTGGTGTTTGGGTAGCTGTGTTGAAGCCTTCGTTTTTGAGAGAGAAGTGTTTCTTCATTGCTTCTTCGGCAAGTCCCCAACGAATTAGGTCGGGCCAACGAAGTCCTTCGTAACAGAACTCGATAAAACGTTCGTGAACGATGTAATCGAATGTAGCTTGCTTGCTGTTCAGTCTGGTAGCATCGATGGCTTCCAGTCCGGCTCTTTTGCGCACTTCGTTAATGATGGATAAGATTGTAGTGATATTCTCTGCATAGCCCACTTCATTCAGAGCTTCGGCATACATCAGCTTGACATCCGTGTAACGCAGAATAGAGATATTATTACCCCATTCGTCATAAGAACCGGGTTTCGTCTGCGTTGCCTTCAGAAACTTACGGGCTGTGTAAGTGTCAGCATGCTGGTAATCTTTATCGTAATAAAGGTTGTTCACCATGGTAGCGGCCCGGCGGATATCGCCTTCTTCATAAACCCCTTCACCCCAGATGGACTCGGAAACTTGAGCGGTACCGGAAGGACCTTTGAACGTAACATTATGTAGGAACGGAGCATCCTTTTCAAGATTGATACTGGAAGCGAGTAGCATACTGTTGAACGTTTGGCTGATACCCAAAGCTTTACCGGTGGAACCGCCCATGTATTGTACTTCCCAGACACGTTCGGATGTGTTGTCGAATTTATCATCGAAACAATCTTCATAGTTGTCGGCCATTTTATATAAAGCGGGTTCTTTGGCAATTATCAGCTCCAACCACTCTACTGCCTTTGCAGGATTATGCATATACAGGTAAGTACGTCCCAGCATACCGGCCATTGCATATTTGGTAATACGTCCCACTTCTGTGCCGCTTCTTTTTTCGGGAAGCAGGTCATAAGCCAGTTCGAAGTCCTTGATTGCTTGTTGATAAGTCTCTTCCTGTGAAGAACGTTTCACTTTACGCAATTCGGCCAATGAAAGATCCGTAGTGATGAGCGGAGAACCTCCCCAGCACCAGGCGAATTGCAGATAGGCCAGTCCGCGCATGGCATAAGCCTCGCCTTTGATATGATTTTTCTGATCTTCATCAGAGAAGACTACCCGGTCGATGTTGTCCAATATCTTATTGCTGCGTGATACCAGTACCCAGAGCGATTTCCATGCGGTTTCCCAGGTTTTTTCGGTAGAAGTATCCGTGAAGCGGGTGATGTTATTGTTCATGTTTTTAATAGCGTCTTCCCTCAATACGATTGCTTCCAGATAGTTACGATTATAGACAGTCTGTAATTGTGAGTAAACTCCGGCAATGGAGGCTTCACAATCAGCAGGAGTCTTGTATAAGCTCTGGTCTGTGTAAATAGACGGTTGGTTGACGTCCAGATAGCTGTCGCAAGAGGATAGACCCCACAAGCAACATACGGCTACTATTTTAGTTATTATTTTCATGATCGTTACTGATTAAAAGGTTACGTTTACACCAAATATATATTTTCTTGACAACGGATAAGTATTGTAATCTGCACCTCTGAGCATCGGATTGGTACTGTAGCTATTGGTATCCGGGTTGCCGACATAATCGGTAAAGGTATGCAGGTTTTCTACTGTTCCGTAAATTTTGGCTGCTTTGATTCCCAAGGCATTCAGCCATTTCTTGGGCATATTGTAGGCCAGGCTGACATTTTGGATGCGTAAGAAAGTTGCGTCAAAGATTTCCAAATCTGTTCTGTGCAATTGTCCGTCCTGCTCGGAGTTGTCACCCAAACCGTAAGGAGTCGGTGTTTTTCCATCCCATGACATATCTACACCCAGTTCAGTAGGAATGGGGTTACCGTTCGGATAATCTTCTTTGTAGCAGTGCAACCATCTTCTCAGTGTGTTGTTGGCACCATATTTACCGCCGGTATCCAGGTTACGGGCACCAATCCAAAGTACATTACCTCCAATCTGTCCGCGCAGGAATATGCTCAACTCGAAGTCCTTATAAGTAAATCTGTTAGTGAAACCGAACATCACGTCAGGTTCGTTTGAACCGTAAGCTACTCTGTCGTCATTGTCGATAGAACCACTTCCGTCAACGTCTACGTATTTCACGTTACCGGGTCTCTGCTTCTTACCTTTTACGGTAGGAACCAATGGCTTGTTAGGATTATAACGTCCGTCAGCACCTACTTCGAAGTCGGCTTCTGTCAGCAGACCGTCTGTGAGGTAAGTATAGAATTGAGAAATAGGACCTCCTACTTTCGTGATGAACTGTGCGTTCCATGCATCAGTGATGATTTCATCGTTTCCACCTAAATCCAGTACCTTATTCTTGTTTCCGGAAAGGTTCAGTGTGCTCGACCATTTGAATGATCTTGTATTAATATTGGTTGTTGTCAGGTCAATTTCCCAACCACGGTTCTCAATAGAAGCCAGATTTGTGCGCATACTGTTGAAGCCGGTAGCAGCGGGGAGTTGCAAATTATACAGCAAGTCGTCCGTGCGGTTGATGTAATAGTCTACGTTCAACTGTATGCGGTTTTTGAACAGGGAGAGGTCGAAACCGAAGTCGAATGCTTTGGTCGTTTCCCATTTCAAATCCGAGTTGGCATAGTTAGTCGGGTAGATGGCTATTTGTGAAGTATTTCCGTAAGCGACATTTCCGGTAGTGAAGGTAGAAACATAGTCACTGTAGCCGATACGGTCGTTACCGGACATACCCCAGGAAGCACGGAGCTTTAACAGGGAGATGAACTCTACGTCTTTCATGAATTCTTCACTGTTGATTTTCCATCCGGCAGATACGGAGGGGAAAGTAGCCCAGCGATTGGAAGGACCGAAACGGGAAGAACCGTCACGACGCATAGATGCAGATACTAAGTATTTATCATCATAGTTGTAACTTAAACGTCCGAAAAGAGAAGCCGTACGAACAATATTCTTCAGGGTGCTGGCCTGACTCGGAGTGGCTCCCTGGTTCAAGGTAGGAACGTTATCCAGCGGGAAGTCGGTAGCTTTCATATCGGCAGTATAGATGCTGCGGTTTTCTATACTTTGTCCTAACAATACATTCATCTGATGTTTCTTCCAGAGAGTAAAGTCATAGCTCAATGTATTTTGCCATCCGGTGCGGCTGCCGGAGATCACTTTGCTTGAAGCAGTAGCGCTCTTTACGGACATTTTCTGTACGTCGAGCGGGAGGAAATATTCATCGATGCGGTTTTCAGAACTATAGTTGAACATAGACTTGAAAGTCAGTCCTTTGATGATATTCGCTTCTACCCATGATGCAACGTCGAAATTCTTGATATTTCTGCTATCGGTAACCTGTCTGAGGCGTTCGTATGGGTTAACGTCATCCTTTCTGAATTTGCTGAAACCCAGCGAGCGGGTACCTTCGTTGATGCCGATAGTAGGAATCATGGTCAGGGCAGTCATGATGACTTTATCCTTACCCTCAGACTCACCTCTGTCCTGTGAAGAAATGGTAGGAGCAAAGTTCACACCGGCCTTGATGTGCTTGTTAATGTTCATTGAAGCGTTGATACGGAAGTTGAAACGTTCGTATCCGGTATGTTTTACGATACCTTCCTGGTTCAAGTATCCGGCAGAAGCATAGATAGAATATCTGTCGCCTTTGCTGGAAACCGATACCTGGTGACTGTGGGTGAAAGCTGTCTGGAGAATGGCGTCAACCCAATCAGTCTGAGGAAGATCGGAACGCAATGTCCAGTCGGCTGTGTCGGAATTAGGGTTCAGCAACCAGTCCGGGTTCACGCGGTCACCGCTCGGACGGTCTTTATTGGGGGTATCCAGTGTGTTATTGCCGTCTTTTTGCAGCCACATCGCATTTTTCAGATACAGGTTGTATGCCATCCATTCTTTAGGAGACATCATTTCGGGCAGGCCTACGGCGTTCTGGAAACCTAAGTATGATTCCCATTTAACGACAGGAGCACCTTTCTGAGCCTGTTTGGTCTCAATCAGGATTACACCGGCAGAACCGCGTGCACCATAGATAGAAGTGGCTGCCGCATCTTTCAATACTTGGATAGATGCTACATCGGACGGGTTCACATTGCTCATATTTTCGGTGATGACTCCATCCACTACAATGAGGGGATTGGAAGAACCGTTGATGGAGCTGACACCACGTACGGTAATTTGCATTTCTTCACCCGGAATACCACTGCTGGTCTGGGTTTGCACACCGGCCAGCTGACCGGAGAGGGCATCACTCAGATTGGTGACCGGACGTCCTTCAATGGCTTCGGAGGTCATCTTGGATACGGAAGTCGTCAGATTGCTTTTCTTCACGGAGCCGTAACCCACTACCACTACTTCATCCAATGACTGAGAATCTTCTTCTAATGTAACTTTCAGGTTTGTACTTCCGTTGAGAGCTACTGTTTTGTCTTTGTAGCCAATGAAAGAGACGGTTACTGTGGCCTTGTTGCTTTTCACATTTAAGGTAAAGTTTCCGTCGATGTCGCTGATCGTGCCGTTTCCCGGTACACCTTTTTCTACGATGTTAGCACCGATAATGGCTTCACCCGACGGGTCTGTTACAACGCCGGTAACTTTTACTTGTGCCCAAGTAAAACTACAGAAGCATAGAAGGAGTAAAGTCACCCAAAGTCGGGATTTTCCTTCCACACGTTTTGAGAGTGTGATTCTGTTTTCCATAAATTAAATTTTTTAGATACTATTAATTTCTTTAAATATGCATAAAGCAAGTTTGTTTTTCATTCGCAAAAGTAGCCGATGGGGTGGGAAGGGATATGGAAAATCGTTTCAAAACCTATAAAAAAGGTCTCAAACGACTGTTTTTCCCAACTTTGGTACGTTATTCCAATTTCCAGGTTTTTGTACCTTCTGGGGTGTGGAACAGAAGAACGTTACTATTGGCTTTTTGCTTCATATATTTGCTTTGAGATATGTATTCGGTATTCAGTTTTACAGGATTTCCGTTCAGTTTATACTGTCCGCTATAGGCTGTTTCGGGGGAAAAGAATGTCAGTTCCAGTGTGTTTCCCTGTAGGTTGGTATATGAAATTCCCGGAGTTTCACTCGTTTCATAGTCGCCGGAACAGTTAAACTTTACCTTTTCGCGGATATCGTTGGCAAAATTCTCCAGTTCAGCTTTCATATCTCCCCGGGCATCTTTGTATTGTTCGGTGATTTCAGTCGTTTCCAGTACCCAGGAGCCTCTGCGACGCTTCTTGTCTTTCAGGATGAGAACATCGTGTGCTTTTATATCATATTTGCCGCCGGAAACCTCAAAAGTCCATTCTTCCGGAGTGGCAAAAGCGAACATCATGGAACCGGTGTGACACAATATCCATTGCAACCCGTTGATTTTCTTCACCATTCTCTTTTTTATGCCCTTGCGGCTGAATGGTACGTACATCTGATAGAAATGGGGGATATTCATATAGTTCTCTGCTACATTATATACGCCAATGGCACTTTTTTCGTATCCGAAGACACGGTGATAAGGATTCTCCCCATACCCCAGTTTGTTGGAGTGTGTCTGATAAATCTGAGGGCGTTCGGGGTTATCATGGCACACACTGAACACGGATGCTTCCGAATTATCCGATTGCCAGACAAGGTGTATGTTCTTAGTCTCTTTAAATGCGTAGGTGTATTGGAAATCTTTCAGTTTTTCAGGAAAAGCTTCCACTGTCTGGGTGGATAAACCGTAATTCGGACTTTGATAAGTGTAGCGGCAATAGTAATGCTTGCTGTCTATCCGTAAAGCTTTGAAATCATAAGGATAGCTTTTCGAGTTGTTCAGAGCTTGCAGAAAAGGGAGTGGTTTTACAGTGCGTTCGTAGGCCAGCCAGAAGTTGAAACAGCCGAAATTGTCTCTGTTTGCAGCTTCACGGAGGATGATACGTTCATCGGGGCTACCGTAGAATAGCCAGGTTAGCTGAACGATCTGTACACCGGTGCTCAAATTACCCGTATATAAATTCTTCCAACCTTTGCAACGGGGAGGATTGGCACAATACAGGCCTTGATTCCAGGGTAACAGTAATTGTGCTATGATATGGTGGTAAGCTGATAAAGCGCTTTTACGTATCTCCTCGTTTTTAGAGAACTCGGCAAGCATCCTGATATATTGAAGATTAGTTCCCAGATAGGTAAAAGCATCCGCTTCAGGACAGTTATGGGTGATGAATTGCTTTAATGTATGTACGATCCTGTCATGCAGGAATTCTTTTAGCTGGACGGAGGTTTTGCCGTCGGCATCTGTAAAGTCGGGCCATTCTTCGGCGCAGAGCAATCCGCTGGTCTGATGCATGAGTTTCATGTTCAGTGTACCGTTATCTCTGGTATATTTGCCTATTTTCATGAAGGCTTTAATCTTTCCTCGCAGCGAGTCCGGCATTTTTTCTTTGGTGAGCATGTAGCCGTGCATGGTGGCATGGGCAAAGAAATCCATATCTGAGCCGGAGTTATAGAACGCTTCCACATGGTCCAGTTGATATTGATACATTTCGGTTAGTTTTTCTATGGCTTTTTCCTTTTCACAGTCACGCCATAAGCGGGCGAAGTAGAAAGGCGACACATATTTTATGTTACCGTTGTCTACCGGTTGGGTCTGTAACATCTGGTCGATGAGTGAATGACCGCGTTCTTCATAAGTAGAACCGTGCATATAGGCTGTCTGGGCATTTACGGCACTTGCAAAAAGAAGTCCGGCCAACAGAAAAATAAAGTGGTGATAAGATAGAGTTTTCATGTATTTCCGTATTTGAGGGACAAATGTAAGCGCGAATCTTTTCCGGAGGTATGAAAATCGTATTCTATTTTAGTAAAATCATCTCTGAACCGGGACTTTAACACTCTCCGGCGGGCTTCATGGGTATTCATTTGCTTCTGCAATAGTTTTGTTCCCTCTTGCTATAATTTTGTTTGCTCTTTTAATAGTTGATTTTTTAGTGGGATAGATGATAGGGGGATGATATTGTATCCATATTCGTTTATTGTAACATCGTTTTACTGTTGCGCAGGGTTCACAGGGGTCAAGGTTCACTATGAACCCTATCTGTCAGTATGAAATTTCTGAAATTTTTATTAATCATCAGATAGTGAGTGTGTTAATTGCTTTTTGATTTTGTGGATAATATGTGTTTTTGGGGGTGTAGGTTCACTCCCATTTATTATGTAATGTACGAAAATAATACTGTATTGCAAATGTTCTGACTATACTCTGTCGGGATACGAAGATGAATGGGTGCGAAGATGGTCTATAAATAGTTCTTATTATATTACAAAAACAGCTTTTTTCCCACATAAATACGTGGCACGTAGGGTTCATAGTGAACCTTGAACCCAAATGAACCCGAATGAACCCCATTTTTTTTTATTATTGTATTTGATTGAAATTTATTTGCTTGATATATAGTGTATTAGTTGTTTTGCATAACTTCTTGTATAATCAAATCGGTGATATCTATTGAACCATAATAGCCGAAATTAGCATGATATACCTCTTGAAGAAATAATACTACAAATAATCTATTTCTCGTCTTCTTTTGTTTGCTTGCGGGAAAATGAGTACCTTTGCGCCCTGAAAATAAAGAAATAGGTATGACAGGACAAAAGGCACCCACAGCGTTGGGAACAGAAAAGATTGGAAAACTACTGATGCAATATGCAGTGCCGGCAATTATCGCCATGACGGCATCTTCCTTATATAATATGGTGGACAGCATTTTTATCGGTCACGGAGTGGGCACAATGGCTATTTCGGGACTGGCACTTACTTTTCCTCTGATGAATCTTGCAGCAGCGTTCGGTTCGTTGGTGGGAGTGGGCGCTTCTACGCTGGTTTCTGTAAAGTTAGGGCAGAAAGACTATGATACGGCTCAACGGATATTAGGTAATGTGCTTGTCCTGAATATAGTGCTGGGATTAGCATTTACGGTAGTGACGATGATATTTCTCGATCCCATCCTTTACTTTTTCGGCGGTAGTGACGAGACGGTGAAGTACGCCCGCGAATATATGCAGATCATTTTACTTGGCAATGTCGTCACCCACCTTTATCTGGGCTTGAATGCTGTGTTGCGTTCTTCCGGACATCCGCAGAAAGCGATGTATGCCACTATTGCTACGGTTGTTATCAACACGATACTTGACCCTCTATTTATTTATGGCTTCGGTTGGGGGATCCGTGGAGCCGCTATTGCCACTATCATTGCCCAGGTCATTTCATTACTGTGGCAATTCAAGATATTCAGCAATAAAGACGAACTCTTGCACTTTCACCGCGGCATTTTCCGCTTGCGTCGTAAGATTGTGATAGATTCGCTTGCTATCGGTATGTCTCCTTTCCTCATGAATCTGGCGGCATGTTTTATTGTGATTGTTATCAATCAAGGGCTGAAGCGCTATGGAGGAGATTTATCCATCGGTGCATTCGGTATTGTCAATCGACTGGTATTTATATTTGTGATGATTGTGATGGGACTGAATCAAGGTATGCAGCCCATTGCTGGATATAACTTTGGTGCCCAGCAATACGCGCGCGTTTCCCGGGTGTTGAAACTGACAATCATCTTTGCAACAGTTGTCACTACTTCCGGTTTTCTGATGGGAATGCTTATACCTGAGCTGGTAGTTTCTATATTTACTTCTGATGAGGAATTGATAGCAATCTCGGCACGTGGTTTGCGGGTCGTAGTGATGTTTTTCCCTATTATCGGTTTCCAGATGGTGACATCTAATTTCTTCCAGAGTATCGGAATGGCCAGTAAGGCTATTTTCCTTTCTCTTACGCGCCAGATGCTTTTCCTGCTTCCGGCATTGATAATCCTGCCCCGTTTTTTCGGTGCGGCAGGTGTGTGGTATAGTATGCCATTCTCCGATTTACTTGCCAGCCTGGTAGCGCTGGTAATGTTGGTAAGTCAGTTCCGTAAATTCAAGAGAGCGGAAGAATAGGGCGAAAAACGTGTGACTTTTTTTGTTTCTTTCCTATAAATCCTTACTTTTGCTATCAGTAAACCAATATTTAGATTGAAGCTATGAATAAGAAATTCGTTGTGAACATCGGTCGCCAATTGGGAAGCGGCGGAAAGGAGATAGGGGAGAAGTTGGCAGCCCGCTTGGGCATCGATTTCTATGATAAGGAGTTGATAACTCTGGCTTCCAAGGAGAGTGGCCTCTGTCGTGAATTTTTTGAGAAAGCTGATGAGCGTGCTTCGCAGGGAATCATCGGCGGACTTTTCGGTATGCGTTTCCCTTTTGTGGGAGATGGCGCCTTACCTACCCAAAATTGTCTTAGTAATGACGCGCTTTTCAAAGTGCAGAGTGATGTGATCCGTCAGTTGGCCTCTGAGAAGTCTTGTCTTTTTGTAGGCCGTTGTGCCGATTATATTCTCCGGGAGCATCCCCGTTGCGCCAATATTTTTATTTCTGCCTCGCATGAGGCACGTGTTGCCCGTCTTTGCGCTATGCATCACATTTCGGAAGAAGAGGCGGAAAATATGATGAGCAAGGCAGATAAAAAACGTTCGGAGTATTACAATTATTATAGTTACAAGACATGGGGAGCTGCGGCAACTTATCATCTCTGCATTGATTCTTCGGTGCTGGGAATTGAAAAAACAATAGATTTCGTGGAGGAGTTTGTGAAACTCAAAATCAAGTGAAGCGGAGTTGTTTATAATCTGGTGAAATTAAAAAAGAGAGGTCATGCGAACATGACCTCTCTTTTTGCTAAAATGCAACTTGTATTACATCATTGTCAGCAATATCATTTGTCCCGCCAGAATACGCAGGAACATTGTCAGCGGATAAACCGTAGAATAGCCTACTGCCGGAGCATCGTTACCGGATGCCTGGTTGGCATACGCTAGTGCAGGAGGGTCGGTATTACTACCTGCAATTAATCCCATTAAAGTGAAATAGTTCACTTTGCAATAAAAGCGGGCAATCATACCGATAATCAGCAAAGGAATTACGGTAATCAGGAAACCATAGCCTACATATGATAGTCCGGAACCTTCTACTACGGTCTGTACAAAGTGTTCACCAGCTTCGATGCCTACACTGGCAAGGAAAAGTACAATACCGATCTCGCGCAGCATCAGATTAGCACTCATGGTTGTATAAGTCACCAGCTTCAATTTATGTCCGAACCGTCCGATAAGAATAGCAACCACCAACGGACCACCGGCCAAACCGAGTTTTACCGGAGTAGGTATGCCCGGGAAAGCGATAGGAAGACTACCTAGCAGAATACCCAGGAAAATACCCACGAAGATAGTCACAATGTTCGGTGTATCCAGCCGCTTCAACTGGTTGCCCAATACACCGGCAACCCGTTCTACAGCATCTTGCTGACCCACGACCATAACGCGGTCACCTACCTGCAATATCAGATTCGGATCGGCAAACAAATCCATACCGGAACGGTTGATGCGGGTTACATTCACTCCATACATGCTACGAAAATGCAGGCTACCCAGTTTCTTACCGTTGATTTCGGACTTAGTCACCAATATGCGGCGTGAAACCATTGGCATATCTTGTTTTTCCCAGTCCACTTGAATTTCTTTACCGATAAAAGCGATTACCGCTTCGGCATCTTCCTCGGAGCATACGATGAATACCTGGTCTCCGATATGAAATTCCGTATCTTGGTTGGGGATGCTGACGTGTCCATCGTGGCGTATGCGTGAACATACAAAAGGACGTCCCATAAACTCTTTGATCTGGAGGAGTTTCTTTCCATCGATAGATTCATTGCGAACTTCCAGATGCAACATGTGCGGCATGTGCTTCATATCAGAAGTCTGTGTAGAGAGTTCGTCTTCTTCCTTTTTCAGGTTCACCCGGCAGATGTAGCGGATAGCAATAATAGAACCGATGATACCGACAACACCGAGCGGATAAGCGCAGGCGTATCCCAATGCGATGGGATCACCCGTGTAGTTCAGTTGATTCAATGCTTCCTGTGCGGCACCCAAACCCGGAGTATTGGTGACTGCACCGTAAAGGATACCTACTATCATGGGGAGATCGATTCCTCCGTCGATGAAGTAAATGCCCAAAGCTACTGCAATATTCAGTACAACTATACCTACTGCAAGCATATTCAGTGTCATGCCTCCTTTCTTAAAGGAAGAGAAGAACGACGGTCCTACTTGCAGACCGATACAGAATACGAACAGAATTAATCCGAATTCGCGGATGAAGTGCAGAATGTGTGTCTCACCCGTAAAGCCGAAATGTCCCATCAGGATACCAGTGAAAAGTACAAATGTGACTCCCAGCGATATCCCGAAAATCTTGATCTTGCCCAAAAGCACGCCGACAGATATTACGAATGCATACAAGCATACGATATGGGCGACGGAGGCAGGGTCCCATAACAAACTCTCTAACCAATCCATAGTTACTTTTGTTTATCTTTTTTATTTGCTTATTAAATTTCGCGCAAAGGTAGGCATTAAAAGGGAGGTAGCAAAGGGTTTCCGGGAGTTTTTCTTTTGAGTACAGGCATGGGCAGAGGATAATTGAGTAGTATGCTTGAATATAAGTTTTTACTCTAAAATGTAAGGTGCACTTTGCAATCATGCATATACATACGGAAATCATGCTTCCAGAATGTCATATCTTCATGCGAATTTTACTTAAAAAACCTTGTGTTATTAAGTTATTGAGTATATTTGCAAGTCCTATTTTAGACAAATAGGCAAGTGAAGAGATTACTCATTATCTTTTTAATTATAAAATAAACTATGGCAGACAGTAAAGAAAAACTCTTCTCAGACTTTGCTCCCACCACCACCGAACAGTGGATGGACAAAGTTACAGCCGACCTGAAAGGCGCTGATTTTGAGAAGAAACTCGTTTGGAAAACAAACGAAGGATTCAAGGTGAAACCTTTCTATCGCATGGAAGACCTCGAAGGACTGAAAACGACGGATGCACTTCCCGGTGAATTCCCTTATCTCAGAGGCACCAAGAAAGACAACAACGAATGGCTGGTACGCCAGGAAATCAAGGTGGAATGCCCGAAGGAAGCTAACACAAAAGCGCTGGATATTCTGAATAAAGGCGTAGATTCACTGGCGTTCCGTGTGAAGGCGAAAGAACTCAATGCCGAATACATCGAGACATTGCTCGAAGGTATCTGCGCTGATTGTGTAGAGTTGAACTTCTACACGTGCCAGGGACATGTAGTGAAACTTGCGGAAATCCTGGTAGCTTACTTCCGGAAGAAAGAATATGACCTGACGAAATTGCAAGGTTCTATCGGCTATGATTTCTTCGACAAGATGCTGGCCAAAGGTAAAGAAAAGGGCGATATGCTGGCAACAGCCAAAGCCTTGATTGAAGCAACCGATGCTCTGCCGGAATACCGTGTACTGAATGTAACGGCTCTGACACTGAATAATGCCGGTTCTTATATCTATCAGGAATTGGGGTATGCTCTTGCCTGGGGTAATGAATATCTGAATCAACTGACCGAAGCCGGAGTTCCTGCTGCTGTAGTTGCCAGGAAGATTAAATTCAATTTCGGTATCAGTTCCAACTATTTCCTCGAAATAGCTAAGTTCCGTGCTGCCCGTATGTTGTGGGCAAACATTGTGGCTTCTTATGATGCGGAAGCTAAATGTGCTGCCAAGATGCGTGTTCACGCTGAGACTTCTACATTCAACCTTACTTTGTTCGACGCTCATGTGAACTTGCTGCGTACGCAGACAGAAGCTATGAGTGCTGCTTTGGGCGGTGTGGACTCAATGACTGTGAGCCCGTTCGACAAAACGTATGCGGCTCCTGATGAATTCTCTGAACGTATGGCACGCAATCAGCAGTTGTTGCTGAAAGAAGAGTCTCACTTTGATAAGGTGATTGACCCTGCTGCCGGTTCTTATTATATTGAAAACCTGACTGTATCCATCGCTAAACAAGCATGGGAACTCTTCCTTGCGGTAGAAGAAGAAGGCGGTTTCTATGCAGCAGTAAAAGCTGGTAAGGTGCAGGCTGCTGTGAACGAAAGTAACAAGACCCGTCATAAAGCTGTTGCCCAGCGTCGCGAAGTATTGTTGGGTACCAATCAGTTCCCGAACTTCAATGAGAAGGCAGGTGAGAAGAAACCGCTTGAAGCTACTTGCTGCTGCGGTGGTCATGACACTTGCGAAAAAGATGTTCAGACATTGAATTTCGACCGTGCTGCCAGTGAATTTGAAGCGTTGCGTCTCGAAACGGAAGCTTCCGGTAAGCGTCCGAAAGCATTTATGTTGACTATCGGTAACCTGGCTATGCGTCAGGCACGTGCTCAGTTCTCTTGCAACTTCCTGGCTTGTGCCGGATATGAGGTGGTTGACAACCTTGGTTTCCCCACAGTGGAAGCCGGTGTAGAGGCGGCCATGGCTGCCAAGGCTGACATCGTGGTATTGTGTTCGAGTGACGATGAATATGCAGAATATGCTGTTCCTGCCTTCAAGGCTTTGGATGGCCGTGCCATATTTATCGTAGCTGGTGCTCCTGCCAACATGGAAGAACTGAAGGCTGTCGGTATCGAGAACTTTATCCATGTTCGCGTTAACGTGCTGGAAACATTAAAGGAATTCAACGCTAAACTTTTGAAGTAAGATGAGAAAAGATTTTAAGAACTTAGATATATATGCCGCATTTCAGCCTGCAAACGGTGCTGAGTGGCAAAAGGCTAACGGCATCCATGCTGATTGGAAAACGCCGGAACACATTGAAGTGAAGCCTGTTTATACAAAGGAAGACCTGGAAGGCATGGAACATCTGGGCTATGCTGCCGGTTTGCCTCCTTACCTGCGTGGTCCGTACTCTGTGATGTACACACTGCGTCCCTGGACAATCCGTCAGTATGCCGGATTCTCTACTGCTGAAGAGTCGAATGCATTCTACCGCCGTAACCTGGCTTCCGGACAGAAAGGTTTGTCCGTTGCCTTTGACTTGGCTACACACCGCGGTTACGATCCAGACCACGAACGTGTGGTAGGTGACGTAGGTAAAGCCGGTGTATCTATCTGTTCACTGGAAAACATGAAGGTTCTCTTCGATGGTATTCCTTTGAACAAGATGTCCGTGTCCATGACAATGAATGGTGCTGTGCTTCCGGTTCTTGCGTTTTATATTAATGCCGGCCTGGAACAGGGTGCTAAGTTGGAAGAAATGGCCGGTACTATCCAGAATGATATTCTGAAAGAGTTCATGGTGCGTAATACCTATATTTACCCGCCTGCATTCTCCATGAAGATTATTTCCGATATATTCGAATATACTTCTCAGAAGATGCCGAAGTTCAACTCTATCTCTATCTCCGGTTACCACATGCAGGAAGCGGGAGCTACGGCGGACATCGAGTTGGCTTATACGTTGGCCGACGGTTTGGAATACCTTCGTGCCGGAACAGCTGCGGGCATTGATATTGACGCTTTTGCTCCGCGCCTGTCTTTCTTCTGGGCTATCGGTACAAACCACTTCATGGAAATTGCCAAGATGCGTGCTGCACGTATGCTTTGGGCGAAGATTGTGAAACAGTTCAATCCGAAGAACCCGAAATCTCTGGCTCTGCGTACACACTCCCAGACTTCGGGCTGGTCACTGACCGAGCAAGATCCGTTTAACAATGTTGGCCGTACTTGTATCGAGGCCATGGCTGCTGCACTGGGACATACTCAGTCTTTGCACACCAATGCACTTGACGAGGCTATTGCGTTGCCGACGGACTTCTCTGCACGTATCGCACGTAACACTCAGATTTATATTCAGGAAGAAACTTACATCTGCAAGAATGTTGACCCGTGGGGTGGTTCTTACTATGTAGAGTCTCTGACAAACGAACTGGCTCACAAGGCTTGGGAACTCATTCAGGAAGTTGAAAAATTGGGTGGTATGGCGAAAGCTATCGAAACCGGTATTCCTAAGATGCGTATCGAAGAAGCTGCTGCACGTACGCAGGCCCGTATCGACTCCGGTTCTCAGACTATCGTTGGTGTGAACAAGTATCGCTTGGAGAAAGAAGCTCCGATTGATATCCTTGAAATCGACAATACAGCAGTTCGTCTGGAACAGATTGAGAACCTGAAGCGTCTGAAAGAAGGACGTAATGAGGCTGAAGTGCAGAAAGCATTGGAGGCTATCACCAAATGCGTGGAAACCAAGGAAGGCAACTTGCTGGAATTGGCAGTGGAAGCTGCCCGTGTTCGCGCTACATTGGGAGAAATCTCTTATGCTTGCGAAAAGATTGTAGGACGTTATAAAGCA
>CDYY01051869.1_pt1 | contig 48459 bp, 70 predicted proteins | sample 480691 | NCBI WGS metagenome assembly CDYY01 (sample SAMEA3182107, study PRJEB8094) | gut metagenome | biome: human; feature: gut; material: Stool; isolation source: human stools | place: Canada | collected 2013-02-25
TGTGGGAGAACTAATCAACAAATACACCCCTCTAAAATCATGGGCCGAGTTGGATAATTTGAAATGGGATAATGCTCCAAAAGGGAATGTTTACACAATATCTTGGCTGCCTGATTATGACTCGGAACAACATCCGGCTAATGTCGGTTGTGTTGAAGTTGTGAGAATGGGTGGCGGTGTTACAGCTCAAATATTATATGCAGACAATTTTAAAATGTATATTCGTACATTTTTAGGTAAAGAAGATGCGAGATGGACTGCGTGGACCCAGGTTTAAAATAGAGGCTTAGCAGGAACCTTCCCTGCTAAGCCTATTACTTTGTTAAGAAACAACCAAATCTTTTAATGCTGAAATATCGAGCGTGTCGAGTGCTATGATGTCGGTGTTTTCATTCTCAAGACAACAGTGTTGCTTGAATAGTCTGTATCCGCCCATCTTTTCGCCTTCTGCTTCCACCAGATAAATGTGAATAGACTTATCCGGTTTCTGTTCCCATTTAAGTTGAAGGCTTTTAGGGAGATTTCCATACAAAGACTTGGCAATACATCGTCCTTCACTGTTCGATTTGTTTGAGCCATGAATAATTAAAACGGCATCTCCATCAGCGATTCCCGTCCCGGAAATCATTAATAAGAACATAAAAGTGTTCCAATCAGCAGGTAAAGAATGATGCAATTCTATATAGGTTTTGTTACGGATATAGAGCGTAGAAGGTGCTGTCTGTTTGCTGAGTAAACCGTTTTGAGTAGCATTCGCAATCGGTATCAGTTCTCCCACATCCGTAAATCGACGTGGGAGAACTGATTGGTACAACCACTATTGAAAAAGCGGGGTTGTTATCTCCGGATTTATTCAAGGTATATCCTCATTTTGTAAATGCTTACGATTCTGTATATAAGATTGCAGACAATGTGACTGACTGGTATCGTGCCCCGATAGCGGTCTTATGCAATGATTCTGCTGATACGTGCATGGACTTTTTATCATTTATATACATACCAGATACAGGTTTGGCGGCTTCCTTAAAAAGAATTTTAAAAAAGCCGCTTCAAGTAAAATACTACATAAAAGGACGTGACCTATTCGTATCATTTACATTCAATAACGAGTTACCTAATCATGCGTATATTTTATCGCCTTACGGTGTCCAATTGGTCGGAACACCGGACATCATCGACGATAGCTTCACGGAGATAACGGAGACGCTATAACGGGGGGTATTGTGCGGCAGTTGGCCACGGCTTGAATGGTTTTTCACTTTCTTTTATACGGACAAACACCTTTCCGTTGCCGGCCGAAAGCCGCTGCGTTATATAACCGTCATAGGAACGTACTTCAAATAGACCAAAACAATCGTTAGTCGGCATATTTTGCCACGCTCCGCCCCATAGGTTTACGAAGTATGTTCCTGGTGTTGTATATTGGTCGGCATCTTTGAGGTTAGACCGCTTCTGTTTGATAGCTCCACCATCGAGCAGTTCTCCCACGCCTTCAACACCGGTGTGGGAGAACTGATACCTGTGGCTACCTTTCAAAAGAATGGACTTTGGGATAAGAAAATGGTTCCGGTTTGGATGAATGCAAAATGCTTATTAATGACTGTAAGTCAAGAGTGTGTTGTCAACTTCTTAGTCTCAACCCGGCACACTTATGTAGCCCAGAATACACTTGCTGTTGTACAGGTTATGTATGGCGTAGATGATACATATATTTCGGTTCGCTATCACCACTTAATTCCTAAAAGTCATCAGTTGATTCTCCTTAAATTAAAGTATAAGAAAACAGAAGATAACCGCTTGAATATCTATATTGAAAGCAATGACCCGGTGATTTCAATCCTATCTACATCAGACTTTTCGAGACTGGAATTTAAGAATGAAGTAATTAAAGAATTTCCACAAGATGCAATAGATGCCGTCGAAGTATGATTAGGGTATAATGGCCGGGGAGTTATATTCCCGGCCAAAATAATTGATTAAATGCTTTGCTGATTGAATGTAAAATTGTTCCATGAGGACCAAGGCCCATTATTCCAACTTACCCGTATACAAATTGTTTTTCCCTGTAAATCAACACCTGTTTGAATGGTTAAAGTCTTAGTATTAAATACAAGTAATCCACCGTAATTGAATGGCATAGTGGTAGAATTCCCCACGTCATACATTCCACTTGTACGTATGTCATCGGGGGACATTTCTCCTTGAATTATATCACGCTGCATAAACGGGAAAAGTCCTAAAGATGTGAACAGTTCTCCCACAACTTGCGCCAGGTCCTCTTTATTGATTAAAATCGGATTGCCGTTCTTATCCAAAGCACGTACATAATTTATCTCTTTTTTCTGGGGAAGTGCGCTTTCGACTTCCTTCATCGTTTTTATAGCTCCCATACTACTATGATTTTTAAATTGAACATTATTTTAATCTTTTCTGAACACCACATCCTGAATCTTCCAGTTCCAGGTCTTGTCGTCCTTCTTCCCGCTGTTATGGAAATTCAGGGCTGACTTAATGATATTCTCTTTTAAATCATTTTTCTTGAACTCGACTTCCGCCTTCTGCGGAAATTCCTTTACCTGCGCGGTATCTACTGAGATAATCAGCGCAACCAATAATGTGTCTAACATAATCCTTTTTATTACATTAATAATCGAATACCAATCTCCTTAATACGCTGCCGACCGCTATGCCGGCAGCATCCGCAAGTATGTCCAGCCAGTCCCAGCCCGAACCGACCTTGCAATTCTTTTTATACATCCAGTCAGCGGCTTCTTTAGTTACACCTGCCGTAACGGCACAGAGTTCACCCGCTGTCAGCGTGATGGCAAGGCATGCAAGAAAATGCAGCAGCTTGTCGTTAATTCTTAAAAACATATCCAACATAACCATTATCCACAGTAAAAATAAATCCAATGACTACCGTCAAAAACGAAAAAGCAGGATATTTGATTGATGGAAGTAGCAGTGGTTGTGCCTCTGTTATTGGGATTCATCAGGGGTCCTTTCACTGAGACATTCCGGTTCAACTGGTTCTTCAAATATACAATCCGGCCTGGAGTAGTTGACCTTGGAAGAAACAAGGTAGGGTCAAAACTTATATCCGGTCCTCCATATATGATAATATCATCGGTATCACTGACCGTATAGCTCGGTGGGGCAGACATCATACTGCTGCCTAAATTGCGGACACCCGCAGCAAATCCGGAAGCCCGTAATCTGCTTATTCTTACCGATTCACCGCTCCTGGCATTCAAATCTACATTACCCTGTGCTTCTATCGCGCAAGTATCATATCCGGCCTGGGCCATCACTTTTACACCGGTTGAATGGTCACCGTAGGCACTCAGACTAAGTGCCGTAATCCCATCTCCACGAATACCGCACATTGCCCCGGACGAGACATTCACTTCAAAAAATTTCCCGCCATCCTTGCCTATCCTCAATGTCGCAGTCGGATTTTCCTTTTCGTTTTCAAGTCCTCTGTTGGTAATCTTGAATGCGCCGATATAACCTTCGGTTGCGGTAACACTGCCTGTAAACTCCCCGTCTGCGCCATCCAGATGCTTCACCTTCAGGTTATCCACGTCGATAAGGTCTGCGTCTATCTTTCTGGCAAGCAAAAGCTGCGTACCCAGTAGCGGGTATTCCTGGATGGATTTCCAGGAAGTAGTGTCCGGGTTCTGGGCCACATCGTCGAACGGGTGCATCTCGCTGTTTCCGGCCACCGGATTCATCCACATGAATACAAACCCCTTGTCCTTATCCAGGAAATATTCCCCGTTCTTGTATTTGAACGGCAGCGGTTTCCAGTCACCCTCGACCGGGAACGGGGACGGGTTCTGCCGCACAATGCTGGCCCTCTTCTGAGCAAGAAGGGTCTCGCGGGCACTATCACGGTACGCTTCCACAATCACGGAATCCGCATTGCCCCACTTGTCAGACGGAAGGTAGTATTCCCATTCGGACGATGCACCGGGGGAATCCGCCGTACCGAGGTCCTTGCCGGCCGACTGGACATGCAGCCGCCAGAATACATCCAGAAGGGCCGCATCAGCCCCGCTGCGGTGCAGGGCTTTCAGCTTCAGCGGTGTAAGCTGCACATTGTTACAGTCCACAGAGATGGCAGCCGGCTGGCACTCGATGTCAACGTATTCCACCGGGTCAGGCTCGCTGACAGCCACGACACTCAAAACTGCTGTCACCATCATAGCTCAATAGGATTAGTGTTCGTTGCGATTACTCTGAATGTCTTGGCCCGCGCCGCATCCGTATAGGTTAGTGCGATGTCCTTGCCCTGGAACTTATTGCTGTCTTTACCAGACAGCGTAAACGGATTATTCTCGCCATCGAATGTGGCGAAGTCCCAGCTTGCCACCGCCACCTCTTCACCGGACTGACGTTTATAGGCATACGGAATAAGAGTTCCCGTTTCTCCAGGATATATCTGCCCGTCAGAAGCAAGCCCCTTGACCTTGAATGCCGCCAGTATAGGGTCTGAGAGGTCGAACACGGTAATGAAGCCCTTGGCAATGACCTTCGCATTCTGCACAGCTTCACAACTTACCACCAGCGAACCGTCAATATCATTCGCGGCAATGTTCTGGGTTCCCTGAGTTCCGAGGTTGGCCTCTCCCGATGGCAGTTGCTTCTTCCATTGCAACGTAATGTTCCCCAAATCGTTGATAAGGTCTCCGCCACTGTACAGCGATGCCTTCAAAGTCAGCACTTCGGACGGATTGATTATCTGCGTACCCTTGTCAGAAGTAATGAATAACTCATACTGTTTACCCGATGATTCCTGGATGACAACATCAGTTGCAAGTTCGTTGAATGCGACCGTATGCCCGCCGATTTCAACCTCACCGGAAACGGTTATGCGGTCATTGTCATATCCGGAGATGGGCACGAGGTTCTTCATGACGCGAAGTCCCGTCATGGGATAGGACTGCGAGTCCACACTTACATTGTATCCGGTTACGCGTTTGAACATGCCGACAAACTGTTCCGTATTGCACAGCCCGTCCTCCCCGAATGCAAGTTCGGTACCGTTATACTTGAAAACAAGTTTGGAAGGAATAAGGATGCGCCCGCTGCTCACATCCCGCAATACGACGATGACAATAGGGCGTTTGTCCTCTGCGAGTGCTTCAAAGTCCGGTGTATACTTGTCGCTACCCTTTGTCCATGCCTGGATAAGCGGACCATTGTCCACGCGTACATACCCGTTGACGGTCGTTCCGTTGCTCACCGCCACGATAGCCAGTGAAGCGGTCACTTGATTCTGGTTCATCGCTGGCCTCCTTTCCTTTTTCCGTCAGTCTTTGCCCCGGCCGGCTGTTCCGGACCGGTCACGCTGAAACCGGGGTCGATGTCCTCTGAACCCTGCATCGCTTCCTGCTGTTTCTCTATCAGTTCCTTCAACTCACGTGCAGAACCAATGATGTCGATGTCAAGAAGAGTACCCACATTCCGCATCTCACTGATAGGAATGTACACCCTGCCATCCGGAAGGGTATTCATTATCCCAAAGAATTTGCCTTCGAGCTTTGCCTTTTCTACAATTACGTACATATTGATTAAAGTTTAAAGTTGTTACTCAATTATTCATATACCGGCCCCGTGGCAATGAATACCGTCTGTCCGTCAACCTGCGAGGATATAACGGCGCCTTCCTCATCACCCATCAGGGACTCACCGATGAGAAGCCCCACTTCCGCCCACACCTGGAAGATATGTCCTGCCGGAAAACCCTTGTCCGAGGGAATGAACTCCAGTGTCCGCCCGCCGGTTGCCAGCACCTTTTCCGGCTCGCCCGGCTTCGCACTCTGGCCTTTCCATGTGATGCGGAAAAGGTCATCGTACCCTGTACCGTACTCGCGGCGGTTGTCGAAGATGCGTACCTCATAGGCGCTCGGCTGCTTCATGTCCTCCGACAGGGTGAAACCTTTCGTCTGGATAATTTCGCAATTGAGGGAAACGGCCATCTCCGTCTTTACCTCAATAACCTTTTCCAGCCGCCCGTCCGTAGGTGCCTGCGGTCTGCTGCCCGCATATTCACAGGCACGAACACGGAAGCTTGCACCGGTGACATACTTCGCCTGATACATCAGCTTGCGGGTGTACACTCCGTTCCCGTCATGACAGACGATGCCGGGGTCATCCGGCGTAACCGGGCGGTATGCTCCGTTTTCAAGAATGTCCCAGAAGTATGCGGCGTGTTCATCATCCACGGGTTCAGTGCCCGTATAGAGCTGCGGTTCTATCTCCCTGTCCCAATAACCGGAACGGTCGGCCAGGCGAAGCGGGTCGGTCACCATCACGGAATCACCCTTCAGGCGCAACGAATACGCCTTGTTGTCGTACAGGTGCGAATACGACCTGATGCTCCTTTCGACCCTGACCTCGCGGTTCGTGCGCGGGTCAGTGAATATCGCGATGCCGAAATACTCCACCGGCTTCTCCGGCGGAATATTCTTCCGGATGGTAAGCGCATATTTGGGCACACCGCCGCTGCCGTCGGAAATGCTGTAATACTCGCCCTCGACGATGCGGTTGGCCGACTTGTCACGGGGCGCACCTTCGAACCACTCCACCCCCGTGAGTTCCATTTCACCGAATACCGTCTTCTCGTCGAATGCCGATACCTTCGGCACGATGACCAGCGGTGTCAGGGTCCGGTCGGGGCTGTATTCCCGCAGCTGCTTGTCATAGGTCTGCACGGGACTGCCCGACAATACTATTATCTCTCCCTGAAGGGAAAGGGGGGCAACGTAAATACGGCCCCACTGCTTGTTACTCTTTATTCCCATAGTTATAATATGTCAAATCCTAAATTCTTATCCACTTCCTCCAACCTGCCGTTTACCGGAAAGAACACCCGGCAGGTGAATATCACGGACTTGCTGACAAAACCGAAATCCGAACCGACCCCGTGCTGGTTCCCGTTGTCGATATGGATGGCAAGCCTGTTTCCGTCCACATACTCAGGCGTCCAGAGGTTGTCCGCCGGAACATTGCCACTGTTGCGGAACCACTCCACTTCGGTAGCATCGTCCGCCATCACATCATCCGTTATATCTGTAGTTCCGAAATATATACGCCCGGAAATTACCTCATCCACACCTCCTATGACGAATGCCTCCCCACCTGAAATGGAGAGCTGGAGCGAATACCTGCTGTCGCCCTCAAGGAGTCCCCATGACGGGGAGTTCCATTTCGGTTCGTCGGTTGTCTTGTCCTTCAGACAGCCCCACTTGCAGCCAAGGTGGTAGACCGTATGCTGTTCCAGCAGGGTATATTCGCTGCCGGAAGGTTTCGACAGTTCGTGCTGTACAAACCGGTAAGGAGCGCCGCTCTGGGCCGTTTCCAGCGACCAGGCACCCCGGTCTACCTTGTTGGGAATGACATCGCCGTTGTGGTCGAGTTGGTAGAATTTCTCGGCAATGACCGTCTGTGCCATGACGCCTGTCTCATTCTCGGAAATCGGCAGCTTTTCAAGTGCCTTGGTACGGGGAAATCTGCCGATACTGATTGAGTAGTTGTAGTCCTCCAGTATTGGCTTATACACGTTGGACAAAAACATGATGCGCCCCTCACGCGAAGAAATCATCCACGACTGTGCCCGACCGTTAAAGCCGCCTGCTTCAGGCAGCGTACTGTTACCCCTGCGGGTTACGTTGTAGCCGGCCAACGGCGGATAGTTCGTGCCTCCAGGCACTTCGCTGTCCGGATAGAGCACGACCGTTATGCTGTTCTCCTGCGCATTGGTGGTAAGAATACGCATCCAGCTTGTATAATAGTCGGAACCGCCCGTTAGTAATGTATTAATGATGGAAAAGCAGACATCATTCTCCTGGAACTTCATGAAGTCGAAGTCCGTACGTTTCTCTATTTTCAGACGGTAGGTATTTTCTCCCAAATCCTCCACGGATTTTATCTTACCAATCTCGGTAAAGGAGTAGTCAGACTCCATTCCTTGAATCTGGTTTATTATCAAGTCAAGCACTGACAGTGAACCGCGGACTTCCAACCGTTCTACCTGTGCCCGGCCATCAGGAAATATCCCTGCACCTTTGCCGGCAATCATACTGTCTACGAATTCGCCAAACTCACCGCCTGCGAGGAGTTTCAAAAGATATTCAGTCTTATCGGACTTGTCTTTCCTTAAGAAAGAGACCAGAGACCTGCGTGCCGAGAATACATTACTGTCGGAAGGGGCTGTCGTATCGTTCGTCCTGATTATATAGACCCCGTTTCCGCCGCCGGTATATGTCTGCCCCTTGTAGGTCAGGGAATCAATCTTGTCTTCCATATCCCCGATACGGGAATAGGGCATACTCTCGCCGATTATGTATGCAGGGCTGTCCCAAGGCTTGTCAAGGTTGAACTCCCAGCCGAGTATGCGGCTGTCGCGCCCGTTCTCAAAAAAAGCCCTGTTTACAAGGAACACTTTCTGTCCGAACTCATAGAAGCGTCTCAGCCGGTCGTTATACACCCATTCGGAATCAAGGGTCGTGTTATATGTACCGTCATCCCTTTTGCGTCGGTCGGCATACTCCTGCGCCTTTCCCTTAAGCTCCTGTTCGGCTTCGGGGGTATATCTGTCAGACACAAGCTGGATGTTGAAACCGGAAAGGACATACTCGTCGCCGTTTTCCGGACAAAGGGTATCATCGGGAAGCATACGCCCGTAATCCTCGTTTCTCACGATTTCCCAAAGCTGTGCGCCGCGCATGTCGTCTTTGGGGTCGGGATTGAAAATGACACCGAATTCCATGCCGTTAAGTTTGCCGGACTGGAACCGGATTCTCAGTTCCTGGCCTTCGATAAGATATTCATCCTTGAACTCCAGCCCGGTATCCTTGTAGCGGTAGTAGGTGACGGTCTCTTTCGTGCCGTTCTCGTCCTTCACCTCTTCGGTGCGGGTATGCACGTCGGATAATGTGCCCGTACGCCTGGGATAGACATTTTCAAATACGACAATGTCCTCTATCGCCTCCTCTTCGGACATGTCGGGATACACATCAATGTAAGGCGTGTCCGCGGGAAGCATCAGCCTGCGCTGGACTACGCCGTTGACAACCGTCTGCTCGTCCACGGGACGGTAGTCTGCCGGGATATTCCGGGTAGAGCCGAACGCATAGATTCTGGTCGCATAAGTACCTTTGCTGTCGCTGCGGGTCATGGCTGACGCTTCAACCCCTAACTCGATTCTGACGGAATCACCATATTCATTTCGCCCAAAATGGATTATGTTATCCGTTATCCAGCAATCACAGTCCCATTTCTCCTTATCGGCCATGGAGAACAGGGCGTCAAGAAGGTTCATATTGTCGTACCTCATCGCAACGGCCTTGTTCTCCACTGTGGAATCTATGCTGAACTCAAACTCTTTTCCCTTGTATGTATATCCGAGTGCCTTCAGGTTGCGGAGGAATACACCGAGCTGCACGTCAAGGGGTGCGGTCAGAGACCATGAAGCTTCATGGCCGGCATGTTCGGGAGTGTACTTGAAAATCTTGTTCTTCCACTTCCAGTAATACGCGTCCATCCGCAGCTCATAGTCATATCCCCCGGTAGAAGCGTTGAAGGCAGGTTTCTGCAAATCCACTATCTCATAGACCTTGGACAGCAGTCCGCCCAGGGACTCGTCAAGCACTCCCGACAAATCCACGTAGTCGCCGAGCTTGAAATACACCGGGTCGGGAACACTGAACGGAAGGATGATATAGTCTTCCTTCATCAGGGTAAACCTGCCTTTAGCCCCGGCATTAATGGGGGTCGAAAATCTTGTCTTACCGGATATGTCTTTGATGTCTACCATAACGCATCCAAAGTTCGCAGATAAAAAAAAGAGTGCCCTATTTTGGACACTCATATACACGACAATAAATCCAATGTCGTGAATTAGGTTCTATTTGCCGGATTATTTCCTTTTATTCCGCACGTACAATAAAGTTTTGTCTTTCGTTTTGAGAAAATCATGAATTGCTTTCTGTGTCATTTCCTCACCGAACCTGTTATAGAATAACCTTATGGTACAATTCCCCACGCCTATTATTTTAGCCCATCCTGAGACAGAGCAACACTTGCCATCAACAGAAATAAAAACCGTGCGTCTTTGTTTTCTTGTATTTTCAAATGACGATAGCCACTGGCAATTTTCGGGCGAATATCCTTTATTGTTATCTATTCTATCAATGGTTAAATTTTCATTATACCCATTGTTTATAGCCCAGTCATAAAAACTTTGAAAATCGTTTTTCCACTCGTTGCACACTTCAATTCCTCTTTCTCCATACGATGAATAATGGTCGTTTGTATGCCTGTAACATCTACCCTTCATAGCACACCATATATTATATAGTCTTGTATCGGTTTTGCCATGAGTAAAATTTGCCTTTTTCATTTTTTCAGAGTTTTTCTTTCTTCGCACACAGCCACAACTCTTAGTATTACCGGATAATAAAGAATTAGATGTAGGATAGCATTTATTTCCACATTCGCAAAGACATTCCCATATAAGTGATTTATGCTTGTTTCTTCCTACAACCTTTATAGCTGTTAACTTTCCGAATACTTTATTAGTTAGGTCTTTAGCCAAAAGGCTTCTATTGTAACATCCACAGCTTGTTGTATTTCCGCTATTTAAAGAACCAGTAGTAGCAATCACTGTATTTCCACATTCGCATTTACATAGCCACTGTACCTGCTTTTTCTTGTATCTACCGTATTCTGAAATCACAGTTAACCGTCCAAATTTCTGACCAATTAAATTCTTTTTCATAATCATTGATTTTAAAATGAATAGTAAAGGCAGTCTTTATGTCGTGCGAAGACTGCCTTTGGATAATCGTGTTTATATACTCGGATATATCCTGAATCCCTCTACCAGCTTTCCCTCAAAATCAGAAATCAACTTGCGTATCTGCTTGTTTTGATTGTCAGCATTTATATAGTGACCTGCCAAATAATAACCCTCTACATAAGCATTGCCTATTTGGGAGAAGATATTACGCAATCTTTCTTGAAATGGAAGTTTGTCACAGTCAAAGACCCCTGCCATTATTTCGCCATAAACACCATATCCAAACCCTTTTTCATCTCTTATTCTTTTCGCAGTTTCTTTCAACCGTTTATTGAAACGGTTCAGTTCGGACTTGAATATCTTTTCGGCATACTTGGTGCAATCATTCTTGCGAAGCATTTCTTCCATTTCGTTGAAGGCGTTAATGTACGCTTCTTTGAATTGGGCAGCTACCTTACCAGTGAAGCCCATAGCCAAGAAAGTAAAGCCGTCACGGGTGAGGTAATACATGGGATAGCTTTTGCTAACATTACCATTTTTCTTATCATACTCAGAAGGCGCAAAATTGCGCTTTCTGAATAACTCACTACATTCCAATGATTTAATAGCTCTCAATACATCTTTGTGTGCTTTACCAAAATACTCGGCAACTACCAATGAAGAAGTTACTGCCTTACCTTCTCTTACTTCAATCAAATCAACTTCATACGAAGAAGAATTGTTTCTTTTAATAATCTCTGTTTGCATGTTCGTTATATTTATGTGTTAGTACTATAAGTTCTACTTTAATCACCCACATAGTGAGCACCGAAACGCCCGTAACTATACGGATTGTAATACGCTGATTGAGGTATCGACAAATCATCATAAGAACTGCGTTTTGCAGGTTGTGCCAAAGCGGCTTTCATGGCTTCTTTCTCTGCGTTTATCGCTTCTTCGTCAGACACACACTTCTTTTCGTTAGCCCAAGCAAGTTTCAAACAGTCTGCCCAAGTCTTTACACCGTGAGTAAGAGAATACAGTTTCATGTACTTCTTTATCTGATGGGCTTCTTTCATTATCTTGCTTAAATTGTAACGTTTCATAATTGTACGTATGCTAATCGTTAAACATTTAGTTTTATTATTACGATGCAAACATAACTATAATTATAATACAAACAAACATTATACAGTTAATAAAAACTAATTCAATATACACATAGTATATTTTTATCCAAAGAATAGCAACTAATACTATATTTTTATATATTTGCAAGAAATAAACTATAAGTATAATTATGAAGTTACGAATATTGGAAATCTGCAAACAAGCAGGAATAACCCAAAAAGAGTTAGCAGAAAGAATAGGATTATCAGCTGTGGGGTTATCTAAGGCAATCAATGGTAATCCTACCAAAGATACTTTGGAGAAAATTGCCAGTGCCCTAAATGTGAGAATAACCGAACTGTTCGAGGAACCAACCAACATAAACGGCTACATTGAATTAGACGGAACTATCCACAAGGTTACGAGTAAGGATGATATTAAGAAGTTAGCAGAGAATTTATAAACCAAATAAAATAAGGAGGCAATATTATGAACGGTTACATTGTAAAAGTAGAAGATGGCAAAAACGGTATCTATTTGCTATCAAGAGTAAAGAACCCAAGAACAGGATTGGAGGAAATTGGTTTTGGCGCATGGAACGGGAATCCATACGATATAGCATTTTTTAATACAGAAACTGAAGCACAGATTGCATATACTGATTTAGCTAAAAAACATAAGCCTTCTGGAGTTCCAGTCGTACTTAAAGTTCTTAATTTTTAAATAATAAAGCCGGATTTCTCCGGCTTTTTATCTTTACCCAGCATTCATTTCTAGAATCATCCTTATTTTCGCCCTTCCGGGCTCGGATTTGGCTCGTTAAACTTGGCTGAAATTTTTCCGAAAGTCTGGTCTAAACTCTGTGCATAAGCAACGCTTTTCCCAAGATAAATCAGATGATAAATCTCATTACTATTAGCCGGAACTTGAATATCAACCACACCTTTATACAATTCTTCAAAGAAAGCTTTTTTCTTTGCTTGATAGTCGGATTGGGAATTTCCTTCAATTGTAAAAGAAAGTGTTATTTCCCGTTCATCTATTTTGGGGTCATTGATTATCACACGTTTTCCATGTTCCAACCGGGACTTATTTTCTATAAATTCTTTCATGGGTGATGATGCCCCAAGTACATCAAGAAAGCCCTCTCCCATTCTTACCCCCCATGTTGTGTAGGCGTCTTGGGTATTTATCAATAAATCTGACATAGTTTATAATTTAGATGTATTGTTTTTCACTTCTGCCATATCTTTCTGAATTTGAATGATTGGTTTTACAATAGCTCCTGTATTTTCCGAAATCTGTACCAATTCAAGATAAGATTGTGCTATCAAATCTCGCGTATCATCAGCGATATTCCTTGTTTCCGTATTTATGGAAAGTAGAGCATCTGCTTTTACTGTCAGTAGATTAAGTGATTGAGATTGAATAATATTCTGATTCTTTATCTCTTCTCCTGCAATCTGCAATGCTGTAAACCGCCCGTTCAACTCTTCGCCGGTATCTTGACTCATTGCCTGAAAGCCTTTGGATGAAGCTGACTGCGATGTTGATTCTTGCGAAATTTTATCATATCCGGTTGCTGCGGCAAGCTCGTCACGAAGCTTCATGGCCTCTTCCACCATTTCGTTCCAACCCATAAAATCTCCGTCGCCATTCAGCAATTTATCCATTTCACCAGGGTCTAATTTACCATCATTTTCCATGGAATTACCAAATCTGTCATACCATGCCCTCAGTTTGTCACTAAACTGTTCACCGATGGCATTTGACAGCATTGCCTGCATGAAATATTTGGATATGTCATCAGCAACATCCTCAGCACTCTTTTCCATGTCCATCAGACTGCTTACAAAACTGTCATACATGGAATCGAATGACATTCCGGTCAGACCCTCATAAAGATTATCGGTCAACTCCTCCAGTTTGCCGGCCTGCTCAATATAATCATCAAGTTTATCGGTTACACGTTCACCATAACCACCTTTCCCGGCATTCTGCATCTTTGTCCATATATCAACATTACTACGGAGTTTTTCCATCTCTTCAGGTGTCAGCTCCCATAATGAAGAAGTTCCGGTAAAATTCTTGTTTATGTTCTGTTGAATCCATTTCAAGTCTTCGGCAGACCATCTCATGTAGTATTGCCAGCTCTTATGTGAATTATGGTAACCTGCCTGTTCACGGGCGATATTCAGATAATTGGAGTTCTGCTCTTTCTGGTATTCATAAGCACTTCTATACGCAGCTACGGATTTCGTTCCTTTGCTTGCCTTTATCTCATCTGTCAATGATTCGATAGAAGTCTGTAACGTCTCGTTACGGTCGGTAAGACGATTAATGGAATCCTGTACCTCCTTTGCATTGCCACCGATACCGAACAATTTATTGAAACCACCAAAAGTAAGTGTGTTCCACATACTCGCACCGGCTCCAAAAACGCTTGAAAAAACATTCTTGACAAATCCGTCGAAGCCTTGTTTTTCTATTCCGTCAAGCAGAGAGAACACCGTACCAACAATACCACCTATCTTACTCCCTGCCTCAGAAAACGTATCTACAAGACCAGCAGCAAGATTCCCTATTTGAGATAGAGACATTTCAGATGAACTGCCAAGCTGGGTGATGGTATCCGTTAGTGTTATCAAACTTTTTTGGGTCTTATCCGCGCTTCTGGTTACATTCGTTTCCGCATTCTGAACATTCTTCTCGGCTTTGTTTTTCTTTTTGAGAGCAGCTTCTTTCTCGGCATCCGTACCACTTTTGAGAGATTTGTTATACTCATCCTGCGCTTGCTTAAGTTCGTCTTGAGCAATGCGCAAAGCATCCAGTTGCTCCGGCAAATCGCCAAGTAAACCGCCTTTGTCGATGATGGTACTCTGAATATTATTCAATGCTTCGTCAATCACTTTTTTCTGGTCGACAGCCATGTTCTTATACTCATCGGAGTTTTTGAAAGTCTTTAGCTGTTGTTTTACTTGTTCAAGTGATTTTTTGGAAACTTTGCTCAAATCACTGAAGATAAGTTCCCAGTTGATTTCTTGTTTGAGCTTATCCATATCCACAGAAAACAATGCTTCTTCCATTTCCTTTTGGAGAAGCTTCTTATCGCCTTCGGTAGTGGCTTTGGCCATCTTGTCGTTATACTCTTTTGTTATGGCGTCCTTTTTCTGTTGGAACGTTCCGTATTCCTTCAGATAGCGGTTCATGGCTTCGAGTTCCTCTTTGTTAACATCGGAGATTGACTTGTCACGCTTGTTTTCTGCCTGCGAATACGAAAGGGATATTTGTACAGACTGCTCCTTTGTCAGCTTGCCACCATTAGCCTTGCTCCATTCCTGTTCTTGCTTACGGATGGCATCCAGTTCTTTCTGATAGTCCAAGTCAATCTGAGCCAGCTTCTTTTCTGTTCCGTCAGCCATGAGGTTGATTTCATCCTGCTGGTTCTTACGGCGGAGGGAAAGAAGCTGTTCGGCAAGCTGTTCTTGCTGCTTTAACTTTTTGCCGGCTTCCTTCTGTATCTTTTCCTCTTTTTCGTAGGCTTTCAGATGTTTCTCAGCTTCCTTGATTTTCTTCTTGCTTTCCTGGAAGATATTCTTGTCTTCGGAGTCAATCCCCTTGAAATCGCCTGTATTCATCTTCTTTCGCTTGACAGAATCAATCGCGTCAAGAGCGGCCTGCGCATCCTTTTTCTGCTTCTCCCAATAGGTTTTGTTCTTTACCTTCTCTTCTTTCTTCCCTGTACCTGCGGATGACTCACTTTCAAGTTGCTGTAGCTTCTTGTCGTACAGCTCTCTTTCTTTCTTGAGGTTATTGAGCGTGTTCATGATGGCTTGTGTAGCTTGCCCAGCCCCTTGTCTGTTTGCCTCCTTTAATCCATTCTTATACTTCGCTATATCTCTGTCCAGCATGATGAGTTTTGTCTTCGTGCCGATACGCTCGTTTCGCAGTTCCTCTTCGTTGATTTTTTTCTTGTACTCTGCTTTGTTCTTCAACAAGAATGATTCCTTGTCATATTGGGGAAGCAGGTTTTTGTATGCATCCTTTAGCGATTCAATGGCAATCTTTCTCTCATCCGTAGTCCTTTTCTCATCAGATGCAATCTTGATATATTCATTAACATTTCTGTTTCGCTCTTCTCTCGCCTGCTTTGATGCTTCCTCTGCTTTATTGAATCGTTCTGTTGCTTCTGTGCATTTATCCTGGCTATCTGCCCATTTAAGCATATAGATACTGGAAGCAAGAGCCGCCGCACCTACCAGGGCGTATGGATTCAGCATAAGCACCTTATTCAGCTTGGCTACGCTTCCCGTCATTAGGTCTGTCACCATCTTCATGGCCGTAACCCCCTTGATAGAAGCCAACCGATTGGCAGCTTGAATTTTCCCCAAGGCGATATTTGCCATGAGAGCAGTCTTGTAAGCACCATAGGTGATAATAAGCCCTTCGATAACCATTCCCACCTTTTCGTAGTTTTCTACCAGGCTTTTGGCCGCAGAAATAGCGGTATAGAAAACACCTTCGCCTTTCTTACCCATTTCGTTGAGCATGGAGTCCCAGGCATCACCCAGGTTGCTGATTTGCCCCGTGAGTGATTTTGATTGTTCCTGCATCAGATTGAAGTACATACCGCCTTCTTTGGTCATGTTCTGGAAGGCTTGTTCCACCTCCTTGAAGCCAACCTTGCCTTGTGATACTAAATCTGATACTTCATCCTTGGTTACACCCATTACTTTAGCCAATTCCTCATAGATAGGAATACCACGGCCAGCGAACTGACGAATATCTACGGCATAAGCTCTTCCTTGCGTCCTGAGTGTGCCATACAGATAGGCAATGTCTCCAAGCTGAGCACCTACACCGGCCGCCACATTGCCGAGCATCACCAATTCCTTACCTACACTTTCCGCAGAGGAACCATAAGCCAGCATCTGCTTGGCCGAAGAAGCCACACCTTGCAGGTCAAAAGGAGTCTTGGCTGCAATATCAACCAGTTCAGCCATCAGCTTATCCGCCTTCTCCTTGCTCTTGAGCATAGTACCGAAAGCTATTTCAAGCTGTTGGAATTCGCCACGTACATTCACCATCTCTGAAATGAAAGATTTCAGAGCCGCCGCACCGCCGATGGCGCCAATGACTTTTCCCCAAGACATAGCAAGACTTTCATTGGTCTCGTTTACTTCCTCGCCATTTTCTTTGTATAGTTCGTATTCGTCACGCAGTTTCTTTACGTTAAGCCGTGCGCCAGCCTGCTGTTGGGTAAGGTCGAACAAGACCGATTTCTGCTCACTAAGTCTTGCATTGACAGACTTGATTTTGATGCCCAATCCGGTAACATCGCCATCGGCTTTCAGCGCTTCCTTGTATTTCTCTTTTAATCCTGCTAACTCATTTTTCAATTGTTGGATAGTTCCACGTTGAAATGTTATTTTTTCCGACAATCCATTCACTACCTGAGAAGCATCGAAGATTTTCCTTTTGAATCCTGTTTCCATCTCTGCTCCAGCTTTGGCTGCATTAGTCACCAACTCATCCAATCTTTGGTTGGATGTAGCAAGTTGGGCATTCAAAGCCTTGAAAGCAGCAGGAGACTGCGTGCCATCCATGCTCATTAACTCCTGCTTTAATTTTGCAATTTCATTACGAAGTCTTACAACTTCTTCCCAGTCACTACCTACCTTAAAATATAATTTCGCCATATCTATTTCTTTTTCCTACGATTAGCCAATTCCTTACCACTGATTCTATTCACCTTCTGACCACCATATACTGCGTGTAATTTATCCCGTTGCATCATCAGCAGATTCCGATAAGGGATAATCTCAAACACTTCTGTATAACTCAGATGCAACGTGTCAATCAAATGGGCTATCTGCCCGAAGAACGTTGTGTTTCCTACTGTTTCGGTCTTGCTGCCAGCATCGACACGTTCCTCATCGAGCTGACACACTGAAAAGCCGAAATATCCATCATAGAGAAACAGACTTCCAAGGCATCTTTGACTTCTTCAAAAGTGCCGTTCTCCAATTCTTTGACCAAACTATCATTCCCGCAGATGAAGCATGAAATGCCTTTCAGCATATCTCCAGTAATTTCAGGAAGTTCTTTAATAGCTTCCATGACATTATCTCCAGTCATGCCGATATTGGAAAAATGATGAATGGCACGACAGATAATTTTAATTGTAGGGGGTTTAATGGTATAAACCATCCCTCCTATCTCCACATTCATGAAATCCAGCCCTAACAAAGCATCAGAAACCGTTTTTGCTGCTTGATTCATATTCTTAAACTAAAAGGGGGAATGGTATATATCCATCCCCCGGTTATCACTCTTGTGCTTTTACCAATGTTATCTCTTTTTTAAGAGTGGTATCAACTTCAGAAGGAGTGGTTTTAATATCTCCTGACTGAGTGACGTACCCCACTTTCGACACTTCATAGTGAACGGTAGCCCCAGCATTCACCTGCTTTGACTTGACCGTTGCACCGTCCAGCTTTACGGTCGCATCGGAAGGAGTAGGTACAATGGTTACTGTAGTTCATGCCTGCAAAGCTTTAATCTGCCCCTCTTCGTAGTTATACTCAGAAGAAACACCTTCGATTCCCGGTTCCTGCACCAAGCCTTTTACAGCGATTGCAATTGCCTTATCCGTATTGGCTTCCCGGGAAACAATACGGCATTTTGGGAAGATGAACCATACATCATCATCGGTCAGACAGAACAATGCTTTGTTGATAATAACTTTATCCAAAGCACGCTTCCAACCTACATCTTTAGATGTTGCCTGAATAACATCGCCACCCATGAACGCTTTCTTGGTCTTCCAGTCATATTGTCCGATAGAGAAAGCGGGCGATACTTCTCCCGGCACATCATCGTAACGGTAATTTTTTCCCGTTAATTGGTTCTTGTGCCCAGTGACAGAGGCTTCCGTTTCCTCAATCTGCCACGTTTCCCCGTGTACATTCAAAACCTCATCTTTCGCTTTGATAGCGGCTTGAATCAAAGTCTTTGCGATTTCGGGGGTAATGTCTGCCGTTACCTTATCAATATCGGCAAACAAGATTCTTTTTATTCCTACTGCTGAAATCATAATCTTATAGTTTTACATTTATTACTTCAAATAAAATTCTCACATTCACATAATGACATTTCAAGGCCGTATCCGCTTCCGTACCAATTGATTCGATAGAGTAACGATAGGTTGTACCGTCATAGGTACTTACTACATCATCAAGCAGCTTGCCAGCCTTTCTTTCAAGTTCGTTAAGCCGGATTGTGTTCGCTTCATTCTCGCTTAAATTGGGTACACATAGATTCACTTCTGCGAAAGATTTCTTCCAATACTTTCCCGGCTGTTGTTTCTTCGTGTGGATGACAATCCTTTCGGACTTCAATTCACCCGTCAGCGTTTCTCCTGCTGGCACTATACCTATCCCGAAAGCCTTGCAATCCCGGTAGAGGATGTTTCCTATGTCGGTGGTTACTATCATTCAAATTCTTCTTTTAATCGTTTCTCCGCATATAAAGCAGCACTACTCAAAACATCATACCCTTTAGATTCTACGAATGATGCGTATTCCGCTTCGTTTTTCAATGTCAAACCGTCTTTATCGACATCGTAATCATTGGACGTTCTCAAAATGAGTGTATGGTCTTGATAATCCCCATGTTCCTCTGCGTACTTCACGGCTTCATCGCCTACATCAATCATCTTCTTTTCGACCTCCCATTCTCCTTCATCGAAAAAGGAGTCGACATCTGAGAAATCGAAATCTACATCCATAATTCCGAGTAGTTAAAGTAGTTTGTACTCTTCACTGTATAAACTTCGCCTTGACCTCTTACGCTATCACCATCCATGCAACGTACTTCATCACCAGCCTTGACAGTAATTCTCTTCTCGCATACCACATGATAATTCGGACGATACACAGAGCCGTTATCAGATGAAAACTCTTTGGTAGTGTTATCATCACAACGGCACTTGCATACTTCCTGCCAGTATTCACCACCTGTTCCGGGAATAGGTCTGCCAAACTCATCCTTATCCATCGGGGTGATAACTTTTACCTGCAATATGTGTGGAGCGAATATCATAAGAAAGTCACTTTAGGTTTGTTACCCAGTTCGTCTTTCAAACCGTACTGTTTACACAGAAATGAATAGTAATCCTTAATGCCTTGAATGTTCCAAGACATAGAAAAACCGCTTTCGCTGATGGAAGTGGCACGAAGCAATAGAGAGGGGATGAACTTCGCAATTGCCACCGACACCCGTGTTTGGCAATCCTCGTTCATCTCACTCCCTCCGCTTATCTTTGCGTTCAGACATATATCGAAAAGGTCAGCCTCCGACAAGTTAACGCCGAAGGTCTGAAACTTCTGCAATATATAATCGTTTACTGTCATGCGTTCATCTCACTCAAATCGAAGTTCACAATCAGGTTCGGGTTCGCAATCTGCGGAATCCATTCGGCTGTGTATTCCAAATAGCGACCATTGCCGTTCTTGTAACCTGAAATCAGCATATCGCCATCTGCCTGAGTGTAATTACGTCCCGGTACACCATCCACAGCTTCATAAGGAGTGTGGAAGCGCATATAACCGATTTTATCCTGCGGAAGCAGGGAAATACGACCATCTGCATAAATGGGGATATTCTTACCTGTTTGGTCTACCACATAATCTTCCTTGATTTCAATAGCCGGAAGTCCGATACCCGTAAAAATAGCAGAAGCCAGTTGCGAAGTGATAATCCCGGTGGACATATACATCTCGTTGCCTGTAAGCTGCATCTTGAACTTATCACCGAACTCGCTTGACCCGATGATGTTCTTGACGAATGTGCCACGGCTCATAATCATCTTGGGGAATGTGCCGTAAATAGATTTCAGCTCATTCAGTTTCTGCTGCAAGTAAGTGACGAAATAGTCTTTATCCTCTGTGTCCGGCTTGATAAACTTGAACGGCAAGTCGATGTTCAATAAGTCAATTCCTCCGGCATTGTCGTCCTTGTTCTTCACGCTTGCTGCTCCAGTCATCAACAGAGAGCCTACGATAATGTCCATACGCTTGTGCGGTGCCAGCAATACCTGACGGTAATCGTCATAGATGAAGTCCACGATGTCACGCATGGCTGCTTTCTGGTCTTCCGGTTTGGCGGCATTATACTTATCTATCAAGTCCTGCAAGTCAGACAAACGGTCGATTGAGATTTGGTATCTATCACCCAAATAGGCGATTTCGCCATATCCCGAACCAATATTCCTACGTTCACGGATAGGCTTTTCACCATAACGGGAGTTGATGGAACCGGCCATCACACCCGTAACCTGACCAATGTAGTCTTTGAATACACGGGTAGTTGTTCTGCGGAAGTCAAGATACTGCCGCCAGTAGATAGTGTCCTTTCTCGTTTGGAGGACACGCTGAATCACTGCATTTACAATGTTCGGGTCATTAAACAATGTCTGAATAGTTAGCATCATATCTTAGTCCTCCTTCCTTTATTTTGTTGCGATTACACCTGCCGTTCTCAAAGACGCCAAAAGAGCATTCAATTTCGTATGTGCATCTTCTTGCCCAGTAGCATCATCCACTTTAACACCCTGTTTTACACCTCCAAGTGCGGAAGCAGTAGCTGCTGCTAATGTAAATTTGTTAGCTTGTGATGCAACACCATCCAATTTAGCTTTATCTTCCTTACTCATCAAGCCATCCTGGCTGGAAGAAGCCTTTGGAATAGATACGGTTTCTTTTTCTTGTCTAACATCTGGAGCATTAAACTGGAAATGCGGCATATTAGCCTTGTCAATATCAGCGAAAGGCATTGCCAGCTTGGTAGGTTCAATTTCAAACGCGCGCATCAGAAGAGCTACCAACACGATACCGTCCTCTACCTGTTTCCTTTCATACAGGGCTGAGTTTGCAATAACCTTCGGAGTAGTTCCGTCTGCTGCCGTTGCTTCATAAAGAACTGTTCCAGCTTCCAAATCCTCCCCGAAGTCTGCCGCCAATGTCAATTTATCGAAAGCCTTGTCAGACTTGTCGATAGCATTAATTGTCGCTCCATGTGCGCCGTTACCCAAGTGCATACCCTTGTAAGCCAAAGAGTTCTTTTTGATTTTCAATGTGGTATTGGAGCCTGTCGTAAACTTCTCATATACTTCCACACGGATAGCCACTTGGGATGTTTTCTTCACCAAGTCAGCTGCAATCGGTGTGAATGAGGGCAAGTACGAGCCGACAACGAGGTTGGTTGTGTCCAACTTGTACGGGCCTCTGCGTCTGCGTCCGGTTTCTACGTCGTAGCGTTCTTCCTGCTCAACTTCCGGTTCAAGATTATACTTAAATCCTGCTGCCATAAAATCACTGTTTTTGTTGTTCTACAATTTCTTTAGTGTCGTCTGCAATCATTTTCGCAAACGCCTGAGTCTCATTCTCCAGTTCTTTTTTTGCTGTATCTGGAGGAACTACACCCTTAAAGCCGTCATTCGCAAACTCCTGCTTCAAGTCCTTGAAGTATGCGTCCAAGTCCTCATCGTCCTTAATGGCGCATCGTTTGGCGTAGTTTTCGGGAATACCATACTCCTTTGCCTTTGCCAAAATCTGCTGGCTACGTGTTGCTTGAGCCTTTTCTGCTTCAAACTGTGTTAGCTTATCAGAAAGGTTCTTGTTGGAGTCAATTAAAGCTTGCGCCCATGCAGGCACATCGTCTTTATTCTCTTCCGTTTTGGTAGTAGTGGTAGTCTCGATTGGCTTACCGTCTTTAAGGTTATACCTCTTCTCGTAGTTAGTCACTGCCGTTTTTGAAGCATCCCCGGCACGGAAATCACCATAGGAGTTAAGCACGTCCGAAAAACTGATACCCTCAACAATGGAGTTTACCTTTGTCTCGTCCGTTACACCCTCTGCCTTTTTAGTAGCGATTCGGGTTAAGATAGCAGTGTCCACCCCAGCGAATTTCTGTTGTAGCCCTGCCAAGATTTGTTCTAAGATTGTCATACCGTATGAATTTGATTTATAAATTTCTACGGTAAATTTCGTTATTTATAAAGAAGGTGAAAAATTATCAGATAGGTGATACACGACAATGAAACGATTGTCGTAAAATGATATAAAAAAGGCGTGAAACCGAATGGAATCACGCCTAAATATTCTTCTTATGAACTAATCAGAAACCCAACATTGCAGCAGGAGGAATATTCAAAACTCGACATAGCAACCTCGCAATTTTGAGGGTCGGTTCCGAACGTCCAGAAATATAGTCATTCACACGCGATGGACTTATTCCAATCTCACCAGCAAGTTGCTTTTGACTCATCCCTTTCTCTTCAAGGGATAGCTCTATCAATTCCGCAACAGTCGGTTTTTCTATCGGATAATGTTCTTTTTCGTATGCTATCACAATATCGGACATAACTGTAAGCTCCACCGCATTCTTATCATTTGAAGGCGTATTGTCATCAACCAATGGCAGAAGTTCCTCCACTCTCGCCAAAGCAAATTCATACTGTTCTTTCGTTACTTTATTCATACTTCTATCTCTTAAATGGTTGAACAATCTATCTTATCGTAATCTTTATGAGTACCAACCCAGCGAATGAAGACGTACCCAATTGTAAACTTAACAACGACAACCAACCGATAGTTGTTGCCTCTGATATTGAAAACGTAGTGTTGGTTGCCTACATAGTCAGCAGAAAGAAAATCCACTTTAATGTCTGATAGGTTCTTCCATTCAGCTTTTTCCGCTATATCATACCAACGTTCTAAGGCTATGCGTGAATCTTCATAGCCTTTCGTCTCGTAGAACTCTTTCAATTTCTTATGTGATACAATCCTCATACCTCTTTTGTTTGATGCAAAAATATGAATTAATTTTGAATTATAAAATTTTTCCAAAGATTATATTCTACAATATAGAATTTAGCAATAAAAAAGCGGAACTAAATTAGCTCCGCTCAATAGTACGATAAGAACATGAAGTAACGAATTATCCTTTGGAGTTAGGAGACGCTGCATTGTTATTCTTTGCCGCTTGTTCCTCCTTGATTTCTGCAAGCTCCTCTTCTACCCTATCAGCGTTCCCAGCAAACATAATGCCCTCACGTCTTGACCATACACCACCACTAACAGCGGAGACAGCCGTAGTAACCTTATCGTTCAAATCATCAATCATATATGGAACCAGTTCTGTTTCTATGTCAATGGTCTGCGATGCCTTGCTAAACTCGGTTGGATTGATAGAGCCTAAAGCGGAAACAATGAAATTTACTCTCCGCTGCAAGAACTCGCCGATAACCTCACCGTGATTTTCTACCGCCATGTGTGCACCCATGAACATAAAGCGGAAAGCGGTTCCTGATGCTTTGCCTACCCCCTTCAACGTCTCAAAGGATATTCTTGGAGTGTTTGACATATCATAAGCCATATTGGTGAGTGTTTCTGCTTCAAATTTTACGGTATCTGGCACCTGATTCCATGTTAAATATCGTGCACCAGCCCCCTCTCCTTCCAGTTTTACCATTCTATCCTTTGTCTTACCAGTGAACCCTATCACTTCACCAATTAATTCCAAAATGGGGAAAAAATGATAGTCGATACAATCAGCATAATTGGATAACAGTTTCTCCAACCGGACCCGGAAAGTCTTAATCTTCTTGCAATAAGGTTCAGGACGATAAGCATAGAGAACCGGTAGTTTTGGGAATCCATGAGCAAAAGGAGTTCTTTCTTCATATCCTTTAGACAAATCCCATTGATAAACCATTTTGTCCGTGATAGTCATAAAGCAGATGACCTCCGAATCATCCATGAGCTTCTTTTTATACTCACGTGAGAAAGCAATCATTTTACCTTCGTCGTTAAAGAACGGGTATAGCTTATCACCTCTGAATGGAGACCATAACACGCTTTTCAGTTTCTTGGTGGGCTTGACCTTCCCCCCGAAAGAAGTCTTTATTTTCTTCCAAAACTTTGCCCAAAACGAATCATCATCGGTAACATACCAATATTCTGCCGCTTCCTGTTCGGAGAGCCAGGCACGGACAATCTTCTTGTTTTGATATTTGATTTTATTAGACTTGAATACAGCCTTTACCGCATCCAGCAGTTTTTTTTCATCATCATCGGTTGGAGTGCAATCCATAGACGGTTCTGTGCCGACCGTGAAAGCTGTTTGAATGTTCACTATATCCTGTTCCAATGGAATGGAGATACGGTTCACCGGTTCAGTCTTATACTTTGCTTCGATTTCATAAGTCTTACCAGTTTTTTCATCGAAGTGTTTCTCTGCTTCTTTTTCAAGAACCTTTCTGTCCGGATACTTCTTTTTGTCAACCATAATTTCATGGCGTTCCGGATTCCAATCGTCCCAAAGTTTACAACAGTCGGGAAGTTCAGTCTTCCTACCTTTCTTCAGGTAGTTTATCTTCTGCCCGATGTCAGACAATGCTAATATTTCTTCTAAATTCAATGGCATAGTTTATATTTTTAATGTGTGAATATTCCTGTTAAATCTTTCGGCTTCTGAATTTTACCAAGAAGCTCACCCAATACATAGTAACGTACAGCATCTATTCCGTGATTGTCATGGTCTTCCGGTTCGTTGATATAGTTCCCATCCTTATCCTTTGCCCAGACATAATTTCTGTACTCCCTTTGAAGGTTGTAAGAACGCTTGGTTATGTAAATATCCATTCCCTGCATCTTGTCAATACCGGCATTGATAGAGCCTTGCCCTTTCTCTACCGGGTAAATCTTGATACCTCCGTTATGGATTTCCTGAATAAGTCGTGGGTCTGCACTGTCAGCTATCACCTTTAGATTCCACGGACGGAGAGTCTTAATTATATCCCCAGATAGTAAACCTGTACGGTAATCCACTTCGTCCAAATATAGCGCATTGTCTATGATTCCACATCGGATAGCTGCTGTAGGGTCGTTAGTATAACCAAAATCCAGCCCAATTCCGACCCTCTTACACCACATCGGGAACTCATCCACAATACCCCATTTCTTGAACACAGCACCCTCAGCCACATCAGCCCAACGACCGATAACCACATGAGCATATTTCTCCGGGGTCTTCTCCTTCATCTCCTCGACTTCTCTCAGAAACTCAGGAGAAAGGTTCTCGATATTGTCGAAATATGTCGTATGGATATGAAGGACATTCGGATGAGTGGAAATCTGAACCTGCACACCATCAATCTCTACCAGTTTATGAGTGTTTTCGATGTATTTCTTGTAGATGAAGTGATTGGAATCGCAAGGATTCATAATGATGATAATCCGGTTCTGAATCCCTTTCTTACGGATGGAGAGCATTATCTTGTCGAACTCATCTTCGCTTGTCCACTCTTCCGCTTCATCGCAGACGAAAGTCGTAATGCCTTGAATGGATTTCAGTTTTGCTGTCTGGTTCCCGGAAGAAGTCTTGATACCCCGGAACATGATACGGCTCTTAGTCATCTTATTGACTATATCCGTCTTTGTGGTCTTGAAATATTTCGTGGTACCGTCCAAATCTATCTTCTCCATCATTTCGGGGATGATAGAGATACCGGCAGAAACCATCGTGTAACGGGTGTAAAGAATCTGATGAACTATCTTCTCTACGGGAGTCATTTCGAATGTCAGCCGTTCTATGAAGGTAGAAGCATTGAAAGACTTTCCGCTACCACGCCCACCGGTGATAAGAATTATAAATTTTTCCTTATCCTCATATAATGGATGGTAAATTTCTTGAGGTACTATCATTTCAGCTTGTCTTTAATCCAAGAATCAATGTTGATGCCATGCTCTATGTCTGTTGGAATATCAGCATTTGCAATCTTTTGGTTTTCATCAGCAGGAGATTCACCGATAAGTTCTAATAAATACCTTATAGCGTTCAAATCTGCATCACCCACAGCTTTCGCTATGAGTTTTTTTATCATGGCATCCTTTACAATGTATTTCCGACCTTTATCATCTGTAGTTTCAGCATTCAACGCAGCAATGGCAAACTCTCTTGCGGTTTTCACAAGTTCCTTTTTCTGTCTTCTCGATTCAGCCGAAAGTCTTGCGAGTTCCTGCGCTCTCTCTGTGCTAATGCGTTTGCCTTTCTGCGTTAAATTCTGTTCGTTCGCCATTATTCTACCCCAAATTCTATTCTATCCATAAATTCTTTTCCATCAATGTATCGTTCTTCAAATCCATAACCGAACATCTTCATGAAATTAGCCCTTTCTGTTGGGCTATTAAAAGACAGCACGACATAGCTTAACATTCCGTTATCCTTTTCAAAGCTATTTTGGTTGCTAATTCTGTCTTTTATCTTTTGCACTTCATTGTGACGTACAATTTGATTTTCTTTTGAATCCTCATAAAAATTATTGGAACGGTTAATGTCTTTATTCTCTTTACCTTCTTTAGTAGCTTCATCTATGGCTGATAATGAATCGTCCAATATATCTTCCTTTCTCCAAATATCATCGTTAATAGAAAAGTCCAAATCACCAATTCCAAGCATATTCAAATCGAAGTCATTCAGTCCGGCAAGGCTATAATCAATTCCATCAAGCATATCTTTTAACATATCTGAATCAAAATCGCCTTGTACGCTTCTGTTATTCATAAAGATATTCTGCTCTTTTTCAGTTTTTTCGTCCATGTGAACTACTTCAACACGAATCAAATAATCATTAGTTCTCGTGTCAGGATTGTATTTATTTACTTCATCTATCACTGAAATACGTTGATGACCAGAAACAAGGTTGCCAGTAACCTCATTCCATACGATACCACCAAGCAACCCTACACGCTTTAGGTTTGCTTTCAGGTTCTTTCTTGCTTCTTGTGTTATTTTGCGAGGATTGTAGTTAGCGAAGTTTATATCACTCCGCTGTATTTCTCTACTTTCCGGTTGAGTTATTTTGTTCTCTTTCATAATCGAATATTAATTTTTCGGAATATGGGAACTCTTTCAAAATGCGTTTATAATCATTGGGATATTTACTACGCATTAATAGCATCGTATTTAAATCAATAGTAAATCCTTGACTTATAGCGTTTGCATCATAGATAAAAGGTTGTATCAATCCACTTTGCCTAATATATTGAAGCACTTCTTTGTTTGTCCACAATGCAAGAGGATAAACCATGCCTTTATCTGTTACATAGCCGGTTTTAGCAAACTTCTTTAAGCGCATCCGTTTCATATAGCCATCTACGCCTTTCATTCCGCTGAATCCGTACATGACACCTGTCTCTTCTCTTACAAATTGTTCTATTTCACCAATCTTTCTCGGCTTTATAGAACTATCTGGTTCACGAAAAAAGCCCCAGAAATCGTAATAGTCACGCTGAAAATGTCTAATTTTGCGTACTTCTACATTTTTGTAATGATTTTCTGCCCATTTGATATAAGGCTGCACATGGTCTAAATTTGGTATGAGGTACATATAATAGCATATAACCTTATCAAATACACCTGCAAGCATATCCAATAAAGCTATACCGTCTTTACCACCGGCTGAATAAAACAACACAGCAGTGTCCGTTTTATCACGAACACTGCGTATTATCTGCATTGTAAGGGCATACTTGTTCATAGGCTAACCATTTGAACCATTTGCTCCACGAACCCCAAAGGCAACACGTAAGTCATACCGTCTTTGGTCTCTATTTCCTAACTGCGTTGTACCAGCTTCACCGCCACGTCTGGCAACCAATCTACCACCAGCCCCTGCACCGTTCATATTACGGCGCGGTCCCATTGTTCTGTTAATTCTTCTCCTTGTACTACCGACTCAGCTAATAAATTTTAAAATTAAACAATCAAACATTATCTGTACTAAGTATCTTACCCAAATGATACCATACTTGGCAAACAAGATATTCTTTGCCGTTTTCTTCAAATACTTGGTCGTTACCATCTTCATCTGTAAAAATGATAAATTCAGCACTCTTAACCTCCACCGTAAGACGTGGCGCATCTTTTCGTCTGCCATTTATAAGAACCAAAGCGTCATACTTTATTGGTACTACATCCACATCCTTATCATCATTTGGTATATCTTCTTGCCGTTTGTATCTTTTGCCATCGTGTTCAAAATATACATATCTTGTAACATTTGAGGGGTAAACATATCTATGTTCTATGTCTTGTTCACCTTTTAAGATAGATTGAAAACTATCTTTTTTAATCTGTAATGTTAATACATTCATAATCGTGTCAAATTTAAATTAATACTCAATAGTTGCGGAAACAGGACTCGAACCTGTGACCACCGCCAAGTCAAAGCGGTAAGCTAACCAACTGCTCCATTCCGCGATAGTACCCCAAAGGTACTACCACAATCAAAGATAACGAAATATCTTCAATCGTTATACACGACAATCGGCTTATTGTCGTGAACTAAGCCACTTGTCCCGTCTTTCTCTACACGCCTCTAAGGTAGGCGCACAACAAGCAAAGAGTTCACCACTTTCAGTACGGTAGTCGTACTGGTACATTCTTACTCTCTTACCTTTCAATTTGGTAGTGTAAGTGCAATAGTTCTCTTTACCGGGCTGGCATACGCTGCAACCTTTTTCGTCATTAATTGAGTTCATAAGCTATTTCATTTAGATGTTCAAAAATCACAAACATGTGTATATTGCTTTTTCAGCCCCTCTAAGGCTCTTTCTGTAACAAGATATGCGTACTGTTCATTGCTGCCAATACGCTTGATTGAGCGCGTTTCTTTAAGGACAACAGGCTTGTTGAAGATGATTTCATACCTATTACTACAACTTGTTATCAAAAAATCAACGCTACGTTTGTATCTGTCCAGTTCAGTTTCTTTGTATTCACCTTTGGGGATAAAATTAGGGTTGGGTACAAAGTAGCCTTCTGCTACCAATAAGCCATTTGAATCATATATCTTCATAGTCAATATTTATTTATCATTCAATAAAAATCTTATCCTTTTTACTGGTATCGTACCTAAATTATAAGTATCACCGAACAGAGAGCGACCCATAAAAGAATCTATTGTTATATCATTATAACATACGGTTCTTACTTGCCCATCTGTATGCAGTATCGTATCGCCTACGCAAATTTGGCTTATATGGACACTTTCGACTTCGTATTGATATTGTTCGTTTGATACTTTCATCGTATGGTGTTTAAGCGTTAATACCGATTGCGTTTCTCAAAAAGCTGCCAGCCTGCTCTACTGACATACCCAATTTCTTTTGAATCAAGATGAGCATACAACTAACTTGTTCTTTTGTGTTCAAATGGCCTTGTGCAAACTCTGACATGATGAACTTTTCTATAGCTCTTTGTTTAATTACTGATGTTGCCATTATTGTACATCTTTAAACATTCACAACTGTTACAAACTCACATTTTGCCCAAAGAGAAAAGTCTTTACTACTCATATACTCTTTGTTTCTAGCCTCAATAGCTTTCGCTTCTTGTTCGCTTATCTCTTTACCGTTTACAAAATATCTTTTCATATCGTATATCTTTTAATTGTTATTACTTCGTTTCTGATGATGCAAAGATAAAGTAATATTTTATCACCTGCAAATAAAAGAATAAATATTACTTTATCTTTAACATAGATTAATAAACTAATATTTTATCATCAAACATTAAAAATTAAAATATTACTATATTTGCAGCATTAATTAGTTAAAGCTATATTTTATGCAGGTAAGAATCAAAGAAATAATGGTAGAAAAAGGTGTTTCGTCAGTTAGTTTAGCTGATACAATAGGTGTTTCAAAGGTTACGGTAAGTAATCTCATTAATAACAAAACGATGCCTTCGGTAGAAACTCTTGAAAAAATAGCATCCGCCTTAGATGTTCCTATGTGGCAACTCTTCGCTTCGCCAGTAGAAGTAACCGATAAAAGTGAACTCACCGCCCTTATCCAGTATAAAGAAAACTTCTACAAAGCCGATACGATAGAGGAACTAAAGAAAATTGTGGCTGAGATTGAAGAAAAACATTAAATCACTTGTTCTGCAACTGTAAAATAGTTACATTTGCATAAACCATTAAATTATGGGTACAAAAGAGAAGTTGATAGAACGCTTTAAAAGTCAGCCAAAAGATTTTAATTGGGATGAGCTTGTACGCTTGTTCTCTATTTTCGGATATAAGATAGATAACAAAGGAAAAACAAGTGGGTCACGTGTCATTTTCGCAAAAGGGGAAAGCTCGTACACTGCGCATAAGCCACATCCAGGAAGTATCGTAAAAGGGTATGTAATGAAACAAGTGTTTGAATTTCTGACTAAAAATAAATTAATATGAAAACATTGACTTACAAAGGTTACATAGGAAGTATTGAGATAAGCGATGAGGATAATTGCCTATTTGGAAAAGTCCTTGATTTGCCAAAAGATACAATGATTTCGTATGAAGGTGAAACTGTATCTGAATTGAAAGAGGATTTTAAAGGAGCTGTGGATGATTATATAGCATATTGTAAGGAAGCTGGAATTACACCGCGTAAAAGTTATTCTGGTTCCCTGAACATACGAATTTCCCCAGAGGTACATAGCAAAATTGCCATTCTCGCCCAACAGGCTGGAATATCAATAAACGCTTTTATTAAATCAGCCGTAGAAAAGCAAGTTGCAACTATGTTATAAACAACCATGGATAAAAAAGAACTCTTTATTTGTGAATGCAACAGCATCGAACATCAGATTGTGATGTCATATTTTGAGGATGAAAAGGAAGTATATTGCAACGTACACTTAAAACCCGAAAGAAATGTACTCAAACGAATTATCCATGCTGTTAAGTACATATTTGGTCATCGAAGTGCATATGGAGATTTTGACGAATTTATTTTCAATCCTAAAGATGCAGATAGGTTGCAAAGTGTTGTTGACCATTTGAGAATGGAAAAGCCGGAGCACTAAACCCCGGCTCATTAATTGATTAGCCCTTTGAATTTTAACCGATTTACGATTTCGGTGTAAAGATACTCTATATCTCCACTGAAATCCCCATAATTCTGATAGAGAAACACGACATCAGCGCAGTTGTCGGAAATTGTGCTCTTGGACTGAACCCTAAGCACCCTTGACATCTCCTCACGTAACCCTGCTGTCATTTTTCCACCGGCAAGCGAGCTTGGAGAAAACAGATACAAGATGATGAAGATAAATTTTTTCCGCTGGGTAACACTGTCAATATTCGGCGGACATCCTCTCTCATTCAGCAACTCAATGAATATTTTGTAGATTTCATGGATAAGGCTTTTGTCTTTCAAAATCGGGGCGGTCAAGGCGTTTTCTTCCTCTGAAAGTTCTGATTTCTCGATACGAATCTTTTTAAGACGAATGATTTTATTAAAATCCAGCTCCATAACACGATTATTTTAAAAGTAAATAGTATATTTGCATCATAATCGTGTGAGGGAGGATTGAGTGGTCGTGCGCTTGGTTCTCCTTTTTTTATTTTACAGAGTTATTCTTTTCCTGAATAATCCGATTTTGCTCGTTCACCTCCCTACCCCATATCATAGCGGAATAGATGGCTTTTGCATACAAAAAGAGTTCCTCACAATTGGTAAGGAACTCAACTACTACACGCTTGGGACATACTATCAGCCCTTTGCCACCTTTGTGTTTCAGAACTACCCGAAGTATCTCCAACTGGGTTACGGTTTTCTGCATACCGAAACTGGAGAATATGGCACGGCAACCGCCGGACACCGCCCAGCGGACTGTATCTTTCACATGGGGATATAACGACGGGGTTAATTCATCCGGATTGACCTCGAACCCGGTCTGATGACTGATGGCCATCTTGTCTTTCAGAAATTCTATATATTCTTTCATTATGCTATTTCTTTCAATAATTTCATTGTTTCACTTCTTTAGGTTTCCAATCAGACGGTAATTTTGCCCACTCGCGGAACTTGGCGTCGAAGTCGTCCATGTCCCTGAACATATCCATCTTCGATTTCTCTGTCTCTACGAGTGAGGAGAATTCCAGAAAGTACAAATCTGCGCTTTTAACGAAATTGTTATGCAGCCTCTTCAAGTTTCCGAGAAGCAGTCCTTTGGCGCTCATCAAGTCTGCCGCTTCCTCCATCAGCATGTTGGCTTCGCAGTTCAGTATGTGTGCGGCTGAAAGAAGGCTGTTCATTCTGTCAATGCTACCATCGGCTGTGGCGGCGTCAATTAGTTGTTTTCTTGGTTTCATAATCGTGTATAAATTATTTATTTCTTATTTGGATAAACCCTCGTTTTTCGCATTCACGAAGAAGCAACAAATCTTCTTCTTTAATTTCGCATGGCGTTTCGTGGTTGATGCTCATATACCGTGAAATTCCGAATTTCCTGCATATATCGTTATAGAAACGCTTTTGTCGACCTTTTGCCATCCAACAGATTGTTAGTTTCATACGTTTTACCCCTATTAAAACTCGCTTGGCTTCTTTTCCAGACCCTCGTATCTTTTTCTATTCAATTCAGCAATCAATTCATCCGACATCCTCAAGGCGTTGATGGCAGATTTGTCACCGGACAGTGCACGTTTTTTAAGTTCCTCCCGATATTCTTCGTAGAACATCCCATTGGTTGTTCTTTGCTCATCAGCCATGTGTGATTTATGCTCATTCCATGATTGGCTATCAGCAATAGCACAACGTTCTTTGTTGTATTCACGTAACCAGCCCATAATAACTTGCCCGTCTATGCGGTTGTAACTTTCTCCATATTTCATTTTCATTGCATTTTTGAAACACAATTTGAAATCGTCAGTTTTCATGTAAGGGTATTCCTCAATGATTAAGTCTACGGTCATTGCAACCTGTGTGTCAGACATGGTATTAACCACATTGAAGAACGCCAAAGCGTCAGCAATTAAAATTACCAATATGGCTCTCGCCTGCGGCTCTCCGAGTTTTCTGATTATAGTCCCTATGGCCGGCTCATTGCTTAGAAATACATCCTCAACTTTTTTCGGGCGCAGAGTTTCGCAATATTTCTCCGGCGAGGTCTTTAAGACGACTAACCGATTCTCTTCTTGTGGTGACAGTATCAGTTCGTTTCCCATTATAATTTCCTTCCAATATTTTAGTAAAGTTTGCTTGTTTGAAAATCCAATCAAAGTCACATTTCCAATTGCGGTCATTAGCTCCCAGCAGAAATGGGGATTGAAGAATGAGATTGAAAACAGTCCTCACTGACTCTTTTCCATACTGGGCTATCCGGGCTTTTACAGCCTTTTTTCTCACATCGGTCATTGATTTTATCTGCTGGAGTCTATCTTTGAATGTGGAATTATAGTATTCCATCAATCCGCTGTAATCAATCTTTTCAGAAAGAGAGGGCGAAGAAAGCTTGTCTTTCTTTGATACTCCGTCAGGAGTATTTTCTTTCTTTTGCTGGGAAGATATATCTATATACTCTCTTTCTTCTTCTTTCTTTGTATTTGTGCCCTCCGTGTGCCCTGATTTTTGCAAAAGTTCGGATTGCGGCAGATTGTTGTTCACAGACTGTGCCCCAAGTTGTGCCCTTAACTGTGCCCATTCGGACTGTAATTCTTTGATTTTCTTTTCAATATCTGTGCCCTTGCATGTGCCCTTACTTGTGCCCATTGGATTATATTCTTCATATTTACATAGGGTTATAAGGTTCATTCCCTGATTGCACTCAACAGTTATCATACCTTTTTTCTTAAGATGTACAAGAAAGGAACGCACTTTCTTTTCAGACCATTTCCAGCGTTGAGATAAAAATCTTATGGATGCAGGATATTGACCTCTTGAATAAGAGATTTCTCGACCTCCGATACTCTCCTTTCGGGGCGTTGCCTCAAATCGTGCAGACTGGATTAAGTCTAACCACGCTTCACAACTGCTAAAAGTACGGGCTTCATTCCACATTTCATTCGAGAAAAACCTGCGGCTTAGCCTCAAAAATCCTTCGTCCATAGTTTTAGAATCTCACGTTTGTTAATTGCCTTCCTTTCGAGTAAACTGCCCATTTCCCATTTCCGCTATCAAACAACCGTAAGTCCGACACCTCTCCGAAACGTTTGATATTACCGCATAAATCCACAATCCAGCCACATTCTTTGGAAGGATGCGGGCGGATGGCACGACCAACTATCTGATACCACATAGCAAGTGACATTGTAGGACGTGCCATAACGACTGTATCAAGTTCCGGATAGTCAAAGCCGATGGTTAATACCCCGACATTCGCCACTACCGAAATTTCACCAGCCTTGAACGCTTCAAGTATCCTTTCGCGCTCACCTTTTGGGGTGTCACCCGAAACGATTGCGGCTCCGGGTATAGACCAGGTAAGCCGCTCCGCTTCTTTCAGAAAACGGGTAAAGACTAAAATACCTTTCCGTTTTCCTCCGGCTTTGGGATTCATCAGTCTTTGGACAATATGAACGAGATAGCCGTAAAAGTCTATCCGTTCATATTCTCTTTGAACTGACCTATCTGTATAGTCGGCACCAGTAGTATTTACTTTCAAGTTAAGTTCGTTCCATCCCAAAGGATTCATTGGATAGTAATTCAACTTCGCCAAATAGCCCATATCTAATAGGGTTGATACCTGTACATGATAAATGACCTCTGAAAAGACATGAGGCTTTGTCCGGGTGATAAATTTCAGCATAGAACCAAAGTTACGGCTGGAACTTAAACGATACGGTGTAGCTGTCAGTCCAAGAACCTTACACTTCACCGCATCAAAAAAATCTTTGTACATACCCTCTTTAGGGTTAACAAGGTGGCATTCGTCCACGATGATGTTCTTGAAGTGGGTGAACAGTTCGGGATGATTCTTCACACTGCCGATGGTGGCGAATGTTATCCGGCTTATTTCTTTTGAGTTGAAGGAAGCCGAATAGATGCTGCAATCAAGAATACCGTATGAGCAGAGTTTCTTGAAATTCTGTTCGAGTATTTCCTTCGAGGGCTGGAACACCAAGGTATGACCGTCAAGCCTTGCGGCTATATCCGCTATGATAAGCGACTTTCCGCTGCCCGTAGGTAACACCATAATGGCATTTGTTTTCTTCGCCTTGTTATTGAAGAAAGAAACGGCAGCATCAGAGGCTTTCTGTTGGTAATCTCGTAATACATAACTCATAGCCCTTTCTCCTTTCGTAACTTCTTATTAAGTGCTTTGTAATACTTGATTAGCTGTTCGTACTCAAAATCAGACATTTTAGAAGTACCGGCAGCTTTCACCTTCAGCAAATCAAACTTCTGTTGACCGATTTTAGCAATTAGATTCACCCGATAGCCTTCCAAATGGTCGGCTTTAAATCTGTTGCAGTGTCGGCATTCAGCATGGCAGTTATTTTCATCGAAACGTGTTGCCAAATGTGTACGACTGAAATAGTGCCCGCAGTCTGCTTGTGTAAACGGTTTTATCTGCCCGCACGAGATACATCTAAAATATCCGTTTGGCATTGCATCACGAAGCCGGATAAAAAGGGAAAACTCCTTGTCGAGCTTAGCTTTCAAATCCGGCTTCTTCTTTATTGTTATCCCTGCTTTATCAAACAGAGGTAAAGGCTTGTCTTTCTTCTTGGCCTTTGTTCGTTTTATGTAGTATGGCATTATTTAAATCCCCATTCTTTCATGTAGTCAATGTTTTCAGGAAATCCCTCTACTGATTTAGGACTAAGGAATATTTTCTCACTCTTCAATGGAGTGCCTCCCCAAACAGTAGCAGGGCATTCTTCATATTCTTCTTTAGAAACTTCACTTACATTAAAATGGGGTTGGAAGCCATATCCCATTACGCTTTCCCCTAAGTAAGTACCAAACTTCTTTAAAGCCCATTGAAATGCAATATCTTTATATAGGTAATGTTTAGAAAACACAGCCACATATATTTTATGAGAGAAATTTCCTGTTTCTGTTAAGTCAGGATTACATCTGATACAGAAATACTTAATACGTGAAAGTATTTCTTCAACAAACCTTTCATGCTTTTCGCAATCTTCTTTCGTTAAGAACTCTTTCCCGTCATTTGCAATGTAAATAGTCTTGGTAATTTCTTTTATTTCCATGCTGTTTTTTATTAAAGCCCCGAAGCGTATTCTCCGGGGCACAACCATTATTTACTAACCCTTGCCATTTATGTGTGGCTCACATTTATGTGGAGATGGGGCGATTCGAACACCCAATTAAGGACTTATCCTTTTGCGCTACTTCTAAGGTTAATTACTCCTTATATCTCACGTACCGTACTTTCTACCATGTGCACCTCTCGAAAGTCAAAAGCACTCCACTGCGCAACCCCATTTTCGCCCGCCCCATCTTCACAGACCGGACAGGCAGGTTAACAAAGTTATTCCATATAAGCCATTGAAAACTCTTTCGGAATAAACCGCCCGACCGGAATAGGTTTGGCTGATTCAATAGCCGTGTGAATTTCTCTCTTTTTGAACTCATGTCCCTTTTCTTTGGCTTGTTTCTCACATTCTTCCTCTTTGTTTTTGAGATAGTGGGTAATAAGCATCATCGCTCTGTCAACGTTGAAGGTGTTCACGACAAAGGTTTGAACTCTTTCGTCTTCATTCTCCCCTTCCGTGAATGTGATTTTCGTCTCAATCTGATAGAATTTCTTTTCATTGGGCTTGGAATCTCCCTCTTCTTCATCTTCTTCCGTTACAGAATCGTTTAAAAGGAATGTATCTTTTAATTCTTCGAGGGTGGCATCATCTATCTTGCGTTCTTTCAAATTGTCAGTAAGAATCACGCAAGAATCGAATTCCTTGACCATTGTCAAGGTGAATCCGAACATATAGTTTAGTTCGATGTAATCTTTCAAGATACTACAAGAATTCTCCAATCCGGTGGCATACAGCAGGAACTTATGCTTCTTGTCCCCTATTTGTGCCTGTGCAAGATAGGGATATAAGAATTTGTTCTCGTTCTCGAATGCCAAGCGGTTCTGGTTGCTGACTTCCACTTCCTTGATGCCGTCAGCTTCCATACTGAAACGAATTTTCGCCAAAATGTCTTGGTCTATCAGCGTGCCACGGTCAAAAAGAATTTCATTCCGTTCGATGGTTACTGTTTCACCTGTATCTTCATCAATGAAAGACTCCTCCCATGTTTTGAGGACACGTTTTGCAAGGTACATGTTGAGCATCTTTTTCGGGTCAGATGTCACATACCTGATTTCTGTTTTTCTTGTTTCTATCATAGAAATTCTTTATTGTACATTGTTTAACAAGTGCTTCTTGTAATTAGAGCGTACAAACGATTGTTCTTCGTCATTTAAAGAGTATGCCTTTACCATGAACTTCATTGCCATATCTTCGTTATTGTCGGACAACGGATAGTAATCAGTGGCAAACTTGCAAGAAAGCGTTTCAAGACGGTCGTATTTGTTGCGAACCTCACGAACACGTTCTGTTATCTCCTGTACTAATTCAGCCGATTCGGAAAGTTGCTTTTCGTATTCCTTTTTATCTTTCTCCGCTTGTTCTTTCATTACCTTGTTCTGTGCGGCAAAATTTGAAATCTTAGCATATAGTTCATTGGAGTAAGCCCAGCCTGAAAGAATATCAAAATCTGAGTTCCCGTTGAACTTGTATCGTTCACTCTTTTTAAGGTACTTGTATTCACTTCCAAGTCTATTCCAATCGTAATCAACTTTTCGTAAAGACTTTGCACTTTTCAGGATTTCCGCAACCTTAGTAGCTTCCTCAATGTCAGTAAAAGCAAAACCATCCAAAAGTGGGATAGAGAAATACTGTGTGTCGGCAGGTTCAATCTCGAACAATTCTGGAACTTTCGGTTTATCTAAAAGTTTAATGCCTTCCTCCATCATGCGGAGTTTTATCATTTTTTGGACATCTTCGTCCGACAAAGCGATTATTTCTTGCTCTGTCATTTCGCTAATATTCTTCATAATCTCAATATTTTAAATAAATTCTTTATTACGTTCAATTTCTTGTTGTGCGTAGATAAGCATCTGCTGTTCATTTGCGGCAGGTAAGTAAATGCCAGCTACTGATGCCGACCAATTTCGGAAACGGTCAATGCTTAAAGTCATTTCACCTGTTGTCAGCTCGGCAGAACTGCGCAAATAGGTTACTTCATTGCCTTTCTTGTTGACCATCTTACGTTCAAACAAATCACGGTTGCAAGTCCTCTTATAAAAATCAATTTTTGCTTCGTCGAGACTGCAACCGTACTCACTACCGAAATACCCTAAAAGAAGATGCAAGTAGCTGTTTTGGGCAAGCGTGCGGTTAGGTAGTTTCTTTTTCACTTCCACCACCGCACGTTCACTAAACAGCTTGTTTACATACTCCTTGAACTTGGGTATTTGATATTCATTCTTCAAGTCGAACAGCATACGCTAAAAAGGTAAATCGTCCTTTACATTGCCATTAGCATCAACCGGAGGCGGGAAATTCTGCGGCTGTTGCTGATAGGTCGACTGTGGCGCTGGCTGTTGTACCGATGTTGTTTGTTGGGATTGCGATACACCACCACGCGCATCTATTTTGTAGCACCGAATAGATGCCATACGTTTGAGTTCTCCGTCTTGATTCGTCCAAGAACGTCCTTGTAAGACAAATGATACAGTAACAACATCCCCCTGATTAAATCGGTCAAGTTCTGCACACTTATCGCCTGAAAACTCTAAGGGAATAATGTTCTCATACTCGCTACGCTCTCCCGTATAAGGGTCGTAAGTGGTAGCATCTAAAATGAACTCCCGTTTTGTAAACGAGGAACCACCGTTTTTGGATGGTATTTGAACAGTTTGTCCGATTTCGGTTATCCGTCCGGTTATTTGATTTGCCATAACCTAATATTACTGGTTCTTTTTATTACATATTGCAATCTCCACACATATCCACAAGGGAATCAAATTCTTCTCGTGAGTATTCAAATCCATTGATTACGATTACCTCGTTACCATTTTCGCCAAAATAAACTCCATCATTCATTTCCAAAGATTTTAGTGTCAGTTATCAATTTTCTGTTTTCTTCCAAGAACCGGACAAACTCTTCACAATGGTTAGTGAGGATTGGTATATCACGTTCAGGATTGAAAACGTATGTTTCTGTATAGGTATCTACCACATAACCGCCTTTGTTGAACTCCACAATGTTGTATTCAAACGTCCGCACATCCGAACCGTTCTTCATCAAAGCGTATGGATAAACCAAATGTTGGTGGTGGCCTTTGAACTTCCCTACGGTATAGCTTCCAGTTGTTTTGATGTCGTGAACACTGGTAGGCATCAGTTCGTCAATCAGACCATAAACCAATACACTACCGTATGCAGTAGGCAAGATGGCTTCTACTCTTTGTTGGGTTAATGCCCCTTTGTAGTAGTTGGCAAACTCGCGGCAAAGGTCAATGTGAAAAGTGAAAGTGCGATTGTTGTAAACAGCTTTTATTCCGTAAAGTGTTCCGTCATCGTGATATGCCTTGCTAATTTCCATTATAGAAGATTTACGGTTCTCAATCATACAATCAATGATTTCATTGAAAGCCGTGCCACGGTCTGCCGCTTCACTATCAAACGGTTTGCGGTTAATACGGTCTATCAGTTCTTGAAACTGCTTCTGCCGAAACTCTTCTTCCGTACATGGTGGATTCTCACTCCACCCATAATAACGCTCATATATGACATCGCTATTAAGGTAATTGAAGTAAGAATCCAATAATGTTGCATATATACGATAGTTAGGCTGCATCTGAGTAGATTTTAGTTTCCTTATTGAATATCAGTCCCAAAGCCTTTACCTTTGCAGCAAACAAACTTCTCGCCATCATCAAAGAACTACCAACGTGTTCAAACTCATTAATATGAGAGGCGAACTCATTAGCGGACTTGGCATCAGTTATAAATTCGATACTTTCTTTGATTTCCTCTATCACCTTATCATACTTTTCCTGTGCCTCTTTCTTGGCTGCAAGCATACCCAAATACGAATTGATTATCTTGGCAGTGATAAAGTCGTTCTTGGCGGTTGGATTACCATTCTTGTCAAGAATGGTAGGAACCTCCATTACTGAAGGAAGATTGCAAGTATTCTTACCGTCATTTCTTGAAGTTGGGTCAAAAGTGATGGTACGTCTTTGGACGCCTCTTTCGCTTTTCATTTCAAGATAACCGAGCAAATCCAGTTCGGTAACGATAGAGTTGTAGGATTTTTCACGCAAGGCAGGGATAAACACCGTATCATCACCTTCTTTTCTTGTGTCGCGATGGGCAACGAAAATGATGTGCTTGTTAAGCCCCGAAAGTGTTCGTGTCATCCATGAAAATTCGGCATTGATACCGCTCCAATCCTTGATAGACGGTTGGCGGCTACCACATTTATAAGTAATGATGAAATCCATCATCTTACCGATTGTATCAACTACAATGGTCTGATAAGCAGACAAATCCTCCTGCAAGACCTGTTGAACATCACTCCATGAAGTGACCTGTACAGTATCTATGTTTTCCAAATGCGCCATATTCATACGCTTAACACCATTATCGAAATCCAATAATAACGGTTTCGGTGCGCTCAATGCCACTGTTGATTTTCCCATACCAGCCTGGCCGTAAATCATCATTTTCACTGTGGTAGGGATTACTAATTCATTTGATTTTTTTATAAGACTCATAATCGTAAATATTTAAAAGGTTAATCCAATTGTATCTCTCGCCATTATTCCGCTGACATTCGCCAGCGACAAGGCTTGTTTGATTTCTGTTTTTGAATAATAAAGGGGGGAATTTCGGCTTTCTCCTTTTCTGATAGGCTTTATCAGTTCTTTATTCACAAGTACATTGAACCGCTTCCAGTCTATTCGCATCATCCTTAGCCATTTCTTTACATCCCTCAATCGGATAAGGTCTTGTGCCGGCTCATATGCCTTGACCGCCTCCATATAACCAACCTGATAACTGTCTATCATAATGGATTGGATTTCTTCTATATTCATTCCGCCCTCCTTATTATTTCAATCCGTTCTACTCTTAATTCTCTTCCTCTTCTCATTTCGCTCTGTTCGTGATAAAGCGATAGAGAAAATATACATAGCAAACTATAAGCTACAGACATACGAACTGTTGGTGAAAAATCCATTGTAAGTTTCACACCGGCTATCCGTTCGTAAAGCATGGTAGCAAGCTCTCTCCCATTCCGTACATGCAATATATCAAAAGCCTTTTGCAACTGGTTGTTAATTGTACTAACCGCCCGACATTTGATATTGGCAATTTCCTTTTTCTCATACCCTTGCGCATACATCCGTGCTGTAACCTCGCATTCAGGGGTGAGTTCTGTAAATACCCGTTCCATAATCGTGTGAGCTAATGATTATTTCAGTCGTATAAGCGAAGAAAAACCTGGGCAATCTGTTTTTGATACCCTATACATAATGTCAAGTTTTCCTTTCAGCTTCTTCGTGAGCCGTGCTTCTTTGTTTCTTCGGGCAGCTTCCATTTTTATCCCAGTGTGCCGAGAGTCTTCAAAGGGGATTCGATATATATCCCCAACCTTTATACTATCAAATAACTTAGTTGTCTGATAGTTCTCATCTACTTTAATTTCCTTTATCATACGCTTTAATTTTGAAAAAAAATAGTGGTGATAGCAGGATTTGAACCTGCATAAATTGCTAAGTTTATTGCCGAGCAACGCGTTTCCTATTCCGCCATATCACCGGAAAAAGGTGCGCTATCTTCACAGACGGTACACCCAGTACAAACACAAAATAAAACACGACAAAACAATTTTAACCACCCGTACAAGGGTAAAGGGGTAGCTTGTACTCAGCATCCCTCACGGCTTTTAGTACGGTATAGCACTGACCTTTTCTGTGGTTGTTGCGCCCCCGATACCTTCTACGGATTCTACCACGTATCGAGACGTGAAGGGCTTACATTTAGACCTTTCAGCGATACGGACACCTGCCCCGCATACTTGACACCGTAAAGATGATTTTCGGTGCTGAAAGTAAAGTTCATTTCAAATCAATATAGCCTACTACCAGTCACCGCATCCCTGCTATGGCAGCTTCTATATTTCGTTATCTTGGTTAATCTTGTACGGCTTATGAATTACACCGCAAAGGTTTTCACATACTTGTCAAAGAACTAATCAATAGTGCCCTACCCGATTCTCGCTATCAGTTGCCGTTCAATCCGTCAATAGGGCTGTCGTGCGTGATATAATCGTGTGATTAATCATCATAAAAGAACTTCTCGCCCGGCTTTCTGAAAAGCCAGTAGCTTGCATACAAGCAGCCTAATACTATCAATGCCTCTATCATACTGCCATTCTATCAAGTTGAAACTCTATATAATCAATCTCTTCTTGAATAACCTCTAAGGCTTCTTCTTTCGTATCGGTGTTGCAGAAAACGCATGCCTCTGCATCAGACATTTTATCCACCTCTTCAAGTTCTTCACAAGCCTTATCTAAAGCCTTTTCAAAGGCATAAGCTTCTATACTATCACATACTCTATAGTTTCTCATATCAGGCAATTTTTAAAAGGTTAGCTTTCTTGTAGCATCTGAACTCTTGGCGTTCTGTGTCGAAATAGGTCTGGACTGTATCGTTCTTCTTTCTGTTGTCAGTACCAGTGATGGTAGGCATCAGCTTTTCATTTAGTGTACCGTAGGCTTCTCTTACAGAACCATCCACCTTTTGAAAGTAGAATTTCACAATCTTGCTTTTCATCTGCAATTTCAATTTCATGTTAGCCCAAGCGCACTTTAATGCTTCTGACATCGTAAAACCGTTCTTGCGAACAAACTGCCATGCAAGACTCATAACTTCGTGTAAAAAATTCTTCGTGCTCATAATCGTGTGATTTAATATGTTTATACTATTGCACCTTATTTGTAAGTTGCGTATCTTTGTATCGTTATCGTGATGCAAAGATACTGATTTATTTTCAGTACAAAATAATTTTACTGATTATATTTCAGTAATAAATATTATTTAACTATTAGGGTAGTTTATACTTTATTATAATATGAAGAAAGAAAATTGGGCTTTAGGATTGAGTATTGTGGCAATGACAATTGCTATTATAGCGACCTGCATAGCCGCATATAGGACTCCCGAGTTAGGATTTGATTACCAAGGAGTGATAGTAGGAATATTGTCATTATTGGTTACTGTATTGATAGGATGGAATATATACACATTCATCGATATAAAAGGTACAAGTCAAAAAATTGATAAGTTTAGAGCTGAATTTGAAGGAAAAATAAAGAAGTCGAGTTTAGAAACACAATTTGATGTAAAAAAGGAAATGATGAGAGTTGTTCCAATTCTCATTGCCCGACAACATGGAGATTTAATAAGCTCTTTACAGTTTATGTTTAAAGCATTTCATGAAAATAAAGACGATGGAGGCTTTGCCAAGATGTTGGCAAGAGAATATATTTTGCAGACTATTATGGCTTTGATAAATAATGAAAATAAAAACCTAATAAGCCATCTCATAAACGACATGAAGGGCACTCTTAAGGTTGAGGAGATAGAAGATTTTCTACATGAATTTCTGAGCTATAGCGAAGAAGAAAAGCATCAACGTTATGCTGGGATGCAGAATGTACTCCTTGAATTATTGAAAGCGCAATCCTAATATCCTCTTTAGGAGTACCAAATTTCATTAATAGCTCAAGTAATGTAATAACTGTTATTTTACTGATGTCATTAGGAATCAATTTTGCAAGTTCATTATTCATATCAATAAAACAAAAGCGACCAACCCCAAAGTTGCGGTTTGAGGAAGTCGCCTATATAGTCCCTTACGGGAACAGTTAAACAATTTAATCAAAATCATCCGCAACTTGATTTCGATGCAAATATACTGATTTTATTTCAGTAAAACAATTAAGAGTTATGAATACACGAGAAAGATTGAAATTATTTCTTGCTTCTATCAATATAAGTGAAGGGTCTTTTGAGAAAGCAACTGGATTAGCTAAAGGATTCGTCAGTAAAGTCGGAGATAGCATTAGAACATCATCGCTCGAAAAAATTAAATCTGTTTATCCTAGTCTTAATACCTCTTGGCTTCTTACTGGAGACGGAGACATGCTTATTAACAACAATTTTCCAAAAGAAGATATTCTCACTCAACCAGAGCAAACGTCCGCCGATGCAACATATAAGCTCATTCCTGTTATTCATATTGATAGCGTAGGAGGAATGCACTCGAATAACGAAATCGAAGGAGAGCCACAATACATTGAAGGGTACGTTCCTTTTGTAAATGCAAAGGATGAAGATAGGGCTATATATCAATCAGGAGATAGTATGATTCCGACCATACCACCGGGTAGCCTGATGCTAATACGTGAAGTTGCTAATTGGAGAGAGTATTTTGGCTATGGGAATATATTTGTTATTGTGTTAAAAGACGGAAGACGCATAACTAAGGAAGTGGCAAGATATGAAGAAAATCCAAAGGAATATATTTGGTGCATATCCCATAACGAGAAAGTCGCAGACGAAGAACTGCCTAAAAACATGATTGTTTCCGTATGGAAAGTAGTAAAAGTGTTGACTGATAAAGGATGGTGATACTATGAAATTCAATCAATACACATGGAACTTGTATAAACAGACCGTAATCGGAATAGAGATGATAAAATACTTTTCCGATGCAAGAGGGTATGCCTTATTCAAAGATTATTGTCTGCATGCTAATTTCATACCGGAAGATTTATACAACGACTGGTTGGAGAATATATATTGCTACAGTGTATCAGATTATGACCACCCTACATCATTGGAAGAAGCAAAAGGTTTATACATTTCACTTATCACATTAGGTATAAGGGTAGAAGAGCAACAATGGCTTCCTGCTAACGACTTCAAGAATATGCTTGAGATTATCCAGCCGATGTCCTATGTCTTATCACAGTTCGCCCCCGAATATTTCTTTCCATATCTATTTCTTTGCCGTATCTTCGAACTGAATAAAATAGCGGACTTTTTTAACATAGACCTCCCCAATATCCCCAAAAGAACTGATTACAAAGGAAGGTGTATGTATTATTGGGAACTTTGTGAGGTGCTTTATCTATTCAGGAAAGAAAATGGGCTATCTCCAGCAGAGCTATGGTCTTTCCTATACGACTTCGCCCCCAATAATCTTCCAAGCAAGAAAATAGACATACCCAAGCCGTCACAAGTATGGCTCATTGGTGGCAGATTATGCCAAGAAGATAAATCCTTAGAATCAAAATTCTGGCAATCAAGTCCTGATACGAAGAAAGGGGATATTCTTGTTCATTACGAAACGTCTCCAATCAGCGCAGTCACTTGCATAGAAATATCGCTTACAGATGGTGTAATAGACCCTCTATTCCGATATTATGGGTGTATCTATATTGGCAATAGAATAGCTATTCCTCACATCACATTAAAAGAGTTTCGGGAAGATGAATACTTCTCCAGCCACCCGCTCATAAGAAAGAACTTTCAAGGAGTTAACGGATGGTCAATGAGTAGCGAAGATTATTCAGAACTCCTACGAATGATAAAGGCAAAAGGATTTGATATAGATACCCTACCAAAGCTATATACTCCTACACGACCCAAGAATGTAAGTATAGAAAAAGAAAGAGATGTGGAACTACAACTACTGGAACCATTGCTTAACTCTATGGGATGGTATGAGAACAAAGACTTCATTCGTCAATTACCAATACATGCAGGACGTGGACACCGGATATTTCCCGACTATGCTCTGCATTACGATAATAAGCCAGACGAAGAAAAAGCAAAGGTTTTAATCGAGGCAAAACTCTACATGAAAAATAACCAGGAAATAGAAGAAGCATTTTTGCAAGCTCGCTCATATGCTTGCCTCCTTGAATCAACTGTAATAATCCTTTGTGACAAACGGTGCCTAATCGTTTATGAGAAAAAAGACAGCTTTGACCGAGATAGATACAAAAAATACTATTGGGGAGAACTTGAAAACACCGACATTTTCAACGAATTAAAGAACAAACTAAATATTTAAGATTATGAAGAAGATTTTATTTTTTATGGTAGCTATATTGCCAATGATACTGTTTACAGCATGTTCATCAGATGATGAAGGTTTAGATAATGGAACAAAATATTTATCTGAAATAGTAGTCAAAGAGCACGAAAAGAAATTTGGAGAAATTAGCGAATACGGCGAACTCTACGAACAATACAAATACAACCAAGATGGAACAATCGCAGAAAAAACAACAAACCACTATGTTAATGCTGTAGATTCAAGAATTGACTACACGTATAAATACACATACGACAACCAAGGACGGCTAATTGAACGTAATGATTATGAATTGACATTATTCGAGAAGAAATATAAATACGAGTACAACTCTATTGATTCTGTATCTCGCATGATGGTATATGATGAGGATGGAGATTTAAATGAGGATTGGACATTTGAATATGACAATCAAAGAAGGCTTATAAAAACAATAGAAAAAGATATTTGGCTTAGCAATGACTTTGGATATATCAGCGAATACACATACGAAAACAATAAGGTTTATGTGGTTAAGCATAGTATAAAAGATGGAACGTTGTTCGGAAGATATATTTATGAATATGATTCTAAAGGTAATCTTCTGCAAGAAACGTATATTAGTGGAGATACAGACAAAGAATCAATAGAACAAAAATTTGAATACAAATATGATTCATTGGGACGTATTCAAAGAAAGTCTAAAAAAGCATATTTATTTGATAACTGGACATATTATGATTATCTATATAACGATGATGGTACAATTAATAAAATATCCATATCCTATAGTTATAAAGATGATGAATCAGAGCTGAGATACAATTATGTTTGGAAATAATTAAAACAATAGGGTCATGATTGACTTTCTAACTATCATACTCCTAATATTCGGATTACTGCAAATCATCCTCTTCTTCAAAGTATGGGGAATGACCAATGACATCAAAGAGATAAGGAACAAGTACCTCAAAGACGAGGATGAGAAACGAAGACAAAAAGCAGAATACGACCCATCTCCGAAAATCAGCGGTGGGTCTAAACCAACAATGTGATGATTTTATAAATTGTTTACCCATTGTTTACCCAAACAAGAACAAAACATAAAACAACAAAATGATTATCAATATAATGCCCAATACAATTCCTTAGATTGTGGTTCTGAATGTCGAGGGTTCGAGTCCCTTCAGTCACCCAAGAAAAAGAGGAATTTCAGTGATGATTTTCCTCTTTTTTTATTATATACCCCCTTTACCGGGACTCAGGGTTCAGTTCGAAAAACTGGGTCAACGTAACAATCTGAGGGATTTTATATTTAAGCATATAATTTAGCAAGTCTATATAAGAAAAAAGCTCTATCTCTTACTCCTCTGAACTGTGCTCTAAATGCTTTGATTTTAGCATTGAATGACTCTGCTGCGGCATTGGTTGCCCTCCTTTCAAAAAAACTGATTATATCCAGATAATGTGTTTGTATAGAACGTGCGACCCTTCCAAAGGTGAGGAACCCTGATTTATCTACTTCATCATACCACCTTGCCAGCCT
>CDYY01035783.1_pt1 | contig 47145 bp, 34 predicted proteins | sample 480691 | NCBI WGS metagenome assembly CDYY01 (sample SAMEA3182107, study PRJEB8094) | gut metagenome | biome: human; feature: gut; material: Stool; isolation source: human stools | place: Canada | collected 2013-02-25
GGTTCCAACGACCAATCCCACATACGGGCACATACCTGGCGTACCGGACAATTATGATACCAGAATAATAACCCTGAACAATAGCGATCCCCATAGTCCAGCTTATTATAATTCCAAACCTCCCAAATTGTCTTTGAATTCATTGCTCCTACCAACTGGCCTTTTTTAGCAAACTCTTCTATCGACTGCGAGGTTCCGTAATTATTGACAAGATCTTTATACATAGTGGACATTAAATGGAAGCCTCCCCCATCGTGATAATCCCAGACCTCTTTATTGATCGGCCATAAATCTTTCTCATCCATCACCTCCCGTAAAGTTTCAAGGGTCGGCAACGTTGGCGCTCCATACTCTGGGTTAAAACCATCCACACGGCTTCCACGTGGCGAGGCCGTATTCTCATAATGCTGCATCGGATTCACTTGCTTGTAGGGACTGCCATCATGCACACCATCACATTCCGATTGCATCTGATAACCGCGTGTACCATCCAATTTCATAATCAGATCTTTTACACCCACCACTTCCGTACTTTCATTAGAAGAAACATAATAAGCCAGGGAAGGATGATTCCGTAAACGTTTTACCGTCGATTCCAGATTTGCCAAATAAAGAGCCTGGTCGTGTGGATGTTTCGTATCGCCCGTCAACCAAAATTCCTGCCAGACCAACAGTCCCATTTCGTCACACAATTGGAAAAAGTAGTCGGATTCTGCAATACCGCCTCCCCACATACGCACCAAATTAACGCCGGATTGTTTGGTATAGCGCAATTCTGCATAAGTACGTTCATCCGAATGCCGCAACATTCCTTCCGGTATCCAGTTCGTTCCCCGGATAAAGATCTTCTTGCCATTGACATAAAACTGACGGGATTTGTCTGGTGTATTCTGATCCGATGTAATTTCGCGAATACCAAAACGAGTCTTCAACGAATCCGAAACTTGCCCTTTAACAGAAACTGTCATCTTCAATTCATACAAATCCGGTTTACCTTTAAACAACGGCCACCACAACCGAGGATTATCAATTTTCAACTGCGGAAATTCTTCAGGCGTAAAGACTATTTCACGAGTTTCTCCACGAAAAAGGCTTATCTCTTTTGAAAAACGAATATTTTCACCTGTTATTTCACCAGCAACGACACATTTGACCGACCCCGTCGTCGGATTAATAACCTCGACAGAGACAGTCTCCTCGGCTTTATCATATCCAGGCTTGGCAAGTTCAGAACGAATAAACGGATTGCGGATCGCAGCTTTGTCAGTAGCATACAACGATATGCTTTTCCAAATGCCGGTATTCCGGTCACGTATACCGTCCAAGAAAGTAAAGTCCCAACCGACAGACATCAGCATCGTCGTGTTCAGCCCTATATTCCCGTCACCACCGTTATGAAATTCTCCTACAGCTCCCCACTGTTTTTGTTTGACGGTTCCAGACATATCGACCGGATAGACTTTTACTGCCAAAGCGTTCGTTTCGCCTACTCGGGCGAACTCTGTTATATCCACATAATCCTGAATAAACATGCCGGAAATATTACTCAGCAAATGACCGTTTACCCAGACTTCCGCCCGATAATTGATCCCGTCCAACTGTAACCAAATGACTTTCCCCTTATAATCAGCAGGAACGACGAAATCGGTACGAAACCAATAAGTATAAAAATCACGTCCGACAACAGACAAATCCGGAATGATATTGCTCGTCAGTTTATTATTCAATCCATAATAAGGTTCGGGATACACTTTGTTATATACGAGAGAATTTAGCACAGTACCCGGAACAATTGCCGGCATCCAGTCACCCGTCTTATATCCGGGCTTCGACACGGCTTCCGCACAGGCTGTAACATCTCCTGCTTTTTTCATTTTCCAAAGGAATGCACCTTGGTGTCCATCTTTTGAATCCAGATAAATCCTATCGGGATTACGATAATAATTCGCATCTTGTCCCCATACAAAGGAACAGCCTACAATACATAAAAATAGAATCAGAACGATTTGCTTCATATTTATTAGCAATAGTCAAATTAAAACTTTAAAACAGAATGTACACAATATTTCATCTACATATATACCCGCTATAGGACATAATATACCCGTCTGCCGATTCCTTGTTTAAACCAGAAAATAACAGACGAGTATCCATTTACATCAGATCAACTGACCTACTTCTTTCAATCGTTTCCTCAACTTTTGAATATCAACATTATGTATATCAGGAGATTTGGATTTACAAATCTGACCGGCAGCAACACCAACTGCTTCACCTGTTACAAGCGACGGTGGCATCACACGCAGACTACCATGAGCATAAGAATCCGTCGAGATACAACGTCCTGCAACCATTACATTTTTCAAACCCGCAGGAGTCAGACAACTAAAGGGGATTCCATGAGATTCTCCTTTCTTATAGCGAGGATACACGGTTGCATCCTGTTTATGGACATCAATATAATAACAGTTACGTCCGATACTGTCCTCAAACTCCTTACGAGCGAGCCAATCTTCCAATGTGAATGTATAATCGCATTTTATCCGGCGACTTTCCCTGATTCCCATCAAATTAGCCGTACTTGCCAAAAAAGAAGCACCAAATGACTTTGGTTCAAACTCGACCAATCCTTCATGTAACTGTCTTACCAATTTACGTCCTTTTATCATTGCTTCAGTCAAAGATACTGGATCTGTACTATCAACAGTCACATGACCGGCATTGAATCCTAAGATACCCGGTCCGATTAACTTGTCATTCATGTGCTTATCTTTCACCAATGGGTATTTAGGGTTACCATAAATAGAATGAATCGGACCATCCTTCCGATTAGTATGGACATTTCCTATTAAAGAAAACTCATAAGGGTCGACATTCGACAAGGTAAAGCACAAAGTACCTTCTTGAACGGAACCACTCTCATCTCCTATTACAAAATCAGCACCAGCCCAAGCCGCAAGATCACCATCGCCTGTACAATCAATATATACTTTAGCTTTGTAAGTTGACAATCCTGCTTTATTAGCAACAACTATTGCATCGACAACCCCCTTACGTTTCATTTCGACAGCAGCCATTGTTGTGAAAAAAAGAACAGATACGCCCTCAGAGGTTACCAAATCGTCATACACGACTTTCAGATATTCACCATTTATAGGCACCCAATTATCATAATGAATATGAGGAACACCTTTCTTTGACTCGGAAAAAACCCGTTCCGCAATTCCTTTATAAATAATCTTCTCACCATCCGTAAAAGGGCACCACACATTCAGTAAGCCAGAAGTCCCCATTCCACCTAAGGCTCCAGTTCCTTCCATTAACAAAGTTTTGGCACCTTCGCGTGCCGCAGCCGTAGCCGCAGCACATCCCGAAGGTCCTCCCCCCACAACTATTACGTCCCACCCATCATATACCGGTATTTTCGATTTTCCCGGCAAACTGTTACTTTGAGGAGTTTCTGCAGCAAAAGATGTTCCCACTGCTACAGATGCCAAACCTAAAGAACTTATGTTTCTGATAAAACTTCTTCTCTTCATATAATACTTAATTTACCATCCCGGAGTTTGCTCTAATAACTTATTTGCATCCAATTCTGTCACAGGTATAGGCAACAGATAATGTTTTTCCTCTACCACAGCACCAATAGTCGGATTCTGCGCCATCATGGCTTCCTTCAATTTATGCGTACGTACCAAATCAAAACGACGTTGTCCTTCAAATGCAAATTCTTTACGACGTTCCAAAAGAATTATATCCAAGAAATCTTCTTTACTCAATCCTAGCTTAATATCAATAGCAGAAGCCTCGTTCATATTAAGTCCAAAAGCCCTACGACGTATGACATTTAAGCACTCATACGCCTCTGCATCAGAAGTATTTATTGCATTCAAGGCTTCCGCACGCATTAGATAGACGTCCGAATAACGCAATATCGGATAATTATTTTCTCCTCCTTGAGATCTTACGGCCAACGGCGAAGGATCCTGAAATTTATTTACATAACAAGGAAACTCATAATTGGAAGACATATTCGGATACTCTTCCTTCGTATAAAGACGCACATTTACATCCCGACGCAAATCACCTTCCTCGTAACATTCATAATGATTACGTGTCACTGGATCATCTCCATATCCGACCCAACCATTTATATTGACAAACGGAGGACGATAATATCCGTTGTAATTACTACCCGACACACCCGGAGTATTCCGCTTATACTGGATTTCAAATATAGATTCCTGTCCATTTTCTTTTTCCACATCAAAATTATCAGCATAATTCTTCCATAATTTATATCCCATCTGCATCACTTCCGACGTCTCCTTCACTACATTCTGATAATCTTCACGGGTCAAATAAACTTTTGCCAACATAGCAGAAGCGGACCCTTTTGTTGCCCGTCCTAAATATCCCTCTGGAAGTTGCCCGATAGCAGGAAGAACAGATTTTGCTTCTTGCAAATCCGAGATAATCTGTTCATAACATTCGTCAACTGTATTCCGGGGAACTTCTAAGCCATCCAACGAAGTGGTTTGCTTCAATACTAAAGGGACTCCTCCATATATGCGAACCAAATTAAAATAGGCCAACGCCCGCAGGAACTTAGCTTCTCCGATCAGCCGCTTCCTAACATCATCTCTTATCTGTTCGCTCCCCATGTTCGAAATATTTTCTATCGCGAAGTTAGAGCGGTTAACTGCCACATAGTGCTTAATCCAAACGGAATAAACCAAATTCGTATTCCCATCATACTCAAATTTATCTAAAGCATTTTTGTCCAGGTTAGTCGTCGTGCGACCACCACTCCACTCGCAATCATCAGTACCCTGACTCTGCAATACTTCCCAAAACTGGTTATAAATATCATTATCGGTAAAAACCGAATACGTTCCATAAACAGCAGCTGTTGCATCCTCTTCGGATTTAAAGAAGTTTTCAGGACTCAGATTAGACTCCGGTATCAGATTCATATCCGTACATGAGTTCATCATGACCGAACTCAATATTATAAATGCTATTTTTTTCATAAACTACTTAGACTCTTTTAGAATTTAACATTCAAACCAAACAATACTGACTTTGCAAACGGATAAGAGAATGCATCATATCCGGCTCCCAGGTTATCCTGACCATATTTGCTGACTTCCGGATTATCACCAGAATAGCTTGTTATCGTAAAGAAATTCTGCAAAGAAGCATACACCCGTAATCCCGATACATACTTTGTAAAACTCAAAAATTCAGTAGGCACATTATAACCTAACGTGATATTTTGGAAACGCAGATAAGAACCGTTTTCCACATATTGATTGGAAACACGCATTACAGCCTTTGAACGGAGTGGACGTGGCAACGGAGCATTTTGATTATCAGGCGTCCAATAATTCATCGTTGAAGCAAACATATTTGTTGATCCCTGCATATTCTCCATAGTAACTCTCGTACCGTTATAAACGTCATTTCCGATCGTGAAAATCGTATTTACATTCAAATCAAAATTTTTGTAAGAGAACGTGTTATTGAATCCTCCAAAAAGCTTTGGCTGTGCACAACCGATAATCGTACGATCAAGATCGTTGATCACTCCGTCAGGAACACCATCCGGGCCACTAATATCTTTATAGCGGATATCGCCAGGTTTAGCTGTCGGCTGCGCAGAAGATGCTATGTCATCCGTCGTACTGAAAAGTCCGTCATACACATATCCGTAGAACGTTCCTAAAGGCTGTCCGACCTGTATGATACGCCCCAAATGTATTCCGGTTTCATCCTGGCCTGGCTGACTCGGATAAATAAATGAGACATCACCCAAATCCAATACTTTATTCTTGTTATAAGTAAGGTTCAAACTCGTATTCCAAGTGAAATCACCTTCTATCGGCGTCGCATTGATCGCTAATTCAAAACCTTTATTTTCGACTTCTCCAATATTTTTCAGACCGGAAGAGAAACCTGAAGACCCCGGTACTTTCACTTTCAACAACAGATCACGGGTTTTCTTGTAATAACCATCAATAACTACAGTCAAACGATTATTAAAGAAGCCGAAATCGATACCGGCATCGAACTGGGCAGTTGTTTCCCACTTCAGGTTCGTATTGGCAACTTGCGACGGATAATAGCCAGTCACCTTATCTCCACCTGCCACATAACCATTCGAACCCAACAAAGCATACGCAGGGTAAGTACCAATTCCATCTTGGTTACCTGTGATACCGAAACTTACACGAGGTTTCAAATTACTAAAGATATTCAAGTCTTTAATAAAAGATTCCTCAGAAGCTCTCCATGCCAAAGCAGCAGAAGGGAAATACCCCCAGCGGTTATCCGAACCGAAACGGGATGAACCGTCTGCACGGATAGAAGCAGTCAACAAGTATTTATTATTCACTGTGTAGTTAACACGAGCCAGGTAAGAATTCAAAGCCCATTTCTTAACTTCAGATCCAGGAGCCGTATAAGTCGTCCCCGATCCTAAATTATTCATCTGCAAATTATCATTCAAGAAACCATAAGAACCGGCATTAAAACCATCATAGGCCGATTGCTGTTGCGTATATCCGACCATACCCGTAAAAGAGTGTACACCCCATGTATTCGTATAAGTCAGGATATTTTCGTTAATCCACGTATAAGTGTTATTCGAGATTTTCTTGGCTTCTCCATTCTTTTGGCTACCGGAATAAACAGAACGGGGATTATAACTTTTGTTGGTGGCATAATCAATATCAATTCCAAAAGAAGATTTGAACTTCAATCCCTTAATTATATTCCACTCAACAAATGCATTGTTTAATGATCGGAAATTGGTATGCCAATCCACCTTTTCGTTTATAACTCCAACCGGGTTGTCAAATGTAATGACGCCATTATTGTCACTAAACGTATAACTTCCGTCATCTTGCATCACAGGCAAATTCGGTGGCGTAGTCAAACGGGACTGCAAAACAGAATTTCCAACACGGTTATTGTCGACTTTCGTCATCGTCAGACTTAATTCCAGATTTATCGTTGAAGAAATCTTATGATCAATATTGGCTCGGAAAGCATATTTTTTCATTTCAGATGCTTTGATTACTCCTTCCTGGTTGAAGTAATTGAAAGAAGTCAAGAAAGTCGTTTTATCATTACCACCGGAAACCGTCAACTGGTAGTTTTGTGTCAGGGCATTCTTATTGGATGTCAAATCCTGCCAATCCGTCGTAGCTGGAGTCAGACTTTCATCATAAATTGCTGCCCCACCGGAATTTACCAATGCCTCATTTGCCAGTTTCTCAAATGGACGGGAATCCAGCAAGTCATATTTCTTATAGATATTCTGAATACCCCAGTAAGCATCAAATGCGACAGAAGTCTTACCGCTTTTACCCTTTTTGGTCGTTACGATAATAACACCATTAGCACCACGGGAGCCGTAAATAGCAGTCGAAGAAGCATCCTTCAAAACTTCTATCGATTCAATATCCGATGTCGGGATTGAATTCAGCGGGCTTAATGCCGTCTGACTTGCATCCGCACTCGGATAAACCGGCATGCCGTCGATGATATACAACGGTTCATTACCGCCGGAAATAGAGTTACCGCCACGGATACGGACGGTGGAGCTTGCACCCGGCATTCCAGAATTCTGTACCATATACAAACCGGAAGTACGTCCTTGCAACATCTGGTCTACGGATTTCACACTGATACCCTGCACCTTGTCTACCTGGATGGAACCGACTGCACCGGTCAAGTCACTTTTCTTTACCGAACCGTAACCGATCACAACCACTTCTTCCAGATTCTGAGTATCTTCGGATAAGATAATCTTCAAAACAGACTGACTGCCTACAGGCACTTCCTTGGTCAGATAACCGATGTAAGACACGACTAACGTTGCAGCAGGCTTGTCCAGTGCCAAAATAAACTTACCATCGACATCCGTCACCGTTCCGACAGATTCCGAATCTTTTTCGATCACGTTGGCACCAATAATAGGCTCGCCATTGATATCCGTAATCACACCACTGACCATTTTACCCTGCTGTGCAGACAAAGGGATCGTAGTCGTTGTTCCACCTGCGGACAATAATATATACGAACCATCGACAGAGTATTTCACATCCGTTCCGGCGAACAGATTAGCCAAGACTTCCTCCAGAGAGGCTTTTTTCAGGTTAACAGACACTTTTCTGTCCACATTCACAAACTTGTTGTAAATAAACAGATAATCAGTTTGTTTCTCAATATCGTTCAACACATTCTCAAGTTCGGTGTTACTTCTTTTGATCGTAACATTTACATTCTGAGAACTGGAGTTTTCTGCATGCATGCAGAAAATGAAAACGAATAATAACAAAGTGGTTATTCTCATGACTCTAAAAAATTGTTTACATCGAGGCCTTTTTACAGAATAAGACATCGACAAAGATTTTTTATTCATATCTTTGGAAATCAAATTTATTAATACAGTTAAATAATTGTGTTAAGTCTATGCCGGTAAGTGTGGGGACACTTCCGGCATTTTTCTCAATAAAAGGTTAACCTTTTTCCTTCATCATAGGCATTATATTTTAAGATTAGACATTACTTTATATAAATAACCGATTCATCTTTGTTCCGTTCAAACGTATACTTAGCATCTTTTTGTAGGATATGCAATGCCTTGTCTATACCGTCCGATATCCGGAATTTACCACTACAGATATAATCGGTTAATTTGGGGTTTTCTATAATAACATGTATGCCGTAGCATTTTTCGAAACGGGACATCAACTCCTTAAAATTCATATCTTTAAAACAAATCAATCCCTCTTTCCAGCGGAAAGGATCAAAGTCCGCAATCGATTTCGACTGTAAATGGCCATTGATCAAAGAAACCTGTTGATTAGGCGCCAAAACCAAGGTTTCCGACGGATTCCCCTTATCCGATACCCGTACCGAACCTTCCATCAGTGACGTACAGAAATCCTCGGAGTCACTGTATGCCTCCACGTTAAATTTCGTTCCCAGCACCTCGACATTACATTTGTTCGTTTGGACAACAAAAGGTTTGTCTTCATTGTGAGTTACTTCGAAATAAGCCTCTCCATCCAAGGTTATCTCTCGCTTATTGCCCGTAAAGACAGCCGGGTAGCGCATTTCGGAACGGGCATTCAGCCAGACGTTCGTACCATCCGGCAAAGTCAGGTTGGCACGCTGGCCGGCAGGAACTGTGATCGTATTCATTGCCTCGCCTATCTTACAGATTTCCGACTTATAGAAATACGTTCCGCTAGCGACAGTAATGGCAAACACAGCCGCGATCTTTATGGCTTCGAGCAAGACAGTTCGATAGAAAGGACGGGATTTCTTTTCCATCCCGGCCACCTTCGTACTGCCCGACAGGATCATCGCATCGAAAAACTCACGTTCCTTGAAAAGCTCTTGCTCGTTTTCGGGAGAAGATTCCAGCCAGATACGGACAGCTTCTTTCTCTTCACGGGAAGCTTTTCCATCAAAGAATTTATATAGTGTTTCTTTTTCCATTTTTTCCGTTTCTGTTTATAAAGCAAATAAGCAGGAAATATCCCTAACGGAAAAGGGATTTTTTGAAGAAAAAGTTTCAACCAGACACCATGCACTTGGAATTTACCCGTCATTTTTTCTTATTTATCGCCAGATATCGAAAATTTTTCACGCCAGTCGGACTTTTGTCGACAGGCAAGTATCAGCAAAAGAATTTTGGCAGGAAAGCCAGTAAAGGGAAATAATCTTTTAAAGCTACACGCAAGACTTTTAAGGCCTTGGTAATGTGGAACTCCACCGTTTTCGTCGAGATACCCAAGGCTACCGCAATCTCCTTATGGCTTTGGTTGTTGTAGCGGCTGCGGACAAAGATGTCACGTGTCTGTTCGGGTAATGTTTCCAACGCCTTATCGACAAGCGACTGCAACTCGTCAGTAAACAGCTTTTCAGGATTACAAGCTTCGAGGGTAGCGATGCGCAGGTTCAGTTCCCAAGTGTCACAATCCTTCAAATACTCGACTATCTCTTCTCGAGTACGCAAACGTTGCAAATAATTCAGGCATTTGTGCTTGATGACGGTTAGAATATAGGCCGGAACATTCGAGTCAGGTGCAAGTTTTCCCCTATTTTCCCAATAATACATCAGGCTTTCGATCGCAATATCTTCTGCAACCATACTGTCGCCTACATAGGTGTTGGCAAAATGAACAAAACGACCTTTATAGTCAGTAAACAACTGATTAAAAGAATATATCTCGGATCCGCCTTTCATACATATAGAATCAAATCGCCGATAAAGATATACATAAATCCGGCTTGTCCACCTTTCTTGTAGGATTTTCCAGCATTTATCCGTTAAATAGGAACAAAGACAAACATAAATCATATTTTTTCTCTAAGTTTGCATTCAAATACGAGAAATCCAATGAAGAAAGTAAACATAACAACTGCTGTTCTATTGATTTACCTGATCGTTATGAGCATAATCGGTTGGCCTGGCAAACAAGCCGATCCTAATTATGTACAGTATTTCGGGGTAATCGCGGCGACTGTTCTTGTTATCGGCCTATTGCGTTTCCTGCAGATCAAACGACTGAAGATTCGGGACAAGATGAAAGACGAAAAAAAGGAATAACGAAGTTTAATTGCAAATATAAAATTCTAATTCATGAAGGACCTTGTGATCGGACTGTCTCTGTTAGGGATGGTCAGTGCGTGCAGCCCTGCACCCCAAGCAAAAGACAATGTCGAGGAAGACTATTGCCAGTATGTTAATCCCTTTATCGGGAATGCGGACAACGGACACACGTTTCCGGGTGCTTGTGCACCGTTCGGACTGATACAGGCAAGCCCCGAATCCGGAGTTGGCTCCTGGAGATACTGTTCAGGATATAATTATGAAGATAATTTTATCGAAGGTTTTGCTCAAACGCATCTGAACGGAACGGGTTGTCCGGACTTGGGCGACATCCTGCTGTTCCCGTTCTGTGGCGATATCAAAGACAATACTTATAAAAGCGAATACGACAAATCCACCCAGAAAGCATCACCGGGTTATTATGCAGTCACCTTATCCGACTACGGTGTCGATGCTGAAATTACGGCTACTGCCCACACAGCTCTCCATCGCTATAAATTCAACAACGAAGGGCCGGCACGTCTGCTGGTCGACCTGCAACGCGGTATGGTCGGAAGCAAGGATGCGCTGAAGACACATGTCTTAGAAGCCGAGCTTGAAATGCCGGACAACCAGACGATCACCGGACATAACCAGACTCGTGCTTGGGTGACACGCCATTATTTCTATGTGATCAAATTCGACCGTCCTTATACGGTCAAGGAAGAACTCCCCGCCGAAAAAGGAGAAAAGGCAAAACGCCTGATACTCGAATTCGACACGAAACCGGGAGAAGCCGTACAGGTGAAAATCGCCATGTCGAGTGTAAGCATTGATGGAGCTCTCGCTTCCCTGCAAAAAGAAAATCCGGCATGGGATTTCGATGCTGTCCACCAGTCCACACGCGACCAGTGGCAGGCCCTCCTTTCCCGCGCTCAGGTTACAGGTACGACAGATGAAAAAACAAGTTTCTACACCTCCATGTATCACTTGATGATGCAGCCTAACAACATTGCCGACATCGACGGACGGTACCGTGGCATCGACGACAATATTCATATGTCTCCAACAGGCGAATACTATTCCACATTCTCACTTTGGGATACCTACCGCGCCGCTCATCCGCTATATACGATCCTGAACCCGGACAAAGTAGACGCCATGATCCAGACGATGCTGGACCACCAGAAGATACAGGGTTTTCTGCCGATCTGGGCTTTGTGGGGAAAAGAAAACTTCTGCATGATCGGTAATCACGCTATTCCGGTGATCGTGGATGCTTACCTGAAAGGATTCAAAGGGTTCGATGCAGAAGAGGCTTACCAGGCAGTCAAAGCGAGCGCTACCGTCAACCATTTTAACTCCGACTGGGAAACATTCGAGAAATACGGTTATTTCCCGTTCGACATTATCGACACCGAATCGGTATCCAAGACCTTGGAATGTGCTTACGACGACTATTGTGTAGCCCAGATGGCAAAAGCGTTAGGCAAGACGGAAGATTACGAACGTTTCTCCAAACGTGCCGCCTTCTATAAGAACCTCTTCGATCCGGAACTCAAGCTGATGAGAGGAAAAGATTCCAAAGGCAACTGGCGTACGCCGTTCAATTCCTTCCTGCTCTCACACGCCAGTTCTTCGGGCGGCGATTTCACGGAAGGTAATTCCTGGCAGTACACTTGGCATGTACAGCACGATGTACAAGGTCTGATCGACCTGATGGGTGGCAACGAGGCTTTCGTGACTAAACTCGACTCATTGTTTTTCCTCGAAAGCACAGCCGAAAACACAGGTTTCGTTTCCGACGTAACCGGCCTGATCGGCCAATATGCACACGGCAACGAGCCCAGCCATCATGTAGCTTACCTTTACAGCTATGCCGGTCATCCAGAAAAGACGCAGCAGGTGATCCGCGAAGTCTTCGACCGTTTCTACCTGGCCAAACCGGACGGCCTGTGCGGTAACGACGACTGCGGCCAGATGTCCGCCTGGTATATCTTCTCGGCTATGGGCTTCTATCCGGTCAACCCGATCAGCGGGGAATATGTTTTAGGAGCTCCTCAAATAGAAAAGATTTCCCTATCTCTCCCCGAAGGCAAAACATTCACTGTCGAAGCCAAAGGTTTGTCTAAAACCAACAAATACGTCAAATCAGTAGAACTGAACGGAAAGCCGGTCACAGGTCTTACAATCAGCCACAAGGATGTCATGAATGGCGGGAACCTGGTGTTTACAATGACAGACCAACCAGGAAGATAATAAGATTCAGAACAGTGTGTCAAAATGTACTTGTCCCCGAACTTGACGCGGGAACAAGTACATTTTGACATACTGCCCTGAATTATGCCAATCAGCAAACCGAATTCAGTCTTGCATACTTTCTCTTATCTGGGGACAACGGTTGTTACCTCCTTGAAGGCATACCTTCGCCGCTCCCCATCGCGCAATTGGAGGATCAGATGGCCGGTCGGCTCGATGGCATGGATACGGGCTTCGAAAGAGCCGTTTTCATCAATATAGAAATAATAACCGTCACCATGATATAAGGCCGCCATATAGGCAGCTCGGATTTCATCCTCCTTCTCCTGTAATAATAGGAAATAGTAGTTAAAGAAGATACGCAGGAAGCAGGCCAATACGTCTTCCCGGTCATACGTCTTACCTGTAATCTGAGTCAAGGATACGGGATTGGGGGCATCACTACGAAATATTTCCTGGTTGATATTAAGCCCGATACCGACTACCGAACAATAGAGATGCTGTCCGGACAGATCATTCTCGATCAGCATTCCGCATATCTTACGATCTTTCCAGTAAATATCGTTCGGCCATTTTACCGTGACGGAATCCGTGTACTTCTCCAACGTTTCCTTCACACTCAGGGAAGCAATCTGGGAAATCAGGAATTGTCGGTTCGCAGGAAGGAAATCAGGATATAAAAGAATACTGAACATCAAATTTTTCCCAGCTTCCGACTCCCATGAGTTTCCGACCTGCCCCTTTCCGGCTGTTTGAAAATCGGCTATGACGAGGCTACCTTCCGGCAACCTGGCTTTTGCACTTTGTTCCCGCAGGTAGTTATTGGTCGAATCTGTCTCGACAAGCCGGATGATCTTCGGAGTTTCGTTTTTGTCATTCATTTTCGTAAGCTTCTCTTATTTTCTTCGGTAATTTGGCGATCACCTCGCGATAAGAATGATGGATCCAGTGCTTGATCTCGCTGTCCGGCATATCCCGGTCAAGGTAGATGGTGTTCCAGTATTTCTTGTTAAAATGCCAAGCACCTTCCACTGCCGTATATCGTTCGCGCAGATCCTCGACATAATCGGTGCTGCATTTCAGTGACACACAGGGTTCCACGGCATCCAGAGGCAGGAGCAAAAACATCTTCCCCTCCACTTTGAACACCAGTGAAACATCATCGAAAGGGAAACACTCCGTCACATTCTTCAGCGACAGGCAATATTCCCTGGCTTCTTCTATATTCATACTGTTCTTTGTTTTATTTGCGGCAAGGAGCATAGAAAGCATCTTCTATATGATCTATTTCAGACTCCTCTCCTTTTTTGATTACGGTTATGATGTCAAAACGGACCGGTAGTTCAAGATTGAAAAAGCGGACATACGCATCGGCTGCCGCCACGATACGGCGGATTTTAGGAGCATCGACCGCATCTTCCGGCGCCAAAAGATAATCATCCGAACGCGTTTTCACCTCTACCACAACCAGCCAGGTATCTTTGACTGCTACGATGTCCAGCTCATAATGATGCCAGTGCCAGTTCGTATGGGTAATCTTGTAGCCCTGCTTTTCCAGAAAAGCACATGCAACCGACTCACCGTCTTTTCCTGTTTCGTTCCGTTTAGCCATTCCACGTAATTTGCACAAATATACTGTTTTTCTTTTTTATTTGCGCTTTCCCCCTTACATTTGCAAACTATGACACTGAAACGTAAATATTCATCTCCACAGCCGAATCACCCACGCGTGCACAAGGTCACTTTCATGCTCAACGACGATGAGCAGAAGGCAGTGGAACGTTATCTTGCCAGGTATAAAATCATCAACAAATCCCGTTGGTACCGTGAGACAATCCTGTCCCACATACTTAAAACCCTAGAAGAGGACTATCCTACCCTCTTCAATGAAAACGAAATGAGAAGATGATCGATCCATTCAACGACGAATATTTCATGAAGCAGGCACTAGTAGAAGCCCGCTCAGCAGCCGAAGAGGGAGAAGTTCCCGTCGGTGCTGTTATCGTATGTAATAACCAGATCATAGCCCGCGCCCACAACCAGACGGAACGTCTGAACGACCCAACCGCCCATGCCGAGATGTTAGCGATAACGGCGGCAGTCGGCGTCTTAGGAGCCAAGTATCTGACCGGATGCAGCCTTTACGTGACGGTGGAACCATGCGTGATGTGTGCCGGAGCAATCGGATGGTCGCAACTAAGCAAGATCGTCTACGGAGCGACAGACGAAAAAAGAGGCTTCCAGCAATACGCACCGAAAGCCTTACATCCAAAAGCGACAGTCAAAAAAGGGGTTCTTGAAAACGAATGCGCCGAAGAAATGCGCAAATTCTTTCAGCGCAAGCGCTGAACAACTTATTTCACTTCCTCATAATCCACATACTCCCCCTCATCTTTTGCAAAAATCTTTTTACGGGAGACCTGCGAAGCATATTCTTCGCGTGCAGAGCTGTTGCTGCGCGCGTCGGAAGAGTAACCGCTTGTTTGACGGCGTTGTTCACCCTTCTTTCCACTACTTCCGCTTCCGAACAGGATATTTTTAAAGGTACGCAAGATAGAGAATCCCATTAGAAAAACTAACAGGATAAAGAAGAAGAACATAACAAACAAAAACTTAAACATATTCCGTCACTTAGTTGGTTTATTACACAAACACAAAGATACGAACTCTTGTTTACCTTCTTTTGTTAAAAAAAGACAAGGTTATATAGAGAATGACTGTTCCGGCAATGCCCAGAACACCAAAGAAAGTCACAAAGACCACCGCCCCGGCCACTAAAATATAGCGTAACTCATTGCCTTTCCATGCCAACGACTTTACTTTCAATGAGAACATCGGAACTTCAGATACTAGTAAAGACGAAAACAGGATCGCCGCAACTATCGTTCCGGCAATAAACCCGATGCTGTCCACTGGTACGGCAGAATGGAACGCATAGCCGATAGACGCCCAGAAAAGAGCATGGGCCGGGACAGGCATACCGATAAAAGAAGTCGTCTGCCTTTCATCGATATTGAACTTGGCGAGACGCAACCCGGAAAAGATCGGTATCACCAAAGCCATATACGGAACATAGCCTGCCGCCTCTCCCAAAACAGGAGCCGTCATACAAGCCTGCTCCAACAACCAATAAACGATCATTCCAGGAGCGACACCGAAACTTACCATATCAGAAAGAGAATCCAATTCTTTCCCCATCGGAGAGTAGGCGTGCAGGGAACGGGCGGCAAAACCGTCACCAAAATCGAAAACAGCCGCAATGACAATCCACAAGGTCGCCATCGGCAAGTTTCCCCTTAACGCCATAATGCAAGCGATACAACCAGATATCAGGCTGCAGCAGGTAACAAAATTAGGTATACTATTCTTGATGCTCATTTATTTCTCTTATTTTCCCAAACGGGCTATCGGAGTCTGGTTACCGGTAACCTTCTGATCCATTTCGACCAGGACTTCCGTCCCGACAGGCAGGTAAACATCTACACGCGAACCAAACTTGATAAACCCCATCTGTTCGTCCACATGGCACTTATCACCGACTTTGGCATAGGTCACGATACGTCGTGCCAACGCACCTGCAATCTGGCGTGCCAATACATCCACCCCGTTACGGGTTGTAATGACAACAGCCGAACGCTCGTTCTCCGTGCTGCTCTTCGGCAAGTAGGCGGCACGGAAACGCCCGTTCTGATGTGATACATGCTTAACAGTCCCATTCACCGGGAACCAATTGGCATGTACATTGAAAACGGACATGAATATGGATATCTGCAAGCATTCCCTGTGCAGGATTTCATTCTCCATCACTTCCTCAATTGCCACAATCGTACCATCGGCAGGGGCGATCACCAATCCTTCCGAATCGAACGGGAAACGACGGAACGGGCTACGGAAGAAGTTAAGTACCAACAAGAACAGGACTGTGGTGACGAAAGTCGTGGTATAGAACACCCAACCTCTACCGACAGTATGATACAGCGCAACGTCCACGACAAAGAATATCGTGAAAAGCGTTAATAATAGACCTGTTCCTTCTTTATGTACTTTCATTCTTTAATCTAATCGAGTATTTATCGTAAGAATTTGCAAAAATATTCATTTTTACCGAATAACAAAAATATATCACCCTTTCACCGCTTCTATTTTATTTAATTCAACATACCAAAGGAAACCTTCAACCCCGTCATACCCCATTTGCCGGATCAGTTTCAGGTAGTTCCTTACCTGACTATGATAGCGTTGGTCGGCATGTTCCCCAAACTTATAGTCGACCACGACCACACGGTTTCCGGTAATCATCACACGGTCCGGACGCTTGGACAGCCCTTTTCCGAACAGGATATCGACCTCGTTCAACACACGTGCCGTACCGTCATACCAAGAAGCGGCTTCCGGCAGGTTCAACAACTCTTCGAGGCGTGCGACAAGTGCTATCGCTTCCTCTTTGTCGATCACCCCTTCCTGATGGTATCGTTCGACCGACTGCGGAATATCCTTCCGGGTACGGATACGGCTCAACACCTCGTGCATCAAAGCCCCATGTTTCCGGCGGGCATTATCGAAGAAATAGCCTTTGCCATGCAGGCGTAACTGCAAACGGTCGTCCGGAGAGATGGAACTAAGGCGTGCCATCCCGATCTCCTGAATGTCCCCATTCTCCTCCTTTGCAACCGGATGCCACCAGTCGCCCAACTCGAAAACGCCCGTTCCGGTATCGAATGCGGCAGGTAACGAGATCAGCTTCTCACCCTCCCGTGTATCAGGCATATCCGTGCGCAGACCAGCCCACAAGGCATCGGTCAAAGTCGAAATCTTTTCCACTTCACCAGTTGCATCCTTCATCTTCTTCGGGCGCGGAGAGAATACAATCAACTCATCTTTCGAACGAGTAAAAGCGACATATAAAGTATTCAGGTTATCAATAAAGGCATGCAAGCGTTCCTTAAAGTAATCGCCTGCAAAAATCGTCTTTCCCAACGACTGGCCGTAGCGCACGGGAACCAGATGCAGGCGATCAAACGGCTTCTCTTCTGGATGGCACCAGAGGATGACTGGTTTTGTCGGTTTATGGTCGATCTCCCAATCCCCGAAAGGGATGATTACGACTTTAAAGCCCAACCCCTTCGACTTATGAACCGTGAGGATACGGATCGCATTCTGTCCATCCGGTGTGGCAATTGTTTTCCGGCAGCCCGTTTCGTCCCACCATTTCAGGAAACGGTTCAGGTCTGCGCTCTCCTTCTGGGTATATTCGGACACCATATCCAAGAAAGCCTGGACAAAAACCTGCTCATTTTCGGGAAAGTCGTCGGCAAAAAGGCGGAACAGACCTTCCGTTATTTCATAGAGGGACTGGCGGGAAAGGATTTGCAGGACAGAGACGACTTCCGGTGGAAAAGCCGGAGTTTCGACACCAAATCTCCCTTTCAACACTTGATAGGAATATAAAGCGATCTGCTCGTTCGTCCGGTCTTCGGGGTTCTTCAGGTAACGCAACAAAGAAACCATGAAACGGACTGCCGTCGAACCACTGACAAACAGAGCCTCATCCGAAATAATATCGTAGTTGTAGCGGTTGGAAGGATGCTCTTCCTTATAAGCCAGTAAAGTATCTGCCACCTGTGCCCCTTCCTGATTGGTGCGAACAAGGATAGCAATGTCTTTTAGCGCATATCCGTTATCCTGCAATTTCTCCAACACGCCGGGCAAACGTCCGAGAGCTTCCTCTTTCCAATCTTTCTCATTATCTCCGGAGAGAAATTCAATCCGTACATGCCCGTCTTTCTGCATGAAAGGGGGAGGAACCTGTTGGAAACTTTTATCATAGGCGGACATGATCTTAGTGAAAAAAGCCGCTCGTTGTTCCTCGCTCAGGGAAGAGACGGACAGCGCTTCATTATAGACAGCCTGCAGGACACCCGGAAGTGTCGTAAAAAGGGCATTGTTAAACTCCACGATATTCCGGCAACTACGCCAGTTATCCTTTAGCGTCTCTTCATGGATTTCTTCGGGGGAAAAGTCGGCTTGTACCTGTTCGTCCAGCAACTTCCAGTCCGAGTTACGGAAACGGTAGATACTTTGTTTCACATCCCCTACGATCAAATTGTCCCGGCTATGTGCAAGGCTCTCTTCGATCAACGGACGGAAATTGTTCCACTGCATTCCGCTGGTGTCCTGAAACTCATCTATCATATAATGGTCGACATGTGTACCGGTTTTTTCATAGATGAAAGGAGCATCGCTGCCTTCGATCACCTTACTGAGCAATTCGGTCGTGTCAGCAATCAACATCACATTTTTTTCTTCCCGGTAAGCGGCTATCTGGCGGGACACATCGGTCAGGATCCCCAAGGTATAATAATAACGGACAATTTCACGGGCGGTATTATAGGCAGTCAGATTACCGAACAGGGAAATAATTCCTTTGATGCAATCGTTCAAACCATCCTCAAAGGCACATCCGATGATCTGCCGGGTACCGAGCGAAACCGTTTTCGTGAAACAGCCGTCCAGATTATCCGCCAAACCGATAAAAGTAGCGGACGGCTCTTTCATCTCTCCCTGCACCAGACGGTCGAGAAGCGTCAGAGGCGAACGGCTGCCCCCTTTAAAATCGGTGACTTTAAGCCCATATTTATTCAGGATCGCCAGGCCGCGTTCTCCCAATTCTTTAGCGGTCGCTTCTACCGAACGGATGATGCCGTACAGCTCGTTCTTGTAGTCTTCCAGCGCTTTCTTGTCCTCTATATCCCGGCCGACCGCTTCACTGAAAGCCTTATAGCTCTCCTTGAAGACCTCACGGCTCAGGGCCATAATATCTTTACGCAAGTTCCACTCCCCTCCGCTCTCTATCTTATCCTCCGCAAACCGGAGCAGCCAGCCTAACAAGTCCTTGCTTTCAGGCTTTTCGAGATCCGACAACAGATTATCGATTGCTGTTGTGAGCACCAGCTCCTGGTCCATCTCGATCCCATAACCACCTTGTAAACCAATCTCGCGTGTAAAGGCACGCATGGTCTGCTGAAAAAAGCGGTCGATCGTACTGATATTGAAAGCAGAATAATCGTGTAGGATATCGATCAATATTTTAGCCGCCTGCTTTCGCACCTGGACCTCCGTCAACGAATAAGTGGACTTCAGCAATTCCACATAATCCGATTTCCTTCCGGAAGCCAAGTTGTACAGTTCGTCGACAATACGTGTCTTCATCTCGTCTGTCGCCTTGTTCGTAAAGGTCACGGCAAGGATACGGCGAAAAGCGCCCGCTCCCGTAAACAGTAAAGTCAGATATTCACCGGTCAGCTTGTGCGTTTTCCCGGCTCCGGCGGAAGCTCTGTAGACTGTCAGCATACGATCAGATTATACGACTTTTGACATAGCCTTCTTTTTGCAATATTTCCAGCACTTTAGGACGCAAATCACCCTGTACGATGATTTCCCCGTCTTTAGCCGAGCCACCGACACCGCATTTCACTTTCAAAAATTTTCCAAGTGCTTCCAAATCGCCGGTCGTTCCCCGGAAACCGGTTACCAATGTCACGGCCTTGCCGCCCCGGTTCCGCTTATCCAAAGCAATGCGCAGCAGCTGCTTCTCTTTCGGAAGCGTTTCTTCTTCCTCTTCGTCTCCTGTATTATATTGAAAATCCGGGTTCGTAGAATACATGATCCCCAGACGGTCCTTCCAATCGTTACTCTTCATATTTCATCTTTTCTTTATGGGGTCAAATCTACAAATTAACGGCGGGATAAACAAGATACAACATTAGTTTCACTTTGTTACCCGTAAGTGAAACCCTTGTTTCATGTAAGAGAAAATAAATTATCCCTTACATAAAAATAAATTTTCACCCAAGGGGAACTTCTAAAACTATTATAGATAAAGACCTGGAAGCGGTAGACTATTTCTGTATCAGCACCGTTGCATATGCAGCTATTCCCTCCTGTCGTCCGGTAAAGCCTAACTTCTCGGTTGTCGTCGCCTTGATGGAGATATCTTCTACATCCACTTGGAGGACGTCAGCCATCACCCGTTTCATTTCGGGAATATGTGGATTCAGTTTCGGACGTTCGGCGGCGACAGTCGCATCTATATTACCCAATGTATATCCGGCATCACGAAGCAATTCCATTGTATCGAACAACAGAATCTTGCTGTCGATGTCCTTATATTCACCTGCCGTATCGGGGAAATGATAACCGATATCACGCATATTAGCTGCGCCCAACAGGGCATCACAAATAGCATGAATCAAGACATCCGCATCACTATGCCCTTGCAGGCCCATCGTATGCTCTATTTTCACTCCGCCCAGCCACAAATCACGCTCCGGAACCAATGCATGCACATCATATCCAAACCCAACCCGTACTTTCATCACTTTCAACTTTTAACTTTCAACTTTCACCTGAACAAGTTCTTGATCCCGTCCATATCAAAAGACAGGGAGAAACGAAGTGTCTGGTCCAACGGGTTCTGCGGAACCGTACTAATCAGATAAGCGGCATCCAACTGGAACACGCTCATACGGAAACCGGCACCTACAGAAAAGTATTTACGGTTACCGACATTCACATTCTCGTAAAAGTAACCACCACGGACGAAAAACTGCTGGTTATAACTATACTCGGCTCCGACCGAAACCATGATCTCTTTCAGCAGGCCGTTAGGTGAATCGGTAAAAGACTTCAACATACCGGAAAGGCTCGACCATGATTTATAGTCGTCCACACGCGTCTGGTAATCGGCATCAGTCTCTCCTTCTTCCTTTTGCGGAGCATACGGGACCATGTATTTGTTCAGGTCCAGATAAACGCCGATCTGGTTGTAATCGTCAATCGGATAAAGCAAACCGGTCCCCAACGTCAGCTTTGCCGGAAGGTACTGGTTCGTATTACCCCCGTCATACGAGATCTTGCTCCCTATATTCGACAGGTTGAAACCAAAGCTCCACAATGCCTCGGCATTACCCATCAGCACATATTTTTCCAGATAACCGGAAATATCGGCAGAAAAAGCATTGCCCGCATTGCTTTCGTCATTCTGGTCCGTCCCCATATCCGAACGGATGTAACGCAAGGTTACCGCCATTGAATAGGACTCGGACAGCTTGCGACTATAAGCCACGTCGAACGCCATCTCATACGGATTCAAACCATAAGGGACATCCCCGATGTTCTCCCATATATTCACTTCACCTAACGAGAAATAACGCAAAGATGCACTGATAGCCTGTAAATCGCTATTTCCTAATTTGTAGTAACCGGTCATATTCACCAAGGCCACATCATTGACCAATTTACGCAACCACGGCGTATATGACAAACTGACTCCCGCCTTACTTCCCATAAAAGCATATTTGGCAGCATTCCAATACTGCGAGTTGATGTCCGGCAAAGTCGCCGCGCCCATGTCTCCCATACCGCCGCCTCGTGCATCCGGAGCGATGTTCAACGAAGGAACCGCCATTTGGAGCAAAGAAGGATTATCCTGTCCCCAAATCATCGCAACCGAAGCGAAGAAGTTAAGTATTATAACGAGTACACCGATTCTGAATTTACTTATCATATGTCTATCCTTAAATTTATTTTCCGATTCAATAGGGACGATTCACGAACCGCTCCTACTGCATTATAAACTGAATAATCCGAACTTTATTGTATGCTCAAATAAAATTCCTACTTTTGTCTTTTGAGTATGAAAGATATACAATCGACAGGCAAAGTTAAAGCATTATTTCTTCTGATGCGCCCTTTCCAGTGGGTAAAAAACATCATCTTGTTCCTTCCCATGTTTTTTGCACAAGAGATAGGAGATCCGGACAGGTTATGGAATGTTGCAATCCTGTTTGCCGGTTTCTGCCTGCTTACCAGCGGTGTATATGTTTTCAACGACTTGATGGACGCGGGTGAAGACCGTCTGCATCAAGTCAAACGATTCCGTCCGATCGCCTCCCGGAAAGTTTCTCCGATGGCCGCCCTTGTCTTCATGTTCCTGCTATATGCGACGAGTGCATTATGTTTCAGCTTCATGTATACAAGCAACAACCAGATCTGGTTGTTGTCAGGAGGATATATCCTCCTGAACTTAGCCTATACGCTTTACCTCAAACAGGTACAGATCATAGATGCCATGATTGTCGCCTGCGGTTTCATCATCCGGCTTGAAGCGGGAGCTGCCGCCGGGGAGATAGAACTTTCGCACTGGCTGATTATCATGACATTCATCCTCTCCCTGTTCCTCGCTTTTGCCAAGCGCCGGGACGATTTGCTCAATTTCATGGAGACCGGACAGATTTCACGTAAGAATATTACCGGATATACGATCGACTACCTGAACGTGATCCTGTCGTTTCTCTCTTCCATCATAGCCGTGACTTACATATTATATACGCTTTCGCCCGAAGTGACGTCGAGGAGCAGCGAATACCTGTATGCCACAGTCCCTTTCGTACTGGCAGGCATCATGCGCTATCTGCAAATCATCCTGGTGGAGAAGAGCAATTGCAACCCGACCGACATCCTCTTACAGGACCGTACTTTGCAGTTGACCGTGGCCGGCTGGTTTATCGTATTCGCTTTACTTATTTATTGATATGGCAATCGCAATATTCGACTTCGACGGAACCATCATTTCCCGCGACTCTTTGCCGGATTTTCTGATTCAGGCTTGTGGACGGAAGGCTTTCCTCCTGCGGCTCCCCTGGATTATCCTGCTGAAAGGAGCAGCCTTAACGGGCATTCTCTCCACGCACCGGGCCAAAGAGCTTGTGATCTCCTCTTTCCTGCGAGGAATGAAGACGGAGGATTTCCAACAGTCTTGTCTCGAATATGCCTCCCGTATACCGGCTTTCGTCTATCCTGCGGCCTTGGAAGAAATACGCAGGCATCAGGAAGAAGGAAACAAGATCGCCATTATCAGCGCGTCCGTGCCCGACTGGATACGCCCCTGGGCACAAACTGTCGGAATCCGGCTCGTGGAAGGAACAGGGCTGGAAGTTAGGGAGCAGACTTTGACCGGGCGGTTTTCCACGCCCAACTGTAAAGGAGGTGAGAAGGTACGCAGGCTCCGCCGGCTATATCCGGATTTCGCCTCCGAGACGCTGCATGTATATGGCGACAGTTCCGGCGACAAAGAACTGCTCGCCCTTGCAGATGTCCCCCATTATAAACCATTCAACAATAAATAAACATATACTATGATGCCATCCTGCCTGTCTATCCTGTTTCGCGCTCTCCGGATCGAGTGGAGAGAGACTAAGCACACGTTATTTCCGACGACCCCGATAGAAACCGGGCTTTTCCTTTTCTTCTTCCTTCTTTACGGGTGTATCGGTTACCGGATGCTCTTTCATACGGAACTGATCGATGTACCCAACGGGGGAGCGGGAAGTTACTTAGGCTATGACAATCTATTCCATCTCCACACGCGCGGAGGGGCATTCGACATCAGCCATCCCTTTTTCGGCATCTTCCATTTGTTGAAAACACTGTTGACAATCCTGTTGACAACCCTATTCAAAGAGAAAACTTCCGGTATTATTTGCCTGACGCTGATGAACCTGTTGATAACCGGCGGACTGGTCCTGATCTATCGTTACCTGAAGCAGATCGTCCGGATCTCTTCCCGGCGGGCACTGTTACTGACAGGGTTCACGGGATGCTTTTTCACGACTGTTGTCTTATCATTCACCACAGAATCTTATCCGTTCTCCTTTTTCCTGCTCGTCTTCTCACTACTAATGCTTTCCAGGGAATACATGCTGACCGGATATATAAAAGGCCGGACGATCCTCTTTCTCTCTTTCCTTTGTGGAGGAATAACAATCACCAACGCAGCCAAACCGACAATGGCCCTGTTCCTGAATAAAGCACCGTTCTGGCGTAAAATACGGACAGGATTCAAAGTCATGCTGCCATTTGTCGTTTGCGTAGCTGCCGTCATGGGCTTTTACACCCTCAAAGCGAAACTGTTCAACCCGGAAGGCCCGTCTCCTATCGAAACGACCGGGCAACTCGGACAGTATTTTATCCACGACGAGACATTCGGCAAACAAGCACTGGTCGATTTCTGGGGCAATACGATTATAAGCACGCCTCTCACACAACAGTTAGTCGGGAAAGAGGTCGTATTGCGTCCCAGCGAATACCTGCACAGTTGGAACAATGCCGTAATCATGTTTCTGTTGTTTTTAGTCGCGGCCTCGGCTTTGCTCAACCTGAAAAACAAATATGTACAACTGCTACTTATGTACTTGAGTATCGATTTCGTGATCCACTTTATCATCCGCTACGGGATGAACGAGGCGATCCTGTTCGGTGGGCATTGGATGTTTGCAGTCCCGATCCTGCTGGGCTGGCTATACACGCGATTGCCGGTCCGCATGTACCGGATACTGGACTGGGTTATTATCGGATTCTTTGTCCTGACTGCAACGATAAACACGATGGAGTTTATGCGTTCCTTCTTATTCGCCTAAAATGATGAATTTCCTTGCTTTTGTCGCGTCTTTGGAATTATCGGTACTGATAGCTGCCCGGTAGATATAAACACCGGGACGCATACGGGCACCACCGGATGTCAGATCCCAGGAAACCGTATAGTTTTCGAACAGACCGGACGTTCCGCTTTCTTCATGTTTCCAAAGTTGTCGGCCTGCCAGATCGTAGACCATAATACCCACTCGCATCCGACTTTCGGGACGGTTGTGCATAAGATGGAAAGTCACTTGCTCACGGGCGATACCCGGTGTTGCGATCACATCGAACAGGAAGGGTTTCAGCCCTTCTACCACTTCGAAGGTAAATGTCCGCACGGTCGAGTTATTCAAGATGTCCCACACCCAGAACTCCGCCGTATGTTTGCCCGGCTCAAGTGCCGGAATAGGAAACTTCACGATACCAGCCCCGTCTTCACCCGGCAACAGTTCGTAATAACTGTTCAGGTTATAGCTCAGGACAGTCGATCCGTCTATTACCAGCATCATATCATGCCCGACACTGCTTCCTATGATATTCACTCCGCTCTTATCCCATAACTCAGCGACAAAATAGGGAGTCGTGTTCACCTGGCCGCCATCCATAAATGTCGTATCATTCAGGTAAAGGGCACGGATTTCCGGACCGATCGTATCGGTTTCAGCCGTGTCGGAAGTTCCTCCGACAATGAAGTTGTCGAAATTACCCTGTGCCTCATTGCCACTTTCCGTATCGACGGCATAGAGGTTCATTTTCCCCTGCAAATTGGAATAGGAAATATCCTTCGGAACCGTAAAAGTAAAGCTGAACTTTCCGTTGCGCACGGAGTCATTCCCTATAAAAATCGTATTCGGATAATCGGTGAAAGTGAAAGCCGGACTGTCATCCTGATTGTTATTCTTCAAGCATGTGACGGTCATTTTGCTGTCTTTCACTGTCGGATTTACGATACCGGTAAAATCGGTTGCCAACTGTCCTGAAACATCCAACACCTCACCTTCAACCGTGATCTTTTCCAAAGCTTTGAAAGAAACCGAGGTTTCCCCTACCGGCTGTCCATTTATCGCCGTCACTTTCATTCCATATTCCGGATAAGCCAGTTTGACAGCTGGATCTCCGATCAGACAAAATCCCATCTTCACCCGGTTCGTGTTATAACTTCCAGACGCGACTAAGGAACGCTTCATGGCTTTCATTGCATCTCCCAAACTACGCTTACGCCCGTTTACCTTGGAAAAAAGATTATGTAACAAATGACTGTCTATATAAGCATTATCAGGCCGATAGGCAACACGCACCGTCGTGAACAAAGCGATTCCACCGCTTTTGGCATTCAAAAAGACATCCTCTCCTGCCGATGTCTCCACATTGTCGAAACGAGTAAAATCACAGGTGGCAGTCACCCATACAGGCAGACAAGGATAGGTATACTGGGCGATATCCGTTTGCGTCACGACCTTCTCATCACTGAGTGCAGTAGTTCCCCCGTGCCCCGTATAATTGAACAACAAAAGACCGTCTTTTAAGAGCTTTTGCAAATTAGCCCGCACATCCGGATAACTTCCAGCTGTCTTATCCTTTTTATACGCGTCATAATATAATTTATGTATCATCAATTCAGGATGATCCCGATTAAGATGATCCGCCAACGAGTCTGCCTCCTCCATGTGTCCGATCGTAAAACGGTCGGCGTTATTTCCATCATCCGCCATAAAACAGAGATTGTTTTTCCAAGCGCCCGTATTTTTATTTTCTATGTAAGAGATCACCTTATCAACAGCGTTGGTTGCCTGGGCAACAGTACGTACGGGGAAACGTCCGATACCGATGTCTACCTTTTGTTCATAAATCTCCTCCCCGTTATTTGCATCATCCAAAAAGCCGAAATAATCGTCCACGACATAAGAATACTGATTCAACGACTCTTCCGTCTGATACGTCAGCAGCATATTGCTCATATCCACCGATTTCCAGGCGGAAGTCAATTTACGGTTGTCGAACGAGCCATCGCCGAACAGCAGTAAATATTTAGGAGCATCAGCTTCCGAAGTCTGCCGGTCGTAGAACATCTTCATAAAACGGCGATAAGCAGTTGCATCCGGTGTACCGCTGGAAAACTCGTTATAAATTGATTCTGGCGTCACCACCCGGACCGTCAGGTTATCCTTTGTCCGATGCGCTTCCGCCAAACGTTCTGCCTGCGTGGTAAAATTAGGCTGGGCAATAATGATCATATCTTGCTGTGGCAAAGCATGCAGATTCTGATTCACCACCTCGCCGACCGTCACGGGAGCTTTTATCTGTGAAGGTTTTACTACGACAAACTCCCTCAAGGAAGCGGAAGCAGGAATTGAAAAAGACAACTCTGTCCCGTTCAGAGACGTTTCCATCTGTTGCGGATTTACACCGTCGGTCACATCAAAAACCAGCGTACTGGCATCGGCTCCCTGAATCACAAAACGGGAAGCATTGCCTCTTGCCGAGAGGCTGCGGAAGAATGTATAATTGTCATACACTTTCAATTGCCTCTTCATCTGCAGACGGAAATAGTTCAAGTGCACATTCTTATGTCCGGTCGTACTGTATCCGATGTTGACCTTTACAGTCTCACCTTTATCAGCCGTCCAAGCTCTTTCGCGATACAGTTCCCGTGCCACTTCGTATTCGTCCGACGGGACAGACACGGAACCGGATATTAAAGCGTTTCCATCGACATTCATAGTAATCGTTCCGTTGCCACGGGAGATAAAAGACAGGGTGGCTTTTCCCTCGTCGTTCGTAATACCCGGAACCGATATCGTGAAATCACGGGATAAAGTAGAAGTAAACGATTCCCCATACAATTCACGCCCGGAACTGTTCACCGATACCAACTCTTCTTCGTGCAAAACATAGTCATCGAAAGTTGTCACTTGCAAAGTGGCTCCAGCAGCAGATGCAGCCTTCTCCATCGTACGCCCGGTTGTTTCTTTCTCGGTCACGAAATAATATCCGTAATTGGAATAGGGGTTGTTGGTGTGGATAAAGGACTTATCAGAAGAAGAATATTCCCATTTGCGCGGCCCTTTCCCATAAAACAACAGATAATCCGCACTCCTCCATACGGCTACCTCAGGGACATCATCAATATAGGTAGTAGAGAAATCTTCATCCAAAGGCCATCCTCCGTAGCCATAGACAGCTACTTTATCCAAATTGGAAAAGCCCATCTTTTTCAGATCGGCAGCCGTCAGTTTGTAAATACCATCTTCCGCCACTTGTATCTTCACCCATTTCCCGGAGTTCAATACCGACTCGGAGGCATATCGGCTACTATCCGCCCAAGCAGAAGTGAGCAGACCGAATACAAACAGCAAGGCACATAAGATTCTCTTCATACGTTTTTTCCGTGTTATCTCACAAAGAAATCCAGCAGCTTCTGCTCGCCGATATATCCCTGCAAGTGGTCGTCTATCTTGACCGGCCCCACGCCTACCGGGGTTCCGGTGTAGATCAGATCACCTATCTTCAACGTAAAGAAACGGCTCACATAGGCAATGATCTTGTCGACCGGGAAAAGCATATCCTGTGTATTTCCCTCCTGGACGGTCTTGCCGTTAATATCCAGATGGAAAGGAATGCGGTTCACATCTCCCACACGCTCCAGTGGGACGAATGTCCCAAGAACAGCCGAATTATCGAACGCCTTGCTGATTTCCCAAGGCAGACCTTGCGCACGCAGCTTGTTTTGCAAATCGCGGGCTGTAAAGTCAATCCCTACCGTCACCTCGTTATAGTAACGATGGGCGAAACGTTCGGCTATGTTTTTTCCCAGCCGGTCTATCTTCACGACAATCTCCGTTTCGTAATGAATCTCCGAAGAGAAATCAGGAATGAAGAACGGTTTGCCGTCTTTCAGTAACGAAGAGTCGGACTTCATAAAGATAGTAGGCTCCGATAATTTTAACGAATGATGCAGCTCTTTATTGTGAGCAGCATAATTCATTCCTACGGCTATTATTTTCATATATCAGTGATTGATTGAATTCAAGCGGTTGAACATCACAGCAAGATGGGCATACATAGAGGTATTTTGCACCACGATATCTTCCGGCACACGGATACGGAACGGGGTAAAGTTCCACAAAGCCTTGATTCCTCCGGCGATAATCAATTCGGTCACTTCCTGCGCCTTGTCGACAGGGACGGTAATCACTCCGATCGTCGCTCCGTATTCCTTCTGCTTGGCAGGAAAATCATCCATGTGGTAGACCGGTATCCCGTTAATCTCGGTTCCGGCCAATTCCCGGCGGACATCGAAACCTCCAACAATCTCCAATCCGTATTGTTTCAGACCGGAATCCTGCAACAAGGCGGCTCCCAAGCTACCGACGCCGAACAGGAATGCTTTATGCTGCGCCGTAAAACCTAAGAAATCCTCCAACACATCCACCAGCGTACTGATTTCATAGCCGACACGTGTCTTCCCTGAAATATTCACAAAAGAGAGGTCTTTCGCCACCTGACTGGGGTCCACATTAATTTCTTTGGCAATCTGAGTAGATGATACGAAAGCTTCCCCTCTTCCTTTCATCAGTTTCAAAAAGGCAAGATACCACGGCAACCTCCTAAGAGTCGGCTCCGGCACTTTCCAGATTTGTTTCATTTCATCGTTAGCCATTGTTCAATCTTTATTAATGTAGCTCACAAAAGTACAATTTTTTTCTTTGGGAATAGAAAAATAGAACACGCTCTTTTCATAAAGCGTCCATCTGTTTTCGCCACCGATACGGACGATGACTATATAAATGTTCTTGCAAAACCAACCATCATACTATCATAATCGCCCGTATATTACTTTAAAACAACTCGTTACAGCATGATAGTTACCATTTTGCACTATTATTCATCTATCATAACCATCATAGTGAAAAACGATAACATACTGTGTTTCAATTATACAATAAAAACAGAGACCGTCCGGGAATAGGTGCAAAACAGGTTAAAATAGCTTCATTTTTCATCAAGACAAGCTTTTCTTTTGCCAAAAACGGCTTGAATAGCTGCTTGAGACCCGGGTGTAAGAGCCACGGACATCCGGGTGTGGAAGAGGTGCAGATCCGGGTCTGTGCGAAGCTCTTCCGGGGATGTGGGGATGTTTATCTGCCATGCTGAGGACACTTTTATGCCCTGTTTTTGCATCTTATCCGGCGAAAAGAGCGTTTTTTGTGTCAAATAATCTCGTTTCTGTCGATAGTCATTTTGGCCTATATAAATATAAGAGCTCATTATCGGCTACATAAATAAACTATTAAATAAAAAGCATGATAGATGCATGATGGTAGAATGATAGTAGAAAACAACTACTATCATGCTTTAACATATTGTGAAACAACAGCTAACAACCAGCCATGATAGTATGATGGTTGGTTTGCAAATTTTTATAGAGAAAGAAGAGATGGTCTTGGATAGCAATTTTTGGTGCGGTTGCCCTGGAAACATACAGAATCAATGCTTTTTTTAACAAAAGCCTCCCCGATATTGCTACCGGAGAGGCTTCATTTTGTGTCTGCCTTTTCTCTTCACAGGGATAATGGCAGATGAACTTTTTTTAATTTTTTACTTTAGTATTAATATTACCGCCTGTTCACCCATCACGGGATAATTAGCTTGAAAGCTGCACGGTAAAATTTAGAATTATTTGATTTATAAAATCTTATTCTTTTTCAGAGCAGAGATACGATTGCTCGTATCCCTACCTAATGATGAATTTTCTATTATTACTTAACGATAGCCTTAACAGCTTCTTCGCCTTCAACAGCTACTACAACTACACCCTGAGGAGCAGCAATTACAGCATTGTCAGAAGTGATAACTGTGTTAGCTACTGTCTGGCCAAGGATGTTAGAAACAACAACCTTCTTACCGGCAGCATTAGCGATTGTTACCTGACCTGCACCAGCGATAACTGTTACTTCTGAAGTTGCGATTTCTTCGTTGTCTGTCGGTTTTTCATCTGTTACCTCAGAGTTGAAAATTTCAGCTTGACGAGCGGCTTCTGCATATGAAACATTCACAATTACAGGAACACCATTCTGGATTTTAATCCAACCGCCTTTACCTGTCGGAGCGATACCACCTTCGAATTCTTCATTCTTGCTATTCCAAGATTCAGATTCGATCAAGAAGTTATTGTTTTCGTCGGTCAACAGACGGAAAGAGAATGCAGCAGGATTATGCTTGTTGCCAGCCAAGTCGATTGTATCAGCAGCAGTCGGTTTCGGAGTCATGATAATCAAGCTATCACCCATATGACGAGCCTGTACGAAAGCAAGTCTCTTATAAGTCTGGTTCCAAGTGTACTTGTCTTTATTAGCCGTATTGTCATACTTCTTAACAGAGTCGATCAAGTTGATCAGGTAACGACCTTCCGTATAACCACGAGTTACTTTAGAGTGATCGCAATCTAACTTACCGCAAACATCACAAATTGTAGTATCTCCTTCCACGATAGATGGACCAACAGCGATCAAATACTGAGGCATCAACGTATTTCTGTTTACATAAGCAGTATCTACATACATAGCTGCATTTACATTGTCACCCTTACCTTCAACGCCTAAGAAACCAGTGCCTTTACCAGCAGAATATTTGCTATTGAAATCTTCATACAGATATTCTTTTTCAGTAGAATTGATGCGGAAGAATTTCATGACATTAGGAGCATCATTTGCATTTTCTTCCAAATCAGCCACATTGAAACGACGATACAGCGGAGATTCGTTGTGAGCGATAGCGAAAGCTGATACACGAACTTCCTGACCATCGTTATCTACGCTATTCTGAGTCAAATCCAATGTATTGTCATCAACAGAGACTTTTCTTGAAGCATAAGCAGAAGATTTAAAATCATGTGTTACTTCTACCCATTCATTATCCAAGTTCAACTCGTAAGTTTTTATTAGATGGTCTTTAACTAATGTTCCGGTATGCTTTTTGTTTTTATCGTAAGTATCGATAAGATTAGCTTGAATCAAAGCATAATAGCAACCTTCAACTTCATTGTTTTCTTTCAAGAAGAATACATCAGCACCACCATCTTCTGTAGTCACATATTTCTTCAAATCAGAATCATAACGCAAATACAGGTTATCTTTATCCAACTTCTGTGCATCACGAACTTTGATTCTATATACATCACGAACCAATTTGGCTACGCCGGTAATTGCAGCCTGAGAACCATAAGAATCCTCCTTAACTACTTTTTCCAACTGGAACCAAGCCTTACCACCCTTTTCATCAACACGTACAATTGAATCCTTTCCTTCCGGAACATTCAAATAAGTATCCATATTCAAACCATGCAGATAGTTGAAAGAGTAAACGCGAGCAGCACATTCTTCATCTGTAAGATGTTTGTATCCTAAATACTTATCTGCTGCAATTTCTGCATCCACCTTTACAAACTGCAATGTATCGATAGAACCGTAGTTATAGAAGAACACAGCATCGCTACCTTCAACCTTGTACAACTGTCCAGCCATATATGAATTCATATCCTGGAATTCACGGTTCGTCACCTTAACGGCAGCAGTGGAAGTATTACCCTGTTTTTCAACGATCCAATGAGTTGCCGGCATGTGTTCGAAACGCTCATTACGCTCTTCCAGCTCCCAAGTAAATGTACCGTTTAACTTAGTAATCTTATAAGCGCCATTCAAATTTTTCTCCCAAGGTTTGTTTGTATTGAGTTTAATCATATAAACACCACTTTCCAAAGTTGTCGGGATATACTTGGATGCAGAAAGATCCGTATAGATACGAGTATTCACTTCAGCTTTTTTACCTAATGTCAACTCACGAACCTTTGTCAATTCTGCTAAACGAACATAACGACCATCACCTTTATCACTGTCATAATTATTCAACTCAGTCCACCAAGAGCCATTAGTGTCTTGAGCATCAGACTTATCATAATAACTATCAACTTTAATTGACATACTGTCGGCTGTTGGATCATAAGTAAATCTAAACATATATGAACCATGTAAACGTTTAGCATCATCGAAGGCTGCATGTGTAAAACTGATCAACTTTCTGTTATTTTCAGTTCCCTTGATATAAGCTGTATCAACAACAATATATCCCTGAGCTTTAGCTTTTCCAACCTCTACGCCTTTGGCTTTCAAATACACATTTGTTCCTCCTTTAATTTCTTCAGCCTGCAATTCTGTTTTCGTAAAGATATTGTCGTAAGTATTTTCAACTACATCCGGATCAAAATTCAGAGAGAACCATCCATTTTTATCAGGGTTAGAACGAAGATTCGTGTTCAAATCTTCAGCAGTCAAAACCACTTCATTAGCTTTGTAAGGCTGAATCTTAAATGCTTGACTCTTCATGTCTTCTGTTGTAGCCTTCAACAAAACCAACTCACCACCACCTGCTTTATGGATAAAAGCTACAGAGTCAGAACCGGCCTTGAAATAAGTCATCAAAGGAGCAGCCGTTGTAATTTCATGCGCATTCAAACCATTATACCAATCATTTGAATAGCCAGCATTCAATTTAAGCTGATATCCAGCAGGAAGAACGTCACCACATTTAACGGCTTTAGAAAGATCAAGGGCGAAAGGAATGCCCGTACTCTTATTGATAAACACAAACTTAGGTGTAGCACCTTGTACACCTTCTTGGACTTCTACTGTCCATAAAGCTTTGTTTACACTTTCCAAGCCAGAAATAGCATTGGCATTAGCAAACTCCAAAGTATAGCCGTTAACCATATCGCCAACAACAGTAATGAAATCAGTTCCATTACCCAACAGATAAGAACTTCCCGACTTGTATCCTCCGGAAGGATTTGTCTGTGCTCCCGCAGATACAGATGCAGCCAACATAACGCTAGCCACCAGAGTAGAAAACTTTTTGTTCATAATCTAATAATTTAATTAATAATACTATATATAATGAAATTCAGTTCTATAAATCCCTCTTTGAGATCATCCTATAAAATGACTAATGAAAACGTACGTTTTTTTTAGTCATTTTGGGGGAGGGTTTAAATGGTTTGTGATAAAAAGGTGGTTTTTCGTACATGTTAAGCTATCTAATTGATAAGAAAGAATATAGAAAAAGAAAAATCTTTGAGGAAAGAATTGCAAGTTCAAAAAGTATATGTATTTTTGTAGCTGAAAAATGACGAATTTAAACGTACGTTTTTTTAGTCATTTTATTTTAGGGACCTATCTTGTTGATATAAAATTAATTACATCCCATTTTTTACCTATTTTTACCCTCATAAACATACGTACGCGTGTACCTTTCAAGATCATAAGTATACCTAATAATCAATATATTACGAAATTGCCAAACTTGCAAAAAAGAGTTTTCCCGCAAAAAAACAAAAAAACATCACCTACGAGACAATATACATATCCTCAATATACATACAATTCCTACTTTTCATACCGAGAAAGGAGATCATTCAGCATGCACAACGCAAGAAAACTTCACAGTTGACATTGTGGCAACAAAAAAGCCTCCGATGAAAAAGATCCACCGGAAGCTTCCTATTATATTATTATATAATGTATATACGAATCAGATTCTCGCAAGCGTCGTAACAATAAAGTCCCACGTACGGGCAACAGACGGAATGCTTACACGCTCGTCAGGAGAATGCGGATGCTGCAAGTCCGGACCAATAGAGATCATGTCCATATCGGGGTAGGATTCCTGGATGATACCGCATTCCAGACCGGCATGCATAACCTTAGCCTCCGGCTTCTTTCCGTACAAATCCAAATAAGCTTGCTGCATGATTTTCAGGATCGGCGAATCGATATTCGGCTGCCATCCGCCGTAACCATCCGAATATTCCACCTTCGCCCCGGCTAGAGAGAAAATACTTTCCAAACTCGAACAAACAGCTTCCTTGCGGCTCTCGGACGAACTGCGAACCAAAATTTGAATCTCGATCATTTCGTTCGAGGACTTGACGATTGCCAAGTTTGTAGACGATTCGACCGTACCCGGAAAATCGACCAGCATACTGATCACACCGTTCTGGCAACCTTCTATCGCATTGATCAGATCATCCTGAATCTCTTCCGGAATCAGAGTTGCCGGCATATCGGTCATTTCGGCCGTAAAATTAATATTGTGTTCAATGCCCTTATATTCGTAGCGGTACATTTCCCGATAATCGGACACAAGCTCCCAAAGAGCTTCCACATTATCTCCAGGAATTGTTATTACGGCAAAAGCTTCACGCGGGATAGCGTTGCGCAACGAACCGCCGTCGACAGATGACAGACGAGCCCCATAATCGCGTACGGCCTCTTTCAAGAAACGGAACATCAGCTTATTCGCATTCGCACGTCCCAAATGAATATCCACACCGGAGTGACCGCCTTTCAAGCCGGTCAGGCTGATTTTCACGGCAACATCGCCCTCCGGAATATAAGTATCTTCCTTAAATTGCATGGAGACATTCAGATCGGCGCCACCGGCACAACCGACAAACAACTCGCCTTCTTCCTCCGAATCACAGTTCAACAGGATTTCCCCTTTCAGGAAACCCGGCTTCAAACCGACTGCGCCATCCATTCCCACTTCTTCGTTAATGGTAAAAAGGGCTTCCAGAGGACCGTGCATCAATGTCTTGTCCGCCAGGACAGCCATAGCAAAAGCAGCACCCATACCGTTATCAGCACCCAATGTCGTTTCGCGTGCTTTCACCCAATCTCCATCTATATAAGCATCGATCGGATCAGTTAGAAAATCATGTTTTACCGAAGAGTTCTTCTGCGGAACCATATCGAGGTGAGACTGCATGGTCACGGTTTTGTGTCCTTCCATTCCCGGAGAAGCCGGTTTACGAATCAAAACGTTTCCCACTTCGTCCTGCAAAGTTTCCAATCCCAATCCTTTACCAAAAGCTACCATAAAACGGGTTACAGCCTCCATATGTCCGGTCGGACGAGGGATTTGCGTAAGGTCATAGAAATAACCCCAAACTGGCTGCGGAGAAAGATTTTTGATTTCTGCGGACATAAATAAAACTGCGTTTTAATTGACAATTGACAACTTAATCAATGAACAATTGACAATTAGGTTAATAATTAATGTTATATATCGAATGGACAACCGGGCATTTAATTGTCAATTGTCAATTGTCCATTGTCAATTCCTTTGTTTACAAAAGGTAGCGCCACCACACCAAACAGTCCCGTAATTCCGAGCCAGGCAGTTTGCACCGTATGCACCACCAGAGCAAAAGCCGCAGCATCGGTTTCTTTTACTCCGAAGCACATCAAAGTGGCGATCACCATAAAATGCCACGGACCAATCCCCCCCTGCACGGGTACCGCCACAGCGATACTACTCATCGTAAAAGCGATCAGACCGACCGTCACACCCAAATCACGGGTAAAATCGAAAGCATAGAAAGTGATGTAGAAATACAGGAAATATCCTGTCCAGATCAACAGGGTTTGAATAACGAAAAGACCTTTACGCTTCATCAGCCAGATGCTCTTCATTCCATCCCAGATGTTCTGCAACATCGACTTTGCTTTCTTGACCAGCGTAAAGTTACTCATATATGTGAATATAAACCAAATTCCGGCAATAAAAATTACGCCGGCCACATAAATCCATATCGAGTTGAACATGGACTGAAAACCATCCAGCAACGCAGGGTTCTTCGCAAAGAAACTATGGAAAAAATCAAAATTGAAGATAATGATGGACATTGTGATCAGCCCGACCATGATGGTATCGCTCACACGGTCGATCAGCAGCGTCCCCAACAGGCGGGTAAACGGGATCTTGTCATATTTGGTTATCATCCCGCAACGCCAGACTTCACCGACACGTGGTAGCACAAGGTTCACAGCATAATTCCCCAACACAGCATAAATCACATTGCAGGTCTTCACCTTATCACCTAACGAACGAATCAGCAGTCCCCAACGCAATCCCCGGACAATATTGGCTCCCAAGCCAAACAAAAGGGAAAAAAGAATAATCTCATAGCGGACCCCCTTACGAATCACATTCCAGATCTCGCCAATATCCATCTTACTGTACAGATACCAAAGGAGTAAACAACCGAATGCAAGCGGGAGAATTATCTTGAGAAACGTGCGTAGAATTGCTTTAAAATCCATTATACGTAGATGACTTTAAATTATTTGTTGTATTTTTGTACGCCTGCAAAGATAAGCATTATATTTAAATACGAACACATTACACCAAAGAAGTGGATGAGATTAGTTAAGCCCAAAAAAGCATTAGGACAACATTTCCTGAAAGATCTGCAAATAGCTGAGCGTATTGCAGATACATTGTCCGATCACAAGCAGTTACCTGTACTGGAAATTGGCCCTGGGATGGGCGTCCTCACCCAATTCTTACTGGAAAAAGGACACGATCTGACAGTAGTGGAGCTGGATATGGAATCGGTCGATTACCTGGAACAGAACTTTCCCGCCTTGGAAGGCAAGATTTTGGCCGAAGACTTTCTGCGTCTGGATCTCGGCAAGTTGTTTCCGGACCAGTTTTGTGTGATTGGCAATTATCCTTATAATATATCCAGTCAGATATTTTTCAAAGTGCTCGACTACAAGGAACATATTCCCTGCTGTTCGGGTATGATACAGAAAGAGGTGGCCGAACGTCTTGCTGCCGGTCCGGGTAGTAAGACATACGGCATCCTGAGCGTCCTGCTACAGGCCTGGTACGAAGTGGAATATCTGTTTACGGTCAGCGAGAATGTATTCGATCCGCCTCCAAAGGTCAAGAGTGCGGTGATACGGATGGTGCGCAATGACCGAAAATCGTTGGGATGTGACGAGAAGCTTTTCAAGACGGTTGTCAAAACCTCGTTCAACCAACGTCGCAAAACATTGCGCAACTCCATGAAACCTCTGCTGGGTAAGGATTGTCCCGATTATTCGCTCCCGATCTTTAACAAACGACCGGAACAGCTTTCCGTAGAGCAGTTCGTGGAACTGACGCTGATAACGGAGCGAAACTTAAAAGATTTATGATTTCAGATTTATGATTTATGACTTATGGAGCTTGCATTGTTTCACAAATCATAAATCATAAATCATAAATTCTCCAAAGCATGATTGAACTGACGAAAGAATATATAGACCATCTAAAAGACATCATCACGGAGAAGGATGATGCTAAGATTAAGGAGATACTGGACGAACTGTATCCGGCGGACATAGCCGAACTGTACCAGGTGCTTGATTTGCAAGAGGCTATCTACCTCTATCTGCTGATGGATGGTGAAAAGGCAGCGGATGTTCTGATGGAACTGGATGAAGAAGACCGTCACAAGTTGCTGAAAGAACTTCCGAACGAACTGATTGCCAAACGCTTCGTGGACAATATGGAAACCGACGACGCTGTAGACCTGATGCGTGAGTTGGACGAAGATACCCAGGAAGAGATTCTTTCGCACATCGAAGACGTAGAGCAGGCGGGCGACATCGTCGACCTCTTGAAATACGATGAAGACACTGCCGGTGGATTGATGGGTACCGAAATGATCGTGGTGAACGAGAATTGGAGTATGCCCAAATGTATCGACGAGATGCGCAAACAAGCTGAAGACATGGATGAGATCTATTACGTCTATGTAGTTGACGATGATGAGCGCCTTCGCGGAGTCCTCCCCCTGCAGAAGCTGATCACTAATCCTTCCGTCTCGAAGATCAAGCATGTGATGAAGAAAGACCCGATCTCCGTCCGCGACAGTGACAGTATCGAAGAGGTGACCGAAACGATCGAAAAATATGACCTGGTCGCCCTACCTGTTATCGACAGCATCGGGCGTCTCGTCGGACGTATCACCATCGACGATGTCATGGATGAAGTCCGCGAACAGCACGAACGTGACTACCAGTTGGCATCCGGTATCTCGCAGGATGTGGAAACTTCGGATAATGTCTTCACCCAAACGGCCGCCCGCCTTCCTTGGCTCCTGATCGGTATGATAGGCGGAATAGGGAACTCACTGATCTTAGGTAATTTCGAAGGGAATTTTGCCGTCAACCCCAAGATGGCGCTGTTTATTCCGTTGATTGGAGGAACAGGCGGAAATGTCGGCATCCAGTCTTCCGCCATCGTGGTACAAGGCCTGGCCAACAACAGTTTGAAGGAAGGAAACATTCTGCCTCAGATCTTGAAAGAGTCTGTCGTTTCACTGATTAACGCCAGCATCATCAGTTTAGTCGTATTTATCTATAATTTCTTTATGTTAGGCGACAGAGGCATCACCGCTTCGGTTTCCTTAAGCTTGTTTGCGGTCGTGATGTTCGCCAGTGTCTTCGGAACACTGGTCCCCATGACTCTCGATAAACTGAAGATCGACCCTGCTTTGGCCACCGGACCGTTTATCACCATCACAAACGATATTATAGGTATGATGATCTACATGTTCATTACGTCTGCACTGGCTGGATAAGCAAAAAACAATCTGTCACACAAAAGTATGTTTCAAAATAAAATCCGCTTTACTAATAAACATTATTTGACCATGGAATTTACAGCTTAACACGGGATGAATATACTTTCATTCCGTGTTAAGCTGTAAATTCCATACCCAAAAGATCGTCATAAATGTTATGACACTCTACATTTCAAATTCCAATCACCAGCCTGTAGGTTGTTTTATATTGGAATTAGCCGTTTCCTCTTGTTGTGGTAATGGCCAAGAGTCATATTTCGGAAACACACAAGCACGGGTTTCTATCAATACGAAAGCCTCATCATTCGGATTCCAAGCTCCATAAATCGGACCACTCATTGTTTCCGTCCCAATTCCCCAACGACGAATATCATCATAACGTTTGTTTTCAAAACAAAGTTCCACACGACGTTCACGACGATACAGTTCGCGCACCTTCTCCTGTGTGTTATAAACAGACTTGTCCATAGCCGGTAATCCTGCACGATGACGGATCATATTGATATAAGTCTCAACATCCGGATTTTGCCAATCCCCCGTTTCAACCAAACATTCTACATAATCTAACAGCACTTCGGCATAGCGATACAGAGGAAAATCTAACGATCCATAGCCTGTAGAACGGTCATTTTCATCAATAAACTTCTTCAACATATACCCAGAACGCGAAGCACCAGTCTTGCCAACATAGTCACTACTTCCAGGATCAAACGGCGTATAGGTATAATTAGAGATAGAAGAGTTATCTCCTGGAAGTATATAAGTAGCAGCCAAACGAGGATCACGTGGTTTATACAACGGATTCTTTTCGTATTGTTGACGTTCGGATGCAGGCAAAGATTGGATCGTCTTACCATCTATTGTTTCATATGTATCCAACAGTGATTTTAAAGGAGCAGCACAACCTTGTCCTCCCAATGGCGTCCCCATATTACGGAACCATATATCGTTTGCACCATCTTTGGTAAAGAAGATACGTTCTTTATTCTGCTCTCCTTTATAGGTAAACAAGTTGCGATAATTAGCTGACAGATCCGAAGGTTCAGATTCCGTATCATAGTACAGTTCAAATGCTCTCGAATCTATTAAGCGCTTTGCTGCCGCTTTTGCCAAATCATATTTCTTGAACTGCAAGTTAATGTCCATCTTCATAGCCAAGACCACTGCCTGGCAGATACGGTCACGGCGTCCTTCGTCCCACAAGAAAGGAAAAGCCTTTTCATCTTGAACATTTAGGATCTCATCAAACTCCCGATTTAAGAAATCAAGGCACTCTTCCACCGTATTACGCCCGATATACACTTCCGTAGGATCTAAAGAATTATCAACAATAGGTATACCATCATTCCGGCCATACCACCGCAACAAATTCAAATGGTACCAAGCCCGCCATGTCCGCGCTTCCACTTTCATACGTGTTCGTTCAGATTCATCCGAAAAATAGGCTGCATCCACGTGTTCCAAGAAACGGCAGCAGCGACGGATTTTCTGATAATAATAACGCCAAGTCCAAAAAGTCGATTCCCAAGAAGAAGGTGAATTATTAGATGTAGGAGGAACCAAAGAACCATTTCCCATCATGACAATACGCTGTTCAAAATTGGACAAAAAATACATATTATCTGTCATACCTTCCATACATACAAAACTTAAATCATCCCCACCATGTCCGGCTTTCGGCCATGAACGGCATTGCCCTAATGCGTTTTCACACTCATTCATCGTCTTCCAAAATTCATCGTCTGTTGTTGCCGTTGGATGGTCTTTTGTCAAAAAATCTTCACATCCAGTAGTTCCAATCAACAATATAGACGAAAGTACAGCTATTTTAAAAAAATTATATTGTTTCATAATCAAACCTTTTTATTATTAGAAATTCAAACTAAGTCCCAAAGAATAAGTTTTCACTAATGGATAAGATCCTCGTTGCCCACGGCTTTCTGGATCAACCAATTTTTCCTTGGCAAACGTAAACGGATTTTGAACATTGGCATAGATCCGGATATTAGAGATTCCTATTTTTTTCAGTCCCATTTGATCGAACAAATAGCCCAACTGAATGTATTTAACACGACAATAGCTGGCATCAAAATGCCAAAAATCAGATGTATGATGGTTACTACCATAAGAAGAGTTAGGAGCCATTCTCGGATAACGTGCAGTCGTGTTTGTCGGAGTCCAATAGTCTTTCTGGACTGCTAAAGGAGTTTGCCCGTCTCCTCCTACGTTCAAACCAAAAGAATAGGGTTCGGAATAATAAGCATCCACTCCTTGCACACCCTGAAATAACACTTCCAGATTCCAGTTTTTATAATCCAACGTAATATTGGCAAAATAATTCAAATTGGGCTGATCATCTCCCCGGATAACACGATCATCTGTCGTAATACGACCATCCCCGTTTTGATCCAAATAATGGATATCTCCCGGTTTTTGCCCGTCAAAAATAACAACGCCATCTTTCGGTTTCAAATTTCCAGAAGCATCCTTCACAAAATCATTTTCTTGCAACAAACCATCTGTCGGATAGACATAATGACTATTCAATGCATATCCTACTTGATGAATGCGATTACCATGATCATAAGGAGCACCAAACAGTTCTTCTATTTTGTTTTTATTTTGTGAAAGACCACCATGTATACTAAACCCAAATCCTTTGTCAACTGTTTTCCATACGTAAAATCCAATTCCCACCCTCTGTTACGAACTTCACCTGAATTTAACGGTGCTGAAGAAGTACCTCCGATATATGAAGTCGGCGGTGTAATAATCATATCGGTTGTCAATTTATCATAATAATCAAAAGTAATAGATAGATCTTTGAAGAGACGAATATCCGCACCAATGTTCAGCATATGGACAGTTTCCCATGTAATATCCGGATTTCCAAATACAGTCTCATTACCATTGCCCGCATCGATCAACGACTGATACTTATATAACCCAATATTTTCGTTGCCCAACAAACCATAGGAAGCTCTCACTTTAAACTCGGAAATCTGATCCTTCAATGGCTTCATAAAAGCCTCTTCATGTAAGTTCCACCCAGCTCCGACAGAGGGGAAAACCCCAAATTTGTTGCCTTTTCCAAAACGAGAAGAGCCATCCCGACGCACAGTCGCCTCCAACAAATATCGAGAATCAAACGTATAATTGGCCTTTGCAAACAAAGAAACCATGGACCAACGATCCCAATCGCCACTATTGGTTAATTCTTGATTATAACCGGCAATAGTGAACAGGCGATGCTTTCGCTTTTCAAATGTATATTCGGCTGTTCCACCCAAATAGTAATAACTTGAACGATCTTTGGAAGCTCCATAACTCGCTCCCCATGTTTGTAAAAATGCACCAGAATTGTAATCAAAAAAGTTATAGGCTTCTCGCTCATCCCGTTGTGCACTGCTACTGATTCGATATGAATATTGTCCCCGAACTATCAATTTGGGGATAATCTCCCAACGAGGCGCAATATTGATACTAATATTATCTTCCAAATTAGTTCGAATTCCACCACGTTCAATAATCGCTGCAGGATTACGCTGCTCAGGTCTATTCCCATAATAAACAATATCACTGCCTTCTTTCATTGGATAATGGATAACTGTCGTAGGTGGTGTACGATAGATATAGGTAAAAATATCCCCACCATTATCAAATAATGGTTTTTCTCTATTTGTCCGATAAGAATTGAAGTCCATATTCACAGACAAATTATCCAACAAGTTAACAGATGTATTAGCACGAATATTCAATCGATCTGAATTAGTATTTTCAACTAATCCATTATTTTTCAAATAATTCACAGTCAAAGCGAAACGAGCTAAATTACTACCTCCTGAAACAGCAACCGAATGACTTTGCAGCGAACCCGTTTTGAATAACCAATCTGCCCAATCAGTATCCGGATAATTGATCGGATCAGTATGGTTACGAGTTGCTTCTATTGCCTCTTTAGAATAAACTGCATTTCCACCTATATTCAAGTTTGCAGCATTAACCATCTCCATATATCCGGCTCCATCTATAAATTCAGGTAAATACGTTGCTTCCTGCAAGCCAAAATAGCCATTGTAAGAAACATTTACCTTTCCTGGCATACCTCGCTTCGTTTTTACGACAATCACACCATTGGCAGCACGAGCACCATAAATTGCTGCTGCAGCCGCATCTTTCAAAACCGTCACACTTTCAATCGTATTCGGGTCCAATTGATTCATATCCATCGGAATGCCATCAACTAAGACTAAAGGATCATTATTGGTCTCCAATGAAGAAATACCGCGAATCTTAATTGTTGCAGCATCAGCACCCGGTAGACCAGAATTTTGTGTCACATTCAATCCCGTAATCCCTCCTTGCAGAGATTGAGAAAGGGATGTAATTGGTTTAGTCGACAGATTTTTACTGATATCTAAAGAGGATACAGACGAAATCGAGTTCAATTTCTTTTCTTCCGAGATCCCCGTCACCACAATTTCATCCAGCTTTTCCGATTCGGCATTCAAAGAAACTGTTAAGTTACTAATTGCACGTGAGACAACATATTCATAATCTTTAAAACCAATATATCGGAAAATTAAAACATCTCCTTTTTGAGCCTTAATGCTAAAATAACCATTTCCATCACTGACTGTACCCAAGGTTGTCCCTTTTACTACAATATTAACTCCAGCCAACGGAAAAGGAGGTTCTATATTTTCAAGAACCTGTCCTTGTATAGTCCAATTTCTATCGTCAGCAATATTGCTGACGATATCCGATGCATCGGATATCGTCAGCAATATTGCTGACGATATCCGATGCATCGGATATCTCTTTTCGGGCGATTGCGATATAATCCTCAATTTGTTTAAAAGAATAACCGTCGCCCAATACAGAGCGTAATGCTGTCAAAATATCAGAAGTCTGGATATCCACCGATACCACCTGGTCCTTTTGAAGTTCATCACTACTATAGGCTATTTTCACTCCCGATTGTTTCATAATAGCATCCAGAACTTGCTCCAAACGGGCGTCTTTAAAAGATAAATTCAACGTGTACTTTTGCTCTAAAAGAGTGGTTGAAGCCGAAATATCCGGCGAAATACTTAATAAATTGATGAGTAAAAATAAAAATAACGAGTGCTTTAAGACTTTTTGTGCATACACAAAAGCCCCATGTCTACTTTTTTCCATAAATTTGTATCTTACAGGTTTAAACTGAGTTATAAAAATGTTTAGTAATCTGTTACGGGAGACAGTATCTGGTACATACTGTCTCCTTTTTGTGTTTTCATGATATCTAAGTCATCATACCTCCTCTCTTTTTTGTTTAACATAAATGATATTTCCTTGGCTTCGTTCCAATTTTACATCCGACGTAAAACTGATCAACTCCAATAATTGCTCCAGACTGATTTTCCGGTCTATGACCAAAGAAAAACGCTTATCTTTCAACTGTTCATTTTGATACCGGACGGTAAAATCATACCAATGCAACAACTTATTAAAGATTTCCTCTAACGCGGCATCTTTGAAAATATATTCTCCTTTTACCCAAGATGTATATAAATCCGTGTCTACAACCCGTATCCCGGACTTACGGCTTTCCTTATTATAACAGAACTGCTCGGAGGGGACAATCCGGAATTCTTCGCCACCATTCGCTTTTACAGCCACAGAACCTCCTACCAGTGTGACACGAGCCATTTGCTCGGACTGATAAGCCGAGACATTGAAAGAGGTTCCCAAAACCTGGACTGCGACTTCATCTGTCCTCACCACAAAAGGACAGTCCGGATTCTTAGCCACATCGAAGAACGCCTCTCCTTTCAACCGGACCTCGCGCATTTCTCCTGCAAAGCGAGTCGGATAAGATAACTCTGATTCAGCATTCAGCCAAACGTGTGTTCCATCTGCCAACTCCAGTTCGTAAGCATTCCCTTTCGGTATCACCAAGTGATTCCAAGACAGCTTTTCTTCATCTGAAGGTTGCTCCCGGTCCGACTCATACGAAAGTTGTCCAACCAGATTATTCCGAATCACCATATTGCCCTGCTGAATCGAAAAACTATCCTGCTTCAACGGAATCCGTTCCCCATTATCCAACAGTAAAGTCGGTTGATTTATGTTTTTCAATACATCTGCCTCAGCAGTCCAATCCGGCTCCGCAGGTCTGTTCATAAAATAGAGCCCTATAGAAAACGCAATAGCGACCAAGGCCGCATAAGGCAACCAAGTTTTTAAGTTAAACTTTTTCTTCTTCTCTACAGTTTGGTTGCGTACCCTCATCCAAGCCTGTTCAACATCATATTCAGAATCATCCTGCTTTCCGACAGTCTCGAAACTGCGATATAGTTCACCCACTTGCTCGAACTGCTTTCTGTTGGCTTCCGAACAAGCAAGCCATTCATTCAACAGGCGATGCTCGTCTTCGGTCGCATCTTCGGACAGGACAGACAACATGATCTCATATATCGTTTCAGACTTCATTTGCAATACCTTTTATTATATGACAACAGTGGGCAGGAAAATGGGTAGGAAAAAATAAACTTTTTTCATGTATCTATGACAAATTCAGTCTGCATGTAATTTGTTTCCGGCAATGCCGAACATATATTCGTATATCTTCGACAATGTCGAACAGCTACACGACAACGTCAAAAACAGGTTTCATTAGCATAAAAAGCAAGACTGTTCCTTGTAAATCAATCAATTCTTCCCGCATAATTCGAAAAGCTTCTCCCAAATGATACTTGACAGTATTGACCGATATTCCGGACACTTCTGCTATTTCTTTATATTTCAATCCTTTTATACATTTAAGAAGAAATACTTGTTTACATTTAGAGGGTAGTTTACGAAGAGCCTCCCGCACTTCTTGTTTATACCGGAAATCATTCTCCTCTTCAGCTTGTCCATTCCACTCTTCTACAAGCGAGGCCAGAAAACTTTCTTTCGATAATTCAGCTTTATAGTAATTCAAGCAGCGGTTATAGACAGAGCGATAAGCATAAGGCAAAAAGTTATCCCCGTTGATCGTCAAACCGTCTTTTTCCCAAACGGCAATAAAAAAGCTTTGGACAATATCTTCTACAATTTGTTTATCTGACAAATAACGGGATGCATAGCGGCACAACTCCGCATAATACATCCGAAATAATTGCTCAAAAAGTAGTTCATTGACCATTTTTCCATTCAATTTTTCAATCTTATATGATAACTTAGAAGTACAAATATACGGAAAAACAAGAAACAGGAGTGAAAACCATAGTAATCCATAGGGTAACCTCATCAAAATTCGGGAACCGTATGAAATATACCAAAGAAAAAACAGGACCTTATC